>Ga0302324_100002418_pt1 | contig 43222 bp, 31 predicted proteins | sample Palsa_T0_1_FD_201949 | JGI IMG/M metagenome (GOLD analysis project Ga0302324, IMG submission 201949) | Peat permafrost microbial communities from Stordalen Mire near Abisko, Sweden - Palsa_T0_1 | ecosystem: Environmental > Terrestrial > Soil > Palsa > Peat permafrost | place: Sweden: Abisko... | reverse complement strand
GCCGCAAGGGGCGCAGAAAGCACACCCGACGGATCGCTGTTTATCCAAGTTCATCAAAATCGAGGTCGTGTCTACACCGCGACAGGATTATATGCACATTTTATTCCGGACAGCCGCTTGCTTCGCAGTACTTTCACTGATTTTCCAAGGCTGCGTCAGCACACGTACGACGAGCCTGGCAAACGACGGTGTCGCGGTGCCGCGTGGACGAACACTGGCAATCACTAAACGTGCGAAGCCGGATTTTGGTGCAGCGACAGCGGGCAAGGCGATGTTCGGTGTCATCGGCGCCGTCGCGATGATCAGCGCCGGCAATAAAATTGTCGCCGACAATCTAATTGAAGATCCGGCGACCATCATAGCTGACCAATTGAGTGAGGAGTTGCGCGTCAAATATGAATTGGTGGCGGCGGAGGATCAATCGGTTCTCGTAGACACTACTGACACCCAGCAACTCGCCAATCTTTACGCTAACGCAGATTTGGTGCTCGACGTGCGAACGGTAGCTTGGGAGTTCCTGTATCGTCCGAACCTGACTCACTATCGAGTCATCTATAGCGTCAAAGTTCGCCTCATCGATACTCATAGAAGAATGACGTTAGCCGAGGCTTTTTGCGTCCGAAAGGATGACGATGACAAGAATCCCCCGACGCGCGATGAGCTACTGGCCGATCAGGCTGCGTTACTCAAAATCCGATTACGCGACGACGCGGGCGCGTGCGCGAGCGAACTAGCGACCAAGATTCTTGGTACGCCGCCTACATGATGTTCAAAGGCCTACCTCGCAAGGCGTATGGCAACCTTCAGGCAGGGTGTTTGTTCGGGTTGACCAGGTATTTTTTTCCGGTCTCGCGCCTTCTGTAGGCAGCAATCACATCGAGGTGAAGAGTTTCAGCCAGCGAAATCTCGTTTGAATACTTGCTGGCAAACGTGGATCTCAGCTCGTTCGCAATCCGCTGTTTCAATTTCGCAACGGCTATAGGCCCGATCCTTTGCATGAAGTTCATGACCAGCCAGCCGCCTACCCCCCAGGCCATACCGTAGTCGCGAGCAAGCTCTGTGGGCCGAGGATCGAGGCCGCCGTAGATATACACTTGTTTGTGCACCGTCGATCCGTAACGACTGTAGGTCTTGGCGTTCTTGCTTGACGCGGCCTCCATCGATCTCAGTATCTGCCCGGCGAGTAGTCCGCCCCCGATTGCGTCAAATGCGATCGTTGCGCCCGTGGCGGCTACTGAATCGGCCAGCTCCTCAATGAATCGGGGGGATCGCATGTTGCAGACGTAGGCGGCTCCCATTCCCCGAAGCATGCGCTCTTGGTCCTCGCTCCGCACGATGTTCACCAACTTGATCTTCTCTGCGTCGCACAAACGATGCAGTATCTGACCGAGGTTGGACGCGGCGGCGCTGTGAACGATGGCGTGGTGACCTTCGCTTCGCATGGTGTCGATCATTCCCAACACAGTCATGGGATTGACAAACGCGGAAGCACCGTCAGCGGCCGCGGCATCGTCCGGAAGGACCAGACATTGATCTGCTCCAATGCTGCGATACTGTGAGTACATTGCACCGCCCAACATGGCGACCTTCTTCCCCATCAGCGCTCGCGCCGCCTCGAACCCGCCTGTCTCAACGACGACGCCTGCCCCTTCGTTGCCAACCGGCATGGATTGATCCAGGCGACCGGCCATGCTTTTCATGGCGGTCGCGGCGATAGGTGCGGTCACCATTGGACGCGCACTGGTACCGGACGCCACCGCCGCACTCATATCGGCTGCCGCGAATAAAAGGCCTTGATCTGATGGGTTGAGCGGGGACGCTTCGATTCGCACCAGAGCCTCGCGTGGCCCGGGGCGCGGGATAGGCACCTCGGCCAGCGACAGTTCCAGCTGACCAATGCTGCGCACCAGCGAGCGCAATTGAAGCTGCTTGCGTTGACTCGTCATGGTCATGACTTGCGCTTACGTCGCGCGCCGACTATCGGTCGAGACCCTTGATCTGCACAACGGCCCACCTATCCCTTGACCTTGGTCTTCGGCCGATCGGTCCCGACCGCTATCTCGTCATGCCAGCGCCCTTTGTCATCCTCGTAGGAGATGGGGGTGGTTTCACCCGGTGTACCCTGTTCGCTCGCGGCGAGCTTCGCCGCTTTGCGCGCCGCCTCGCGTGTTGGAAATCTTTCGGCATATGTGCCGTTCACCTCGTAAGTCCATGCCCCGTCATGCTTTACAACCTTGTAGGTAATTGTACTCATGGTAGTGATCCTCGATGTCTGACTTGCAGTCTAAAAGTGGGGCGCAAGAATATCACAGACGATTCACCCTACTGGTGAGTCGCATGCGTAGTTGCGCTACGATGAGACCCTTGGCCGCGCCGGGCCGACATAGCGATCGATAATCCGGCGCGCGGACTGCGCCAGATTGATCCAGGAGACGCTAATGGAGCGCTTTACGATCTCGCTCGACGAGGAGCTGGCAGCAGCATTCGATGAACTCATCAGCGAGCGTGGCTACACCACCCGCAGCGAGGCGGTGCGCGATATCCTGCGCGATCGCCTGCAACGCCGGGACCAGGCCAGCGATGGCAACGGATTCTGCGTCGCGAGCCTCTCGTACGTGTACAACCACCATGAACGCCAGCTGGCGGAGCGCCTGGCCGAACTGCAGCACGCCCACCATGAACTGACGGTCGCGACGATGCACGTGCATCTCGACCACGATGAGTGCCTTGAAACCGCCTCGTTGAAGGGACCCGCAAAGACAGTGCGTCAGTTCGCCGAAAAGATCATCGCGGAAAAAGGGGTCCGGCACGGTCAGCTGAATCTCGTCAGTGTCGAACTGGGAGAGGCCCATAAGCACGATGGCACCCGCCATCGGCACCTGACGCCGCGTCACTGACCCGGCGCACAAGCAACTGATTCTTTAGCTATAACATGGACTTCTTGGCCAGCTCGCCAGGCCAGCGCAGCACTCTGGTATTCCTGCGTATGACATTTCTAATATTTATCTTACAATGCCTGCATCTGTCTTTGCGGCTACGACGTATTACGTCTGACCAAGTCCTCTTACACGTCGAAGGCAAGCAGGCATGCCGATTGATCGCTTGGTGGCGGACCAATGTAGTCGTGCGCGCACCACGCTGCTCTGGGGTATCAGCGCCGGCAACCTGGTGTGCGCCGTGGCCGCGAGCATCCCGGCACTGGCCGACACTGCCCCGCCGGGAATCACATTCGATGCGGCGCTCGCCGGCTCGGCGCCGGTGCTCGAGCAGGTCACCGTGACGGCCGAGCGCCTGGAGCTGCTGGGCACGGCTGCCAGCGCCAGCGAAGGCGTGGTGGCCGACCAGGAATTGCAGCTAGCCCCGGTGTACCGCCCGGGCCAGCTGCTGGAAACCGTACCCGGCCTGATCGTCACCTTGCACAGTGGTGAGGGCAAGGCGAATCAATTCCTGATGCGTGGCTACAACCTGGATCACGGCACCGATCTGGAAACCTATGTCGATGCGATGCCCGTCAACCAGCCGACCCACGCGCACGGCCAGGGCTACACCGACCTGAACTTCGTGATTCCCGAGCTGGCCGACGGACTCGGCTACACCAAGGGACCCTACTACGCCAATGTCGGGGACTTTGGGGCAGTCGGTTCGGTGCGCATGAGTTACCGCGACAGCATTCCCGACCAGCTCTCCGCGACTGTCGGCACGCTCGACTTCCAGCGCTACTTCGCCGCCGGCACCGAGGGCCTCGGGAATGGCCACCTGCTGGCCGCTGCGGAATTCCAGCATTACGACGGGCCATTCCTGACGCCCGACGATGCGCGCAAGGAGAACCTGGTGCTGCGCTACAGCGCGGGCGATGAACACAACGGTTACTCGGTGACCGGCATGTTCTATCACCAGCTATGGACCAACACGACGGATATCCCGATCCGCGCCATTACTGAACAGCTGGTCACCGATCGCTTCGGTACGCTCGATCCGACCGACGGCGGACACGCCCAGCGTGCGAGCTTTTCGGCACAGTATCATGCGACCATCGGGCAGGGACAGCTCTCCGGCAGCGCGTTCTTTATCTATAACCAACTGCACCTGTTCAATGACTTCACGCAGTATCTGTTCGATCCCATCCATGGTGATCAGGAGGATCAATTCGAAAATCGTCGTGTGATCGGGGGCGCGGTCAATTATGCCCTGCCACTGGCGCTCGGTCCGATCCAGAACGAGATTGCAGTGGGGGCACTCACGCGCTACGACCTGTTGGGTGTCGGGCGCCAGCCCAGCGAGGCGCAGGCGCCGCTGGCGCCGACACCGCCGGGTGACCCTGCGTCGTTCTCCAATAATGACCATGTCTATCTGTTCGCCGGCGCGGCGTATCTGCAGGCGACCACCCACTGGACATCGACATTTCGCAGCGTGCTGGGCGTGCGGGAGGATTATCAACACGGTACCGATATCGACTATCTGGCCGCTTTGCACGAGACCGCCGGATATACCAACGGCGGCACAGCCGCACGCTCATTGATCCAGCCCAAGGGCAGCCTGGTCTACACGCCGAATACTCAGCTCGAGTTCTACCTCGCCGCCGGCCAGGGCTTCCACAGCGCGGACCTGCGCGGAGTCAATCAGGACAGGAGCGTGGACCTCGGCCTGCCCCACACGCCACTGCTGGCCAAGCAGGATGGCCAGGAGTTGGGGGTGCGCAGTGCGATTCGCCGCAATATCGCCGTGACGTTCGCGCTCTACAACCTGTGGCAACAATCCGAGACCATCATCGATCCGGACGTCGGGCAGGATACGGCCGGGCCGCCGAGCCGCCGCTACGGCTATGAACTCAACCTCACCTTCCAGATTCGTCGCTGGTTGGAATTCTACGGCAGCTTCTCGGGCAATCGCACGCACTTCACCCATCCGCTGGACGACGGCACCGGCCACCTGGGCAACTACATCACCGATGCGCCGTACGCGACCGGCTCTGCGGCACTGTATCTGAAGGACCTCGGTCGCTGGAACGCTGGCCTGAACTACCGCTTTCTCGGCAACTATCCGCTGTCTTCCGGACCCTGCGTCAACGCGGCCGCGATCCACGATTTTCCGGGCGCGAGCTCGTGCGCCAGCGCGCCGACCGTCGCCGGCCAGATCGATGGCAAGGGTTTCGGCGAACTTAACGCCGACGTCCACTATGCCTTGCCATCGGGCTGGACCGCCTCCCTCGGTATCTACAACCTGCTCAACACCCACGCGGCAGCGGCCGAGTTCTGGTATGTGGATCGGTTGAAGTCCGAGATCGACGCCTACCCGGACGGGCGCGCCGACGTCCATGAGCATCCGCTCGAGCCGATCATGGCCCGCTTTACGCTCGCCAGGCGCTTCGGCCTGTAATCCACGCTGCTGCGCGCCAGCGGGCTGGGCGGTTGCGGCTTAAGCCGCTACCTGTACGAGATTGGGTTTCTGACCGGTGTGCAACGACCTCGCGCTGTAATGATTACATTTTCCCGCCGCCAACAGCTCCGGCGGAGGTTCGCAGTCTCCTTTTTCGATTCGACGTGTTAGTGTCCGCTGGCACGGCCCGCTGCCACCCATGGGTGATGCTGGCGCTGGCGCGCCTCGGAAAGAGCGAATTGAAACCACAATTCATCGGCGTAACCGGCCTTCCGCGAGCGGGGTCCACGTTGCTGTGCCAGTTGCTTGCCCTGCATCCGGACATTCATTGCGAGGGCCATAGTTCACCGCTGTGCAATACGCTGCTCGGCATCCGGCGCATGATCAGCGATGACACTTTTTTTCTGTCCCAGCTCGATAACAGCTTCCATACCAGCTATGCCCATCTGGCGGCTGCGATGCAGGGATTCCTGCGCGGCTGGTACCAAGGTATCCAGGCGAACGCGGTGGTCGACAAGAATCGCGCCTGGCTGCATGCGATCGAGCTACTGCTGAGTATCGAACCGGAGGCGAAGTTGATCGTCTGCCTGCGGGAACTTGGCCAGATCTATGGCTCCATCGAAGCGCAGCATCAGCGCACGATCCTGGTCGATTTCATCGATCACCTGGCGGATTTCGACCGCTTCGGGCGCGCCGACATGCTGTTTGCCAAGGACAAGGCCATCGGCGCGCCGCTGATCTCCCTGCACGCGGTTCCGGATCTGCCGAAGAGCGTGCAGGAGCACCTGTATTTCTTGCGCTTCGAGGACCTGATGGCGCGGCCACAGCCTTGCCTGGCGCACCTGTATGCATGGCTTGGCGTATCGTCCGTTGATATTGATCCGTCAAGGCTGCAACTCGGCAATCAGGAGAGCGACAGCCACTACCACATGAAGTATCTGCACCAACGATCTGAGCGGATATCCACGCCCAAGCGGCACGAGATCCCGCCGCGCATCCAGGCGCAGATCGAAACCGCCTGTGCCTGGTTCTACCAGCTGTACTACCCGCAGCAGAATACCGGCGCTCCTTAGAACCCCTTGTTTAGCGCGAGCCAGACGCGCACCGAATCGTTGCTGCCGATCAGTACTGGGGTCGCTCCCAACGGCGCTGCGAAATAAACCTTGGCGCTCCACTGCTGTGGCCAGCTCGCGTTCAGTCCGAGGCCGGCGCCACTCAGGGTCGCGCTATTGGGCCCGGCGACCCAGATAGTGTGGTTGATGCTCACGTGCTCGCTGTCGGCAAAGCCTACCGCCTGCAGACGTGCGTACCAGAGCACGCCGAGCTCGTGGCGCCATTCGATACTGGCGAGGATTCCGCTATCGGCCGACAGCACCCCCATATCATAGGCGCGTACCGTGTAGGCGCCGCCCGCGACCATCTTCTCGGCCGGGTCCAGATTGGCGTTGCTCCATTGGCCGGAGACCGCCACATACAGCGCGTCAGCCGCACCTAGGCGTTGCAGCCGGGAAGCACTGACGCTCCAGAGCGAGAATCTACCGCGCGTATCGGCGGTGCCCGCGTCATCCCGACGCGCATTGACATCATCAAAGCCGACGCGTCCCAGGGTCCAGCCCACGGTCCAGGTATTGACGCCGCCGGCCAGCAGCGCGTCGCGCAGATCCCCGCTTACGCTGGCGGTGCCATCATCCAGGTGACGGTCGGTGTGCAGATCACTGGCACCGATCGCATCATCGAGCTGCTTGTGATCGTACTGGATCTGCCCGTAGAGATTGAATGCCGGCGTGCGCACCAGCGGATGCCTGACCCAGACGCTGTCGACTTCCGCGCTGCCGCGGCCATCCAGCGGCCGCAACGTATCGCCGAGAATGTAGCGCAGTGCCGAATAGGAGCCCCCCAGGCGGCTGCCCTCGCCGTTCAACAGCGCTTCATAGCTCAGGCTGGCGTAGTCCATGTCGCCGGAAGTCAGGCCGGTCAGGCTCAGCGCGTCGCCGTGCTTCGCTGGTTCGATCAGGCTCACCGTGCCCTGCACGCGTGCCCGGCCGGTGTAGCGGTTGCCGTCATTATCAAGCGCGCCATTGCCGGTTAGGGTGGGTGTCGGTGTCGTGTCCACCTGCAAGTCCGAGGCGCCGACCGCCTCGCCCGGCTTCAATGTCCCGGCAACGGCGACGCCCGGGATGTCGGACAACAGCAGCAGTGCGTGATCGAGCGGCGCCTGGCTGACGGCCTGGCCGCTCCGCAGGGCTGCGAGCGTCGCCTGCAGCAGCGCGTCGGCCGCGCGGCTGCTGTTCTCGAGCGTGACCTGCCCGTAGCGCGCCTCAATGATATCGATGCGTACCACGCCGTCCTGAATGGTCTGGGCCGGGACGATCGCGCGATCCAGCGGGTAGCCATGGCTCCTGTAGTAATCGGTGATCCGGGCGGCAAGACGAGCCAATTGCGCGAGCGTGAGGTTCTTGCCCTCGGCTTCGGCAACCAAGTCACGCAGTGTCGCCGTATCGAACACAGTATTGCCCGATAGCTGAATCACTCTGACCAGAAAAGGCGCACTCGGCGGCAGCGCGCCGCCGCCAGGCGGTTCGATCGCCAGTCCCGTGCCATTGGAAGACGGCGCGGGCGGCACCACCGACTGCGTCTGCTGCAGGATCGAACCGGCGCCCGGTACCACCGGCTCGGCGGCGTGAATCGCTGGCGCCAGCAACAGCGTGATCAGCACTGCCGCAAGCGCGGCCGCCAGCGATGCCGCCAGCGATGCCGCCAGCGATGCCGACGCTCGCAATCGCCTAATGTGCGTCCGCATCAGCCAGCTCGGCGGGCAGCTTTACCCCTCCACGCACGACGCGCAATGCGGGCATCATCGCGTCAGCACGCTTTCTGGTGCGCATCAATTCATCGGTCGTCGGGGGGTCGGGCAGATTTGCCTCGAGCGTGCCTGCCGCGGTCTGGGCTTGATCGAGCGCCGCCGCTTCTGCGCCCGCTCCCGGAGCAATCACCGGCGGTATCACCGGTGGAATGACCGGTGGAATGACAGGTGGAATGACCGGCGCAGTGCCAGCCTGCACCGTCAGCGCCGCAGCATTACCGGCAGCCTCGACCAACAGGTAGTTCGTCGCGGTCAGTCCACCGCCGTCGATCGCGTAGTGGCCGGGCTGACTGGCCGCGACCGCAGTCGTGGTCCAGACCAGAGTGCCGGTGGTGGCATTGGCCACGGTGTCGCTGCCGACAAAGCCGCTAAGGCTGCCGGAGAGCGCTGGGTTCGCATGCCCATAGTTCCTGCTCGCCGCCGTCGCCGTTTCCGTGAGCGTCGCCGGCGATATGGTCAACGTGCTGCCGACGTAGCTGATGTCGTAACCCTGCTGATCGGAATACAGGCTCGGCGCGTAGCTGCCGACGTCGATCGCGCCGGCGTACGCATTGCTGCTGTTGAACAGATGACCGGAGCCGGCCGCGCCGGCCACTGAGTAGCTGGCGCCCTGCAGTGCGCGAGCGCCGACGATCGCAGCGTCGTAAGTCAGGCTTGTATCATCGGCCGTAACCGTCAACGGCGTTAGGAAACTCAGCAACAACGGTGCAGTGCTGCCCTGGTAGATGCGCCAGACAAGTCCGCTGCCGCCGGTGCCCGAGATACTCCAGCCGGCGGCGCTGAAATTGCCCATCGTCATCATCGCGCCGCTGCTCAGGCCGGTCGCACCGGTGGTGCTGCCGCCGCCGATGCCGATCGCCTGAATGTCGGCATTCCAGAAACTGCTGGTGACTGCGCTGTCGTTCTGGCCCACCAGGCCGCCGACGGCATTGCCGCTGCCGGTGACACTGCCGGTGGCGTAGCTGTTGATGATCGTGGCACCGCCATAGTTGTGACCGACCAGACCCCCGGCCTGGGTCGTTCCGGATACGGCGCCCGTGGCGTAGCTGTTGCTCACGTTGCTGGCGGAGCCGTATTGGGCGCCGATGAGCCCGCCAAGCTCGTGGGCGGCGCCAGTGACGCTGCCGGTGGCATAGCTGTCGCTGACCGCGCCGTAGTTCCAGCCGACCAGCCCACCGCCAATGCCGCCCGGTGCGGTCACACTGCCGGTCGCATAGCTGTTGCTGATCGCGCCGTAATTCGCCCCGACCAAGCCACCAGCATAGAAGGTAACCCCGCTGACATTGCCCGTGGCGTGACTGGTGCCGATTGTCGAACCGCTGTAGTTGAACCCCACCAGGCCGCCGACCTGGAAGGTGCCGCTCACGCTGCCGGTGGCGAAGCTTCCGGCTATCGTGCCCCTGTTGATACCCACCAGGCCGCCGACGGTGCTCTGGCCGACGACGACGCCGGTAGCGTAGCTGCTGCTGACCGCAAAAGAGTTCGACCCTATCAAGCCGCCGACCTCGCTGGCACCGCTGACGGCACCGGTGGCGTAGGTATCGGTGATCGGATAGACGCCTTGCGTCGCTGCGGTTCCCACCAGGCCACCGACGTAACTGATTCCGCTGACGGCGCCGGTCGCGTAGCTGTTGCTGATCGCGCCATTGTCGCCGCCCACCAAGCCACCGGCCTGATTACCGCCCCCAGAAGTGACCGTACCGCTGGCGTGACTGGTGGTGATGGTGCCGAAGTTGATCCCCACCAGGCCACCGTTAAAGCCACTTCCACTGACGTTACCTGTCGCGTAACTGTTGCTGATCGATCCGCCATTGTTCGATCCCACCAGGCCGCCCGCGTCTGTAGTAGCGGTCACCGCGCCGGTGGCGTAGCTGTTGCTGATGGCACCGGAGGTCGGATCCTGGTAGACGTTGCCGTAGCTCAGCCCGATCAGTCCCCCGACACCATTACTTCCGCTTACATTGCCGGTGGCGAAGCTACCGCTAATCACCCCGCTGGAATTGGAGCCGATCAGGCCGCCGACGTAGTTGCCGCCAGTCACCGCACCGCTGGCGTGGCTGTTGCTGATCGAACCACCATAGCTGATCCCCACCAGGCCACCGATGACGTTCGCGGTGCCGGTTACGGTTCCAGTCGCATAGCTGGCGCTGATCGCACCGCCGTAGTTGGCCCCGATGAGCCCGCCAACCTCGTTGCCGCCGCTCACGGCGCCGGTGGTGTAGCTGTTGTTGATCGCGCCGTAGTTGGCGCCCACCAGAGCGCCGACCTGCGAAATGCCACGGACACTGCCGCCGATCAGCCCGACATTCTCGATAATAGACCCGGTACCGGTGATGCTGAACAGGCCGACATGCGTCATGCCCGGCAGATTGATGGTCAGGTCGCCGATGGTGTAGCCCATGCCATTGAAGGCGCCGCTGAACCGGGTGGCTGGTGAATTGAAACTTCCAATGGGCACGAAGCCCCCCGTCGTGCTCCAGATATCACTGCTGCCGGCGCTCGCCGCCAGCGCTGTGGCCGAGGCATCGATATTGCCTGCGAGCGTGTAGCTCGCAGCCAGTGCCATCGACATCAGTTGCAGCTGATGCGCATTGGTGATGACGGTCGAGTACTCGGAGGTCAGGATGGGAAAAGTCGCGCCGGCGCCGTTGACCGGGTTGATGCCGATACCGGCATTATTCAAGGTGCCATCGGCGTCGATCATGACCCAGCTGTTGCCGGGGGCGCCGGGCGTGGTGCTGAAGTTGAAGCCGCCGAAATTCGATGCGGTCTGCATCTGGGTCGTCGTCAGTCCGGTGCCACCGGCGGACGTCGTCTGCCCGGATGTGGTCGTGTTCCAATAGCTATTGGAGACGGTGCCGCCGCTACTAACGCCGAGCAGGCCGCCGACGTAGATCGTCGTGCCACTCACCTTACCCGTCGCATAGCTGTTACTGATCGTGCCCACTTCGTCGAGCCCGACCAGTCCGCCGACTTGCTGTACGGAAGCCGTGACGTTCCCGGTGGCATAGCTGTCGCTTAGCGTTCCTTCCATCGCGCCGAACAGTCCACCGACATTGACGCCCCCGGCTACGGCTCCGGTGGCATACAGGTCACTGCTATTACCATAGGAAAGCCCGACTAGTCCGCCGACGTCGCTCGAGCCCGTCACCGCGACGGATGCGTAGCTGGTGCTAAGCGTGCCGTGGTTGATCCCCACCAGGCCGCCGATTGCAGAGACACCACTGACTGTGCCGTTTGCGTGGCTACCGCTGATCGAACCGTAATTACTGCCGACCAGGCCGCCGACAATGCTTCCTCCGCTGTACGTGAAAGGGCTGTATGGACCTCCGGCGACGCTACCGGTCATATAGCAGTTGGCAATCGTTCCGAGGTTTGAGCCTACCAGTCCGCCGACATAGCCCTCGCCGGTTATGCTCGCCCCGACCAGCCCCACGTCGCGTATCACAGCGCTGCCGCTCGCGGCCCCGAAAAGGCCGACAAAGTTTGTGGCAGGCTGGTTGATCGTCAGATTGCTGATGGTATGGCCCAGACCGTCGAAGACGCCGCCAAACTTCGTGCCGTAACTTCCGATCGGGGTAAAGCCCGCGCCGGCGCCCCAGGCCGAAGTCGCCGAGGCGTCGATGTTGCTGCCCAGGGCGTAGGCGCCGCCAAGTGCTCCGTTGATCCCCTGCAGATCGGTGCCGGTCGTGCTCCCGGCAGCGCCCAGGGTGTTGATGACGGTGTAGGTGATGCCCGCGATTGAGAGCGTCGGCGACGCGCCGGACAGCGTTATCGATGCACCGCTCATCAGCGTGTAGGCTCCACCGCCGTCCGGCTGTTCGGTACCGTTACCTGTATGTGGATTGATGATGAGCCCGGCGCTGTTGCCGGTAGCCGTTATGTTGGCATTGATAGCGACGTTATTGGCAGCCGTGAGCTCCAGCACGGTGTTGGCGCCCCAGGACACAGCATCGTTGACAGTGACGTTGCCCGATCCGGATGTGCCGCCGGCACTGCTTTGCACGACTACCCCCGTGCTGCCGAGTTCGATTGACAACGCTGCGCCGGTAATGTCGCCACCGCTGGCGGCAATCGTGAAGTCTTTTGGATCGATCAGCCAGCTGCCATACAGACCCGAGGCAGCAGCGGTCGTGATCCTGGCGCCATCGGCTATCTCGACGTGTGCTGCCGAGGTATCGATAGAGCCACTGTTGCCGCCATTCGGCGCCGACGCGTCGAGCGTACCGCCCACATCGACAGTGCCCGCTGCCATACCGCCCAGCAAGCTGATCCGGCCCTCATGAGCGTCCACCGTGCGCGCTTCGATCACACCGGTGTTGTTGACGACACTGGCGACCAGCGCATCCCTGGCGCCGGCGGTCACGACGACCTGGCCGCCATCGGCCCGTATCAGTCCGCCGTTTTCCGCAACGCTTCGCCAGACACTCCGGTCCACCTGCAAATGCACCAGGCTGTCGCCGCTGAAAGCGAGCGTAATGGCACTGCCGGCTGCCAGCGCGACGGTACCCAGTGGCGCGCTGATCGCGCCCTGGTTGCTGACGTGACTGCCGAGCAGCGCGACGTAGCCGCCAGTTGCAGCGCTGATCGTGCCTTCATTGACGACGCTATCGGAATTATTCCCCACACCGTTCGCACTGAAACTCCGCGCGTTGGTGTCGAGGCTGGTCGGATCGAGATCCAGCGTCGTGGCCACCAGGCCGCCGACGTTGAGCTCGGCGCCCGGCCCGAACAGGATGCCGTCGGGATTGATCAGGTATACCTGGCCATTGGCATTGAGGTGGCCGAGGATCTGCGTGCCGTTGGTGTCGAAGATGCGGTTGACCGCAACCGCGCTCGCCGACGGCTGCACGAAGTCCACGGTGTCCTGCGGCGCGATGTTGAAACTGCTCCAGCTCAACGACAGCGTAGGGCTGTGCTGGGTGATCGTCGTCAGTGCACCGGACTGCGCGATGCTACCGGTCCCGGCAGTCACCTGCCCGCCGGAGGGACCGCTGGAGAGTCCGCCGGCATGCGTAACGGCGGCACCCAGTAGCAGCGTGGCTGCGACCAGCGTACGGTTCGCTCGCTTGCCTCGCGCGCGCGCTGTCTCCGCTACCGGGATCCAGACGTCGCGTACCGCACTCCAGACCAGACGGTAGGCACGGTTCATTGATCCGTGACGATTCATTCCTCATATAACCTAGTGGCGGGTGCCGGCTCTGTGCGCTGGCAAACGTAGGCACGGCTAAAGCGGTGTTTCGATATAATCGCAGGCATCGTTTACATAACGCTTCCGGCAGCCATGCACTCGCAGTCGACGCTGCTGATCGTCTATCACTCAATGACCGGCGGCACGATGCAGATGGCGCAGGCGGCCGCCGAGGGAGCGGGTACCGCCGCCGACGTGAAGGTCAAGCTGATGCGCGCCGTCGACGCCGGCGCCGCCGAGGTGCTGGCTGCCGATGGCTATATTTTCGCGACGCCGGAGAACCTGGCCGCGATGTCCGGCCAGCTCAAGGACTTCTTCGATCGCACCTACTACCCGGCGCTCGATCAGTTGAACGGCCGGCCCTACGCCACGCTGATCTGTGCCGGCAGCGACGGCCATTCGGCTGCAGCGCAGATCGAACGCATCGCGACCGGCTGGCGGCTGAAGGCGATAGCCCCGCCGCTGATCCTGTGCACGTACGCCCAGACACCGGCCGAGATACAGCGTCCAAAGCAGATGCCAGCCCCTGACCTGCAGCAATGCCGGCAGCTCGGCGCGGCGCTCGCCGCCGGGATGTCGCTCGGTATCTATTAATCCCGCGCAGTCGGCTTGCCGCCTGCTCGCACCCTGACAGCTACGTAGACCGCGATCAGGATCAGTACGATCACGGCGGCCGCAACTCCCGCCCGGGCCAGCGCTACCAGGGACGACGATGGGCCGCCGCGGCGTACCTCAGCGACTTGCGCTGCAGTGAGCACGACGCCGGGGCGCCCGTAGTGCTCGAGCAGGTAATCTCCCAGCAGCACGATCTGCTGATCGGTCAACGACGCAAGACCTTGCGCACCGCCCCCGAATCCGGGTATGTAGGCTTGCCCGCTGGCGGTGGTGCGATCGACGCCGTTGAGAATCGTTGCGATGAGATTATTCGGATTGGCCGACCCCAGCGCCGAATTTCCAGGTCGCTCCGCCGGCGTAGCGCACGTAGCCCTGGCGATAGGCGATCGCGTTGGGACCTTCGAGTTGCAGATACTCGGCCGCCGCCGAGTCCGTAGTGGTCTCGAGGTGCGGCGCCCAGGGCTTTGGCGGATACGGCGCATCGAAGTGCAGGTGCATCGAGGGCGGCAGGTTGCGATAATTCTCCACAATCCGCCAGCGCTCCACCCGCGGGCCGGCCTCCAGCATCAACACCGACAGGCCGGCGTCGAGCAATTGCTCTGCGATGAGGCAACCTACGACTCCCGTTCCCACCACGATCACGTCGGCGCTGTCATCGTCGGTCATCGGCTCAGCCCTCAACTCAGCAGGTCAATTCCCGGCGCCTCCATGGGCCTCAGAACTCCGGCATATCAGCCAGCGCCGGCGCCTTCGAGGTCCAGCCATTCGGTCCGGAAACCGCATAGGTGGGTATCGTCATCACGTCGCGGGTCGGCCCAAACATCAGCGCGAGTTCGTACGCAAACACCTCGGCGTCCGGCGCATCGACGATTACGCCAAGGTACCAGGCCGAGATGATCTGCAGCGCCGTGTCCTTGAGCGGACCGGCACCGATATCCGGGAAGAACTCCTCGACCACGGTCGCGCGCTTCTGCTTCGCAACATCAAGCAGCCCGCTGATATGGGAGGCGAACGCCGGGTCCTTCATTTTCAGCGCCGCCGCCAGCCTCAGGCCCACATCCCGATCCAGTGGATGCGGAATCAGCAGCGCTGACAGCTGCAGGAACTGCTGCGGGAAGTCGGTCGCCGGTGCGTCCGCCGCGGCGTTCGGAATCTTCAGCGACGTGGCAAGACTGCCGATCAGCACCCCACCGCCGATCAGGATCCTGCGACGATAAAGGCTGAACTGCGCGGGGGGCATCGTCTCGGTAGCCATCGCTCATGGCGGATCACCTGAGTTCACTGAGGGCAGATGCAATTTTTCAAGCGCTTCAGACATCGTGGAACAGGGAGATCAGTAATGCAATGGCTACCCCGACAGCGCCTAGCGCGCTGACTAGAACGCCGCCCGCGGCACAGTCCTTGACCACGCGGATTTCCGGATGCAGGTCCGGATGCAGGTGATCGGCGAGGCGCTCCACTGCGGTATTGAACAGCTCTGCCGAAAGCACGGCACTGCCTGCCAGAATCACCAGCGCCCACCACAGCGGGGCCGGCCGCAGCAGTCCGAGTACGATAAGGACCAGCAGCAGCACCAAGGCCTGTGTCCGCAGGCTGTTCTCGGTGCGCAGGCCATGCACGATGCCTACGATTGCAAAGCGCAACCGGCTAAGAAAAGGCTGATTCTTTCCTGTTTCCATCGCCCGACATCATAGGACCGCCGGGCGTCGCTGTGAATGAGGTCAGAAATTCTTATGCAGGCCGACGCTCAAGCCGCGCGGCAGAATCTCGACCGACAACGGCGTCTCACGCTGTACGCTCCAATACCCCCACGCCGTGCCCAGGATCCAGCCCGCGAGGACGTCGGTCTGCCAGTGAGCCTGCTGCTTTAGGCGCCCGATACCATCGTAGATCGGCAGCAGTTCGAGCGCCCAGATCCAATGGTCGCCGCGCGCAGTTTCGGCCAGGATGATCGGTGTCACGAAGGATGCCTGCAGCGTCACCTCGCCGCTCGGAAAGCTCTGGCAGCAGCCGCCCTGGAACCACTTGTCCGGTCCCTGGTGCTGATACGGCCGGGCACGACTGAAGGCGTACTTCAGGATCTCGGCGGAGGCGGTCGACAGCAGGGTCGAGTCGATGCTCTGCCAGAATTCGTGTCCCCAGTGTTCATCGTCGCCCAGCCACAGCGCGCCAACCCCTTCGGCGGCAATCACGGCGTATTCGAGATCCAGCTGGTAGTGCCGCGCCCAGATGCCGCTGTTGTCGTAGCCCCATTCATGATCTATCCCGAGCGGTCCGCCACCTGCAAGCGCGCCCGCTGAAGCGCCGATCAATAGCAACAGCAGCAACACACGCGCCTGGCGCACAGATCCCTCCCCGCACTGATGGCTGCGTTAATGTGCCTCAGGTACTTTGTACTACAAAGTACATGTCATTGCAAAGCACACGGCCAGCATAAAATTGCCAGCTCAGTCGCGCCTTCAAGTGAGATCGCGCGCACGCGGCGCGCCGAGCGGCTCGCCTAGCCGCACCGCGATCTCATCGAACAGTGCAAGTGTCTTCAGCGCCTCGTTTGCATCCAGGCGCGCGATCGCGAAACCCGCGCGCACGATCACATAGTCACCGATCGCGACCGGGCCGATCAGCGCACTCGATACGCGACTGCGACCTGCGTCGACCTCGATGGCTGCAATGGTCCTGGCGCACGCGGCCGCCAACGTCTACAACGATGTCGGCGACGATCAGATCGGCGCCGATGCCGACAACACCGACCACATCTACCCGTACACCGGCGGATCGCGCTTCATCCAGGCGGCGCTGCTGTCGCGCGCACAGATGGCGCATCTGGCGATAGGCCTGGCCGCAGGCGCGCTGGTTCTCGGGCTCATGCTCACGCTGTCGCGCGGATACGGCGTGATCCTGTTCGGAATGGCCGGACTTGGCCTCGGGCTGCTGTATTCGCTGCCCGGCGTGCAGCTATCCGCGCGCGGCATCGGCGAGGCGGCGGTGGCGGTCGGCTTCGGCGCACTGCCGGTGCTGGGTGCCACCTGGTTGCAAGCCGGTGTGGTGGACCTCGGCGCGGTTCTGATCTGCCTGCCGGTGAGCGCATGGGCGGCCGCGATCCTGGTCATCAACGAAGTTCCGGATGTCGCGTCCGACCGGCGCGTGCACAAGCGCACGCTGGTCGTGCGCTTCGGCACCGGCGGCGCGCGCTGCATCTATGGAGGACTCACCGCCACTGCGCTCGCCGCCGCGGCGGCCGCCATCGTGCGACACGTGCTGCCGCTATGGTATGCCTTCCCCGCGCTGGCGCTGGCAGGTCTTGGTCTGTGGGCGTTGACCGGGCATTTCGTTCGAGGCATCCGGACGCCGGCGGTTGAAGCAGAGCATCGAGGTGACGATCCTGACCCACATCCTTGGCTGCGTCGCGATGATCATCGCGCTGCTGAGCACAGCTGCGCACTAGCCCCAGCTGGATTGCCGCCGCTGCCCTGGGCCCTAGCTGGAAACCGTGCGCGCCGAGGCTCGATCGAGGATGCCGCGCAGGGTGCGTTCGATGGCGTCCTGGCGCAGCATGCGCATGCCGCCTGCGCGCGCCGCTACCACAAGCTGCGGCACGGTGGCACGCGCGCGCATCAGTTGCTTCACCTCGGGCGTCGCGCTGAGCAGTTCATAGACGCCCACGCGGCCCTTATAACCGTCGCGACAGGCGTCGCAGCCGACGGCTTGGAACAGCACCAGCACACCGTCGACGGCAAAGTCCTTGCGCCACTGCGCCAGCACCGCTGTCCGGTCCAGATCGGTCTCGGCGCAATACTCGTCGAGCAGATCGGAAATCTCCGATTCGCTGCAGGGGTGGGAGCGTTTGCATTTCGGGCACAGCTTGCGCGCCAGGCGCTGGGACAATATGCCGATCAGCGCATCGGCAAAGTTGAATGGATCCATGCCCAGGTCTAGCAGCCGCACTACGCTCTCAGCCGCGCTATTGGTGTGCAGGGTCGAGAACACCAGGTGTCCGGTCAGTGAGGCCTCGATGCCGATCTTGGTGGTTTCGGCATCACGCATCTCGCCGACCATGATGACGTCGGGGTCGGCGCGCAGAAACTCGCGCATCGCGGCGGCAAAGGTCCAGTCGATGCGTGAATTGATCTGCACCTGGCGCAATCCTGCCTGCGTGATCTCGATCGGATCCTCGGCGGTCCAGATCTTGATGTCAGGCCGGTTGATGTGGTGCAGGATGGAATGCAGCGTCGTGGTCTTGCCGGAGCCGGTCGGACCGCACACCAGGATCAGGCCGTAACTGCGCGCGATCATCTTTTGTATTTCGGCAAGATCCCGGGCGCAAAGACCCAACCCCTCCATCGGCATCGGCTCCACGCCTCCGAGCAGTCGCAGCACGACGTCTTCACGGTTGTTCGACGTCGGCACGATCACGACGCGCAGGTCGATCGCCACCGCGCCGACCTTGCCAAAGACGATCTTTCCATCCTGTCCGTGCCGGTGCTCGGAGATATCAAGGTTTGCCATGATCTTGATGCGCGACACCAGCGCATTGCTGTAGACCGGCTGCAGATCAAGATAGTCTTCCAGTTCGCCATCCTTCCGGAACCGGATGCGGGTGTTCGCCTTGCCGAAGTTGTTTTCAATGTGAATGTCGGAAGCGCCCTGGGCGTAAGCATCGATGATGATCTTGTTCACCAGCCTGACCAGGGCATTGTCCGTCACCCTGGGATCGGATTCGTTGTCCCTGGACTCCGATGGCGGCGCAGTCGCGCGATCGAGCGCACTCGCCAGTTCTTCGACGTGAACATCGCTGTTCCCCTGACCGGCACCCGGCGAGCCCTGGGGTAGACTCGATTCCGCCTCTACAGTGGCAATCGACAGCGCCAGGCTGGCGTATTCCTTGGCGATTCGCCGCCGCAGGTCGGCCGGATCGGCGACCACCGGAACGATGATCTTGCCGGTCAGAAACCGCAGATCCTGCACGAAATCCATCGCCAGCGGGTCTTCGACCGCTACCACCAGTGAATCCCCCAGCGGCACCAGCGGCAGCGCTCGATAGCGTGTCGCGACGGTTCCGCTGAGCAGTTCCAGCGCCGCTGGATCGATGTGGAACTCACTGACATTGACGAATGGGATGCCGAGCTTGTCCGCCAGGGCCATGTGTATCTGGCGCACCGTGACGGCGCCCATAGCGACTAGGATGTCGCCTAGATGGCGCCGCCGGTTCGACGTCTGCAGCCTGAGCGCTTCCGCCAGCTGCTCCGGTGTGATCTGCGCCCCCTCGAGCAGCAGCTCCCCCAGCTTGGTGGCGGGGCGGTATTTTTGCGCCTGCAGCGCGCGCTTGAGGTCGTCCGCCGAGACGATTCCACGATTGAGCAGATGCTGGCCAATCTTTTCGTGCCGCAGCGCGGTCTGCTGCTCGAGAGCCCTGGTCAGTACCGTATCGCTCAACTGCTTGTTGTGCACCAGCGTCTGCCCAATATGCGGGCCGATCTGCACGTCGCCGATCTGTTGCGCAGGAACGAAGCAGCGCACGGCCCGGGGTGGGTCGCCTTCCAGCAGATAAAGAAACAGGCCGGTCTCTTCCTTGATGAAGCCGCGCGTGGTGCCGGTGAGGTCCTTGCCGTCGCGGAAATGCACCACAGAGGCTCGCTCCTCTGCGACCTGCGACGTATCGGTGCCGACGCTGCTGATCGTGGCGTCGTCACGCACCAGCAGCAGCGGCGTTGTGAGTCGGATGGTGCGCACACTGTCGAGGTGAAGGTGGTTGTGCCCATCGCGGCCGGCTATCGCCAGACTGATGCCGCCCGACAGGGGCTGGAAGCTCAGCAGGTCGCCGACGATGGTGCGGCCGTTCATCAACTCCACGACGCATGCCGATGCGTGACTGTCGACCGCTGGCGAGCCCAGTTGGAAGAACGGGGGAATGGGCCACAGGGCAATGCCCAAGGCAGCGTCCGGGGCGATTTGCTCTGCTTGCACGTTCACTACTGCCTCCATGGGCGCGAACCTCCGCTGCTGTCGTCATGATACAGTTCAAGTGCACGCATGATCCGTTGCAAACATGTGCGCACTTCGGAATTGTTCTGTAATTTTTTCAGAGAGTGCAGTTGCTGCACGACACACTCGCTGTTCCGCAGGACAGCCCGCACCGCTGAGAGAGGGCATATGTCATGACTGACATTCACGCACTGCTGAAACTGATGGTGGAAAAATCCGCGTCCGATCTGTTTCTGACCTGCGGTACGCCCCCGCACCTGAAGATCGAAGGCGTCACCCATCCGGTCAAGGTTCCGCCCCTCAACCCGGGCGAGGTCAAGTTGATGGCCCGCGCCATCATGACCGATCACCAGACCGCCGCCTTCGAGGAAACCATGGAGTCGAATCTGTCGCTCTCGGTCGAGGGCGTTGGGCGTTACCGCGTCAACGTCTACAACCAGCGCGGCGAGGTGGCGTTGGTCGTGCGCCTGATCAAATCGGACGTTCCGACCTTCGAGCAGCTCGGGTTGCCCGCGATCTGCGTTCGCCTCGCGATGCTCAAGCGCGGGCTGGTGCTGTTCGTAGGCTCCGCGGGGTCCGGCAAGAGCACCTCGCTGGCGGCAACCATACGTTACCGGTCCGAGCATGCCGACGGCCACATCCTCACCATCGAGGATCCGATCGAATTTCTGTTCCCGCACCGGCTGTCGATGGTCGACCAGCGCGAGGTGAGCATCGACACCCGCACCTTCGGTGACGCCCTGCGCAATGCGATGCGGGAAGCCCCCGATGTCATCATGATCGGCGAGATCCGCGATTTCGAAACCGCACAGCACGCGATCGCCTATGCCGAGACCGGCCACCTGTGTGTCTCGACCCTGCACGCCAACAATGCCAACCAGTCCATTGAGCGACTCATCAACTTCTTTCCGGAGCAGGCGCAGAAGCAGCTGCTCATGGATTTGTCGTTGAACCTCAAGGGCGTCGTCTCCCTGCGGCTGCTGCCATCCGCAGGGGGTAAGCTCGCGCTGGCCACCGAAGTGCTGCTGCTGACGCCGTACATTGCGGAACTCATACAGAAAGGACGCATTGACGAAGTCAAGGACGCCATGGGCAAGGGCAATGAAGTGGGCATGCACACCTTCGATCAGTCGCTATACGATCTCTACAAGGCCCGTCGCCTGAGCAAACAGGAGGCGCTAGGCTTCGCCGACTCACACACCGACCTGGCGCTGCGCATCAGGTTGAGCGACGATCCCACCAATGGCGAGGCGCCCTTGGCCCTCGATGACGCTGCCAACAGACCCCACACGCCCACCTAATTGGGCAATTTGTTGCCGTTGGCCTTGAATTTTTCGCCAAGAGGCGTGAGCGGGCCGCCACCCTTTGCATTGGTGTGGCAATCGCCGCAGGACTTTCCGGTTTGCGTGGCAAACTGCGCCGTCGCCGCGGCCGGTCGAATCGCCACCAACGACATCGCCGCGGCGATCCCGGCTACGACGGTCGCCACGCCCGCCACGGCGAGCCACTTGTTTGGTTGCACCTTCAACGCGCATGCTCCTGAATTGACCTCCACAGTTAAGGCCAAGAGATGCGCTCAGTCTGTACGTTGCCGTACACTAGCACCGAAACGACGGGTCACGGAGCAATCATGGCAGACAAGACGCCGAATCTTGACAGGGCTTTCATCGAAAAACAGCGCCAGCAGCTGACCAGGCTGCGCGAGCAGCTGTTGCGTGCGACGCAGGCCGGGGAAAAGGAGGAGGCCGACATTCGTTCGCAGTCGCTGGGTGAAGCGCACGAATCCGAGGACGATGCGCAGAGGCTCGCGCTGCTGGAAACCGACGGTAACGCGGTCGAACGCAGCGTCGAGCGCCTGGCGCGAATCGAGCGCGCCCTGCGGAAGATCGAGGACGGCACCTACGGTATTTCCGACGCCAGCGGCGAGCCGATACCGCGCGAACGACTCGAAGCGATGCCGGAAGCCATCTATACGCTGGCCGAGCTCAAGGCACGAGAATCCTCCGGAGGGCGCTGACACGTCGAAGCAGGCGCTGACGCGTCGCACTCAAAAGTGATAGCTCAGCATGAACTTGAGCAACAGCGCGGGAACCAGCTGGCCCTGCGTGCCTTCGAGCGCCACTGAAGGCGCGGCATTGGCGTAGTGCTGCACGCGAAACTCAGCATCGCCGTAGACTTTCCACTGGCCGATGCTGGCCTCGACGCCGGGCGAGAGCAGCAGGCGATGATAGCCGCTGTTGTAGGGGTCAGCCTGCACGCCGCTGTCGTGCAGACGATCGGAGCCAATCAGCTGTAACAGCGTCGCCAGGCTGCCCGATTGACCGAGCCGGATGCCGTCGTACAGGGCTCCCAGCGCGGCGTCGATCTCGTTGCCCGGGCGATAACCCTCGCGGGTGTTGAACGCGCGATCGAGCAGGACTTCGGCGAACCACTTCAGATGCGGGCCGGCGCCGATGCTGCCCACGTGGTAGCCACCGAGCAGCAGATTCGTGGTTCCGGTGCCAATGGACGAATCGCGGTCGAAGTTCGGATATGTCCATTCACCGCTGGGCAGTTTCACTCCCAACGTCAGGCCGGTCGATAGATCGGATGAGAAGCCGGTGTAGCGGGCCGTGAGTCGCACGTCGCCGATGGCACTGTGGCGAAAGCTGGTCACGTCGGGGGCCGTGGGTGTGCCGATGTCGGTGCGAAACAGCCGGTCCCAGTAGGGAAGCTCCGCGGTCACACCCCAGTCGTTATTGAACTGGTAATCCAGTCCGACGTCACCGAAATTGGTCTGCAGCTCCTTATCGGAATTAGCCGCCGCCGGCGCGGCATGCGAACCCACCCAGTTCTGGTTCTGATTCATGTAGTCATCTTCGACGTAGACGGCGCCGCCAGGTTCCGACGGCAGCATGCTCACGGTACCGACGTCGAACACGCCGCAACCGCACGCGCATGCCCGGCCTGTCGAAGGCGCGAGCCCCAGCAACAGGCTCAAGGCCAACGCCGGCACCACAGAATCAGCGATGACGCCGTCATCGCGTTGACGAAAATCACACATGTGAGTCTCCCCATCCATACCAACGCACCAATGCGCCGCAGCGATGGGAGTCGTGCCCGTCGCCGCGTCGTAGCCGCGCTCACTCCAGTGAGCGCTAGGGGTCAGATTTCCTGGGGTGGGCCGCGGGGTGACTGTGCGCGCGGCGCAATCTCGGCGTGCTCAATCTGCGGCGCCGCCAGCGAAGCTGGCGATGATGGCTGGCCTGCGAACGCCGGATCGGCCGAATGCGCCAGCTCGGCGAGCGTCGCACTGGCGCCATACGGACAGGCACCGTGATCCTGATGGGCCGGTGGGCCCCCGTGCTGCCGATGCACGCCTGTCGACATGTCCATGGGCATGGCCATCGGCATGTCCATGGACATCTCCGCCGGCATATCCACGGCCATCGACGCTACCGGCGCGTAACCCTCGCACAGCGTCAGCGTCACGCTGTGCCCGGGTCCAAACATCGGCATGAACCCGAGCGGGATCATCGCGCGCAGCACAAAGCCGGGCAGCACCATCGCTACCCACCAACCCGCGCGTTTGCGACCCCAGTGAATCAAATTCCGGGCATCCGGTAATGCGTCACTGGCAGTGTAGCCGAGCCAGATCGGCGTGTCAGAAGGTGATTCGCACGCCGCCGTAGATCGCGAACGGGTAGGCCGGACTCTGGAAGCGGTTGTCCACTCCCGGGCCATTGGTGACGCCGGTGACCGGAATTCCTGGAGTGCCTATGCCAGTGGGGTCGCTATAGACCCCATAGGTGGCGTCGCATCCTGGAATGGGCTTGAAGGGGAAGGCAGCAGCAACGGTGATTCGAATGTTGCGTCGACGTAGCTGTAGTTGATGCAGGCCGACCATGCGACGGCCTGGTAGTTCAAGGCCGCCTCGATACCCTGACGACGCGTTGATCCGATGTTCTGGAAGAAGCCGGTGCTGACCGAGGTCGCAACGCCATAGATATCATCGTCAAGATTGGTCCGGAACGCGCTCAGGTTCCAGCTCAGCGTACCGGCATCGGCCGATGCCGCAGGAATCTTGCCACGCAGGCCGAACTCGTAGGTGTGAGCGACCACCTGCTTCAGGTTGGGCGGATCGCCGGCAAGATTGGTCGGCAACAGGGCTGGGGTCAATGGATTGGAGCATTCGATCTCGCTCGCCGTCGGGGTGCGCGTGTTCTCGGCGAAGCCGGCGTACGCAGTCAGCGTCGGCAGCAGCTTGTAGGTGGCGCCGATCGCCGGATTGAAGCGAGTGAAGCGATTGTCGCCGGTCAGCGCCGTGCCGCGCAGGTCCTGCACGTCCACTGCAGCGCTGTTATAGCGTCCGCTCGCCGTCACCGACAGCGCCGGCGTCACGTCGAAGGTGTCGGTGAAGAAGGCGCCGAAGTTCCGATTCAAGCCCTTCAGGTTGACGGGGTTCGCGCCAAACGGCGAACTCTCCGGCGTATCGACGATCAGATTGGACGGGTTCACGAACAGCTGGGTGTTGATCGTCCCGACCTGGGTGCCGGAGAGGAAATTCAACTCCGCATAGTCGATGGTGATACCGGCGGTGAAATCGTTGCCATGCCGCGCGATGCTATCGCTATCGAAGGTCTGCAGCGCCGCACCGCGGCCATACTAGTTGATCGTCTCAAAATCGTTCTCACCGATGTATAGCGCTCCGCCGTCGGAAATATCCGGCAGTGGCGCGCCGGCCGAATTGGTGACCGGCGTCGCGCCATCGGATTGGCACAGCTCGCCGGCGGTGGCCGATGTGGTGCAGGAGGTGTAGTCGGTGGTGTTACCGTTCGAGACCACCTGTTGGAACTGGCGGTAGTACATCAGTGTCTGCAGCGACCAGGTATCCGTCAGCTTCAGTGAGCCGTTCAGCGTCAGGAAATTGAGCCGGTTGATGTTGGTCTGCGGTCCGGTAAAGACCAAGCTGAAGCCGTCCTTCATGCTGATAGAGATGCCTCCACCGAGCGCATTGAGCCCATAGACCGGACCCGAGCTCACCAGGTCCACGCGATTGATCGCGATAGCCGGAAACAGGTCCCAGTTGACCGTGTCGCCAAACGACTCGTTGATGCGCACGCCGTTCTGGTAGACCGCGAGCCCCTGTGGCGTGCCCAGCACGGGCGAGGCTTCGAAGCCGCGAAACAGGATATCCGGCTGGAACGGATCATCCAGCGTGTCATTGATGTTGACGCTGCCCAGGCGTGCATCCATCGCGCCGCTAAGATTGGCGGAACCATCGCGCGCCAGGTCAGCAGCAGTCACGCTCTGGACATTTCCGGGAATCTTGTCCGCGTCCACCGCCGTTCCGGGAATCGCAGTCGCCTCGATGACCACGGTCCGAAGTTCATGCGCGTTGCCGGACGCTAGCGCATCGGCCGCGCGCACCGACATCACCGGACTGAGCACGAGCGGCGAGCAGGTCAACATCCACACGGCATTGAAGCGTCGTGCCACGGCAGCCCTCACTTTTTATTCTGCGAAGGGCGTAGTCTTACGCGAATGCCATGCCGTCGAACAGAGATCCATTACCGGCAGAATCGGGAACGTTTCCCGATCGTGATAAATTCCACAGCCACGGCATACGAGGGTGAGTCATGACGGAGACGCAATCAGCGCTACCAGCGTCACAACTGACACAGCAGTTTCCCAATGCTGATGCGCTCGCCGTGATTGGCGCTACCGCACTGAGTATTATTCTCGCCGCTCATTTCCAGCTCACCGAAACGCTGTACGCGCTCACTCGCCGCTGGGAATATTTTCAGCTCGACGAGTTGCCGATCGGATTGCTGGTGCTTGCAATCGGCCTGATCTGGCTGTCCTGGCGGCGTTACCGGCAGGCCGGCCGTGAGCTGCGTGCGCGGCATGTCGCCGAAGTGCGGCTAGCGGGTGTGCTGGCCGAAAATCGCAGGCTGGCGCAGGAATACCTGCGGGTGCAGGAACTGGAGCGCAAGCACCTGGCGCGTGACTTGCACGACGAGATGGGGCAGTTTCTCAATGCGATCAAGCTCGATGCGGTGTCGATTCTCGAGAGTCGCGCCAGCGAGCCACGACTGTCGATCGCCGCATCGCAGTCAATCATCCGCAGCATCGATCACGTGCACGGCGCCGTCAGCGACATGATCCGGCGACTGCGCCCGGTGGGGCTTGATGAGCTCGGCCTGGCTGCGGCCATCGAGAGCTGCGTGGATCACTGGCGGCAACGTCTGCCCGACACTCGCTTTTCGTTGACCCTGCGAGGCGACCTGGACGCATTGGAAGAACCGCTGACGCTCACGCTGTATCGGTTGATCCAGGAAGGACTCACCAACATCTCCAAGCACGCCGCTGCGCGCCGAGTGGACATCGCATTGGACCGGCACGCCTGCGTGGCGGCCGGCATGGACGAGTTGACCCTGACGGTGGCCGATGACGGTCGCGGCATGGATTCCGCTGCGCGCACGCCGGGATTCGGATTGAGCGGCATGCGCGAGCGTGTCGAAATGGCCGGTGGCAGCTTCGATTTCCAGAGCGCGCCAGGCCGCGGTTTTTCCTTCTCGGCCCGGTTGCCGGCTCGAGCATCTCAACCATGACCCGCAGCAGGAGCGATCGGGTCACGGTCCTGTTGGTGGACGATCACGCCGTGGTGCGTGAAGGCTATCGCCGACTGCTGGAGCGTCACGGCGATATCGTGGTGGTCGGCGAGGCGGCCGACGCGGCCACGGCACACGTGTTGTTCTGCAAGCTTGCACCGCAGATCGTGGTCATGGATATCACGCTGCCCGGTCTCAGTGGGATCGAGGCGATGCGACGGATGCTGGACCACGTGCCCGCAACCCGGGTGCTGATCTTCAGCATGCACGAGGAAGTGATTTTCGCGAAACGCGCGTTACAGGCCGGCGCCTTCGGCTATGTCACCAAAGCGAGTGCCCCCAGCGTGCTGGTGGAGGCAGTGCACACCGTCGCCTCTGGCAGGAAGTACCTGAGTGCGGCCGTGGCCCAGAGCCTCGCCTTGCACGGCGACGCACCGGACGAGGTGGCCGGCACCGGCCTGTCAGCGCGCGAATTCGAAGTGCTGCGTCAACTGGTCAGGGGTCATTCCATCAAGGACATAGCAGTCTCGATGGGGATCAACCCCAAGACAGTTTCCAACCACCAGTCCGTGATCAGGCAGAAGCTGGGTGCTGATTCGGCGGTGCAACTGTTGAGCATCGCCAAGCAGATGGGATTGTGACTGTGGCGCCGGTCGGGCTGCCGAGGAACCGAATGTCGTGATTGTCCAAGGCGCTTATACTTCTGCTCGCGCAGATTGCCTGGCGCTGAGAGAGATCCGCGGCATCCATGCACAACCATTCGACCCTTCCGCATCAGCTCACCCGCTCGGTTGCGGCAGCGGCGCTGCTGCTGTTGCAGCAGCCTCTGGCCGGCGCGACCAGTGCCGGCTATGCGGCGCTGGTCCGGCAGGTCGCCCCGAGTGTCGTCACGGTACTGGTACAGGAACAGTCGGAGGGCGCGGGGCAACGCGCGGTCGAGCGGGCTACCGGCGACACGGCGGATAGCGACGCGCGCGCGTTCGTGCGCCGCATGCTTACCGGGCCTGACGGCGGCAATCCCCTGCCGGGGAGCACCGGATCGGTTCTGGCCTCGGGATTCATCATCGATGCGGCCGGGCTGATCGTCACCAACCGCCACGTGATCGTCGGCGCCGGCGCGGTGCGCGTGAAGCTGGCCGACGGCCGGGAAGTGCCGGGACAGATCATTGGTGCCGATGCCACCACCGACATTGCGCTGCTCAAGGTCAGCGCGGGTCGCCTGCCGGCGCTGCGCCTGGAATCCTCGGATAAGCTCTCGATCGGAGATCCGGTCATTGCCATTGGCAATCCGTTCGGCCTGGGTCAATCGGTCACCGCCGGCATTCTCTCCGCGCGAGCGCGCGTGCTCGAGCAGGATCCGTACATTGATTTCCTGCAGACCGATGCCGCCATCAATCTGGGTAATTCGGGCGGGCCGCTGTTGTCTACCGATGGGGCGGTAGTCGGGGTCACCACCGCGATCGTCTCACCCAGTGGCGGTTCCGTCGGGCTTGGGTTCGCAATTCCGGCGGAAACCGTCGCCGCCGTCGTCACTGAACTCAAGGCGCATGGACGCGTTAGCCGAGGTTACCTCGGCATCGAGGTACAGGCGATGACACCGGCACTTGCGCGAGCGCTGCTCGGGCGGGACTCTCCAGCCGGTGCCTTGATCACGAATGTGGATCCCAAGGGGCCGGCGACCGGCGAGCTTGCGGCCGGCGATGTGCTTCTGAGCGTCGGCGCCACGCCGGTCAGCTTCGCCAGCCTGGGAAGGGTCGTCGTGCGCATGGCTCCCGGCACCACCGTCGATGCGTCCGTGATGCGCGACGGTACGCAGCTGTCGATCGCGGTGACGGTCGGTCAGCTGCCGGATCCGCCCGACAATCCGCTGCAATCCGGAGGCCCGGATACCTGGGTCGCGAATCTCGACCTGGGCCTTGCCAACACGACCAGCGAGATTCGCAAGGCGCTCAAGGCAGAGGCTGAAATCGGCGGCCTGATCGTCACGCAGCTGCGCCATGATGGCGCCGGCGCGCTGGCCGGATTGAAAATCGGGGATCTGATCACCCACGCCGGCACCAAGCGCCTGGACGACGTCGCCGATCTGGCAGGCGTCAGCAAGCCCTCTGCACAGCTGCCGTTGCTGCTGCGCATCGTGCGCGGCGGATCTCCGGGATTCATCGCGATCACCGGTGGCGAGGATCGATGAGCGTCGGTGAGGTCCTACTCAGCTCAACTCCCACAGGTGGCTGTGCGAACACGGTGTCGAGGAGTATTCTGTCTGCCCGTCGCTGCGTCCCACCCAGCACATTGGAGTGCATCATGACCGAGAAGCAAAAACACGAGAAGAAGCCCTGGGAGCCGATTGTCGAGCGCGAGCCGGAACTGAATCCCTTCGTGAGTCACCAGGACCCCACCGGCGCTTTGGAGAATCCACCGCCGCTGGCCGATGACGATGAGGAGGACGAAGAAAAATCGGTATAGCCGGCGCCGCTATTTCGCCTTCGCTGCGCGACGATGGGCGGGCGCCTTCGCCTTTGACCTGGCCTTTGACTTGGCGTTTGACTTGGCGTTTGACTTGGCCTTTGACTTGGTCTGTGCCTTTGACTTGCCCTTCGATTTGACGCGACCTGGGTGCACGGTCGTGCGAGGTGACTGCGCGCCTGTCTGACCCGACACGGCAACGCTGCGGGCGACGTTGGCCGGCGCCGCAACATCCGCGCCGCTCGCCGCCGCCCGCGATGCGCCCGGCGAAGGCGTCTGCCCGAGCCAGAACTTGAGCTCCGCCAACTCGCCGCCCTGCAGATAGCTTGCCTGCCAGGAATCGTCGGGCTGCAGTCCGTGCCACACCTGCGGGTCGTCCCGATGTGCCTCGACATACCCGTTCCAGCGGTAGGTCTGATAAATCGCGATGATATTGACCGCATAAGCTGCCGCCAGCGGTGCGTTACCCTTGATGATGACCAGGTTGTCGTCGTTCGCGTTGGACGCCTTGAACCCCATGTTATGCGAGCCGGTCATCACCACCGGAGTCTGACCGAACGGATCGATCACGATGACCTTGCTATGGATGTTCACCATGCTCGCGCCCAGCAGCTCCTGCTCCCAGCCATGAAACTGGTCCTTGATATTGCGCGGAACGAGGACGTCCTGGCCCAGGCGCAGCGGTGGCGTCGCACCACTGTTGTAGAGCGCTACCGGATGCGTGGTCGCGCTGGGATCCATCACGGCAGGCTCCGGCTTCTGTCCCTTCCGCGCCGGCTGCCCCGGTTCGGTAAGCAGCGGGATTTCCTGGTTGACGACGCCGCGCAGGTACAGGCCGGGCAGGTAGTGCTGACCCTGGCTGTTGTGCCGCTCCAGGATATTCTGCAGCAGCGTCCAGTGCAGTGGGTCATCCTGAAAGGTGCCCGGGTTGAAGAACAGGAACAGGATGCCTTCGCTGGCAGCGTTGATGAAGGTACGGGCAAATTCCAGGTCCTGCTGCGCGGAGGCCTTGACGAACCACGGGGTCACCTCGGCGCCATCGACGGTCAGCGTCTTGGCGATGGAGTTACCGGACACCAGCGCCGGGGTGTAGTCGTTGCCGGCCGCCTTGAGTCGATTCCAGGCAGCCAGGAAGTCGGCCGCGACCACCGCATCGTTGATCACCAATCCATTGTTGGCCTGGGTGCAAAGTCCCGATGAGGTCCAGTTGGTGCTGCCTGTCAGCACGCACTGCGGGTTGCCCTGCGCATCGCAAAACACGACGAACTTGTTGTGGGCAAAGTGACCCTGCGTGACGATGCGATCGTGCAGATCGACCTTGCCGCGCAGCTCCAGCCGCACCGCGTGGTTCTCATCGTTGGCCGGCGGCTTGTTGCCCTTGAAAGCGCCGTTGCCGAGAATCAGGTGGCACTTCTGCCCCAGGGCCGTTAGCCCCGCGATCAGTTCCGGGTCATTGAGCTCATACAGCGCAGCGTAGATCGCGCCGCCGGATCGTTGCGTGTCGGTCAATAGCTGCAGCACCTGGACGCGCAGCAGGCCGCTGAGCTGGTTGCGCAGTGGATTCCCCTTGGTCGCCACCAGATTCTTGATCTTGCTGCCCTTGGCTGCCTTGAGATCGCGCGCCACCCACTGGGTAGCGATGATGCCGCGGTTGAAGTACACGGCCAGGTGCGCGCTCGCCTGCCCGCTGACCTGCAGCACCGGAGTCAGCGGGCAGGCGTTGCGGGTGTCCAGCGACAGCTGAGCGTGGCTTCGACCGGTGACCGGCACAATCGAGTACTGCACCTTGTCGCCCGGTTTGACGCCGTAGTCCCACCACAGGTATCGCTGGATCGGAAATTTCCACGGGTTGTTCGGATCCAGGGTGTCCGTATCGGAGAACCCGACGAAGCCATGGAGGTAGCTTTCCTGGCCGTTCAGCAGACGCCGTATCGTGAATCCCAGGCAACCCGGAATGGGCTTTGCGTCCATGGGCATCCACACCAGGCAGGTGTGGTCGCCGTTGTCGTAGACCTTCAGTGTCAGGCTCATGTCGGGACTCCCTGTCGTCAGATGTCACAGTTGCCGCGTAGCAGGCGGCGCGGCGCGGTCACGGATGGATGCCGAGGGCCTGCAGCAGTTGCAGCAGTCCGCCACTCCAGTCGAGCACACCCGGAATCGATGTCACGGCGATCGCACATGCAGTCGCCACAAACGGCAGTGCGATGCAAGCAACAAGCGCTATCGACAGCTTGACTTTCTTCTTCCTGTTGCACAGCACGTGACTGAGCACCTCGTTGGCTTCGAATGTCACCACGGCATAGGCGCACAGCGCCCCCAGGAAGGCGAGCATCACCAGGTTCATCAGCAGCAGCACATCGGCCTCGATCGGAAACAGATACTGAATGCCGACGCTGGCCAGCGCGCTGACCGCGGCTGCGACCACGATCGATCGCAACAGTGACATCTCGGCCACCAGCACTATGAACAGCGAGTAGGTATTATCGTGCGCGGTGTCGCCGCGATGCAGCAGGCCGCCGAGGCGCCGGCTCCAGGCGCTGTCGTGCTCCCAGGACACGGTCTCATTGCCCGCTGATCCTTCCCACGATCGGCGCGCCAGCACCGGAGTGGCCGCGTATCTGGTCGGCGCATACTCGCCGCTCTCCCACAGGCCTGGATATTCGTCGGTAAACCGCGTCTCCGACGCGATGATCGTCTCGCGCACATAGCCGCAGATAGCGCTGATCCTCTGCACGGCGGCCACGCCCGCGGTCGTCAGCAGCGCCGCCGCCAGCGTCGTTGCGGTCAGCGCCGCCAGCACCAGTCTTGATGCGGTCAGTCCAAACACCGTGATCCTGACATCGCCCGAAATAAGATAGGGAATCCCCGCCGCACCGATCAGCAATCCGCCGCAGATCAGCAGCGGCAGCGGACCGACGAACGCCCTGCCGTGGCGCAAGCCGTCGCACAGCCGCTCGAATCTTGCGTTCGCCGTCCTGGACGATCGGGCGCTCGCCAATGCCGTGAATGTCTGGTTGACGGTCGCCGCGCCACAGGTCAGCACCAGCGATGCGTACAGCAGCGTCAGCACGCCCAGTGCGATCGCCGGAAAATAGGCCAGCCCGCGGGAGACATCGAGCGCGAGCGACATCAGCATGCGGCCGTCCAGTACCGCCCCATCGGTCATTCGGTACAGCCCCTGGCGCGCATAGGGCATCGCCGCCAACAGGATCGCGAGCAGTGCGAGACAGCCGGGAATCACGCTGCTGGCGTAGCGCCATTGTCGCGCTGCCGCACATGCCTCCTGCACGCGGCGCCGACCCGACATCACGCCATAACCCCCGACCACGATGACTGCGAACAGCCAATACCACAGCGCGTTCTCCGGCTGTACCTTGGTTACCCAGCGAATGCCTACGACGATCAGCGCGACGGCAAGCAACCACCGCAACAGTACCGATCTGGACGGCATCGCAAAGCCGTACGCCGGCGCCCGGCGGCCGCCGCCGGGCACTGCCGATGAAGCGAGCAGCAGCGGAGTCCACCACATCGACGACAGCAGCACGCACAACAGCGGGCCGCCCGCTTGCAGAAACCCCACCACGCTCAGCGGGTCATTGTTTCTTGCAACTTCCGGCTCAGCGGCGCGCAACGCGTCGGGATAGGCAAAACTGAGCTGGTAAAACCCCTTCAGGGTCACCGTTTGCATGACCCCCTGGCGCCTCGACCGGTGCGTGTCCAGCGCCTGCTGGCACGGTAACCGCGTCGGCTCGGAGGAGCTGTCGTACAGGCGCGATACACCGTCATACAGCATCGCCGCCCCGTCGATCGGCCAGTACGCGATCCTGTTGTGTCCGCCGGAGATCGATTCCTGCTCGCAGGCGTAGACATCGTCCTGCCGCACAAACATGTGTGCCGACGCCACCGCCATCGCGCCACGGCTGGCGTGCAGGAACTCCGGGTGTGTCAGCAGGTTGTCGGCCTCAAGATCGACCAGCATCGCGCGCGGCAGCCGGGCTCGCAGTTGGTTGAACAGAAACAGCCGATCGCGCACATCGGTGGCAACCACAATGATCACCCTCGGAACCAGTACCTGCAGCCGATCGAGCACCTGGTCCAGTGTCAATTGCAGGCTCGCCGAGGTCAGCCCGGACTGGCGGCTGTCCGGGTACTCACTGCCATTCTCGGCGCCGCTCTCGAGCGACAGGTGATCATCGACGCTCAGCGCTCCGACCGTGGACGCCAACTCGTTCTGTTGCGCCCGGCGCTGCGCATCCACGCCGTACCTGATGTCCGAGATGGTGGCCGGAAAGTACAGGCTGCTGGCCTGGTGGCACAGCTTCTGCGCCAGCAGAAATTCGCTCATCTCCTCGTCGTCCAGGCTGGGATGGGCGTCATCGCACACGCCATATCCGAAGGTCGACGCCTCGGCGAGAATCGCGATGGCGCCCGGCCGATCGGGATCCAGCCCAATGCGCGAGATCAACTGGCGGATGTGGAAGATCTTCTTGTAGTCGGGCAGTGCGGTCGGCGTGAAATGCAGCGATTGCGACGCCTGCTCGATCTTCGCGTTGGTGGTTGCCGTGGCCGCAAACGATACCAGGCACAGGTCTGCAATCAGGTCAGGTCGCATGCCGAATCCTCGCGGCAGCGTGCTGTTGCGCCCGAATGAATCGAACGCACCGGAGAAATTCGGACCGAGCACGACCAGCGCCTTATCCGGATCGCTGGCGGCGTTGCAATGGCCCGGATACCGAAGCAGCGTCACGTTCCCCAGGTAGCGCGGCACCGGCTCGCGCGGCATCGTCCGCGGACACAGTGCGGACACTGCGATTTCGCCGTCGGCCTGCGAATCGTCCAGCTGCGATTGGATGCGATCCACCGCACAGCGCAGCGAGAGCGGCGGTACACCGTAGGTCGCCGTGTCGGTGACGACATACAGGGCGCGGATCCGCGTTCCGCCCGTCGCGTATGGGTCGTCGCTCGGAAAACCGCAGCGATCGCCGCGCCAGCCGTCGCAGCGAAATATCAGCAACCCATAGGAGCCATGATTCGATATATCCGTAGTGTGCGCCGATCCTGCTGCACTGCCGGTCGCACTGCCCGGGACACTGTCTATCGCATTGCCTGCCGCGTCGACGGCGTCGCTGCTCTGCAGCGCCGCGTTCCACGGCAGGCTGAATCGATCCAGCACATAACCGTCGCGCAGCATGCCGAGTTCCAGCGCCTGGATAGTCAGGTCGTAGAGACGTCGATATCGGGGCACCAATGGATTCGGCACCACGGCGATCGCAGCACCCACCTGAGTGGCGCCTGGGTAGGTATCCACGAGATCGGCGCTCGGCTCGATCTGCCTGACCACGCTGCGATAGGGATCGACGAGGCTGGACGGACTGCTGGCAATGCTGGCGCCAAGGGCCGGCAGCACCGCGGCACCGAACAGCATCGCCAGGGCCAGCAGCGCCACGCGCACTGTCATAGGGCCATCCGTCCTGGGCAGCATTGCAGACGCATCGGCCGCGCAGTTGGTCGGCAGGGATTACCGCGGCCCGAGACAGCTTAGACTTCGTCCGTGTACCTGCCACCTGTAAGAATTGACAGGTGGCGTCAGCGCCGGCGGATCACATCGCGCCTACTTTTTCCCCACCTGATAGCTGAATTCCACGAAGAAGCTGCGGCCAATGATATTGTAATCCAGGTAATCGTAGGGCTGGTTCTGGTCTCCCGGAATGCTCTTATCCACCGGTGGCATCGTGTTGAACACGTCCTCTACCGATGCCGACAGTTCCAGTGTCGGGGTAATCTGGTAGCGCGCACTCAGGGTGCACAGCGCCCAGGTCGCCAGGTTTCCGCCACCTGGCGTAGGAGTCTCGCTAAGCCCTGCCAGGTAGTTGGGCGTATGGCCATAGCGTTCGACGTAGACCGTACCGCTCCAGTCCCCCTTGGTCCAGGTGACCGATGCATTGGCCTTGGTCTTGAACTCATCGCTGTAGAACGCATTGGTCAGCAGGTTAATCGGCTGGTCGCCGGCATATATGGTCTCATAGTGGTGGAGCGTGTTGCTCCAGGAGGCCTTGAGTTCGAAGCTGCCGAGGCGGCCCGCCGGCAAGTCATAGTTGAGTCCCAGCACGAAGACTCCCAGCACTTCCTGCGACACGTTGATCTTCGGCGTCGACACGCTGATCAGGATGCCGTTGGCATCCCGCGTGACCGCGTCGATTGCCGCAACACAGGTCGGGGAGTTGATGTTTAAGACACCCAGCCGGCACTGCGATTCGGTTCTGAGTATCAGGTCGGCGCCCTGTTCGGTGACCTCGTTGTTGATGAGCCAATGGATGTAGTCCATCGTCAGGGACATGTGGCGCACCGGCGCCCAAGCGGTGCCGATGTCCCAGTCCTCGGCGGTGATGGGCCGCAGTTTGGTGTTACCCGAGGTGGTCCCGAATGTTGGTACGTTGAAATACGGGCAGTTGCCCAGCGTATTCCCCGAATAGCCCAGCTGCGAGCAGCCGTAGTAGTCGGTCGCCTGCTGGTAAAACCCGGTATTCCCCTGGTACTCGTCGGCCAGTGTCGGCGCCTTGAATGAGGTGCCGTAGCGCCCGCGCAGCAGCAGCGTTTCCAGCGGCCGAAATTCGACGCCCAGGTTGTAGGTCGCTTTGTCGACGTTCTGTCCTGAGACGCGGTAATCGTCATAGCGCCCGGAGACGCTGGCTGTCAGCATCTTGAACAGCGGCAGGCGCAGCTCGCCGGTCGCCGCGTAGCGCGAGCGATGACCGGAACCGTTCGCCGAGCTATAGCCAAAGGTTTCTCCATCCAGGTAGCGCGGATCCGGCGCGTAGTTCCAACCCTGGTCACCGCCCTCGAGTACCAGCGCGAGGCCCGCGTGGCCGCCGGGCAGCGAAAACAGCGAAGCGTCGGTCAGCTGGCCGCGCACCATGCTGTCCTCGGTATACGAGTAGTTGGTCGCGTAGCCGCTGAAGCTGTGGAATTGGGCCGGCGTGATCGGCTGGTAGAAGGCGGCATAGTTGGGCTCATAGGTGTACGCGTTCTGTGTGGCGTTATAGCCCAGGTTCGGCCCGAAGATCGGGGCGAAGAAATCCTCGATCTCGTCGGTGAACTGCAGGAACGTAGCCTCGGTGAGTTTCTGTCGGGAATACGTCATGCCGACGTCATAGTTCCAGTCGGACGAGCCGAACGCTCCCTTCAATCCAAGATTGCCCCGCACGCCGTTGAGGGTGTTCTTGTCCAGCGCACTGTTGAGACCGCCCTCCTCCTCAGGCGAGAAGACGTGCTGCAGGTTCGCGATATCGTTCAATCGCGGATCGTAATAGTAAGAATAGTCGTTGCTGACATAGTCGGAATTGAAAACTCCGAGCCCGGTGCCGAATCGGGTGACATCGTGGCTCAACAGCACGTCGCCATACAACTGCAGGTGATCGGTCAGATCGTCGGTCACGCTCAGGTAACCCTGCGTGGATTCATCGGCGTTGGAAATGGTGTAGAAGCCTGATGTCGTGCTACCGCAGTAGCTGCCAAGTCCCGCACGCGTGTACTCGCGCTCCGATCCGCCGAACAGCCCGGCGACATTGGCGCAGCCGGCCGGATCCTCGAAATAGTAGTCACCCGTGCTTCCAGAGATCACAGCAAGGTTGGGGTACGCAATCTGCGGAGAGCTGCCATTGGTATAGAACTGGTTGGTCAGATCGCGCTGATAGCCCCAGATCGGATCCATTTTTTCGTACTGGCCGCCCACCAGGATCGTGAGCTTGCCGAAGCTGACGCTGTCGGCGGCCCCAAAGCGCGTGTCTTCACCGCCACCGTCCGAGGTGAAGCCATAGCGGAAATCGAGCATCGGACCGTCCATCTTCTTCTTCAGCACGATGTTGATGACACCCGCAATGGCATCGGAGCCGTAGATCGAAGACTGCCCGCCGGGCAGGATATCGATATGATCCACCAGCACCGTCGGGATGCCGCTGATACTGACGAAAGAGTCCGTGCCGTTATAGAGCGCCGGATAATCCCCCATCGGGCGGCCATCGATCAGGTACTTCACGTAGCTCTCGTTGAGTCCGAACAGCGACAGCGTCTTGGCGCCTTGGGTAAACCCGCCGTAGTAGTCCGCACCCTGTACCGACCCGGTGGAAAATGCAGCGTGCTGCAACGCCTCCGCGACCGTTGCGAAGCCACGCTCCTGCATCTCCTCCGCGGTGATGACGGTCACCGGCGTTGAGGTCTCGCCCTGAATCTGCGGGATCAGTGAGCCGGTCACGACCACCTGTTCCAGTTGCTGGGTAGACTGCGCCGTCTGCTGATCAGCGGCCTTTGCCGTCGGAATGCGCTGCGCCCACACGCACAGCGTGACCAGCATTGCCAGGATCGCGCTGGTCGTCGATGGCGAGCTGCCCGGTGATCGCGCGAGCACGTTTCCTGGATTTAAACGTACGCGCAAGATTGCCGCTGTTACATCGGTGTTGGGCACTTTTTGCTCCCAAATGTCCAGAATGCTCTGCTGTCAAAGCTTGCGACGACTCGTGCCACCTCCCGGCCGCGGCAGCGTTTAGCATCGAGAAGCGATCGGCATGCCACAGGCGCCAGCCGAATCGGCAGGCGAATCGGTAGCCATTGGCCGCGGCGCCCGGGCAGTGCCGGCGCGCACATTCGCTGCCGCGCACCCGAATGGCGCTTTCATGCTCCCCGACGCGCCGGCTTGGTGTCCGTCCAGGCACCTTTTTCGAAACCGCCGGCTAACTGCGACCCATTGTATCCCGCGACCAACACTACCATTGTGTGGCCGGGTTTTCCAACAGCCACGGCGTGGCGTAGAAGTCCCGATTGCACGCCACGCGGTGACCGCGGTGACCGCGGTGACCGCGGCGGCCGCGACGCACCGATGCCTGATCGCCAGCTGCCGGCGATTATTTTCCTTCGCATGAGCGCATCTTCGGCTCGCGCTAGTATTGCTCGTTTGTCGCGTTGCCGTTGTGCCGCTAAGGTCGGACGCTCGAGTCCCCCACTCGACTGGAGCTCACACCATGGCTATTCGCTTGATCAATCCCTCACTATCGCTGTGTACGCTGGCGGCGGTGGCTGCTGCAGGTATCGCGTCCGCCGCCGAGCACCCGGTCGCCCTGACCCAGAACCCACTGGTGATGCGCCTCAGCAAGGACGAGTTTCGCATCGCGTTCGGCCTGAACGCGACGCGGGGCGCCGCGGGTGGCTGCGATGGCGTGATCCGTTATCGCGTCGTCTGGAAGACCGAGGACGGCACGCTGCGCTCGGAGGCCAGGCAGGTCAGCTATCGGGTATCGCCGGACGCCAACCGCGCCATCACGGTGGATCGCCAGTACTTCGACACCGCAGAAGGCCAGCACACCACCGAAGTGGTCAAGGTCAGTGTTGACCGCATCACCTGCCATGACAGTGGCGCGTCGCGTGCGCCGCAGATTGCGTCGGCGATGAGCGGCGTTCGCTAGAACAGCAGCGTTCGCTAGAACGGATAGCTGATACCGGTGAACACGGCCAGGCCTTCGCTGCCGTAGCCCATATCGACGTAGCCGACCACGAACGGGCGCGCGATGCCACGGAATCCAAGTCCTCCGACAGTGTGCAGTTGTGACAGCGGCATGGTGTCGGCTCGGGCGAATACCCGGCCAGCGTCGATGAACGGCGCGACCTCCAGGTCCAGGTGGGTAGAGACGGCGTCGAATGACAGCACCCGCCGACGCAGTTCGAGCGTCGTGTCGAACGAGTCGCGATCGTAGTAGCGGCCCTCGCCATAGCCGCGCAGCGGCTGTTCCCCTCCGATCACGCTCTCTCCGCCACCGAGGCTGCTCAATGCCCAGAACGGTACCCGGTGCGCGGACGGCAGGTAGCGCAGTGCCATGTGCGCGGCCAGCACCGTGTCGGGATTGATGGGCCAGAATTCTCGTCCGTCGACCCCGGCTTCGCTATACAGCGAATCATTGAGCACGCCGTGGCGGCTGGACATGCCGGTATAGGCGACCCACTCCGCGCCCTCGGTCGGGACCGTCAGGTCATCGCGCGTGTCATGCACGAGCCCCAGGCGGTTGAGCTGCTCGCTGTGGCTGCCGACGCCCAGCGTGCGGCTGAAGCGATGCTCGATCGACTCGATGCCGGTCAATGTCCCCGGTGACACGTCCACGGTGCGCACCCATCCGGTGTAGCGCAGCTGCAACGCGTGGCTGATGTTCCAACCGATCTGTGCCTCCGCCAGTTCCTGCTCCTCGGTGTAGTTGGTCTCGTCAATCGCCGGCGACTGATTGCCGATGCCATAGAAACGCGGGCTGCCGTTGCGGTCGTAGACCAGGCTGGCGGACACCGACAGCGGCTGCAGGCGCGAGCGGCCGTCCTGGAATTCGGCGTCAATGCCGCGCTCGACCCGCTGCTTGAGATCCGCGACCACCGACCATTGCTCGTCCGCGGACGGATAGGCATACACGCGCCCATGCGCACCCCAGCCGAAATAAGGGTCATGCAGCACATCGGGCGCGATGATGCGGTTGATGTCGTGATGCTCGTCGGTCTGTATCCAGGTCGGAATGACACCCAGCGTGGTGCCACTGTTAGGATCGACCGCGATCTCTGGAACCGGTATGAACGGTGCGGTGGCCGGGTTGATCCAGCGCGACAGCCCGGTGGACGCCCCCGGCGCCTGCGTCTGCTCCGGCTCTCCCGCCGGCAGTTGCGCGCTGACGTACGACCAGGGCAGCCATGCCAGCAGCGTGCCAGCCGCCATGCAGTGTAAGGATCCGGCGCTGTTCATTGCAGTGTGACCGCAATGCACTCCAGCAGCCGCGCCATGTCCGCCGTGCTCAGCTCGCCCATGGTCGAGATCCGAAACAGCGTGTCCGACAGCTTGCCCTGCCCCGCATAGATCACGAAGCCATGCGCCTTCAATGCATCGTGCAGCCTGCTGTAGCCGATACCCGCAGGCAGGCGATAGGCGCGCAGCACCACCGAGCACTCATGCGTCGGCAGTAGCGCCTCGACGCCGAGCGCCGCCAGTCCGGCGCGCACCTGCTCCGCCAACTGCGCATAGCGTCGATGGCGTGCAGTCCAGCCGCCCTGCTCGGCGTATTCACGCAACGCCTCCACCAGCGCGTAGTACACATGCACCGCCGGGGTGAACGGGGTATTCCTCTGATCCTGCAGCCGTGCCAGTCGGCCCAGATCCAGGTAGTAGCTGCGGCTGGCGGCGCCACTGAGCGCGGCGCGGCGCGCGATCACGAACGCGGCCCCCGGCACGCCATGCAGGCATTTGTTGGCGCTGCCGGCCACCGCCGCCAGCGTCGCATCATCGAAATTCAGCAGCTCCGCGCCGAAGCTGCTGACGCCATCGATCAGCAGGCGCACGTCGCGCGTAGCGCACAGCGCGCTCAACGGCGCGAGCGGATTGAGCCGCCCGGTCGTGGTTTCATGATGCACCACGGCCAGATGGGTGAAGCGGGCAGCGCCGCCCGGTGCATCGAGCCGCGTGCGGATCGCCGCCAGATCCGGCGCCCGCATCCAGTCGCCGATCAGGCGCTGGTGCGCGATGCGGTACTGGGCGCAGATCTGCGCGATGCGCTCGCCATAGACGCCGTTCTCGAGCACCAGCACGCGGCCGCCGTCCGGCACCAGCGCTGCCACCATGCTCTCGACCGCCGCGGTGCCGGAGGCGCTGATCAGCACCGCGCTCCATATCAGGGGATCGAGCGCATAGGCGGCCAGCAGCCGTGCGCGCGCCTCGTCCTGCAGATCGAAGAACTCGCTCTCGCGGTGACACAGGTCCGTTTGCAACAGGCTGCGTCGCACGCGTTCGCTCAGGGTCACCGGGCCCGGATTGAGCAGCAGCATCAGGGCGTGTCCGCGCTGGCGCCAAAGTGCTGCATCAGGCGCTGCTTGACCTCGACCGGCGTGATCGCCGGCCGCGGCAGATCCTGCGGCGCGCCGGTGCGTGTCAGCAGGCTGGCAAAGCGCGCACCGGCCAGCGGCGGTGCATCCAGCCACTCGGCGATCGGCGTCAGCTCGCTCGCCTCGAGCGCCGAGGCGTAGCCGCAGGCGGCCGCCACCTGCGCGAATGACAGCTGCGCCGACACGGTCGCCTGGCCGCCGGTCGAATCATGCGCGTGGTTGTCCAACAGCAGATGCTGCAGGTTGGGCGGACCATAGGCGCCGACCGTTGCAAACGTTCCCATGCGCATCAGCGCTGCGCCGTCGCCGTCGAGCGCGACCACGCGCAGGTCCGGGCGCGCCAGCGCCAGTCCCAGCGCCAGCGCTCCCACGCAACCCATCGAGCCGACCATGTACAGCTGATTTGGGCGATCCTCGATCGCGTACAGTTCACGCCCGCAAAATCCGGTGGACGCGAGCACCGCGGTGGCGGCGCTTGGGGTGCGCGCCACCACCAGTCGCAGCGCCTGCTGCCGCGATGGCCTGGGCGTAGCGCCGCGGCGCAGCGCGGGCAGCGGCGCAGGCGTCGCGGCAATCCGGCCCGGTGCGTGCGTTCCGGCAAGGCCTGCGCCCGCCTTGAGCGGATAGGCTGCCACGCTACCCTTCTGCATCAGCAGCGCATACGGTCGGCCGGTCAAATCCATGTGCGCGATCGCGCGATCCAGCGCCGCGGCGATCGCGTCGGGCTGGGTCGGAAACAGCTCCCAGGGAATCTGCATCGTGTCGAGCAGCGTCGGAGTAATCGGCCCCATCAGCGCGTGCTGCGGCTCGTCGGGCTCGCCTGGCTGGCCGCGCCAGGTAATGATCAGCAGTTGTGGCAAGCGGAAAATCCAGGTCAGGCTGGTCAGCGGACTGACCGCGTTGCCCAGCCCGGAGTTCTGCATCATCGCGACGCCGCGTCGCGGGCGGGCGCCCGCCGCGCCGCCGAGCGCGACGCCGGCAATCAGCGCAACCGCATCCCCCTCATTCGCCATCGACAGGTAATGCAGCGACGCGTCCTGCAGCACGTAATTAATGAACGGCGTCAGGTAGGAGCATGGCACCCCGGCGTACCACGCGAAGCCCCGCAGCCGCGCCGCCTCGATGAAATCACGCGCCTCAATCATCGGCCTGGATGGCGTCAGCGCCCGGTACGCCGCCGAGCGGCGCCTGCGCCTGGGCGAAATCCCCCGCGTTCAGCAAATCCTCCAGGTCATTGACTCCGCGCCAGTGACCATGCGCGTAGATCACTTCGATCGCCGCCCCGTCGGCGATCAGAGCGTTGATCAGCGCCGGCATGTCGAGCGTGTCGAAGTCCGCTCGCGCACGCAGCAGCGCCAGCATCGCCTTCAGCCTGGCAAGGCCGGTCCGGCTGACGTTCAGCAGCCCGATCCAGCGACCGTGTGCCGCGGACTGCGCATCGCTGCCGCTGACCACGCCCGTGAGCAGCACCGGAGTGCCGAACAGGCCGCGGTCGTCGGCGCGCGAGCAGTAGGCGAAATCGCGCACCGTGCAGTTGAATGCCCCGCCCGGCGAGGAATCCACCACCACCGAAAAATCGGCGCTGCTGGCGACCAGGTCGCGCAGCAGGTAGCTGCGAAACAGCAGGTCGCCGTAGGCGATCACGGTGCCCGATTCGAGCCCGTCGGCCGCGCAGGCGAGCGAAGCCAGCTCGCCGGTCTGGGCATGACGCTCGTTCACGATCAGCTTGACGCCCCGGGTGTCGATCGCATCGTGGCGGTAACCGCCAACCACCGTGATGTCGTTGATGTTCTCCTTCTTGAAGGCATCCACCAGCCGGCGCAGCAGCGGCTTGCCGGCGATGGGCAGCATCACCTTGGGCCGCTCGCCGGTCAGCGCCTCGAGTCCGCTGCCGCGGCTTGCGGCCAGCACCAGTGCTCCGCGCGCGGCTTCGGCGGCGGAAAGATAGCGGCGCTCGGCGGCCGAATACTCATCGGCATCCTGCAGCCGAAAAATCTCGGTGACCGGCGCGATGCGGTCCTCGACGTTGACCAGGGTCTCGCTCTCGTGGATGTCCCGCGCCACGCTCTGCATCGCGGCGGCTGCCGCGCGCACCAGGTGATTTGCCCAGATCACCACGCTGATGCCGGCGTCGCGAAACACGTCGGTCGGCGTGCTGTAGTAGCGCGTCGGCACGATCACCAGTGGTGCGCGACCGGCCCATTCGCGCGCAAAGCTCACGATCTCATCGGGCTTCGACAGCTT
>Ga0302324_100002417_pt1 | contig 43235 bp, 37 predicted proteins | sample Palsa_T0_1_FD_201949 | JGI IMG/M metagenome (GOLD analysis project Ga0302324, IMG submission 201949) | Peat permafrost microbial communities from Stordalen Mire near Abisko, Sweden - Palsa_T0_1 | ecosystem: Environmental > Terrestrial > Soil > Palsa > Peat permafrost | place: Sweden: Abisko... | reverse complement strand
TCGTCGTCGAACGCCCTCGCGTGCGCGGAAAGAATGGCGAGCTTGCACTGCCGCTCATCGAGGAGCTTCGTCGTCGTGATCCGCTTCCCGATCGCGTCGCCCAACAGATCGTGCTCGGCGTCTCGACTCGCGGCTACGCGCAGAGCCTCGAGCCGCTGACGAGCGAGCGCACGCGACGAACGAGCAAGAGCGCGGCGAGTCGAGCGCTGGTCGAGAAGACGACGGAAAAGATGCGGTCGTTTCTCGATCGTCGTCTCGAGGCGCTCGACATCGTGGCATTGTTTCTCGACGGTCTCGACGTTGGGGGCCAGACGGTAATCGTCGCGCTTGGCGTGACGAGTGACGGTACAAAAGTGCCGCTCGGGCTCTGGCTCGGCTCGACGGAGAACGCGGCGGTGTGCACGTCGCTCGTGCAGAATCTCATCGAACGCGGCATGAAGATCGATCGCAAGATCTTGTGCGTGATCGACGGTGGCAAAGGGATTCGCAAGTCGCTCATCGACGTCCTCGGCACGAGTGCGGTGATCCAACGCTGCCAGACTCACAAGGCTCGCAACGTCCGCGATCATCTCGGCGAGTCGCGGCGCCCGTACGCGCTCGGTCAGATGCGCGACGCGTACAAGAGCCGCAGCTTGAAGACTGCGAAGCAGCGCCTCGTGCAGCTCGCAACGTGGCTCGAGAGCAACGGCGAAGATGCGGCTGCCGAGAGCCTGCGCGAAGGTCTCGACGAAACGCTCACCGTCTTGCGTCTCGAGCTCCCGCCGACGCTGTGTCGAACGTTTTCGACGACGAACGCGATCGAGAACATGAACGGAACGATCCGTCGCATCACGCGCAACGTGAAGCGCTGGCGCGGCGGGTCGATGATTCGTCGCTGGGTGGCGCTCGCGATGGTCGAAGCTCAAAGGAAGTTTCGTCGCGTGAAGGGTCACGCCGACATGCCCAAGCTCGTCGCGGCCTTGCAGCCCGACCCGGAGCCTACTGTTGAATCGAACAAGGAAGCCGCGTAGTCCATGATCGAGTCGTCGTTACGACCAACGAACTTCAACAGCGTGAGGGGCAATCCCTGCGTCAGCTTGCATCGGCTTTGGGGAATAGCGCAGAGCCGCGGGTAGGCTCCACAGTTCCAAGGGGCGACTGCGCAGTGCGTTGGGTCGATTCGGCAAATGCTTTCGTAGATGCGGACGAGACAAAGTGTCGGTGCACATCTCGGCTGCGCATGACGAACGAGCCTTCGTTCACTTGAGCCGATAGACGATGTTGACGCTCATCGCGAGCGGGATGGAGCCCGGGGGTGCGGGCGCGTCGGGCGTCTTGTCGACGGCGCCGCGATCGAGATAGTTGCCAACGCCGACCGACGCGCTCGTGCGTCCGTCGCCCTCCACGACGGTCACCACGTCGCCGAGCGACACACCGAGAGCGCTCGTCATCGCGCGGGCCTTCTCGTGCGCCGCTTCGAGAGCACGCGCGCGGACCTCGGCCTTCTTCGCGACGATGCGGGTCGAGTAGTAGACGACGTTGACGCGGTCGAGGCCGCGAGCGGACGCGCGCGCGATGACGTCTGGGATCTGCGTGAAGTCGCGCACGCGCACGTTGATTTGCACCGACGCGACATAGCGCGCGAGGTGGGACCGACCCGAGTCGACGTCGTACTCGGGCGTGTAGCTCATCGCGCCTGGCTCGACGACGAGGGCCGCGCGCTTTTGGAGCTCGAAGGCGAGGGCATCGTTGCTCGTGGTTAGCGCCGTGTGCGCGGCAGCCATCGAGGCGTCGCGAGCGGCGAGCGTCAGCTCGACGCAAGCCTCGTCGGGAACGATATCGAGGCTCGCGGAGCCCCCGACGGTGATGGTGTGCTCGGCAGGTGTCGACTGAGGGACGAGGTATGTGGGGGCGCATCCAGCGATCACCGCGAACGTCGGTAGGAGAAGGGAGATCCAGCGGCTCATGCCAGTCAGACGCGCGAGCCCCGACTTGGGTCGTAAGTCATTTCAAGACGGCATCGTAAGCGGCGGGCATATGGTTCATGGACGCCGGCCACGACAGCTAACCAGCGCGCGTTAGGCAGCTCCTCTGCTAGCGTGGAATGCATGTTCCGTACACGTACCGTTCTTGCGATCCTTGCAGTCGGCGTCCTCACGAGCTTCGTCGTCTACTGTGGCAACGACGGCACCGCCACGAACGACGGCGGCAGCGACGGCTCCTCCGTCGCCGAGACGGGTGCCGACACCGCCTCGACGGATGCGTGTGTCGCCGCGCCTCCGCCGAGCGGTAACGTGAACTTTTCGCCCGCGGCCGGTTGCGTGACCGGCGCACAGACGATCTGCCTCTACTCGGGCACGTCCTGCGGGAACAACATCGCCGGAACAGCGATCTTCTACACGCTGGACGGCTCTCCGGCGAATGAGGCCTCACAGCTCTACACCGGCCCGATCACCCTTCCGAACCCAACCTCCACGCGCACCGTGGTCATCAACGCCGTTCTCGTGCAGATGCAGAACACGACGCTCGCGGGCTGCTCTCATACCAATCCCTGCTACGGCGTGATTGTGCAGGATGGCATGAACGTAAAAGCCAACCTGAACACCAACGTGTCTTGCCCAGCAACTGGAACGGGGTCTTGCCCCCCTCCGGAGTTTGATCAAAGCGATGCTGCTGTCATGCCCCCCGTTCAGTACGGAGATTGCACGTCAGCCGGCGATCGCGGCGTGCGCGGAGTTCCCTCGGCAGCGTGGTATTACGTTTCTCAGCCTCAACCGACAGTCGATCCGTATGTCAATTCGAGCCTGAGTGTCGAAATGGAGCTGGCCGTGACCAACGCGGTGGACTGTGGACCCGGCACGGCAGGCCTTGGCGACACGGAATTCCTCATTCCGGCAATCAGGAACAAGAACCAGCTACCTGATGCCGGAGGTGGAATTGGCTGCGACCAGTGCACCAGCTTTGCGACCAGTTTCTATGTCGCACACGACTATGAGGGCGACAGCGGGACCACGCTCGATCCGGCCAACCTCTCCGAGTTGGAGATGGATCAGAACCAGGTGAATGCCGCCTACAACACGGCGACGACGTACGGGTATGGCACATTCAACATGCGATCATCGATGAGCAATGCTCCCTCCGTGACTGTCGGAAGCAACACGTACGGCCAGTGGCAGTACAGCAGTCAATCGGTCAACTGGGACACATTTCAACACTTTTTCCCGAGTGTTACCCCAGTCACGCATGATAGCCCGATGCCCTTCGGAAAGCTGGCGACGGCGCTCGCCGCAACGGGCTGCCCGAGCAATTCCTCGTTTACACCTGGAGTCACGAACACGCTCTATCACGGCGGCGAAAACTCCTACGGTGTGGAGCCGGGATTCCTGCTCGTCGATCAGGGAACACCGACCGCTGAATCCATACTTCTCATTGGGTCTCCGGGAGGAGCGGTGATGGGGTGCGTCCGCGGGGCCGGGGGGACAACCGCTTATCCCCACGCATCGGGGGCTTTGGCGTCCCTCACTGTGAAGGTTCAAGCTCACGCCACGCAGGGCGTTGGCCCAACAGCGGCCAGCGGGTGCATAGGGTCATCGGCGGCGGAGAATGCGATGTACATGGACTACCTGTCGCTCAACGGCAACTACTACGGAACCGGGGCGTCATCCGGGCCGAATTACCAGGCGCTGATGGGCCTCGGGCTGCCCCAGCCAAGCATCACCGTGCTCGACACCTGGGGAACGCAATCCGTAGGCGGCGTGATGCAGTCCAAGGTCTGCAGTTGGTTCTCCAGCGGAGCCGCAGATGACAAGTTCTTCAACCAAAAGCAGCCCTACACGAAGCCGGGAACGGGAAACGCTGCCAAGATCGGCATTTTCGACATGCACGACAACGTAACGGCATCGTGGGGGATCATCGGCAGTCCCTCGCAAGCGATTTACACGCAGGCACCCCCCGAGTGATCAGAAGGCGAGGACCCACTTGATCTTCAAATACGTCTCGAGGCTCTGTCGATCGGCCGTCGTCAGCGCCGCGTTGTAAGCGACGATCTCGGCGATGTCGCCCTTGTAACGCGTGTCGACCGACGTCACGGTCGAGTTCACGGTCATCCAGTTCGAGCCGCGGCCGATGAGCGACGATTGACCGCCGTCTTGCGTGATGCCGGTCATGCTCGCCATGCCGCTGCTGGTGATCTCGTTGGCGTTGACGAAGAAGCGCATGCCCGCGACGCTGTCGAACGTGTACTCGATGAGCTCGGGCGCGAGCGACGCGGTGCCCGGGAACTGCGCGTCGAGGGCCGGGCAGTCGTGGCTCACGTGATAGACCTCACCCGCGCCGGTCGTGTCGGTGTGGTCGATGACGAGCTCGAGCGCGCCCGTGTTCTGAACGCCGGTCGACGAGCCGCAGTGACCGATGGGCGGGAGGTCGAAAAACGACAGCAGGCCCCCAGTCAACACGTACGCGGTCTGCTTGTGGACGATCGCGATCGTGAAGTCCGACCCTTGGAGGAAGCTCAAGTCGACCTGGAGGACTTCGTCTTGAAACACGTTCGGGCTCGGTGTTGGGTCCGTGAAGCTCGCCACGGGGAGGTTGCTGATCGTGTCTTCGTTGCACTCGGCCCCGAGGACGGCGCCGGCGTCGACAGTCATGGCGGGCGTCGCGTTGCGGCCGTGCGTGGAGCGATCGTGCCACGTCGTCACGCGGTGCGCCGGACAGTCGACGCCGACATCGCCGCTGAGCCAAAGCTGGAGGTTATTCGGCTCGATCTCTGCGGGGCAACCCGTCTGCGCGCCGCACGGGCCCGCGTCACCGGCGTCGGACGCGTCGCTCGGTACGACCGTGTCGGCTGTCGCATCGGCGCCACCGTCGGGTATCGACGATGAGTCATCGCCCACGCAAGAAATCAGAGCGGCGAGCGTTGCACCCGCTGCGGAGTGAAGGACTCGAGCGCTCATCACCCACAACTATCACGCGACGTACGCCCCGTCGCGGCTGCGCCGCTACCGCTTGACGCGAACCTTGGGGTCACGTAGCTGCGAGGCCTCGATGATGCACGATCTAATCGCGACCTGGTTCGGCTGGGTGAGGGACTGGCACTACCTCGGCGTCTTTCTCCTGATGGCGATGGAGTCCTCCATTCTCCCCGTCCCCAGCGAGCTCGTGATCCCTCCCGCGGCCTACTGGGCTTCCCAGGGGCAGATGAGCCTCGTCGGGGTGGTGATCGCCGGTACGGCCGGATCCTACTTTGGGGCGATCGTGATGTACGTGGCCTCCCGGTTGCTAGGTCGCCCACTCGTGCTGCGCTACGGGAAGTACATCTTCATCTCGCCCGCCAAGCTCGAGCGAGCAGAGCGCTTTCTGGCGCGGTACGAGACGGGTGGGGTCTTCTTCGCGCGACTCCTCCCCGTGATCCGCCATCTCATCGGCATTCCTGCCGGCATCGTGCGGATGGCACCCGGACCGTACTCGCTCATGACCATCATCGGTTCGGGCGTCTGGTGTGCAGTTCTCGCTCTCTTCGGCCAGCAGGTGCTCGGGCAGGAGCCGAAGCTGCTCGATGACCCCGAGGCGCTCGTCCGGGTTCTCAAGCACAAGTCTCTCACCGTCGTCGGCGCGGTCGTCGTCCTGACGATCCTCTACATCGCCATGGTCCGGATCACTCGCAAGCCGGAAGTGACCTCTCCCCCGTGAGCGGGATCACGTGCGGCGGAGCACGTTGACGAGGCAACCAATCGTTCCGTGCTGAGGATAGATGGCGCGGGCGGCGATGGGGATGACGCTCCACCCGAGCGACTCGTAGACCCTGCGGGCCTCGTCATCGAGGGCCTTCACGTCGAACCACGGAACGCGCGCGATGCGGCGCCCGTCGCGCGTCTCGTAGACGCCGTTCGTGTAAGCGAAATAGGTCTTGTCGTCGAACGGAACGGTGGGAATGCGCACGACCCGAAAGCCCGCTGCCGCGAGATCCGCCGCGGCGCGATCGAAGCGTGCGATCATCGTGAGCGAGAAGTCGGCTCGCAAGGGCAGGCCCGTCTCCGGGCTCGTTTCACCGGGCGCATAGTCACCGCCGACGAGGGTCCGACCCGCGCGTGGGTCGCCGACGAGCGCCGTCTCGTCGTCGAGAAGAGCCATGTACATCGACATGTGATGCTGCGGAACGTCACCCACGTCCGTGCCGAGCATCACGACGTCGCGACCGAAAACAGCTTGCGCACGTTCGAGGAGATCCGAAGGTGTCTTCATGCCTCGTGACCGATTGCGCGCGTAGAGGTTGACGTCGATGACCACGCGCCCGCTGGTCACGGCGAAGTCGCCCGCGTCGAATGCCATCGGGATCTCGCGTGCCATGAGCTCGTGGGGCATCGCCGATGCAAGCGCCGGAACGATGTCCCAATCCGCCGGCCGTGACCCCTCACCGGCGCGGGGCCGAGGCGGGATCAGGAGGCCGGTCCTTCCGTCGTGCACCGCCCTGAGGACCAACGCTCGGTCCTTCGACCACGCGCCGAGCGGCACATCGACTTCGACGACGCGAACTCGTTCGCGCGCGATGTCGTTCGCGAGAAAAGCCTCGAGCCTTCGACCGTCACCGCGGCGCACGACGAACGTGACGTGCGTCCTTTCATCGAGGCTGCGAAGGAAGTCGTGGTACGTCGGTGCGAGCACGTCATCGAGCTCTGGTACGTAGTGCATCAGCACCTCGTCGAGACCGCCTTGCGCCTCCGGCATGACACGCAGCGTCTCTTGGGGCGAGCTCTCGGGATTGATGTGGCGTGCGCGAGCGAGCAAGACCATCGCGCTCACGATCAACCCCACCAGCATGCCTATGCGCACGTGGCCCGTCATATCGTGGACATGCCCTGCGGCCGTGTGACGCCCAGGTTGGCCGGCGGTGCGGCGCTCGCGCCGGGAGGCAGTGGCTTGAGGTAATCGACGGAGAACCTCATGAACGTCTGCCGCGCGAGCTTCCCGGCGGCAGCCGTGAACTCGCCTGTTTCCATCGCGTGCACCCGCACCGCCTGGATGGAGGCTCGTGTCTTGAGGTTCGCCGTGATCTCGCTCCCGAGCGCCTCCGCGAGAGGAACGCCGATGGCGCGCTTCTCGTGCGGTCCGAGCTCGAACGTCTGCGTGCGCAGGACGACCGTGAACCCAGGCGGCTCCACACGCGCATCGAGGACCGTCTCGATCCGCGTCACACGCTCCTCTACGGTGCACTTGGCGGACTTGTCGCTCTTGTTGACGAGCGTACGAACGAGCACCCAACCCCCCGCGACCGTCCCGTCCGCGACGAGCTCTCCTTTGACGACGATGTCGCCAAAGCGCGCCCCGTCGTCGTCGAACTCCCCTTGCCGCTCCCACTCGGCGACCTCCTGGGCGCAGGTTTGTTTGGGCCAGACTCCAATCAGGGTCACGGCAGCCGTGACCACTGCGACGAGGGTCGTCGATGCGAGCTTGTTCATCGATCCCACGTCGTCGTGGGGGTGCAATGTGTGACGGGAACAATCCCGATGGCGGCGATGGCGTAGCGTGTGCTTTGATTGGCGCATGAGAAGTAGGTTGCTCGGCTTGGCCATCGTCTTGCTCGCGCCTTCCGCGCTCTCGCAACCGCTCCCCGAGGAACGTACGGAGCCTGATCGCGTGCAGGCACCCGTGGCGCAGTCGACTGACGTTCAGCGTCCGTGGCTATACATCGACGACGCGACGATTCCGGCGCCGTGGCGCGTCGTCGGCCAGCTCGGCGAGACGTTCTCGGACAACGATCGGAGCGTGAGCCGTCCGTTCGCCTCCGGGTATGACGGGCCTGGAGCCAAGGCCAACGTCACCGTGCAACTCGGTCTTCCCTACCATTTTGCCCTCGACGTCACCGGCGTGCTCGGCATGTTCGGCGCGGGTGACTCGGGTGCGTGCTCGCCAACTTCGATCGCATCCGGCAGCGGGTTGAACGGGGGCAACGGAGCGACGGTGGGGTGCTCGGGGATGGGTTTCGGGATGATGGCGGGAGCGCGGTGGGCGCCGTTCGATGGAGCGAAGCACGGCTGGCGTCTCTCGATCGGAGGTGGCTACCTCATGGATCTCGACCAGTCGAACGGTGTTTACGGTCGCGTCACCGGCACCTACGAGACGGGCCGTTTGCGCCTCGCGGTGATGGTGCATGCCGAGCACGTGTGGCGCGTGGATTCGGATCCGGTCGACTTGATGGGAATGGTCGGCGCGAGCGTGCGCATCGTTCCCCAGTTTCGCCTCGGCTTGGAGTACGTCGCACAAGACATCGAAGAAGCGTTCGATAACGGCGATGACGACGACGGTCCGATGGCGATCATCCCGGGTGCGGCGGAAGGAGGCACACATCAGTTCGTCGGGCTCACGGGCTCGATCGAGCTCCTCCACCGCCGGATGTTCATCAACTTTGGCCCCGTGCTCGCCTTTCGTCCCATTCTGCCGGGCGACGAGCAGCCCACTTACCCGCTCGTGCGACCCATGGCGCGGGTGATGGTGTCCTACACGTTCTGATCGATCGAGCGCGTCACTCGAACACGGCGGCGGGGCTCGCGAGCGCGCCGAGGCCGAAGCGCGGGTTGAGCATGACGTCAAAGCCTGCCGCGGTGAGCGCAGAAGGGGTGCTGCGCGTGTACAGCCCCGGACCGCTGAGCGTCGCGCCGAACCACCCCGTGAACGACGTCTGCCCGCCGCTGTTGTTGTTGTCGTCCCAGGCCCAGTACGCCCATGGCAACTGGTAAGCCTCCGCTGCGCTGATGATCTGCTGAATGCTGGTGTTCGTGGGCGACGGTCCAACGCCATTGGTCGTGGGATCACCGCTCTCGTTGCCGGGGCCGAACTCGAGGATGCCCACCGCGACGTTCTTCGAGCGCAAGGCGGCGAGTTGGGAAAAGAGGTAGTCGTAATCGCTTCCAGTCACGATCGTCCCCGTGCCGCTCGTGTACGTGCCGGTGAACGTCCCCGAGAGGGTGACGGTCCACGCGCCCTTCGTGCCCCCGACGTTGTTGTGATTCGTCGTCTGGAGGCCGTTGATGGCCGCAATGCCCTGCACGCCGGAGATTAGATATGCATCCTGCCCCGTGTAGTTGTTGTTGTTCCCCGGGTATGGCGGGCTGAACGGGTGGTACGGCAGGTCGCTGTCGAGCGTGATGACGGTGCTCGACCCAGACGTGGCGACGTTGCTGATGTTCGCGTGGTAGTTGAGCGTGCCGCCGTAAGCGTGAAAGGCGAAAACACAGTTTTGGAGTGGGTCCGACGCTTGGATTTCGGTGGCGTATTGCAAGAGGTCGGTCGGGTCTTGTCCGCAGCCGCCGCTGTCGATGACGAGCGGAGCAGTGTAGCCGGCCGCGCGGAGCGCTCCGACCGCGCCGCCGTAGAGTGTTCCCCCTCCGGTGTAGCCCGTGATCGCGACGCTGCTCTGCACGGTCCATGCGCCCGATGATCCACCGGGCGCAGACAGCACCACGACCTCGTTCACGCCTCCGCCGCTGACGAGAGCGAATGGCGTGCTCGCGAACGGATTCGTCGTGGCGGTGCTGCTGATGGTGATGGTGGTACCGGCGATGTTGCTGATGGCCGATTGCACGGCCTGGTAGGAGTACTGCCACGTCGTCGACGCGCTCGGCCCCCACTCGTTGGCGATGTTGATGGCAATCTTGTTCATGATCGGCGTCCACGTGGACTCGTTCGTTACCCACCAACCGACGACCGCGGCGAGGTCCGTGGTGCTCGAATCGCAGCTCGTGCCCGTGCCGGAGTTGGCGACGTTGGCCGCCGTGATGATCGGCAGGATGCCGTTCGCGATGCTCTCGTCGCTCGCGACCGGGTAGAAGTGGCTCGCGGGGTAATAGCCCGTGGCGCTGCCGATGTTGTACTGGAAGAAGCGCACCGCGTTGGCACTGGAGAGCGCCCCGCTCGCGCCGTTTGCCCAGCTCGTGCTGTCGTAGTGGCAGCGGTCGATGCCGCGGAGCACGAACGGGTAGCCATTCGGATCGTAGAGCTGACCGCCGGAGACGAAGAAGCCGCTCTGCGCGCTGCCATTGTAGCTCGGGCGGCTCACCTTACCGCTGCTCGTCACGTTCATGAGCGCGGCGGCGGTGGCGCTGTTGCCATCACTGTCGGTCACCTTGAACGTCAGAGCGCTGTTGCCGCTCACCGCCGGCGTTCCGGTGAGCGCTCCCAAAGGCGACAGCGTCGCCCACGAGGGAAGCCCAGAGGTCGCAGTGAACGTGTAGCCGCTACCCGAGCCACCGTATGCGTTCAGCGTCGCGCCATACGCGTTGCCGGCGATGGCGGGTGGAAGGTGAATGAGCTGGTCGGTCGAGTCGATACTCGCGAGCACGAGCGTCCCGCCCACGGAGATGCTCTCGGTCTGCGAGACGACGGCGCCGTTGCCATCGGTGACCGTGACGGGAACGGAGAGCGTGCCCATGGCGGTGGGTGAGCAAAGAATCCAGCCGTCCCAGTCGACGTAGCAAGGCTTTGGCGTGATGGATGACGACCAGATGTAGGGAGGAATGCCGCCTTGGGCGATCAGCTGGTAGGCGAAGGAGCCACCAGCAGCCGCGGCGGGCAACGCGGCTGGGCTGACGATGCCGAGCATGCCGCTGGCGGTGCATGTCAGGCTGAGCGTCTTCTGTGCGGTGTTGGCCGCCGAATCGGTGACTTGATAGGTGACGGTCTCGGTCTCGGCCATCTGCGGAGTGCCGCTGACCGTGCCGTCCGGCATCACGTAGGTCCAGAGCGCGTTGTTCGGTGCGGCCGAGACCTGATCGAAGACGTACCCCATGCCGCTACCGCCCGTTGCCGCGAGCTTCTGCGAGTACGCCATTCCGACCGTGCAACCGGGGAGGCTGCTCGTCGTGATGACGAGCGTGCTGCTGGATCCGTCCGGGCTGTTCCCATCGACGCCGCCGGTGTCGGCGCTGCCGTCGACGCCGCCATCGCTTTGACCCGATGAAGATGATCCGCAGGCTACGGCGATCAGCGCGATCCCAACCACGCGATGCAAGGACATGAACGGATTCACGGGCAGCCACCGTCGCGTGGAGGCGACGCACCATACGAAGCAAAGACCGGAGCGTCGTATGGAACGCAGGCATCGCTGGCATCGGGCTCGGGCGCGCCGAGATCCGAGTCGCCGCACGCCGACGTTGCCAAGAGCGCGCCGGCGAAGAGAGCGCTGCGAGCCATGCGCCGCCGTGGGCGCTTGTCGGCGACGGGGACGGCGGCGATCGAGCAGAAAGGACAAGACGATGCGTCGCCGCGAACGTGCCTGCCACAACCGGTGCAGATGAGGAAGCTCATCGGGTCGAGTGTAGCGCGACTTACGGAACGCTCGCGAAGGTCTTACTCTCTGATGACGTGACACTCCTCCGCCCCGTAGCCGCCGCCTTCGACCGCGCCATCGTCTCCGCCATGCAGGCAAGCAACCGATCGCGAAGCTCTCGCGCCGAGCAGCTCTCGCATGATGACCGCATGAAGGCCCTCGCCGAGATACGAGACGCCTACGACGTCTCGAGCGACGCATTCTTCGTCCCGCCCACCGCGATTCACCCGAAGACCGTGCGCGTCCGCGCGAACGTCGTCGACGCATCGTGGCCAAGCGACTTCGAGCCCTTCTTGCCCGAGCTGCGCGACCGCTACCTCGCACATCGAGCCAACCGAACCGCACACGCACGGCTCTACCTCGGCGCGTCACCTCGCCCTGCCATCGTGCTCATCCACGGCTACATGGCCGGGCATTGGTGGCTCGAAGAGCGCGCATGGCCGATGGCGTGGCTCGCCGAGCGCTACGATCTCGCGCTCGCGCTCTTGCCGTTCCATGCGTTGCGTTCTCGTAGTGTTCGTGGCGGCCCGCCTCCCTTTCCCGGCACGGACCCGCGCATGACCAACGAAGGCTTTCGTCAGGCGATCTTCGACCTGCGCGCGCTCATCGGTCATCTCCGAGGACGCGGCGCACCGGCGGTCGGCGTCATGGGCATGAGCCTCGGCGGTTACACGACGGCGCTCCTCGCGACGCTCGAGCCTGTCGCGTTCGCCGTGCCCATCATTCCGCTCGCGTCGCTCGCCGACTTCGCCGCGGAGCAAGGGCGCCTCGGGACGGGCGAGCAAGCACTGTTGCAACACGACGCGCTCGAACGCGCCAACCGCATTGTGAGCCCGTTCGCGCGTCCGAGCCGCGTCCCACCCGTACGTGTGCTCGTCGTCGCTGGTCAAGCCGACCGCATCACTCCAATCGGCCACGCCGAACGTCTCGCGCGGCATTTCGGCGCGGAGATGGTTCGCTTCGAAGGCGGTCACCTCCTGCAATTCGGGCGCGCCGAAGCCTTCCGCTCCATCGGCCGCTGGCTCGACTCCGTCACGGGCCGCTGAGCGTGACGTCGTGCGTTGCGTACGCGCAACGCAGAGTTACGCCGCTGCGGCGAGACAGGGACCGCGAACGACTGCATCGTACGGGCATGAACACGACGACAAACCCATCCACCACGACCACGCCCACGACCACCACCCGTTGGACCCTCGACCCGGGGCACTCCGCTGTCGGGTTCTCCGTCCGCCACTTGATGATCACCAACGTGCGCGGAGAGTTCGAGAAGTTCCGCGGTGACGTCACTTACGACGCGGCCCACCCCGAGGCGACGCGCATCGAGACGACCATCGACGTCGCGTCGCTGAACACCCGCGAAGCGAAGCGCGACGCGGACCTCCGGAGCCCGCTGTTCTTCGACGCCGAGAAGCATCCGGAGATGACCTTTGTCTCGAAGAGCACGCGCTCCGTGGGCGACGCCGGCCTCGAGGTGACGGGCGACCTCACGATACGGGGCACGACGCACGAGGTGACGTTGTCCGTCCGTGACATCAACGCTGCACAGGACATGCGCCAAAACTCCCGCATCGGCGCCACGGCGGAGGCGAAGATCAAGCGATCGGACTTCGGGATGACGTGGAACAAAGCCCTCGAGACAGGCGGCGTGGTCGTCGGCGACGTCGTCACGATCACGCTCGAGTTGTCTCTCGTGAAGGTCCCCTAAAGGTAAGAATCTCGACGCGCCGTGGCGCGGAAGCTCGGTAGTCTCCCTCGGGTGAGGGACCTCGACCTTAACGATCTGCGGGTGTTCGTACGCGTCATCGATCTCGGCGGCTTCGCCGCTGCCGCGCGGGAGCTCGGCGTTCCCACGTCGACCGTGAGCCGCACGATCGCGCGGCTCGAAGCGAGCACCGGGACGCGACTCCTTCATCGCACGCCCAGGAGCATGCACGCGACGGGCGAGGGGCGCGCGATCTACGCGAGCGTCAGCGAGGCGGTGGGAACGCTCGAGCGCGCTGCCCAGGCGCTCGAGCCAGCGACCAAGCAACCGAAGGGCCTTCTCCGCGTGACGGCGCCCACCGACATCGGCAGCTGGTGGCTCGCGGACGTCGCGGTAGCATTCGGCGAGCGCCATCCGCTCGTGCAGATCGAGCTCGCGCTCACGAACCGGGCAGTGAACCTCACTGGGGAAGGGTTCGACGTCGCCGTGCGCGCGGCGCTACGGCTCGCCGATTCGTCGCTCATCGCGAAGAAGCTCGGGGACGTCGAGCACGCGCTTTATGCATCACCGCGCTACATCGAGAGGCACGGTGCGCCGTCGTCGCCCGGCGACCTCGCGGATCACCGTTGCATCGTCTTCCGCGGCAAGGATCTCGCGAAGACGTGGCGGCTCGAAGGCAACAAAGAGACGGTCGAGGTCTTCGTCCGCGCACGCATGGGCGGTGACGACTTCAGCTACGTCCGCGCCGCGGTGCTCGCGGGGGGCGGCATCGCGCTCATGCCGCGCCTCGTCTGCGCGAAGGACGAAGCGGCCGGTCGCCTCGTCCGCGTGCTGCCAGCTTTCGCGTCCAAAGGGGCGGGCCTGTACGTGCTTTACCCGTCGGCCGCTCACGTCCCTGCCCGCGTGACGGCGTTTCGCGACTTCGTAGCGGCAGCCTTCGGGTGATCCTTTTGCTTCGTCGTCCGTAGTATCTTCATCACACATGTCCGCTCACATTCCTCGCAAGGTCTTCGCGAAGTCGTTCGTCACGGTTGTGCTGCCAATCGTCGTCGCCTGTGGTCACGAGGATCCACCGCCGACGAATCCTCCCACGCCTACAGCCACGGCGACGCCAACGGATTCGACTGCGCCGCTCGCGACACAAAATCCACGTCCGTCGTCCGACACTGCAACGGTTCAGCCCGGAGGACGCCTCGAGCAGATCGCGTGGAGCGTCTCGATGTCGGGCGGCAAGTGCCACGCGATCATGAAGGTCTCGTGCCCGCAAGGCGCGACGTGCAACCCGCCGCCGCCGACCGATTACGCGTGTCCGACAGGCGTTTCGCAGAACGATTATCCGATCCAGCTCACGCCGATCGCGGGCACGTCCAACTGCAAGGCGACGTACACCGAGTACTTCAGCAGCGGGACTTGCCCGCCCGGCGCGAGCTGCAATCCGCCGCCGCCGCAAGAGCACACGATGACGGTGCCTTGCCCGAAGTGAACTCCGTCACAACGGCGTCGGGTCGGCGCAGAAGCCGTTGATGCATTGGGCGGTCGTCCCGCAGCAGTCGCTCGACGTCGTGCACTTGTCGCCGATGTTCGAGCAACCCGGGGGTTGGTTGGTGCACTCGAGCCCGGCGTCGGTGGTCTCGCAGTAGCCTCCACAGCACTCCGTGCCCGTGTTGCACGATGAACCGTTTGGCTCGCATGGGTCGACGACCCAATATCCGCGCGAGTTCCCAGCGAGAAGCTCCTGCGCCGGTAGATAGAACGCCGGGTGGCTCGGATCGGTGCCGGGCTTCGCGTTGAGGTCGATGGCCGCGACCCACAGCTTCTTCGTCGTGGGTGTCACGCTGATGTCGTGGAATCGCGGGTCGCTCCAATAAGGGTTGATGGTGGCGATGTTGCCGTAGAGGCGCCGGCTCGTGAAGACGGCCCACGCGTAGCCGCCGCTCGGTACCGGATTGATGGTGGGCTCGTAGTCGAGCACCGCGTCGTTCGTGTGGTCCGTCGACGAGAGCGTCGGCAAGTATCCGAGGCCGTTGAGCCCATCGAGACGCGTCGGCGTCTGCGTCGCGAGGTCCACCCACCAGAGCTCGGCCTGCGTGCCGGAGTTCGAGCACGTGCCACTCGAGTCGCACGTCGAGCGGGTGCCACCCCAGTCCCGACCGTTGTTCAGCGTCTCGAGCTCGAAGACCACGGCGTCGTTGGTCGGCAAGAACGACGGCCACACCGCCGTGCCTGCGCTCGGAGTGTAGAGAATGCGGAAGTTCGAGAACGTGCTCGTCATCGGATCGTAGTCCATCGCCGCGAGCGACACTTTGTCCGCATTGAGCGTGCCGCCATCGCCGCTGGTGGCCGACCCGCCATAGAAATTGAAGGCGATGTGCTTTCCGTCGGGCGAGAAAACGGGAGCGCCGGCCTTGAGCCCCGACGGCAGCCCTGTCGACGTAATCGCGGTCCCGGCGTCGACGGAGTAAAGCGCGGCGGTGGCACCCCCTCCTCCCGCGAGAGGTGCCCCGTCGGACAGGAGCATGCTGCCATCGTGGAACATCGCTGGCCACGCGAAGACGCCCGTCCCCGCGGGCGCCATCGTCGTCTCGAAGTACGTGGCGAGATCGTACCAGGACGACGTCTGGTAGTTCGAGCCCTGCTGGGTGACCAGGGCTGACCCATCCGCGCTCACCGAGTGGCAGACGCGACACTCGGTGTCGTTTCCCGCGACGAGCACCGGGCTCGACGCGCCGTGCTTGATGGCAAGCGTCGCGCCGCCGAACTTCTGATTGTCGATGGTGCAGCAGTAGTTGTGCGCCAGGTTCGTGCCGTACGAGTTGTAATAGACGGTGCCCGTCAGGGGACCTTGAGCGATGGTCCACGTCTCGGTGAGCGGACCGTAGGCGTTTCCGTTGGCCGAAAAGACGAGGGTGACGTTCACCGGCTCGCCCTCGTTGGAGCTCGTGAGCGCCGTCCATGCAAGCGGCAGGATGGGCGTGTTGACGAACGGCGTCGCGTTGGCCGCGAAGTACCCCTGGTACTCGAACCCAGTCTCCACGAGGTGGATGTAGACGGAGTCGTAGTTGCGCGGCGCGTTCCACTGAAGGAGCGGCGCCAGCACGCCTTGCGGCCACACCGTCTTGTCGTAAGGGTAGAGCCAGGCCAAACCAGTGTCGGCCGTGGGTGCTCCTTGAAGCACCGTCTCCGTTCCAGCATCGACGGCCCCGCCCGGCCCAGGCCCACCTACACCGCCATAGCCGCCTGTCCCTCCACCCGCGTCGACAGTCGAACCATCATCGACGAGCTGGACGACGTAGGTGAGGGTAGTCGTTGCTGTCTGACTGCCAAAGGCTGCAGTCACGTGGACTAGACCTCCGACGACTCCGGTCGGCGATGCCAAGCCCGACGCGGTGACGATGTTCGCGACCTCGCCGCGGTCGACGGCGAACGATGCGGCGACCGGCGATCCCCACAGAATGGCTGAAAACTGCACCGTGGGAGCCTGTTGCCCGTACGTGACGTTGACGATCTGGTTCAAGGGGACGATCGTCAACGTGCCGGTTGCACCGTCGGGAAGTCCGCCGTCGCCCATCGTGAACATGCTGCTGTCGCTGGTGGTGCTGTCGACAAAGGCGGCGTCCGATGGTCCGGCGTCGAATGTAGAGCCATCGTCACCTCCGCACGCCCAGACCACGAGTGCCACGAGCAACGCGAATGCGAGAAAGAGGGTCGAACGGGATTTGTCCACGATCGTAGATGACCACACGTCTCGTCTTCTGTCGACCTTTGGGAGCAGCTATCATGGGATCCCTCCCGATGAGCCTTCTCACAGAATACTCTCAACCGATCGAAGAGCGCCTCGTTCGCCTGTGGAACCAGGACACCCGAGACGCGCTCGGACGCGTGCTTCACGAGGTCTACAACGCCGACGGGAAGTTCACGCCGCTCGAGCGAGCGGACTTCGAGACGTTCCTCGAGCACGTCGGATCCGATGCGCGCACCGTACAAGGGCTCGACCTCGGCGCGTCACTGGCGCTTCTCGAGAAGGACCCCGTCCATCGCAAAGTCACCTACGTGTGGATCGCCCATGCCCTCTTCGCGGACGGTGGGCTCAACGCCGCCGAGAAGAGCTTCATCGAACGCATCATCGAGAAGTACGGTCTCGACGCGGCTCGGCTCCACGCCGAGATCAAGGCTACGCAGTCGAGAAAGATCGAGGAGGGGATGAAGGCCATCCTCGCAGAGCTAGGCAGCTGAACGAGTCCGCGACGGCTCTGTGCTCACGGCGCCAAACTTGCGAGCACACCGCGCTCGTCCGCCATCTTGAGGAGTAGGATGGCGTGGGTGTGCTGCGGTTCCACCGTCCCGCGCGCATCCTCCAGCAGATGGTGGCGAAAGACAGGCCGTGTCATCGAGTGTGGACCGTCGTCGAACATGAGCAGCGCGAGCGCCTGAGACAGCACCGTGGTGGGCCACGCCGCCTTGCGGCACGCGTCAGCGTTCGACGCCCATCGCCCCATGTGGCCCCGCGCGTACGCGTCATCGGAGAAGTAGCCGAGGGCAACGGCGTAGTCTCGCTTCAGATCCTCGATGTCCGACGTGTAGCTCACCACTGCCGTCAGCGCGGCGGCGTTCGTACCGCCGAGCAGAAGGGCTAGCGCCGCGTCCTCTTGCAACGCCTTGTCCGACAACATCGTGATGAGCTTGGGTGCAATGGCATCCGGTACCGCGCTTAGCCCAAGCACGCGAGCCGTTGCGCGTCGAAGCGTCGGGTCGGCGGTGGCGGAGAAAAACCCATTGAACACGAGGGTGGATGCGCTCGGCGTGCTCTTCCGTGCGAGCGTTTGCAGGTAACACGTCGCGAGCGGCACTCCGCCCTTCACCGAGGCCTTCGCGACCGCCTTCTTCGCGATAGCTTCGAGATCGGCATCGGTCGCCACCCACGCCAGGGAGAAGCACGCTTCGGTACGCGCGCCCTCGTTCTCTTTCGTGTCGTCGATGTACTTCTCCAAGATCGGAACGGCTCGCGCGTCACCCAGCTCGGCGAAGCCATCGGCTGCACCCCAGCCAAGCGACCGAACGGCCATACCCACGATCGCGCGACCGCCCTGCATCAGTGCCGCCATCGTGATGTCCAGATTGGGCGGGCGTCGATGAAGCTGCTTGGTCAGCGTCGCGAACGCCGACGGGTCCTTCGTCTTTCCGAGGTAGCGCAGCGCGCTTTGAGCGATACCGAACGCCTCCGGAATCGGTGGCTGCTGCCCTACTGAGGGCAGCGGGTCTTTTGGATCCGCCCACGCGCGGAGCTGTGGCAGAAACGCCGTGGACTCGGCGGTCGCGAGAAACCGTATCCCATTGGCGAGAGGCCAGGGCTTGCTCGCCAACCACGCCAGCGTCTGCGACTCGGCAGCGGTGCGGAGCTCCGCGCGCGCGTTTGGGTACATCGTCGCGAGATCGGCGAGGAGGCGCGCCGCGACGACGCGCTCCGTGTCGCTCACGCGGTACTCGGGATCCGTTTCTGGGTAGAGCTTCAGAGGGTCTTGCTCGAGGCGCCACCCGAGGAGGGGCGCCGCGCGCACGTCCCCGATCTCGGCGAGGCGCGCCGCCGCTTCGCTCTTCCAGTGTGGCGCCGGTCTGCCTTGCAGGTAATGCACGAGCGCGTCTCCGCCACGAGGGTCGGCAAACGCCGTGATCATGTCCATCACCTGCTTGAGACGGAGCTTTTCGTTTCCCTGCGCTCGAAGCGCGTCGACGAGGCCCGGCGCACCGTACGCGTCGCGGAGCGTATCGAGCAGGGACGTTCGCCGCCCGACTGGGGCATCTACGAGCTCCGCGAGCAGCGCGTCCTTTGCTCCCATTACGGAAGCGTCGGGCGGGCTCGCGCTCGGAAGTGCGCTCGCCGATTCCACCGACAGGGGGACGACCGAGGGCGCTGGCGTCTCCGCACCGCACGCCGCGATGAGAAGCACGACAGAAGAGGCAACGACGCGCGAAAGCATGGGTCTCACCAAGGATGCCAGACTTCAGCGCGAAGCCCTACCGCTTGCCCTGAGGCCTCACGACACCCCAGCACGCGACGAGCCTCGATGGGTTCCAGGAGGTCGCCATCGGCATCAACCACGGGTGTGGCATCGACGCGAACGGAGACGCAGAGTGTTGGGGCGACAATGCATTCGGCCAGCTCGGCGATGCACGAGTTGCCCCGTCACGGCTTCAGGAGACGGGCGCGACATCGTCACGACAGTGCCATCGTTTGGGTATACTCCTGATCATGGCGTCATCCGGCGGTCGGCCTGCGAACGACAAGCCGCCGACGTCGCGGTTTGGACGGCTCGCGCGCCTCACCGCGCTCGCGCCGAGGGCGCTGCCGCTTGCCGCCGCCGCGATGAAGCGCGCGATGGGTGTCAGCACCGCCGACCCGACCGAGGAGGAGCGGATGCAGGTTGTCGAGAGCGCGCGCAAGACCGCCAACGCGATGCTCAAGACCCTCGGTGAGATGAAGGGCCTGCCGCTCAAGTTCGGACAGATGGCGTCGTACATCGATGGGCTCGCGCCGCCGGGTTACGAGGAGCGCTTCAAAGAGACGCTCAAGAAGCTCCAAGCCAAAGCGCCGCCGCTCTCGCCCGAGGCTGCCATCCAGGTCGTCACCGAAGAGCTCGGCGCGCATCCGACGGAGGTCTTCGCGGAGTGGGAGCACGAGCCGTTCGCCGCAGCCAGCATCGGCCAGGTTCATCGCGCGACCACGCGCGCGGGTGATCGCGTCGCGGTGAAGGTTCAGTACCCGGGCATCGACAAGGCCATCGAAAACGATCTCAAGAGCATCTCCATGCTCGAGACGATGATCGCGCCCTTCGGCCGCAAGTATCACACCAAAGAAGGCGTCGAGGAGATCAAGAGCGTCTTCATGGGCGAGCTCGATTACACGCGCGAGGCGGAGATCGCGGGCGTCTTTCGTCGCATGCATCAGGACGACCCGGACATCGTCATTCCACACGTTCACCAATCGCTCTCGACGCGGCGCGTGCTCACGTGCGACCTCATCGGGGGCGTTGACTACGCGACGTTCTGCGCCGAGGCGTCGCAGGAGGACAAGAACGCAGCCGCGCAGACGATCTGGCGCTTCATGATGCGCGCCCTCTTGAAGCACGGCGTGCTCTACGCCGACCCGCACCCGGGCAACTATCGGTTCCTCGGTGGCGGCAAGGTCGCATTCCTCGACTTCGGCTGCCACAAGGAGATGCCGCATGACCACGTCGCGGGGACGAAGCGCTATCTCGTCGCGCAGATCGACCACGACGAAGACGCGTTCCGCAACGCGTGCATCGAGGTGCTCGGCTACGACCCCACCGACGTCGAGGCCTTCCCGATGTACCTCGCGTACACACGCCTCGTGACGGAGCCCGTCGTCGTCGATGCGCCGTTCACTTACACGACGGCGTACGCGCGCGAGATGGTGGCGTTCCTCGTCCGCGGCACGAAGAAGCTCGTCTTCAAGGACGACAGCGCTCTACCGCACCTACCGAAGCCGATTCACGTGCCGAAGGACCACCTCTTCATGAATCGCCTTCAGTGGGGCCTCGCGAGCGTTCTCGCGGGGATGGGAGCGACGGCGAATTGGCACCGCATCGTGCTTCCGTGGCTGCGAGGCGGTGTGGAGCCGGTGCCTTAGAACGAGTCGCTCGAGCCACCGCCGCCGAAGTCGCCGCCGCCGCCCGTGAAATCACCACCGCCGCCACCGCCACCGCCCGAGAAGCCCGAGTCGTTCGACCCCGACGACCACGACGAGTCGTTCGACCACGTCCCACCCGACGACCACCCGCGGTTCGCCGACTGACCATTGCTCGTGAACGCCCCGGCGATGGCGCGAATGACAACGATGAAGAGGATTATCGGGACGAGAAAGACGAGGATCAAAAATATGAGCCCCATGAACACGCTGCTCGGTGCAGCCGGCGGCGGGTGTGTCGGCTTTGCCGTTCCACCGCCTGCGCCACCTGCGTCGAGCGCGGCCATGATCCCATCGCTCGCGGCGAGCACGGCCGCGAGGTAGTTCTCGTGACCGGGTGTCATCTGCGGCCTGATTCGCTGGCGGACGATGTCGTTAGCCTGCAAGTCCGTGAGCGCGCCTTCGATGCCCTTGCCCACGTCGATGCGGGCTCTCCGGTCGGCGACCGAGATGAGGAGGAGAACGCCGTTGTCCTTCCCCTTCACGCCGAGTTGCCACGCGCGGCCCGTCGCGTGGCCGACGTCCTCCATCGCTTCGCCGTCGAGCGATGGGAGGATCAGCACGGCGACCTCGTTGGTGGTGCGAAGGCGATAGCTCTCGAGCTTCTGGTTGATCGCCGCGCGGTCCCCGTCACTCAGCTTGCCGGCCATGTCGGTGACGTGACCCGTCATCGGGGGCGGCGTGTAGGCCTGGGCGCGCTCGGTGATGGCGAGCGACAGCACCAAAAGCAGCAAAGTGAATGCGGCTCGCAGGCTCATGGCAGCGCGAGCTCGATCTTCGGAAGACCTTCCTCACCACGCTCGAGATACGCGTAGCGGGCGAAGCTCTCCATCACGCGCACGACGTAGTTGCGAGTCTCTCCGAACGGAATCGATTCGACGAACGCGTCGATCTCCATCGCATGCATGCGTGTGGCCCAGCGTAGCACCGAATCAGAGCCGGCATTGTAGGCGGCCACCGCGAGTGGAATCGATCCGTGCGTACGGACGAGCAAGTCATGCAAGTAGCGCGCGCCGAGCGCGACGCTGCGAAAGGGACCATGGAGCTCGCGCGGATCATCGAGGTGGAGGCCCATCTCCGTCGCAACGGCTGCGCCCGTCTCCGGCAGCAGCTGAAGGACACCTATCGCGCGGGCGGGCGAAACTGCACCTTCGTCGAAGGCGCTCTCTTGCCGCATCACCGCGTCGAGCAGGCCCGCGGGCAGCGTCTCTTTGATCTCGGCGTCGCGTACGGCGGCTGCGTAGGGCGCCGGATAGGCGCACTCCCATGCCCATCGCGTGGCCGCGTTCGGCGCGCTCTGCAAGTAGCTCGGCGAGGCCTGCAGTGAGAGCTGCATGCGACGGTGACCGCGATCGACCTTGCCGTATGCGATGCACAGAGCTTCGACCGCGCGCGACGGTGCCGAGGCCGTCACTTCGCTCTCACGCGAATGAAGAGCCTCCTCCGCTGCCCCATCGAGACCGATCGCATCGAGTGTCGCGACGGCTTCGGGAAGCGTCACCGTGAGAGGTGCGGGATCGGGCGTCGGGAGGGCGGCAGGCATGGCTGGCGGGACGGGCGCGCCGAGCTGCACGAGTCGCGCGCGCGCAACTTGCGCAGGCCACGAGAGCGGCAGCGAGCGGGCCACATCGGTGAAGCGCGCGATGGCGTGCGTGCGGTCGCCGTCTTTTAGGGCTGCGAGGGCTGCGAGGTTCGTCATGCGGCCGCGCGCCACGGGATCGCGCTCGGCCCCGGCGCGCTCCTCGAGCAGCGCACGTACGCGCTTGATGGCGTCGCCCTGCTCGAAGTGCGCGATGGCGCGCAAGTGCAAGGCGTCCTCGTGATCCGCAGCCGTGGCGTACTTGGCAGCGTATTCGTCGAGCCTGGCTGCAGCCTTCTCGAAGCGCCCGTGGAGCAGCTCGAGCCGCCCCGAGTAGAACGTGGCGGCCGCGGCCTCGGTCGACTTCGGGAAGCGGGTCACGACCTCCGCGTACCGCTCGATGGCCTCGTCGTCGTGGTCTGCCCGAGACAGAGCGCGTGCGGACCACACGAGATCGGAAGCCGCATCAGGGTTGTGGGGCTCGGAGGCGCACTGCTTGAACATCGTCGCGGCGTCGGAATAGCGAGAGCGCGCGCGCATCATCGCGTCGGCCCGCGCACGCTTGATCGCCGTCGCGCTCGCGCTGCCCGCGGCTGCCGATTGCGCCTGGTCGATCGCGCGCAGCGCTTCGTCGATTTGGGCGGCGTCCGCCAGCGCGCGTGCGCGCGAGAGGAGCTCGTGCTGCGTGAGGGGGTGCTTGGGGTCCTCCTTTGCGAGCACGGTCTCCGCGTCTTTGGCTTGCAGCACGTCGCCGTGCACGAGCAGCCACCGCGCATCGAGCACGGCGTCCGCTGATTCCCCCGTGTGGAGACGAATGCCGCGCGCCGTGGCTTCTTGGGCGTGCGTCTTGTGCTCGCTGCCGATGACGCGCGCACACTCGACGTTGGCGCGCGCGGGGAGCTTCGCCTTCATGAACGCGTTGGCCGCGGCCAGGTGATCGTCGTTCGACGTCGCGTGCTTCTCGAGCCACTCGCCCGCATCGGTGAACGGACCTACGAGGGCTTGCCCCTTCGCACGCTCGCGCGCGATCTCTGCCCCGAGTGGCGGAAGGGCCGCTTCGAGGCCATCGAGCGCTAAGACGGCGGTCTTGCCATCGTCGCGCTCGAGCGCAACGGCCGCGCGAGCAAAACGAACGCGCGGCGTCTTCCGTTCCGCATCCGTCAGGGCGTCAATGGCGGCGGCCGCGGCCGTCCATCGCTGCTCCCGAACGAGATCGACCCAAGTCGTTGCCACGGGTGATGCCTGCGCGTCGTCGGCGTCGGCCAAGCTGACCGCATCGAGCGAGGCATCGGACGCGGTGCTCGCGTCCTTGGGTGTCTCCTTCGTCCCACACGCTACGACGATCAACGCCGACAAGAGAGCGCTGCGCCTCACGCTGTTCTCCGCGAGGTGCGCGGCTTCGTGCCGACGGATTGCGTCGTGAATGCTCCTCCGCCTCGGAAGCCGGTCACGCGCGTGACGCCCGTTTCATCGACGCCCTCGATGACGCGGTTCAACCGAGAGGCGGCGCGCTGTGCGAGCTCGGCCTCGCGCTCGATCGCGACCCACCGGCGGCCCATCTTGTGCGCGGTAGCTGGCGTCGTTCCACTGCCCGCGAAGGGATCGAGCACCCAGTCGCCGGCGTCGGTCGTCATCGACAGGATGCGGTGCATCAATCGCTCGGGCTTCTTGTTGCGCGAGAAGACGACGCCGCCCTCGCGCGCGATGCCCTGAAACCCGATGTCGTCCCACACGTTCGTGAGAGGCTCGACGAGGGTCGGCTCACCATCGATGACGCGCACCTTGTCCGAGAGATGAAGGATGCGGTTGCCGCCGCGCACGATGAAGTCCTTGCGACCGTCGCGACGAAGGCCGAACGCCGTGCCGGGCGCCATGCGCGATCGCAGCACGAGATCGCGCGCTTCGCGGCTGATGGCCTCGAACCTCGGCTGCGCAAAACGCACGACATGCTTGGCATGCGCCATCGCGAATCGGGCGAGCTCACGCTCGAAGGCTTCTCCACCGAGGGCGCGCCTCGCAGCATGCGTGCCCGCGTGACCGAGCGATGCTGCGACGACCCGCCCGAGCGGCGCGAACGTCCAGCGTTCGATGGGAGCATCGGGATTTTCGAGGTACGTGCGGTACGCGGCGTCGTAGCTCGAACGTGGATGAACGAGCGGATTCAAGCGCAACGACGGCTTGTCCCGAGCCCACAAGACGACATAGTCGGTGACGTTCACGGGCCCGCGGTTGATGGCCTTGTGCCCCGTCGCCGCGCTTCGTACGACCGTGATGATGGCCACGCGATTGCGTCGGCCGAGCACCGCGTCGCACGTCTCGATGAGCGAGCCGAGCTCGGTGTCGTCGATCTCGCATGCGATTGTCCCGTCTCGGGTGACGAGCGGAAGCACGGCCTCGACCGTCTCGCGCAAGCACGCTGCCCACGCCTTCGGATCGTGCGCGTCGTCGTACTCGGCGAAGCGCCTTCCCGTGTTGAAAGGCGGGTCGAGGTACGCGCAGCGAAACCGCTCGGACCACGCGCGCGCGTGAGCCTGCATGACGCGCACGTTGTCGCCACACACGAGGACATTGTCGTCACGCATCGCCGGTTACCGCTGGGGCAAGAAGAAGTCCTCGAGGAGATCGGCGCCGGGTACCACGTCGTACTTCGAGAAGTCGGTCACCCCTTCGGCGCGCAAGACGTCTTCATCGATCGCGAAGTGGCCGGTGTATGTCACGTCCTTCGTGAGAATGGCGTACGCGGCGTCGGCCACGATGTCGGGAGTCCGGCCTTGGTTGGCCACGGCTTCACCGCCGAGCAAGTTGCGTACGGCGGCCGTCGCCACGACCGTGCGCGGCCAGAGCGCGTTGACGGCCACGCGCCCGCGGAACTCCTCGTGCATGCCGAGCACGCACAAGCTCATGCCGTACTTCGCCATCGTGTACGCCACGTGAGGGGCGAACCACCGCGCCTCCATCGCGAGCGGAGGCGAGATGTTCAAGATATGCGCGTTCTTCGCGGCGAGCAGGTGCGGCAAGCACGCTTGTGAGCACGCGAACGTCCCGCGTGCGTTGATGCCGTTCATCAGATCGTAGCGCTTCATCGGCGTCTCGATCGTGCCGGTGAGCGATATCGCGCTCGCGTTGTTGACGAGGATGTCGATCCCGCCGAACCGCTCCACGGTCTGCTTCACCGCGGCCGCGATCTGGTCCTCGTAACGAATGTCGCACACGATGGGGAGGGCCTTGCCGCCGGCCTTCTCGATGCCTGCTGCTGCGGTGTGAATCGTCCCCGGAAGCTTCGGGTTCGGGTCCGATGTCTTCGCGGCGATGGCCACGTTCGCACCATCGCGCGCCGCGCGCACGGCGATGGCGAGGCCGATCCCACGACTCGCCCCTGTGATGAATAGAGTTTTTCCCTCGAGCGACATCGCGCGAGATTGCTCTCGACCCGGCACAGCGTCAACCCGGGCGGGTCTAGTACGAGCAGTAGTCGCTGCTCAGGCCGTTGCCTGCGACGCAGTGCGTGCCCGATGGGCAATACGTCGACGAGCAGTCCCCGACGCAGTCACTCGCAGCGCAGCTCGGAGGGTCGAATGACTCCGAGCAGCAGTGCGACCAGCACGCGCTCGATGCGATGCACCCACGACAGAAGTAGTGGCCGCCGAGCACCGAGCAGCTCTCGTTGTTAGACGTGTTGCACACGATGCCGCAGACGCCGCAGTTCATGTCGGTCGTCACGTGCACGGGTGCGCCCGAGCAGCAGAGGGCCGTGTCATCCGACGTGTCCCAGTTGTAGCCGTTGACGTGGATGCTCGGCGCCATGCAGACGCCGGTCTTGCACACGCCATCCGTGTGGCATGCGTCGGGTGCCGACTTGCACACCGTGCCGTCGGGCCAGTTGGCGCACGATCCGTCGCCGTCGAGCAGGTCGGCGTCGACCGCGGCGTCGACCGGGATCGTTGCATCGAGCGGCAGCACCGTGACGTCCGGGGGAGGCCCCGCGTCCTCGCTTGCATCGGGCACGACGATGGTGTCGAAGCTGCTGCACCCGCAGGCGAGCGCAGAAACCGCGCAAACCACCGCCCCGCGAGACCAGCGCATGCCCCAATTGTGACATGACTCCGACTTCGGTACACCAACGTTAGCCATCCATGATTCCGCTTGCGGCCATCGATCACGTCCAGATCACGGTAGGGCCGGAGCACATGGACGCGACGCTCGCGTTCTACGAGCAGGTCATCGGGCTTCGCCGCATCCCAAAAACCAACTCCCGCACGGGTGGTTGGTTCGAGCTCGGCGAAAACCAACTTCACGTAGGCGGTGAGCCTGCCGCTCGTGCAGAGAACCTCGCGAGCAAGCGGCACGTCTGCTTTCGCGTCACCGACGTTAGTGTCGCGGAGCGTGAGCTCGCTCGGGCGGGCGTCGCGATCATACCGGACGCGGATCCAGCGCCGGGTTGGAAGCGATTCTATGTCCGCGATCCCGGCGGCAATCGCATCGAGATCGCGGAACGCGTTCCGCTACCGTGATACTCTGCCGCCGTGCAGTGTGGTGGTTGCGGAAGCGTCGTCGCTGACGGGGTGGTGGTGTGCCCGAGGTGTGGCAACGCGCTCGGTGCTGTCGATTCGTACGTCGCGACGTCGTTTGCGCCCGTCATGCCCGCGCCCCAACCCGCGCGCGTCACGCTGAAGAACGCCACTGCGCCGATGGAGTCGATCGGTACGAGCGCCACGCTCTTCGCGAGCTCGGTCGCGCCCGTGCCTCCAACGATGGTATCGAACGCGCCCGGGCCGCAACCAACTCCGGGGCCGAGATACGTCGTGACGCCCGCGCCCGTCTCCCCGCCGCCGGCCCAAGCCATCGCGACGCTTCACTCCGTGCCGCAGCATGGAGCGGCGCCGCCATCGCCGTATGCGGTGCCGCCACAGTCCCCCTACGCGCCGCCCGCGCAATATGGGCCGATGGGAATGGTGCCGCATTCGTACCCGCAGTATCCGATGATGATGCAACCCGAGGTGCCGGGGACGCCTGGGCTCGCGGTCGCGTCGCTCGTGTGTGGGCTCTTCGGGCTGACGCCTCTCTGGATCGGCTTCGTTCTCTGTTTGCTCGCCATTACGTTCGGGGCCGTCGTGCTCGCGAAGCCAGGGCAGCGAGGGCGCGGCCTCGCCATCGCTGGCCTCGTCCTCGGGATTGTCCAGCTCCTCCCTGCGGCATGCGGGCTTTAGGTTCGTGATCGGGCTCGCTCTCGCGGCGCTGTTCATCGTGCTCAACGGCTTCTTCGTGGCGGCCGAGTTCGCGCTCGTCAAGGTGCGCGCGACGCAGCTCGGTCCTCGTGCGCGTCGCGGGGAGCGCTCCGCGATCATCGCCCAGCAGATCAGCGGGCGTCTCGACCGGTACTTGTCGACGACGCAGCTCGGCATCACGCTCGCGAGCCTCGGCCTCGGCTGGATTGGTCAGCCCGCGCTCGCCGCGACCCTCCGCGGGCCGTTCTCGCATCTGCCGCTCGGCTCCGAGCGCGCACTCGAGATCGCGACCGTCGCGATGGCGTTCGGGTTCCTCACGTTCACCCATGTGCTGCTCGGTGAGCTCGTCCCGAAGCTCGTCGCGATCCAGCGTACCGAGCAGACTGCGCTCTTCTCGGCCTTGCCGCTGCGCATCGTGTACCTCACGTTTCAGCCGGCCCTGTGGGTCCTCGAGCGCGCGTCGCGCCTCGTGCTTCGCGCGATGGGTCTCGACCCGAACACGAGCGAGGGTGCGATCTCCGAGGAAGAGATCATCGGCATTCTCGTGGCCAACACGGCACGCTCGCCACGCGGGCGCGAGAAGAGCGAGCTCGTCGAGCGCGTGCTCCGCTTCTCGCAGCGAACCGCGCGCCACGCGATGGTGCCCCGTGTCGACATCGTATACGAGCCTGCCTCTACGAGCGTCCCCGACGCGGTCGAGCGATTCAGGCAGCACGGCTACTCGCGCGTGCTCGTCACGAAGGCGCGCTCGCTCGACGAGGTGGTCGGCTACCTCTACGTGAAGGACCTGCTCGATCGCGAGGCGGCCAACGCCGCAGATCTAACGAGCTTGAAGCGCGACGTGCTCTTCGTGCCCGAAAGCAAGAACCTCGTCGAGGTGCTGCGCGACATGCAACGCAAAGGCGTCTTGATCGCAGTCGTCGTCGACGAATACGGCGGCACGAGCGGCCTCGTGACGATGGAGGATCTGCTCGAGGAGATCGTCGGCGAAATCAGAGACGAGCTCGACGAAGAGGTCCCCCACATCGAGAAGACGAAGGATGGCTGGGACGTCGACGGCCGCGCGACGATGGAGGAGATCTCGAAGGCCACGGGCGTCATGCTCGATGACGGCGCCGAGCAGGTGGGCACGGTCGTCCTCAAGCGCGTCGCCCGGCTGCCTCGCGTCGGGGACCGCACGGATCTCGCACCGGATCTTGCCTGTGAGGTCACGGCGCTACACCGCCGGCGCATCACGAAGCTGAAGCTCACGCGGAAGACGGCGTGACCGGGCGCAGCCTACTCGTTCGCATCGTCGTACTGATCGTGCCGACGATCGTCGCGGTCGTGCTGTCGGCGACGCGCCTCTCGATCTCGAGCGATCTCACGACGCTCTTCCCGTCGCAGGGTGAGGCGGCGGCCCTCGGGCGCTACACGCGCGCGTTCGGTGGCGGCGACGTCGGGCTCGTGCTGGTTCGTGGGACCGATCCGGACGAAGTGGCCGCTGCGTCGAACGAGCTTGCCGATGGCCTTGCGCGGACCCCGAGCGTTGTCAGTGTGATCGACCGGGCGCCCCTTCCCACGCCCGATCCTGCGCGCGCCTGGCTGTACGCAGGACCTCTCGCGCGCCAGCGGCTGGCGCATGCGCTGACACCCGATGGGATGGCGGAGCGACTCGCGGGATCGCGCGAGCTGCTCCTCAGCCCGGTCCATGCGCCCGATGCCGAGGCAATCCTCGCGCGCGATCCGCTGCGTTTGTCGCTCGTGCCGTGGGAGGGGCGAAGTGAGCTCGCGGCCGGGCTGACCGTGACGTCGAGCGGGGAGTTCGTCGCCGATAGCGGACGTGCGCGCTTGCTGGTTGCGCAGCCGAAGGGACGGGCGTTCGACGCGGAGGCGGCACGCGCGTTCATCTCCGACTTCGACACGGTGCGTGCCCGTGTGCTTGCGACGCACCCGACGGTCACCGCAGGCGTCACAGGCGGCCATGCCATGAACGTCGCGCTGCAGGCGCTCTTCATCCGCGATCTCGCGGTCTCGGGCACGCTCTCGGCAGTGCTCGCGTCGCTGACGTTTCTCGTGGCGTTTCGTCGCGCCCGCGCGCTCATCGCGGTGTTGCCACCACTCGCGATCGGGACGGTGTGGACGATGGGGTTCGCCGCGCTGCTGCCGCACGGGCTATCAGCGATCAGTGTGGCGTTCGCCGCCGTCGTGATCGGCGTCGGCGTCGATACGGGCGTACACGTCTATGCCGCCCTCCTCGATGGGCGCGCGCGCGGCTTGGAGCCGTCGGCTGCGGCGGCGTATGCGCGCAAGCACACGGTGCGGCCGACGATGCTAGCCGCGCTCGCCGCAGGCGCGACGTTTGCTTCGCTCGCCCTCAGCGAGCTTCGAGCGCTCCGCGAGCTCGGGATCTTGTGCGGGCTTGGGGAGGTCCTCACGTCGCTCGCCATCCTCGCGCTCACCCCGGAAATTGGCGCTCTGCTCGAGCGGCGCGCCTACCAACCCAAGCGAGACGAAACCCGCCGCTGGATCCGTGCGCTGCTCTGGGCGACAGGGACGCGGCTGCGTGCGGCTTGCGTGATGGGCATGGCGGTCATGCCGATCGTTCTGGTCGTCGCACTCGGTTGGCCCAAGGTCGGCGACGCGATCGTGGTGCTCCGGCCGCAGCACATCGAGCCGCTCGAGACGCAGCGCGCGATCTTCGAGACGTTCGGGGGCAAGCCTGGGCAATGGGTCGTCATGAGCGTCGATCACGACAAGACCCGCGCGCGCGATCGGTCTGACCGCATCGCCGAGGCGCTCGAGCCGCTTCGCGAGGCCGGGGACATCGAAGGGTTCGACGCGCTCGCGAGCTTCGCGCCGGGGCCTGCGCTCGCAAAGGAGCGTACGGCCGCGCGCGATGCGCTCGACTTGCCCGCCCTTCGCCCGAGGCTCGAAGCCGCGCTGAACGAAGCTGGCTTCGACACCCAAGCGTGCGCGGCAGCCCTCGATGCCTTCTCGCACCCAGACGACGCCGTGGTGAGCGAGCCTCCGCCGTGGATTCGTACGAGGCACGTGGCCGAAGATGGTGGGGAGACGCTGTCGATCGTCTACGTGCGGCCGAGTGGAGACCCGGTGAAGGACGCTCGGGCGCTCGCAGCGATCCACGCCGCCGATCCCGAGGCGATCGTGACGGGCTACGCACGGCTCGAGCTCGCGTTGAAGAGCACGCTCCAGCATGATCTACCGCGAATCGGGCTCGCGGCGCTGCTGCTCGTCGCGATCGCGCTTGGGGCTTCACTGCGGCGCGTGACCGACGTGGTTCTGGCGGCCACGACGCTCGCGGTCGCCATCGCCATCGTCGCCCTCGCGATGCGCGTTCTCCACGTTCCATGGCACGCCTACGATGCGCTCGTCGTCCCCGTGCTGCTCGGCATCACGATGGACGAGGCGATGTTCCTTCTCTACGCCGCCAGAAGCCCGGGGCCGAAAGCAGAGAATCGCATCAAACACGCGCTACAGGAGCAAGGGCCGCTCGTGATCGCGACTGCGCTGACGACGTCGGCGGGCTTCGCTGCGCTGCTCGCGTGCCGGTTCGAGGGGCTCTTCGACGTGGGTGCAGTTGGGGCGATCGGGTCGCTCGCGGGCGTCTTCGCCGCGCTGCTCGTCGTGCCTGCGGGCCTTTCCATCGCTCCGAAGGCGTGAGGCCTGTCGCGGCCTCAGAGCGACCGGGAAGGCCTTTCGCTCAGGCGCGCAGCTGCTTCGGCGGGCGAAACCACCCCGAAAGCCGATCGATGAGGCCCATCGTGCGGCCGTGGTTGCCCGCGTTCTTGACCGCCGCTCCCACACGCTTCATCCACGCGAGCTCGTCGGCGCTCATGGGGCCGCGCTCCATCGCTGCGATCGCTTCGTCGAGCTCGCTGCCGTTCTTCGGACCGGTGATGACCGTATCGACACGCGGCTCCGTGAGGGCGAATCGATAACAGTCACTCGCGCGGGGCGTGGGCTCACCCTCGGGCATGAGCTTCGGATCGAGGAGGGAACCCCATCGCGTCGCTGTGAACGCGAGGATACCGGGCCGCGACGCAGGGTTCTCCGAGACCAGCGGGAAGACTTCGCTCTCCGCGCCGGGGTGCGAGGCGTTGTAACGAAGCATCCACGCTTCGCACGGCTCGTTCTTCAAGAACGCTTCGAAGCTCGGACGGTGGTGGCACGACACCATCAGATGCCGCACGAGCCCCCGCTCGCGCAGGGCGAGCGCCGAGTCCCAGATCCGGCGGGAGGGAACGTCATTCCACCAAGCGAGGCCGAGGATGTCGACGTAGTCGGTGCCGAGCGAGCGGAGCGCGGCGCGGAGGAACGGCTTCATCAAGAAGCCGACGCGTGAATACGTCTGCGTGGCGACGACGATCTCGTCACGATGCTGCGCGAGCGCGCGAACGCCTTGCGCGAACCCTGCACGACGGAGCGAGCCGTAAAGGAACGTGTTGACCCCATGGTCGAAGGCGCGCTCGATGTCCCGCCCCGCGATGCCGTAGCTCGAACCGAGCGCGATGGCGCTGACCGAGAGACCCGTTTTCCCGAGCATGCGTGGCGAGGTGAAGGGGCGCTCCATGCGCAAGCACTTAAGGCGGAGCGACGGAAAGTCAACGCAGCATGTGGGCTTTCTTCCAGCCCCCGTAGCGGTAGTACGCGGTCGACAGGAGCGCGGCGAGCACCGAGGCGAGCGGAAAGCTCCACCAGATGGCGTCCGCGTGCCATCGCGGGAGCATGACCCACGCGAACGGGATACGAACCACCCACAGCGACGTGAAGAGGATGATGAGCGGCGGCACCACCGCGCCCGTCGACCGCACCACGCCCGACAGCACCATCGAGATGCCGAAGAACGTGAACGAGGCGATGACGATCGGGTTCAAGTGTTGGCCAATCTTGATCGCGGCAGGGTCGGTCAAGAAGAGACTGAGCGCCCCGCGATCGAAGGCGAAGATGACGAGCGCGAGGCCGACGGTCACGAGGAAGCTGTACGCCACACCGACGCCCGCGATGCGCGCCACGCGATCCCAGCGCTTCGCGCCGACGTTCTGCGCAGCCATCGACGAGACCGACATGCCGATCGCCATCGCCGGCATCTGCACGTAGTTCCATATCTGGAGGCCGGCACCGAAGGCCGACGACGTCGCCGAGCCAAAGCCGTTCACGAGCGTGATCATCACGACGGCCGACCCCGAAAGAACGATCATCTGCAGCCCAATCGGGATCCCCTTCGTCACGAGAGCGCGGAGGATCCGGCGGTCGATGCGAAAGTACGAGAGCTCCGCCCGCTTCAGCCAGAGGAAGTGGTTCCGCCTGCGGAGGTGAAAGAGGATCGCAAAGAGCGAGACGGCGTTCGCGATCAAGGTCGACCCCGCCGCCCCCGCGATGCCGAAGGCGGGCATGGGCCCGAGCCCGAAGATGAAGAGCGGGTTCAAAGCGATGTCGAGCCCGACGGCGACGAGCGCGAAGACGAGCGGGGTCTTCGAGTCTCCAGCCCCGCGGAGGCTCATCATCACGAACGCGTTGAGGAAGATGAACGGGACCGCGAGGAAGATCACACGCATGTACGCGATGGCGAAGAGCAACGCGTCCGGCGGCGTCCGCATCGCGTGGAGCATCGGACCCGAGAAGGCGTAGCCGAAGACCGAAACGGCGACCGACACGGCGAAGAAGAACGTCGCGCTCGTGCCCACGATGCGCTTGGCTTGATCGACGTCCTTCGCGCCGAGGCTCTGGCCGATGAGGATGGTGGCTGCCATGCCCACGCCGAAGACCGTGCCGATGAGGAAGAAGAGGATCGTGTTGGTGTTCGACGTCGCCGTGAGCGCGGCCCCGCCGAGGTAACGGCCGACCCAGACGGAGTTGATCGATCCGTTGAGCGACTGGAGGACGTTCGACGCGAGGATGGGCAACGAGAAGAAGACGAGCGTCTTCGTGATGGGCCCTTCGGTGAGCGATGCGCTGGGTTTCATCATGCTTGGATCACGCTCGAGGGTTGCAGCCGATAACACGAGCCGCCGGTCGTGGCTCGTGACGTTGCACGAAATCTTCTCGCGGGCCGGCGCGAGCAAAGACGCGACGGGTCGCGAACGCTGACGACCCGGTGAGGACCGCCGGATCCAGGTCGGATCGTGCTCGATCAAGTGGCGACGTGCGGAAAAGGCCTCCGTCGCGCGTTCGTTGCCGACAAAGCAGCCGCTTTGCTCGCGACGAATGCCCGAAATCGAGCAGGCACGCCAGTTGCTCAGGGAGCCTCCCATGATGAACATCACCCACCTCCGCGTCGTTGCCATCGCCCCTCTCGTGCTTGCAGCCGCTGCATGCTCGGGAGCCCCGGACGGCAGCTCCTCCAGCTCGTCGGCCATCGTCGGGTCGACCATCGTCTCGCGCGGGATGGATTGGGTGAACGCAAGCCTTCACTACTGCCAAGCCGCGCACGGTGCCCTGGACTACGACTCGTCATGCTGGGCGTGGGAAGGCTCGAGCCACCGCTGCGACCGCGAGAGCAACGCCGCGTGGAACGCCTACCGCTCCGACTGCTCGGGTTTCGTCACGTGGGCGTGGGGGCTTCCGCCAGTCGGTGACGGCGGTTACGTCACGTCCGACTTCGCGCCCTACGACACGGCCTTCTCACACACCATCGACGGCAGCGATCTCCACCCCGGCGACGCGCTCAACAAGACACCCGACGAGCACATCATCCTCTTCAAGGAATGGGTGAGTGCGGGCCACTCCGCCGTGTTCATGGAGGAGCCCGGGTGCTCGTCTGCGACCCCGTACGCGCACGAGTTCACGTCGGATGTGTCGATCAGCGGCTCCGAGGTGTACGTCGACTACGAGGGCGCGACGTTCTACGCCATTCGCTTCAACGGCACGACCGGCAGCGGCGGTGGTGGCGGTGGCGGTGGCTCGGCGGCGGACGCCTGCAGCAAGGGTAACGGCTTCTGCACCGCGACCTTGCAGTGTGATGGCGGTCACTGGATCGTCAGGCAGGACGATCCGGCGGCTTGCACGACCGTCGAGGACGTCCAGGAGTCCTGCAGCCAAGCTGGTGGCTACTGCACCGAGACGCTGCAATGCGACGGCGGCAACTGGGTGCCTCGCCAGGACGATCCCAACGCGTGCACGTCGGGCCCCGGCGCCGACTGACGCAACAAAAGCTACGCCGACAAGTGGAAGGCGACGCCTAAACCCGCCGCCATCTCCTCGGGCGTGATGCGCCCGTCGTGGTCGCTGTCGAGCGCATCGAACACCGCGTCGGCCCCGCACCACTCTTCGCGGGTGATGAACCCGTCGCCGTCGAGATCATAGACGGTGAAGAGGTTCTTGGCGGCTGACCCGCGGGCCTCGCCGATGACGTGATCGAGGCGCGCACCGAGGAGCTTCTCGAGCGCCACGAGCGCCTTCGAGAAGCCTTCGATGCCCTCGGCGAGCTTGTCGTGGGCCATCGCATCTTTCTCGTGCATGGCGCGGAACGTCGCCTCGTTCATGTCGATCTTGTCAATCGACTTGGTCTTCGCCTTCTCGGGGTCGAGCTTGCGGACGAGCGTGCCGCTCTTCGCTTCGAGCTCGGCGAGGAGCTGCGGCGAGATCGTGAGGAGATCGCACCCCGCGAGCTCCTCGATCTCGCCGATGTTGCGGAAGCTCGCGCCCATGATCTCGGTCTTGTGACCGTACCGCTTGAAGTAGTCGTAGATCTTGGAGACGCTCACGACGCCCGGATCCTCCTGCGGCGTGTAGTCGCGGTTCTCGTGCTTCTTGTACCAGTCGAGAATACGACCGACGAACGGCGAGATGAGCGTCACCTTCGCCTCCGCGCAGGCGACGGCCTGATGCACCCCGAAGAGGAGCGTGAGGTTGCAGTGAATGCCCTCCTTCTCGAGCTGCTCGGCAGCGCGGATGCCCTCCCACGTCGAGGCGATCTTGATGAGGATGCGGTCCCGCGTGGCGCCCGCCGCTTCGTACTGGAGGATCAAGAGATGGGCCTTGTCGATGGTCGCTTGCGTGTCAAACGACAGGCGGGCGTCGACCTCGGTCGAGACGCGACCGGGCACGATCTTGAGGATGCGCAGGCCGAACTCGATGCTCAGGCGGTCGATCGCCCGCTTGACGACGGCGTCTTTGGTGCCGCCCGTCCCTCCCTCGCGCTTCGCCCACAGCAGCGCGTCGTCGACGAGCTGGGCGTACTCCGGCATCTGCGCGGCCGCGGTGATGAGCGATGGGTTCGTCGTCGCGTCGCGCGGCTTGAACTTCTTCATCGAGTTCATGTCGCCGGTGTCGGCGACCACGACGGTCATCGTCTTGAGCTGTTCGAGGAGGGTAGGCATGGGCCCCAGTCATCTCGCGGGCGAGGGCGACCGTCAAGTCGCAGGGGTTAGGTTCGCGAGACGAGCTTGCGAACGATGGACCTGAACACGCTTTCCCGCGCCACTCGTGCGGTCGAAGCGTCCGTGCTCGTTGCTGGCGCCCGCAAGTGAAGAGGAGGACCTTCGGGATCGACGCGATTCACAGTGCCGCGTAGCGCCTCGGCGAGCTCGGAGGCATCGAACCAGATGCCGTGCGCGGTGCAGACGTCGACGGGAAGCGCTTCGTGTGCAGGGTAAGCGACGCGCTTCATCGGCGCGCGACAGACCGGGCAAACAACGGGGAGCCAAAGCACGTCGCGTGGAAGCCCGAGGTGAAGCGCCGCGACGACGCCGCCGAACGGTGGAAGCGGCGTAAGCTCGTCGCCAGGGACTGGGCCGAGGTCGGACATCCCTTCGAGCAGCGCGGCCCAATCGCCAGGCGGGACGAAGCAGCCATGACAGCCGATGCAGTAGACAAATCCCCCAACACCGTGATCTGTCAGCTCGAGGCGAACGCCGCAACGTGGGCAGTCGACCTGGAGCTCGGAGGCACGTGGTGCGGCAGCAGGTGGAGCGTCCGCGCCACACGCGATGCAGCTCTCTGCCCCCGTCGAAATCAGCACGTTGGACGGGTTGTCGACCCAGTTGGCTGGCTCAGACCGACCGAGACGCGCACCGCAACAAAGACAGCGGCGTGACGCCGCGGCCGCGGTGGGTGTGCCCGCTTGACGATACGGCGAAGTCATCTGGATCGCCCCGTCGGGCTGTCGGCTCGCCTAACCTCAGTGAGGGGCGGACGCGGCGAGCATCCACTCGATCGCGACGACCGTGACGACGGCGCGGCGGCCCTTGGCATCGACGTGGTCGAACTTGCCCTTCATCGTCTTCGATGGCTTGCCCGGTGCGTCGAGGACCTTCAGCACGCCGTCGTCGCCGAGGGTGATCGAGGCGCCGCCGTTGATCTGCATCGCGTCGCTTCCGTCGAAGTTGCCGAACGCCTTACCATCACCCTGGGTGACGACGCCGTCCTTGCCGACGCGTAGGAGCGCGGTGCCCGTCGTGTCACGGAGCTCGTTGTTCACGAGCTTGTAGGCAGGCCTCCCGCCGAGGTTCACGCTGCCGTCGTCCTTGACCTCGATGGCCTTGAGCTTGGCGGTCTTGTCCGGGGTGAATTTTGCCGACGTGATGCCGAGGACGTATTGCGGCTCGACCGGCTTCGGGGGCTCGACCGCGGCTGACGACGCAGCGGCCGTCGCGGTGGTCGAATCCGTCGGGGCAGCCGTCGCCGTAGCGGTCGACGTCGGATTGTTCGTCGGGGCCGTGTCCCCTCCCCCGCCGCCGCACGCGTACGACAGCGCGACAGGACCGAGAAACGAGAGAGCAGCGAGCGTGGTGAGCAGCTTGGTTCGCATAGCGCGGACTCTAGATCACGAAGCGCGATTCAGGAAGGCGCGATCATTGGGGCGCCCGTCGAAACGTGCTACTCGCTCGCGACGTGCGATGACCTGGCTCGAACCGCTCGCGGCGATTGCCAAGAAGCGCGGTGCTGACGATCCCAAGGTCGTGGGCGGCAAGGCTTCGCGCCTCGCCTGGCTCGTGAGGCACGGCTTCGCGGTGCCCGATGCGTGGGTCATCGGCGTCGACGCGTTCACGGCAGCGCTGAGGGAGCTGCCCCCCGGCTGCGATCCGAAGCAGCTCCTCCGCGCGGCCGGCGGTAGGTCGGCGCATGCGCGGGCAGCCGAGGCTCGGGAGGCCATCCTGAAGGCCGCACTCCCGCGGGGGCTCTCGGTCGAGATCGACGAGCTGTGGCGCGCCGAAGGGAGCCGCTCGCCTTGGGGCTTCGCCGTCCGATCGAGCTCGACCTGCGAGGACGGGTCCGTCGTCTCGATGGCCGGCCTCGCGCAGACCAAGCTCGCGGTGTTCGGCGATGAGGCGATCGCCGATGCCATCCGGATGGTGTGGGCGTCCATCGCCTCGGGTCGCGCGCTCGAGTACCTCGCGGCGCACGGGCTCCGCGACGTCGGCATGGCCGTCGTCGTGCAGCGGATGGTGTGTGCGCGGGCCGCCGGTGTCATGTTCACGCAGCATCGCGACCGGGTTCCGCGCTTCCGCGAGCGCCTAATCAACGTGGGCGTTGGCCTCGGCGCACCGGTCGTGGACGGCACGAGCACGCCCGACATGCTGCGGCTCGACGACAAGGGCCGCGTCACCGAGCTCCTCGTCGCCGACAAACGGGCGGCGCTCGTGGTCGAGAATCGCACGCTCGTCTCTGCCCCGCTCGACACCGCGACCGGCACACGCCTCGCGCTCTCCGAGGCGCGCATCCGCGATCTCGCCGAGATTGCCTCACGCCTCGAACGCATCGAGGACGTCGCGCACGACATCGAGTTCGCGTGCGACGACGCCCGCACGTGGCTCGTGCAAGCCAGGCCCGCGACGGGACGCGGCTTCCCCGAAGGCGGCGACGCCACCACCGTGTGGAGCTCGGTCAACGTGGGCGAGGCTCTCCCGGGCGTCGCGACGCCGATGACGTGGTCGGTCGCTGGGGCGTTCAGCGAGGCGGGCTTTCGTCGCGCCTTCGCCACGCTCGGGTGCCGCGTCCCGAAGAGCGCCCGCCTCGTGGGCAACGTGCACGGGCGCTTCTACTTGAACCTCTCGGAGTTCATGCGCATCGCCGCGCAGGTGCCGTGGCTCGACCCACGCACGCTCGTCGAGCTCGGCGGCGGATCGGGGGCCGACGAGGTCGCCGCGCAGACGCTCGACATCTCGCACAAGGGTTTCTACGCGCGGCTGCCTCTCACGGCGACGCGCCTCCTCAAGCAGCAGCTCAAGCTGGACGAGGACGTCCGCAAGTTCGAGGAGTGGGCGGAGAGCGCGCTCAAGCTGCACCACGCGCTCGACCTCGCGATCCTCCCCGATGAGGGTCTCGCGCGCACGATCGCCGACGCCCAAGAGATGCTCGAGCAAACCGGCAGCGTCATGCTGACGTGCGCGTCGAGCTCGCTCGGGGCGCACGTCGCGCTGAAGTCGCTTCTGTCGCGTGTCTCGCCCATCGACGCCGACCGCCTCGCGCAGGCGCTCACCGCAGGCATTCGCGACGTCGAGAGCGCGAGGCCGGCGATGGGGCTCATGCGCGTCGCCGCGCTTGCCCAGGCTGAGCCCGAAGCCCGTGAGGCGCTCGCTCGCGAGTCGACCGTCGGGCTCGATGCCATCCCCGACGGGCCGACCCGCCGCGCGCTCGTGAGCTTCTTCGAGCTCTACGGCGACCGCGCCGTGCGCGAGCCCGAGCTCTCGACACCCCGTTGGAAGGAGGACCCACGCGCCGTCCTCACGATGCTCCGCGTCGCCCTCCACGGCGAGACACGCGATCCGCACCGCGCCCTCGAGCACGCCCGCGCCCAGGCCGAGAGCGCGATGCAGCGCGTCCTCGAGCGCATGAACGTGGTCGAGCAGACCGCTCTCCGCCACCTCGTTGCACGCGCCCAGAAAGCTGCGCGCATGCGCGAGCGGATGCGCGGCTGGGTGACGCGCGTGCTCGGCTTGATCCGCGAGGTCCTCCTCGACGGTCACCGGCGGCTTCTCAGGCTCACGCCCGACATCCAAGACGACGAACGCGCCCTCGCCCGTACGGATCGAGAATCGGGAGCGGTCGTGCCGGCGGTGTTCTTCCTCACGGTGGAGGAGCTCGTCTCGACCCTTCGCAACGCCCGCAGCGATCTTGCGCCGCTCGTTCGCTTGCGCCGCGCGGAGCATGCCCGCGATCTCGCGCGACCCGATCCGCCCGTCACGTTCGTCGGCGCACCCCTCGTCGCGCAGCCGCCTCCGACGGGAGGCGAAGTGCTTCGCGGGATCCCCGCGTCGAGCGGCGTCGTCGAGGCCCGCGCGCGTGTCCTCTTGAGCGCCGACATGAGCGAGTTTCGGCCGGGCGAGGTGCTCGTCGTGAGGACGACGGACGTCGGGTGGACGCCGCTCTTCTTGATGGCGGCCGGCATCGTCACCGAGCTCGGCGGCGCGCTGTCGCACGCGGCGATCGTCGCGCGGGAGTTCGGCGTCCCCAGCGTCGTCAACGTGCCTGGCGTGACGCGCCTGCTTCGCACGGGCGAAACGGTCCGCGTCGACGGCGATCACGGGACGGTGGAGCGCGTCCGCACGTGAAGCAGAAGACGTGGGTCGTACGGGCCGGGGACGGGAACGTCGTCGATGACATCGTCGCGCACCTCGGCGAAGGCGCGCTCGCCCTCGACGAAGGGCGCGTCTTCGTGGGCCGAAAGCGCGCAAGCCGCGGCTTCGCGGTTCGTGTGGGGGACCAAGTGCACCTCCACGCACGCGACGCGGGCGAGGTGGTCGTCACCATCCTCCACCATGAGGCCGGCATCCTCGCGGTCGACAAACCGGCGGGCATCTCGACGATCCCCGACGAGCGAGACGCGGCGAGCTCGCTGCTCCATCGCGCGGCCCATGCTGCAGGCGTCGACCCACGCAAGCTCCATCCAACGTCGCGCCTCGATCGCGGCGTCAGTGGGGTCGTGCTCTTCGCCGAAAACGGTGCCGCGCGAGCCCGCCTGAAAGAAGCACGGGCCGCCGGCTGGTACATCCGACGCTACGTCGCGATCGCCACGAGGGCACCGACCGCCATCGCAGATCCTTCGATCTTCGGGAACTGGAACGCTCGCATCGGACGCGCAGCCGATCCGAAGAAGCGCGCTGTCGAAGGGCGCGATGCGACGTTCGCCCTCACGCGCTATCGCATCGTGGGGACCGCCGCCGATGCGCTCTCCCAACCCGTCCTCCTCGCGGTCGAGCCCATCACCGGACGCACGCATCAGATCCGCGTTCACGCGAGCCACGCCGGAGCGCCGCTGCTCGGCGACCGCGACTACGGTGGGCCGCGCACCCTCGTCCTCGCGAGCGGCAAGGTCCTCAGGCTCGAACGCATCGCGCTGCATTGCGCTCGGGTGCAGCTCCCTGGGTCGCTCGACGTGCGAGCCCCCGTCCCCGATGAGCTCCGCAGCTGGTGGCGCGCCCTCGGAGGTGACGACGGCGCGTGGGCCTTCGCCTCGGATGAAGAGCTTGAGGTATGATGCTCTCGCTTCATGCACGCGTATCCATCCGAGCTCGCGGCTGTCGCCTGGGCGAAATGGCGCGCGCTCGAGAGGCTCTCGGACCCGGGGCCGTGCACGACCCGCTCGGGCGCGCTCCCGGATCAAGCTGCCCTCGAGCAGCTCTTGTCGGTCGCGTATCACGCCTCGCTCCTCCACGAGGAGAATCGCCCCGTGCAGTTCCGACTGCTCGTCGGCGATCCCGAGAGCATGCCCGCGAACGACGGGCCGCCTGAGGGGCTCCATCGTCTACGCTTCACCGAGCCGCGAACCTTCGACGAGGGCGAGCTCCGTCGCCTCGCACCGGCTGCGAAGTATCACCGTGCCCTCATCGGCGTGTCGCGCATTGGCGATGCGTTCGGCATCTGGGGCGTCGTGCAATCGGGCCCGAGATGGCTCGAGAGCGCTCGCGGGGGACGGGCACTGGCGTCACCCGTGCCGAGCGACGCCATCGTCGTGAGCGTGCTCGAGGTCGGCCACGTCATCGTCAAGGTAGGCGACGTGAAGCTCGCGGAGCTGCGCGCTGGCCGCATCGTGGGCAGCGCGCTCGACGTCTTCGACGCCAAATGGATGCGCGCCCAATTCGACAGCTATCGTCGCGATCTCGGGGTCGAGCACCAACGCAGGATGGCCGGAGCAGGCGTCGCACTCGACTTCGAAGGCATGCGGACCATCTCCCAGCAGATGGTGAAGCGCCTCCTCGCGACGATGCGCGACGCGCACCACGGCGGGATGATCGTCTACGTCCCACAAGCGAGCGTAACGGCGCTCCTTCGCGGCGCGCTTCATCTCAAGTATGCGTTCGCCGACGACGACGCTCGTCGTCGCTACCGCATGCTCATGCTGGGCGTGATGCGCGAGCTCGCCCTCGCGGGGGCCGAGATCGAGCCGCCGCCGGACTCCGTCGGGTACGCGCTCTACCAGCACTCGCTGCGCGAGAGCATCGTCGTGCTCGACGAGGCGATCTTCGAGATGTCGCAGCTCCTCGCCGGCCTCGCCGACGTCGACGGCGCGGTGGTGCTCACCGACCAACTCGAGGTCCTCGGCTTCGGCGCCGAGATCATCGGTGCGCTACCCGACGTGACGACCGTACGGCACAGTCACGATCTCGAAGCGACCACGTACGACGTCGTCCCCATCGAGGGCGTCGGCACGCGTCACCGGTCGGCGTACAGGCTCGCGGCCTACGAGCCAGGGTGCCTCGCGATCGTCGTGTCCCAAGACGGCGGCGTTCAGTTCGTGAAGTCGCTCGATGGTGCAGTCACCGTCTGGGAGCACGGCCAGACGCTCATCTAGATCAGCGAGCCCATTCGGGCACTCTTTTCGTCCGCGCCGAGACGATGTAGACCGACGCTCATGAGCGTCAAACCCATCCCCCCGGGCTACCACACCATCACCACCCAGCTCGCCATCGACGGCGCGGCCGAGGCCATCGAGTTTTACAAGAAGGCGTTCGGCGCCGAGCAGATCGATCGCGCCGTCGACCCGAGCGGCAAGAAGGTATGGCACGCGTCGCTTCGCATCGGCGACTCGATGCTCTTCGTCAACGACGTCTTCCCCGAGATGGGCGCCACCCCGAGCCAAACGAGCCTGTGGATCTACGTCACCGACTGCGACGCGTCGTGCAAGCGCGCCACCGAAGCGGGCGCGAAGGCCACGATGCCTCCGACCGACATGTTCTGGGGCGACCGCATGGGCCAAGTCACCGATCCTTATGGCCAGAAGTGGACGATCGCGACGCACGTGAAGGACATGACGCCCGAGGAGATGAAGGCTGCCGAAGCGGCGTTCGTCGCCCAGACGAAGAAGTAAGCGCGCCACACGACACGTCGTTCGCTCGCCTCGACGTTCGCACGTCCGATCTTGAACGCGACGACAGTCGTTTCTGGAACGAGCAGGGCGAGCTTCGTACAAAGTGGCGTTAAAGCCGCGGGATCGCGCATCATTTGAACAGCGCCTACGCCCGAACGAATGGCAGGCACAGTCGTTCAAACGGCAGGCACAGTCGTTCAAACGGCACGCACAGTCGTTCAAACGGCACGCACAGTCGTTCTAACGGCACGCACAGCCGTTCTAACGGCAGGCACAGTCGTTCTAACGGCACGCACAGTCGTTCGAACGGCAGGCACAGTCGTTCAAACGGCACGCACAGCCGTTTGAACGGCACGCACAGTCGTTTGAACGGCACGCACAGCCGTTTGAACGGCACGCACAGTCATTTGAACGACACGCACAGCCGTTCAAACGGCACGCACAGTCATTTGAACGACACGCACAGCCGTTCAAACGG
>Ga0302324_100002416_pt1 | contig 43248 bp, 38 predicted proteins | sample Palsa_T0_1_FD_201949 | JGI IMG/M metagenome (GOLD analysis project Ga0302324, IMG submission 201949) | Peat permafrost microbial communities from Stordalen Mire near Abisko, Sweden - Palsa_T0_1 | ecosystem: Environmental > Terrestrial > Soil > Palsa > Peat permafrost | place: Sweden: Abisko... | reverse complement strand
GGATGGTAAGACGTTGGCTGAGTGGCTGCGGCGTAACTGGGCAGTGGAATTGAGTGTTCGCCAGTGCCAGCGACTCTTCCCATGCTGATCCGCTTCGACAAGAGGCGCATAAAAAAAACTTCGAAACCTGGCCGCTCAGGCAGACGTGGGCCTCTGGGCTCTGGATGAAGTACACTTTCAGCAGCACGGTTCTCGATGCCGAATGTGGGTTCCGCCGGAGGTTAAAGAACCTGTCCTGTTGCACGCGCCGACACGTCAAAGCGTCGGATATTTCGGAGCGGTCAGATTACGCGACGGAAAATTTATTTACGCTCGCGAAGAGGATAAATTCAACGCTCAAAGCTGTTGGCAATTTCTAAAGCAGTTGCGCCAGAAGAGTCTTCGAAGCGGTAAACAAGTGGTCATCATTACCGACAACGCGAAGTATCATCACGCGCGCGCGTGTGATAGGCGGAGCACTACGGGCAGTTGATGGATCGCAATGGACGATACCGAAGGTTCAGGCATGCGAACAGTTTATCCAAAGGTGAACACAATGAGGACGATGAGCGCGAGACCGCGCAGGCCCCACCACCGCAAGGCACCTCTTTTTCTCGCCGCCCTTGAGCTTTACCGTTCGCATCAGGGGAATACTATCGCGCAACGTGCGCGCCTCACGAAGATCCCTGCCCCGAAAACAATCACTTGTACTAATCATTGCCCTCAAATCAAACTGCGAAACCGAGGCTAAGATCAGTAACCTTGTCCAGTTCCGCCTGTTACGATAGCTACCGAGGAACTCACCCCGAGCCTTGTCGCTCCAGCTTGAATCAAATTGCACGCTGTATCCCAATCCCTAATCCCGCCGGAAGCCTTAATGCCCATACGCGGACCTACAATATGCCGAATTAATGCGATATCCTCCACCGTTGCACCGCCCGTTCCGAAACCCGTGGACGTCTTGACAAAATCCGCTCCGGCTTGTTTACACATCAGAGCTGCTTGCTGTTTCTCTTCATCCGTTAAATAACAAGTTTCGATAATGACTTTAACAGCCGCTTTTCCTTTGCACGTTTTTACAACCGCTTCAATATCATGCTGGACCGCTGCCAATTGCCTCGACTTCAAAGCTCCCACGTTAAGTACCATATCAATCTCGGTAGCACCCGCCACAATCGCATCGGCGGCTTCAGCGGCTTTGATTTCCGTCCGCGATGCTCCCAGAGGAAACCCGATAACAGTTGTAAGTCCGACTTTACTACCCGCTAATACCTTCGAAGCGGTCGGGACCCAGTAAGGGTTCACGCAAACCGTTGCAAAACCGTGCTCCTTCGCTTCTCCGCAGATCCGGATGATATCCGATTCCGTGCTTACCGCGCTTAGTAAAGTATGATCGATCATTCCCGCCATTTGTTCACGCGTCATATGTTTAATATTTTCTGTAGGTCTAATTTGCCCACAAGGCTTTCGCTGTAATCTGATCTGTTACCAATGTATTCCCGTAATTGTCTGATCGAAGATCGCATAAACTTTAGAAGATCCGCCCGCGACGAGTATGGAGTGATCCTTAAGTCGCCAATCTGCAAACTCGATACCCACCGTTCGCTCATCAAGTCCCGGTAAGCGGCGCGGCTTGCTTTCTGCCGGGTTAGGCCGCCCTCCCCGCCGAACCGCCCGCTCCCGTGACAAAAACTTCTGCCCCGAACTTCCGATGATGCGCTTGGAGAGTAAATGCCACCAGTAGCGCCGCGACCAGCTCGCCGACAAATAGTGTACCTAACATAAGCCCAAACAATAGGAAGGCCACTGCGGCTCCCGGCAAAAAGGAATGCCCCACTGCCATTGTCACTACGCACCACCACTCATCCCGAGCACCATCTTATCAACCTCATCCCGCCTTGGCATGGAAGGAGCCGTCCCCGGGCGCGTCACCGATAATCCAGCTACAGCGCATCCATAAAGGGCGGCAGCCTCCAGCGGTTTCTTCTCTGCTAGCGCAACAGCGAGTCCACCGGCAAAGGCGTCTCCTGCACCAGTGGTTTCCACGATCTTCCCACAATGGAATACGGGAATGTGCAGGCGGATCGACTGGCTTTTTACAAACGCTCCCTTTTCACCAAGAGTCAGCACCACGTTCGGGACGCCAAGCGCCATTAACCGGTCAGCCAACTTCTCGATATCTTCGAATTCGTCGAGAGATTTGCCACCGATGAGTGCCAATCCCTCCGATTCGTTTGGTGTTAGGTAACTCACTTTCCGAAGCACTTCGATTGGAAGTGGACAAGCGGGCGCCGGATTAAGGATAACGGGGACACCCGCTTCATGTGCAATCTCGATCCCGCGAATCGTCGGCGGAATCGGCAACTCGAGCTGGGTCAGGAAGACGTCAGAAGTTACGATCTCTTGCCGAGCAGCTTCCACCTCCGAAATAGTCAACCGTCCGCAAGCGCCCTGCACCACGACAATTGCGTTCTCTCGTGTGCGGTCATCAACCAAGATGGTCGCCGTTCCGCTACTCTCTTCGCGATCCTCGTACACTCGATCGAGACTGATCCCTTCATTGAGATAAAAACTTCTGGCCATTTCGCCGAAAGGGTCACGCCCCAATTTGGTGATCAGACGGACATCACTGTTCAGCCGAGCCGCGGCCACTGCCTGGTTCGAGCCCTTACCGCCAGGACCAAGTTTGAAAGCAATACCCAGAATAGTTTCCCCCCATTTAGGCATCCGGTCGGTCCGACAAGTCAGATCGGCCACAAAAGCTCCTAAGACACAAACTTTCGGTTTTGCCACGACAGTCTCTTCGGTTAATTGTTCATTACGGCGCCCTTCTTAATCGGAATGCACCCACGTGAGTAATCTTCGATAATACCTTTAGAAATCCACTGCCTGAGGATTCACGTTCGACCACGGTGCTACCCTTTGCGGAACCGACATACCAAAGCGCAGCAACGTCATCGTGCTGCGCCAGCACTTTTCCAAGTTCCCCGGGGTTACGCAGACGACCGGCAGGCGCAGAGAGCGTGGCCGGAGACTTATTGGACGTTGTTATCATAAATTAAACAATTTTTCAACAATTACCTTGTCAGTTCTAGAAGCTATTATGTGGATTTGCCCTTGCGGACTCTGTCGAGCCAAACCGCAATAACAATTAGCGCCCCGATTGCGATTTGAAGGGCGAATGCGTCCACGCCAAGAAGATTGCCGCCGCTGGATATGGTCGTCATTATTAGAGCGCCCAGCACAGAACCCATCATAGTGCCGCTCGCTCCACTTAGGCTGGCACCGCCGACCACTGCTGCTGCAATGGCGTAAAGTTCATACCCCGAACCGGCCGTAGGGGCAGCCATCCGAACACGCGCCGTGAGTACTATCCCTCCAATGCCGGCCAACAGGGCACCAAGTCCATAAGCCATGTACAAATTGAACCGTAAGCTGATCCCACTCAACCGGGCGACTTCGTTGCTCGACCCAATCGCATAAATGTTCCGGCCGAAACGGGTTCTCGTCAGGACAATCGTTAAAATCACTGCAAGAATTGTCCAGACCCAAAGTTGAGATGGAAGAAATAAATAATTTGCATTTCCGAAACGCAAAAACCCATCCGGCAGGTCGGCAATCGTTTGAGCATTCGTTAACAGTTGGACAAGCCCGCGTACCATCGTCATTGAGCCGAGCGTCGCAATGAACGGCGCGATTCCGCCTTCGCGTATCATGAAGGCGTTCAGTAATCCGACAGCAAACGAGACCGCCAGAGCCACAAGCACGGCAATGATCGGTGTCGTGCCCCTGGTCATGAGTAACGCCGCAACCACTCCGGAAAGTCCGACGATCGACCCCACCGATAAATCAATTCCGGCTGTAATGATGACGATCGTCATCCCCAGGGCGAGAATCCCGTTGATGGCCGATTGTTTGATCAGATTGGACAAATTTTCTGCCGACAGAAAAACCGGCGTCAAGATCGACAGCGGAATGAAGAGGCATAGCAGAATAGCCGCCAGCGTAATTTCTGTTCCGTAACGACGAAAGAGCACAGCTCTGTCGGTTCGTCCTCTGCGAAGGTCGGCATTTACCAGATCGGATTTGGCCATCGGAATTTCTCGATAAGTCTTAGGACACCAAGCCGGAATCAGCGATCGGCTCAAGGCCGGATGCCATTCTCAACAACATCTCTTCGTTGGCATTCTTCCGGTCAACGATTCCCATGGACCGGCCTTGATACATAACCATGATCCGATCGGATAGGGCGATCACTTCCGGCAAATAAGACGAAATCACAATGATCGCTTTCCCATCGTCGACTAATTCTTGCATCAGATGGTAAATATCAATCCGTGCGCCGACGTCGACGCCGGTCGTCGGCTCGTCGAAAAACAAAATTTGCGGTTTAACCGACAGCCATTTGCCAATCACTACTTTTTGCTGATTCCCGCCGCTGAGGTTAAGGACCGTTTGATATGGCGACGACGGTTTGATGTTCAAGCTGTGGATATACGTTTCCGCGAGTTCGTGTTCAGCACGACGTCGGATAAATCCCAATTTGGTGTTCTTGCGATGCCGGACGAGGTTAATGTTAGTCTGCACGTCCAGCGCTAGCGCCAGGGATTGGTGCTTGCGGTCCTCACAGAGTAACCCAAAACCCCGCTTTATCATTTCCATCGGATGATGAGGACGGATCAGTGCCCCCGCCAAGATGATTTCTCCACTGTCATATGCATCGGCGCCAAATAACGCCCGTACCAGCTCCGTTCGTCCTGCGCCGACCAGGCCATAGATCCCCAAAACTTCACCCCGATGCAGTGTAAAGCTGATAGCTTGGAATCGCTCGATGGCCGAAAGGCTGTTTACCTCCAATACGGGTTCGCCAGAATGATACTGGCGGGCCGGAAACGCTTCGCCGACGTCGCGTCCTACCATCAATGTGATCAATTGATCTTTGTCCGTTTTTTCAGTTTCGAGGGTATCGACATATACTCCATCTTTAAGGACCGTGACGCGGTCGCAGATCGCGAAAATCTCCTCCATGTGATGCGAGATATAAATGATTGCCTTACCATCAGTCTTTAGACGCCCGATGATGCCAAAAAGCAGGTCTGTCTCCGAGGTCGTGAGCAGGGCCGTCGGCTCATCAAAGATGATTATTCGCGCGCCCTGCCAAACAACCTTGGCAATCGCGACGAGTTGTTGCCTGGCGATCGTTAGCTCAGAGATAAGGCTCCGCGAATCGACAGATATCCCCATTCCGGCAAGAAACTCATCTGTTTTTTTGTAGACTTGTCTCCAATCAATCAGCCCGCTCCGGAGGGGCAGCGAACCCATGAAAAAATTCTCCCCGATGCTTAGCTCGCGAGCTAACATGACGTCCTGATAGACTGCCGCTAGTCCTAGCTCTTTTGCCCTGGTCGGTGAACGGACGTCCTGTTCCACGCCATCGATAAACATTCTTCCACTGTCTTTGGTATAGACGCCCATCAAGATTTTAATCAGCGTCGATTTGCCTGCGCCATTTTCTCCGACCAGCGCGTGCACCTCGCCAGCAAACACCTCCACGTGCACACCCGAAAGCGCTCGAACACCGGCAAAGCTCTTGGACAGCTCTTCGACTTTCAATAGAGGGGACACGAGTGCTGCTTAGAATCTATTTAACCCGAGGTTCTTGGCGATTACCTCGGGCGTGTGTCTTGAGGTACCACCTCGCATATAACGATGTTGTCGTTGCGTTCACAATGGGGCCGTTTACCTCATGCTAGCCGGTCACATCGATTCAGATATGCCCGCTCTTGCATGCGGACTTATTTTTTTAAGATATTCGGATTGAGAAGTCCTTTCATCTTCTCATCGTCCATGTTCGCTTTGGTGACAACGGCTACACCCGTGTCTGTGTATTCCGGAAGCTTCTCTTTGTTTATCGCCTTAACGACAAAATCTACTCCCTTGTATCCCATTCCATAAGGATCCTGCAGGACCAATGCCGAAAGGACACCGTCGCTAAGCGCTTTAATTTCTTCGGGATCGGAGTCGAAGGCAACCGCCGGGACTTTACCGGCTTTCCCGCTGCTCCGCAGCGCCAACGAAACGCCGTCGCCCGTATGATTGTTATCCCCGAAAAAGCCGAGAAGATCTGGATTGGCCAAGAGCAGATCGCTGGCAGAGGCCATCGCTTTCTGAATATCGTTATCTACGTAGCGGACGGGAAGAATCTGCAAATCCGGCGCTATCTCTTTCAAACGCTTACTGAAACCTTCATCTCGATTCACAAGGACCTCGTTCCCGGCATATGCGCTGATCAAAGCAATTTTGCCCTTCAGCCCCTTGTTCGCGGCCTTAAGAACCTCGACCAGCTTGTCGGCAGCCAACGCGCCCGCTTTCAAGTTATCGGTAGCTAAAAAAGCCGCGACTTTTTTCGTCTTAACGCGATTGTCCGCAGTCACGACCGGGATGCCTTTCTGCATGGCATCTTCAATCGCGGGAACAGCCGCATCAGAACTGGTAGACGCGATCAAAATACCATCCGGTTTCTTGGTGATCACGTTTTCCAAAATCGCGACTTGCTTATCCACGTCCGATTCGGACGGTGGACCGAACAGCGTGACTTTTACATTCGGGTGCTCTTTGGCATAGTTCTCCGCTCCAATTGCCATATACTGCCAGAAATCTGAGTCCGTAGCCTTGATGATGACGGCGATATTCAAAGGCTTGGTCTGAGCAACTGCTACGCCAGCGCAGAGGCAGACAGACACAGACAAGAGTGAGAGGAGTAGTTTAATCTTCATATAGATTAGGGGGGGAAGAGCATAATTAACTGATTTATAAAAAGCGGCTCAAACTTCATCACGATCCATGAGATTCTCAAATACTCTTCGCGTATAGTTACCGTTGCTTTTGTGTATGACAAAGCCCGAATGGAAAAGCGAACCAGGCGTTTTGGAATGCGCGCGTCATTCAGACGACCTGACAGCGACTTTTCTGGAAATGGCCGGTGCCTTTAGCCCCAACTCACCAAACTCGTCGAAAAAAGCCGCCGTACAGCGACGTGCGAGCCCATCTGGCGTTGACTCGGCGCGATCAGAGCATCGCGAACGTCGTCGCGCTCATCAGGCATATAGCGTTTTATGCCGGCTTCCCTGCGGCCATCTCCGCATCGGCGATCGCTGCAAGGACAATGACGGACCGACCAAGGACAAAAGCCACCGCAGCGTTAACTAAGCTAGCTAGAGACATCCCATCATGAAATCAGCTAAGACTTTATTTTTCGATTAATGGCTGGCTGGCACTCTTCTTTTCGCCAACCAAAAGTCAGTAAGGCTTGAACCCCGACAACCAGTTCGGAATTTAGCCGCTGGTCTCCTAATTTTGTGCAAGCGTCGCACGAACCCTCTAGCGCGAGGGGCGGCGGTTACGCATGGCCTTGGTAACTGCTTCCTTTACAACCGGATGGCGCAACACGCAGCGGTAAACCTTATTTTCGTATTTCTCGGCACATTGGACGTCGAGAGCGGCTTCAAGCCGAGCAAGCGAGGCCTTACCTCGGATTTTTTCTTCAACTTCCTCCAGGACTTCCAGGCAATACTCTATCACAAGCTTATTGCCTTTTGAGAGAGATCATCCATCTCTTGAGTGCAGACCCTGAAGAAGGTTTGCCAGCTGAGTTTGTGGAGACGCACGAGCCAGGGCTCTTTGAGCGTGTTTAAAAAGTCTCATGCCTGAGCGAGGCGGTTGAGCATAAGGCGTGTTGCGGCGATTTCGATGAGTGTTTCGGAGCTCTGCACAGGATCCCGGTGCGTCTTTACCGAGCCCGGTGGCATTCACAACCAAGGAACCTGGCTTCAATTGGTTAAGGATTGCGTCGTTGTTCGGTTTGTTTCGGCGCAAGGATGTAGTCTACCGGGACGTCAATGCCGATCGCGAGTGCCGAACCACCCGCTCCCATGACAAAAACTTCTGCCCCCGGTCGTAGCCTATAGCCCTCCGGAGATCGCAATCGCCGCCCACACTCTTCACTTCATCCGAGCCTGATAATAATCGGGGACGACCGTTCCCGGCTTCGTAAACCATTGCTTCACGTCAACACCCGAATACAAAAGGATATTGCCAAATGGATCGAATGCTCCGGTGCGAACGATAAACTTCGCTTTGTGAGACAGAGTTCCGAGAATATCCAGATGGGATACGCTGGTTAGCTCAACGCCAGCAAAGATGCGGTCGACCTTGTCTTTTAACCGCGGATTATTCTGCGCCATTTCCGCCGCGTAAGCGACCTTCTCCGCGATGAAGTCTCGATTGATCGCTGTGAGAACCGTCTCGATGTCCGGTAGATCAGGAATCACTGCAAGATCGATGCGAGGAACCTCGCTCGGAATCGGAAAACCTGCATCGCAAACGATGAGGTAATCGCCGTGCCCCATTGCTGCGATCGCTTGGTTCAGGCCTAGATTAAGAATACCGTGTCGTTTCATTTCGAATGTCAGTGAGTAAAGTACCGGCCAAATAACTTGTCGACTTCCGTCCGGTATCGCAAGGCCGAAATCACTCCAAGCCGAGTACAAGCAGGGTCTTTTCTTCGCGTTTTGTAAGACGTTGAGGTTCAGGGGTCGGATTTGGTGCTAGACAAATTTCGGGTTGCTATGGTGTGATGAACTGGGACTATAATAAAGCAACAGCGAAACGAACTGGAACGTCGAGTTCTGTGAAGAATGTCGGTTCGGGCATCGAAGTACGAGGCGTCCAGCCAGAGGAAGTGGCACGATTTGAATCGTTGCTATCCGAGCGCCATTATTTGGGTGAAGCCACGCCGGTCGGGGATTTTCTACGCCAAGTCGCGCTCCGGTCGCTGCGTCTACGGTGAGGACGTCGAAGCTGCATTGCGTTTCTTGTTTAACGCAATGGCAGCAAAGCAAATCCTGCGTCGCTGCACGGGCAGTAAGCGATGCGATCAGCGCGTCGAGGCCATCCCCGGCCGTGGCGCAAGTATCTGGTAAGACTAACCACGGCATCTTCTCGCGCAGGCCGCCCAAGATGCTTTCTCGCGCTTGTTTGTGATCGGGCGTGTCCATTGGCTCAAACTGCCTGCAGGATAGACCTCGTAAAACCTTTTGTCTCCGCTGCCATCCGTAACTCCATGACGGACCAACAGCGCGGATGTACGCATCGCCGGCAACGCGATCCGATCCGTAGAGACGCTCAGCGGCCAGAATCCCACGGTTTCGTGCACACGTCGATCTGTGACCCGGAAACGGAGCTGATCGCGCAGTAGTGGGATAGTCCAAGAGGTAAAGCTCCATGCGCCCACAGCTTTAGCGAACTCCACCGGCCAGCCAAACGGGGCATCAATGCCGACCGCGTGTGATTTGGCAATCATCTTGTCTAGCATCGGATCGTCATCTCTGACGCTGTAGTCGCCTGTCTCAACCTGGTCAGAATTCTTGTCTCTGACACTGCCCCGATACGCTGACAAAATCCATTGTCCATCACCGGAAGCAGCAGCAATAAAGCCAAGATTGATCAACTGGTCTTCAATCGTTTCATCAAGCACTCCGAAGGGTTGCGGGTCGGGCTTCAAAGGGAATGTCTCGGTGATCAGATGTGAAAAACCCGTGGGGGGCCGAGGAGCTCTTCTCGAACGACCAAACGCACAAAATGAAGGGACGTGGGCAACACGTAAAGTGTTAGCCGTTTGCTGGTCATATCCGCGAGTCGAACGTCAAAATATTCGGCCATGTACTTTTGAATCTGATCGATCGTCACCGTCTTCTTGGCTTCTTCCCGCAAAATTGCGCGCGACGGCGAGAAAATCCGGCAAATCCGGCGGTTTGAGAATCGGATAAAGAGTGGGCCCGTTTTTATCGCGAAAACGCATAAATTTTTAGCGGTTATGTTTCGATACGGTTTTTCATGCGGTAGCTGGAGCCTTCAATGATGACGGTTTCTGCATGATGAAGAAGGCGATCGAGGACGGCTGAGGTAATGGTGTAGCTATATATACATTCAAGAAAGTCGATATGCGGGGGCGTGCTTCTTAGCTTTACGGTGTCCCCTCTTCCTTGGGATAGCTTTGGGCAGCTTAACTAAGCTAATTAAGATCAATTACTCCAGCCCGTTATCGTGAATGAGAGCAGAATCCTGCCCAGCCGAGTCGAACAAAGATGGACGCCTTATAGGCGCGGCGGCTCAAAAACCTGAGCTCTCTCCGCGCCACCCACCACTTCGCGAACGCAACCCGTTACCCCTTTGCGGAGAACCTCTGAGTTAGTGCGACTGCACTGCCTGCTCTCGGAAGAATTAGCATATGCTGAAGCAACTGTAACACTTCGAAAAGAGTATTGGAGAACCTCATGGATCTCCACAAGGATCTAGCTGTTCGTAAGAACGGCTTTCGAAAAGCCGCGACCGACGAAAACACCGAACGTCTGGGCGCATGATCCGTAATCGTCAAAGACGAAAAAGACATAGGTCCTCTTTATGGCATCCTTCCCTCCCCCCTCGCAGATTCCGTCAGCCATGCCTCCCGCGTTGTTCTCTAAAGTCACGCGCCGATTCGTGCCGTTCCTGGTCTTGCTTTACCTGATTGCTTACCTCGACCGCGTCAATGTGGGCTTCGCGGCGCTGACCATGAACAAAGACTTGGGCCTTAGCCCCTACGTCTTTGGTTTGGGGGCCGGTTTTTTCTTTCTTGGCTATTTCCTGTTCGAAGTGCCAAGCAACTTGGCCCTGGAAAAGTTCGGGGCGCGCCGCTGGATTGCCCGGATCATGATCTCGTGGGGCCTCATGGCCGCAGCGATGGCCCTGGTGAGGGGTCCGGCGTCATTCCTGGCTGTCCGGTTTCTACTTGGAGTGACGGAGGCAGGCTTCTTCCCGGGGATCGTCCTGTACCTCACCTATTGGTATCCGGCTCGCGAACGCGCGCGGGTAATGGCGATATTCTACCTGGGCATCCCAATTGCCTTTGTCATCGGCGGACCGCTGTCTACCTCGATACTGAACATTGAAGGATTGGCGGGCCTGCGCGGTTGGCAATGGCTCTTCATCGTCGAGGGATTACCTGCCGCGCTCCTGGCCTTCGTCGTCCTGCGCTTCCTGACCGATCGGCCGGAAAAGGCCGAGTGGCTTTCGCCCGAAGAACGGCAGACCCTTTCTGAAATACTTCGCGTCGACAGGGCACTCAGCGAGCGCACCTCCGGTCAATTGACCTTACGACAAGCATTCGGCAACAGCCGCGTGCTTCTCCTCGCTTTAGTTTTCTTTCTCGTCGTGACGGGGGTGTACGGGCTCGGGTTCTGGTTGCCGCAAATCATCAAGCGTTTCGGGATGTCGAACATGGCCGTCGGCTTCCTTGCGGCGATCCCTTACCTTGTTGCCGCGCCGGTTCAGGTCCTCTGGTGCCGGCATTCGGACGTGGCGGGCGAGCGTCGGTGGCATTTTGCGATCCCATGCTTCTTGATGGCCGGCGGCTTCCTGTTGAGTGCCCTCTCGCCCTCGCCCTACGTTTCCTTCGCGGGTCTCGTTTTCAGTGGAGTAGGCTTGATGTGTGCCCAGCCGATGTTCTGGACGATGCCTGGCACGATCCTGACGGGTACCGCCGCGGCAGGCGGACTCGCCATGATCAATTGCATTGGTAACCTGGGCGGCTTTGCTGGTCCTTACCTGGTCGGCTGGATCGCTGAAGAAACCAAGAACCCGGCTTTAGGCCTAATCGTGCTGACGTGTGCTGTCCTCATCGCCGCGACGTTGGTGCTGTTCATGCGACCGGAATCCCTCGGCGAAAGTCCCCGCAAGTCGCCGGCGGCAACACCGGCTACTCCGGAAGTTTTGTAACTTGTTACTCAATCGCGAGGAACCGAAAGCATCCTCTTCCAAAAAGTTATGACTAACAACATTAATACCGCCGCAGTGGTGGGCGCTGGCTACATGGGTGGCGGCATCGCGCAATCATTGACGTTCGCTGGAGTTGCCGTGCAGCTTGCCGATGCTAATCCCGATCTAACCAAGAAAGCGTTTGAACGGTTACTGACCGAATCCGAGAAGTTTGAACGTGAGGGGCTGTTTAAGCCAGGCAGCACGGTGATCCTGAAAGAGCGATTACGTCCCGCCGATTCGATCGAGTCGGCAGTGGCATCGGTCGATTTCGTCCATGAGGCCGTGCCTGAAGTGCCCGAAATCAAGCACGATGTGCTTGGTCGTATTTCCCGCGCAGTTCGCTCGGAGGCAATCGTAGCGAGTAATACGTCCACGCTTCCGATCTCCGGATTGGCCGAGGCATTTGAGGATGCGAGTCGCTTTCTTGGCGTCCACTTTTCAAATCCGGCCCCGTTCATCCCAGGCGTCGAAGTGATTCCTCATGCCGGGACGGATGAATCGATCTTAGCCCCGGTGGAGGATTTGTTGCGTCGCGCCGGTAAAGTCTCTGCGCGGGTGAAAGATTCTGCAGGTTTTGTCCTTAACCGTTTACAGTACGTGCTCTTCAAAGAGGCGATAAATATCGTTGAGGAAGGCATCGCCAGCGCGGAAGCAATCGATGAGATTGTCCGGACGACGTTCGGCTTCAGGTTGCCATTTTTTGGGCCTTTCGTTATCGCCGATATGGCCGGACTGGATATCTACGCCGCTTGTTTCAAGACGTTCGAGGGACATTATGGAGAGCGCCTGGCTGCTCCGAAAATCCTCACTGATTTAGTCAGCCAAGGCAAATGCGGGATCAAGTCCGGAGGAGGTTTTCTCAACATCTCGGCGGAAAAATCCGCTGAGCTTATTACCTACCGTAACCGGGCGTACCGAAAATTGGCTGATCTCTTGACGGAACTTGGCCCAGCCCCAACGAGTTAGTCTCCTTTGTACTATCCCCGAAATAGATTATGTCTTTCAATAAATCCGAATGGCCGATCGCCGCTGCGATGTTGCAATTTCCCGGCGTCACGAAAAAGGGGCAATTGGTCCAGGAACAGGGAGCCGACGAGTGGGCTGTTTCGCTCAGAGAAGTCGCAGAGGCGGGTTTCACGCATTTTGATCCTACCGATTCCTGGCTACGCGTTGCGGATCTTTCCGAAGCGCGGCTCGAAGAATTTATGACGACGGTCAAACAAGTAGGCCTTTCCATCCCGGCGATTTCAACTGCTCGTCGGAGCGTGATCGACCCCGATCACGGCGACGAATATTTTGCCTACAGTTATCGGGTTCTGGATGTCGCCGCGAGAATCGGTGCGACCGTGGTGTCGTTCGGCCTCTTTCAAGCGCTAACACCAGCCCAAAAAGAGGCCCTCTGGTTTTGGACTGCACCCGGGCCTGCTTACCCGCGTGACCCGGCGATTTGGAAATTGGCCGTCGCCCGGTTCCAGGAATTGGGCAAACACGCCGAGAGTCTGGGTGTCGATATTGCCCTCGAAATGTACGAGGACACCTTCCTCGGGTCGGCCGATAGCGCGGTCGCCCTAGTGAAAGATATCGATCATCCTCGCGTTGGTTTGAATCCGGACTGGGGCAACCTTCAGCGACTGCTTCGCCCGGTCGAGCGGTGGGAACAGATGGCCGAAAAGACACTCCCGTTTGCCAAATATTGGCATGTCAAAAACTACTTTCGATCGGAAGATTCCTCCAGAGGCTTCATCGTTACAAGTCCTGCGCCGCTCGAGTTCGGCGTAATTAACTATCGTCATGCTGTCCGCGCCGCGATCGACCTAGGATTTAGGTGGCCCTTTTGCGTGGAGCATTATGGCGGAGACGGCCTGAGTGTCAGCGCCACCAATCGCGAGTATCTGAGGCGAATTTTGCCAAACACCGTCGAGGGCAAGCGGCCGTAGGAGTGCCCGGTCAAATTTAACGAAAAAGGAATAAGGATCGGACCATGAAAGTGCTCGTCACCGGCGCAGCAGGCATGCTGGGCCGCAGCTTTTGTAAGAAACTTGCTGAAACCGGCATCATCGCCGGCCGGAACGTCGAACGTCTTACGATGACCGACGTCATCGAATCACCGGCAATCCCCAGTGCACCATTCAAAATCCGTTCTCTTGCTTGTGACTTGTCCGAGGCGCAGGTCGCGGAACAACTGATTGCCGACCGGCCTGACATCATTTTGCATTGCACTGCAGTCGTTTCCGGCGAGGCCGAGGCCGATTTCGATAAGGGTTATCGAATTAACCTCACCGGTACACAAAAGCTCTTCGATGCGGTACGCAAGGCCGTCTACATGCCGCGCCTGGTTTTTACCAGTTCAATTGCCGTGTTCGGTGCGCCGTTTCCTGAAGTGTTAGGCGAAGAAATCTTTACCGCTCCACTCACATCCTACGGGACACAAAAAGCGATTGATGAACTGCTCCTTGCCGACTTTACCCGGAAAGGCTTTTTCGACGGAATTGGGATCCGGCTCCCGACCATTTGTGTGCGACCGGGCAAGCCGAACAAGGCGGCTTCGAGTTTTTTCTCCGGGATTATCCGGGAGCCTTTGAACGGCAAGGAAGCTGTGCTTCCAGTCCCAGACACGGTCCGCCACTGGTTTACGTCGCCCCGTTCAGCCGTCGGATTTTTCTTTCGCGCCGCCGAAATCGACGGGTCGATTGTTGGACCTCGTCGAAATCTCTCGATGCCGGGTCTCTCTGCGACGGTAGGCGAAATGATCGAAAGTCTTTGTCGATGCGCCGGGGCAGAGCGAGTCAAGCTCATCAAACGTCAACCGGACGCTGTCATTATGGGGATCGTCGAAGGATGGGCGCGCAAGTTGGACGCTTCAAGAGCGCTTTCGCTCGGTTTTGAGGCCGAAACGAGCTTTGATGCGATCCTCCGCGCCTATATCGAGGACGAGCGCCTCGCTATCTGAAATGAGGCAGAATACGCTTTATCGGTACGATCTGGATGATGCGCAAACCCAATACCACGGCGTGCCACTCTGTTACTGGACTTCTTTTGCTACTACCCTCGCTCGATCTCAAGCCTCGCTACCTCTTCTTCCTATGAGAAATTTTCTTGTCACTCCGACCAAAGTTGTTGACTCAGTCATCGAGGGCTTACTCTCGGTCAGCCGTGTTAAGCTCGAACGCGTCGAGGGCCATTCAGGTCTCGTCTATCATGGTAATCAAAACCGTCGGATCCGAATCGTGGTGGGCGGGGGAAGCGGCCACGAACCGCTGTTCTTGGGGGCTGTCGGGCCCGGGATGGCAGACGGCGCGATTGCGGGATCCGTTTTTGCCGCACCCAATCCGTTCTCGATCCGCGCAACGGCAGAGGCTTTGGGCAAGTCCGACGGGACGATTTTCATCTACGGCAACTATTCCGGTGATGTCCTGAATTTCGAGTTCGCAATCGATGAGCTTTCAGATGCCGGCGCGACCGCCACCCAAATTCGAGTCCATGACGACATTGCATCCGCACCGCCGGACCGGCTCGAGGCACGCAGAGGAACTGCCGGTGACATTTATGTGATGAAATGCGCAGCTGCCGCGGCCGATCGGGGTTTGCCGCTCGAAGAGGTGTTGCGGATCGGTGAAAAGGTCAACTCGACTGTCCGCTCGCTCGGAGTTGCTCTTCAAGCGTGTTCTTCAATCGACACCGGCGAACCGATGTTTGATCTACCGAAAGGATCGCTCGAAATCGGCATGGGACTCCACGGTGAGATGGGAGTCAGGCGAGCCGATTTTCTGCCAGCGGAGGCCTTGGTCCCGCAAATGATCGAATTGCTCCTTGCCGACTATTCTGCAACTGCGACTCCGTTGGAACGGGTGGTAGTCATGGTCAATGGGTTGGGCGGCACTACCGTGCTGGAATTGCTTGCGGTGACCGGGCATGTCCGAAAGGGCCTGAAAGAAAAAGGGATCGAGCTTCGCCAGTGTGTCGCGGGCGAATTCGCAACATCTCTCGATATGGCCGGATTCTCGATCACCTTGTTGCCGATCGATGATGAAATCGAGCCTCTTATCGCCGCCGCCGCCGACTCTTTCTGTTTTACTCATCATCCGTGATGGGCTTTCTCGCTTACTGCCGAAATTAACTTTCCGGTCGAACCATGAAACAAACAGCGCTCAATAAACTTGAAACCTGTGAAGCTCTTGTCGCAGCTCTCACGACGTTATCGTCAAACGCTGATTACCTCAACCGGCTTGACCAGGCTCTGGGAGACGGAGATCACGGCAGCACAATCGCGCGTGGCAGCGACTCGGCAATCCGCGAGCTGCAATCGGGTTCGTTTGACTCGGTCAACCATGAGTTTGAGACCATTGGCACGGCCATGATGAAGTCGATGGGCGGTGCGTCCGGCATGTTGTTTGGGATCCTTTTTCGTTCCGCAAAAAAGTGCCCTGCCAGTGAAACGATGGACACGCCAACGTTGGCGTCCTTCCTTCGATGTGGGTTGGCTGAGCTGAAACGGAAAACTCAGGCGGCCGTTGGGGACAAGACAATGATGGACGCGTTGGTTCCGGCCGTGGCAGCGCTGGAGGCACAAGAAACGATGCCGTTGCAGTTAGCGTTAAAGTCAGCAGCCGCCGCGGCAAACGAGGGGGCAAAATCGACTGTCGGCATGCTGCCTCGCTTTGGGCGGGCCACGACGCTTGGTGAACGAGCGCGTGCAGCGCGGGATCCGGGAGCGACCTCCGTTGCGCTTTTTGTAGGCTCATTATCGAATGCGGTTGATACGCTTTCTTCAAAAGCCGCCGATCGTTGATTCGCTTCTGGTGAAACTTGATGAAAAGAGGCTCATGAAATTTTATTTGGGCACGAACTGGAAAATGCACAGGACGAATACCGAAGCGCGTCAATTTGTCGCGGAGTTTCTCCCGCTCGTGCGGGAACTGGACCTCTCGAGCCATTACCTCTTTGTTATTCCATCGTTCACGTCGATACAAATTGTCCGGGACGCTGTGACCGCATCTGGCCTGCCGCTAAAGGTCGGCGCCCAAAATGTTCATTGGGAAAACGGAGTAGAAGCGACCGGAGAGATTTCCGCTCGAATCTTGGCGGATATTCCCGTGGACCTTGTTGAGATCGGGCATTCGGAACGCCGGCGCAAATTCGGCGAAACCGACACAGACGTCAATCGAAAGGCACGGGCGGTTCTTGATCACGACCTCAAGGCACTCATTTGCATCGGAGAAAGCCGCGCAGAGAAAGAGCAAGGAATTGGCACGCAGGCGTTGGAAAAACAGGTGCGGGAAGGCCTTGAGGGAATTCCCCGCAAAGCGTTGTCCAAAGTCATGCTCGCCTACGAACCAACTTGGGCAATTGGAGTGGCCGGACAACCTGCGGATCCGTCCTACGTTCAGGAAAAGCATGCAGGCATTCGGGAAGTTCTCACCAGCATGTATTCGGCGAAAATTGCCGCCGAGGTGCCATTGCTATTTGGCGGTAGCGTCAACCATCAGAACTTCCGCAGCTATGCAGAGATCGTGAATGTTGATGGCCTCTTCGTCGGTCGCGCTGCATGGGACCCCGAATCATTCATAGAGCTTATCAAAATATCCCGTTGTATGAACGCTTCGCTTTCTTGAGTCCCCGCGATCAATGGAGCGTTTTGAGGTAAGCCACGAGGGAAGCAGTCTCCTCCTCGTTGTATTTTTTGGCGAATGAGGGCATCTCATCCTTTATCCCGCTTTGGATAACGAGAGCCATATGTGCACCACTAATTTGGAGCTTCAGAAGGCTAGGAGCGTCCTCACCCCCATCGGCGTCTTGACCATGGCAGTGAGCGCAGCTTTGAAAGAAAAAACTTCGTCCTCTGACTGCCAGGTTTTCCGCAGTGAGCGGCGTCTTTCCAGCTTCCGTCTCCTTCCCGAGTTGACTCGGGAAATGGGTCGTTGCGCCATGGAGCTTATCCCAGGGTATCATTGAAAATCCTTCCGTTCACCCGAGTGTAGAATCGACTACGGCCAGGGTATGGTTTGTTTCTGTATAGTTCACGCTGGTCAATCCGAGCATCTTCTTGAGTTCAGTAGCTTCAACGACCACTGGAAGCGGTTTGGGGACTGAACCCGGTGCCGGCAACGGGAAGGCTGTGCCCCGGGCTGTGTGGAAAGTGATGTTCCCTTCCACCTTCTGCATGACCTGGTGAATGTGCCCGTTCAAAACGGTCACTGATCCGAACCGCTTGACAAACGACAGCGCTCGCTCGGCATCGTCGGTTCCCCAACCCCATTTAGGATAGACAGCCCACAATGGAATATGCGCAAACAGGACAATGGGCGTGCTGGCCGATAGGCCTTTGACATCTTTTTCAAGCCAATCGAGTTGTTCCTGGCCGAGAGTGCCCAGGCCGCCCTCCTGGATATTTGCCACGTTGACTAACCCGACGAAGTGGACACCTTTTTGGTCGAAGCTGTACCATCCGGCTCCTGCCGTATTTTTGCCGAAACGCGCCCGGAATTGCGCACCGTTATCGTAGATGTCGTGCTCGCCAGGGACATAGAATACATCCTTCGTTTTGCACTCTTTCAACAGTTGGTCGAGCGCGTCGAACTGTGCCGGGTCAGAGAGATGTGTTAAATCACCGGTGTGTAACAGGAACTCGGGGACTTTCGGCAGCGTGTTGATTCGGACAATCGTCTCCCGAAAAGTCCCAACGACGTCCGTGTTTGCCGGTTTATTAAAACCGATGTGACTGTCGCTTATCTGGACAAAGTTCAGTTCTGCTGTACCGATTGCACTTCGGTTATTTGCTTCCTCGCCCAACACAGTGGAAGTCAAAAGTCCTCCGTTGATGGACCAAATGACGCCGGTGCCGGCCCAGGCCATACATTTGAGGAATCCTCGACGGTCAACGCCGTCGTTGTTCGTATTGCTTTCGATGAAGTCTGACATAATCGTTTGTGCTCTTTGTTAATAATTGGGGTGTGCCGAAGCGCGCCCGTCATCAGGTCCATACCGATTGAGATCACCAATTATTCCTGCTCGCAGGGCATTTCGTTTTTTCGCGCGCTTCCACACCGGAACCGACTGCCGGTCCTTGTTCCCGCGGATTGTGCGGAATAGATGCAAACCCGGACGAGACGCGCGATTGTGGACCCAGCCACGAGGCTCAATTCGAAAGAGCCAATAATATTTCTTAACGGCTTGGAATTGTAGCCGATACCGTTGTCTTACAGGGCCTGTTTGTGATCGCCTTTTGGGCTCAAATAGCTACAAAGCGGATTGGAGTCTCGAGTGCGCATGGTGTTCATTTTCGTCAGAAAACTCTTGAATCGGTTGTTAGCCTCTCGTTCAATTTTCGCTCGTGCGTCGAGCGGACTGATCGCGCAGGGCCACATCTGCGGTGTGGCGTTCCTGATGTGGTCCGTCTTGTCGAGCGCGCTCGCGCAGGACATTCCGTCCGGTTTTAAGGTCGATCGTTACGCCCAGGTCTGGGAACGCAACCCGTTCACCTTGATGAAACAAACCGCGCCTGGACGCCCGCCTCCAGCGTTCGAGAAGCTTTTCCTGGCGAGTTGGCTGAAGAACGGCGGTGAAGAGGTGGTTCTAGTTCAAAACTCGGAAACGAACGAAGTCCAAAGGATCACTGCCGTGCCCAACCAGAGCAATCTGCGCCTCGTCGAAATGCACCCAAACCCGAATCCGCAGCTCGTGGAGGTCGTCATTTCCGACGGCAAAGAACAGGGAACAGTGAAATTTCGGTTCGATGTCCGGCCTTCCGCAGACCAAACGCATCTCGAAGCGGCCAGCCAAGGGTCAAACCAGATCCAAATCGCCGGCGGCCCCGGAACTGCCGCACCGGCGGGTCTGCCAAGTCCGGGACCTACGGCGACGATAAGTCGGCTTCACCCGGGAGTACGAAAGTATCACACCGAGGGCCAGTCCGGTCCAAACTCGACTCGGAAGGAGCCTCCGCGGCAGCATTTTACGCCCGATTCGGCAACCTCACAGTGAAATCATGGAAAGCTTGCGACCGCGGGACGGTTCTCGACGTTTGGCACCCCGTTTCGCTCCACCACGACTTGACGCATCCCGCGTCCGCCCAATCCTTCGTAGTCATGGCCAGCCTCCACCGAGCAAGTCCAGAGAAAGACCAAGGGCACATCGGAGGTATTAATGGAACGGTGCGCCCAGTATGGAGCGACGTAGGTGACTTTGCCGGGCGCGAGTTCCGCGGTGGACGTCGTTCCGTCCTCCTGTTCGAACAAGACAAGTCCACGGCCTGAAAGGGCTTGATACGTTTCGGCGTGATTGCGTTTGCGGTGGTAATGGCCGCGCGTCAGGTGGTATTCGGCGCCCACCTTGCCAGGGTAAATGATGGTCGTGCCGAAAAAGATGTCACCCGAGGCCTGGCTCTGGTTGAACGCGTAATTCTCGTAGCAAACGGGGTCGTCTTCTTTTCGAATGCGCAGTTCCAAAGCTGCCGGATCCAGGAAAAATCCCCGCAGATCAGACAGACGCTTCTGGTAACGAGCGGTGGCTTCCGGGATCACGCCGGTGTTGGTCTCAAAGGCAACACTGCAAGGCAAAGGAGAGGTCGATTCTTTCATTTAGTCCTTCCTTTTTACGATAATCTAATAAAGTAACAATGCCGTTCCGATCTTGAACAATTTGAGGTTCTCCCGGAATTTGCCCATTCTCCTGGTTGTGCATGAGAAGCAAAGCGGGACGCTTCGCCTATACGGACTTCGCGAAGCTCCAAGCGACGACCTCACCAATTAGCTTCGCCGACCCGCCGAACCGTTTAATTCCGTCCTGTGTCGCTTGCTTCCAGCGCAAAGAGCAGTAAAGACCGGGATGTAACTCCATAGGTCTCGCCCGGGTTGAATCTGCCTTGCTCACTGTTGTCCAGAACATTTGTGTCAATTAGAAGCGACCACCTTTCGCCGCCCGGACAGGCAGGGAGGACAAAGTCGACCAGGTCGTGATAAACGTTGAGAATCATCAGCATCGTCGCATCGCTTCCGCGCTGTCGAATGCCGGTTGGCTGCGCTCGTCCATCCATTAACATGCCAAAACACCGCATGCCCTCGTCGCGCCAATTTTCATCCAGCATTTCGAGTCCGTTGGCGTTGATCCAGGTGACATCCTTTACACCTAACTCTTCGACGTATTCCCCCGTCAGAAACCGATTTCTGCGCAAAATTGGAAAATCATGGCGCATTCGAGTTAGCTTGCTAACAAAGCGAACGAGCGACTGACCTTTTTCTTCGATATCCCAATTGAGCCAGCTAATCTCATTATCCTGGCAATAGGCATTATTGTTGCCCTTTTGGGTACGACCGAATTCATCGCCAGCCAGCAGCATGGGAGTGCCCTGGGCGAGCAATAAGGTGCCAATCATATTCCGAATCTGCCGGCCGCGGAGTTTGTTGACCTCTGGATCGGCGGTAGGTCCTTCGAACCCACAATTCCAGGAACGGTTATCTGAGCTTCCATCCTTGTTATCCTCGCCATTCGCCTCGTTATGCTTTTCGTTATAGGTAACGATATCATCCAGGGTGAAACCGTCGTGGGCGGTGATGAAGTTTACGCAGGCCGAGGGTCTGCGCCCCTGATGGTTGAACCAATCTCCTGAAGCGCAAAGGCGTGAGGTAAGAGCGGAAGGTGCAGCTTCCCCTCGCCAAAAGTCGCGTACAACATCCCGAAATTTGTCATTCCATTCTGACCATCCGGGCGGAAACGCACCCACTTGGTAACCGCCTGGACCACAATCCCATGGCTCCGCGATCAGCTTCACAGTGTTTAATACGGGATCCTGACTGCAAGCCTTCAAAAAACCGCTCTGGTTGTCGAACCCATTCGGTTCTCTGGCAAGGATCGTTCCCAAATCGAATCGAAAACCGTCGACGTGGGTTTGCTCGACCCAGTACCGGAGACTATCCGTGACCAACTGAATGACCCGAGCGTGGCTAACGTTCAGCGTATTTCCGGTTCCGGTATCGTTAACATAATACCGGGGCTCCTTTTGCAGAAGACGATAGTAGCTGGCATTGTCGATGCCTTTGAACGAAAGGGTAGGACCCTTTTCATTTCCTTCGGCCGTATGATTATAAACCACATCCAGGATCACTTCGAGACCGGCTTCATGGAATCGCGCCACCATTTCCTTAAATTCGCGGAGAGTTTGTGCCCTGTCAGACGAGTACCTCGGATCAGGAGCGAAGAACCCAATGCTGTTGTAGCCCCAATAGTTGGTCAAACCCTTCTCCAGTAGGTGGCTGTCGTTGATAAAGGTATGGATCGGTAGCAATTCAATGGAGGTGACTCCAAGGGACTTAATATATTCCAGGACTTCCGGGCAAACGAGTCCGGCATACGTCCCGCGCAATTTTTTGGGGACCGCCGGATGGAGTTTGGTAAATCCTCGAACGTGCATCTCATAAATAATCGTGTCATCCCATTGCACCCTTTGGCTGCTGCGGGCGCCGGTCCAATCGAAGCCGGCGTCGACGACGACGCATTTAGGCATGAACCGTGCACTATCTCGCTCGTCGAAGGTTAGATCGTCCATCGACTCCATTTGATAGCCAAAAACGGCTGGATCCCAATGAAGCTCTCCTAAATGCGCACAAGCATACGGATCAAGGAGCAACTTGTTTGAATTGAAACGGTGTCCCGCCTCGGGTGCGTACGGACCGTCTACACGATATCCATAAACTGTGCCGGGGCGCACGTCGGGCAAATAGCCGTGCCAAAATTGATTCGTGTATTCGGGCAGTCCGATCCGATTTATCTCTCGCTCGCCTCGATCATCAAAAAGGCAAACTTCCACACCTGTCGCGTTCGCCGAAAAGACCGCGAAATTCGTTCCTAGACCGTCCCACGTCGCTCCACACGGATGCGGCGAACCTTCTCTAAGTTGGATATTCTTCTTTTTCCTCATGGTAGTATCTTTGAGATGACCATTCCATGATGGCTAGGAATTCGCCAATTAGTTTCCTGATTACCAGTTGCTAATTCTGCTTCTTCTGCCGCAACCGAAGCCAGCTGAACCCAAATCCCGGCAATTCCAAACTGATCTCTGCCTTTTTTATCTTCTCATTTGGACGCTCATCAAAGAGATGGACGAAATGATCAAACGTCTTCTCCCAAAGCTTAATAACAACTTTTATCGGCGCTTCCGTCAGGTTGTGGGCGGCAATGACAGCGTTCCCGCTTTCATCCTGACAACTGTGGGCAAAAATCTTAGTCGGTTCAGATGTTTCCACCACACGATACGTTCCCGTACTGAATTCCGGGTATTCCTTCCGGGTTCGAATCATTCGCTCCAAATAGTTCAACAATGAATTGGGATTGCGCCGCTGAGCTTGCACATTCACTTTGCGATAACTGAAGGCGCCTTTATCAATCACCGGACGGACCAAGCTCGCTGGATCCGCTGTCGAGAAACCGGCATTGATGTCCGCCGTCCATTGCATCGGAGTCCGAACACTGTTTCGCTCTTCCTGGTTGAGATCGTCGCCCATTCCGATCTCTTCGCCGTACCAAAGAATCGGAGTCCCGGGAATGGTGAAGATCAAACTATACATTAGTAGCTGCAAATCGAGGCGCCCAGCGAGCATCGGCGCCAATCGGCGCCTTATTCCGCGTTGATAAATTTGCATCGTAGCCTTTGGACCAAAAGCGTGGAAACAAATTGCGCGTTCCGCCTGGCTCAAGCGACTAAGGTCCAGTTCATCGTGATTTCTCAGGAAGTACGCCCAGTGACTGAGGACCGGAATCTGCGGCAATTGGCGAAGAGCGCGCTCGATCGGCTCCGGCGATTGCTCGGCAATCGCTAAGAAAAGATGTGGATTGACGAAAAAATTGATCACCATCGTCATTCGCTCGCCTCGTTCTCCGAAATAGTTCAGAATTTGATCGGGAGCAACGTTCGCTTCTGCCACCAAAATCGCGTCGCCGGTCTTCCAACGAAGGAATTCACGAAATTCCTCCAAGTAATCAAACGATTCATGCGGCCGCTTCTCGGCATCCGGACCCTTGTATGCGATAACGAAAGGCGCAGCATCCACGCGAAATCCGGAGACTCCCAAAGCAAGCCAGAAACCGATGACCTTCTTGATCTCATCACGCACCAACGGATTCGCAGTATTGAGATCGGGTTGATACGCATAAAACCGATGGAAATAGTAAGCCTTCGCGAGCTTGTCAAATTCCCAGACGCCGGATTGTTTGCCGGGGAATACAGCTTGGTCCGATGTATCGCCTGGGTCATCCTTTCGCCAAACATAGTAGCCGTGGTATTTCGGATCGTTTTGACGGGCGGCTTGAAACCAAGGATGTTGGTCGGACGTATGGTTCACCACTAGATCGATGATCACCCGAATGCCACGATCATTCGCTTCCGACATGAACTCCGCGAAATCGCCGAGATCGCCCAAACGCGGATGGACCGAGAGATAATCCGTGATGTCGTACCCGTCATCTCGATCCGGCGAGTTGTAGAAGGGAAGTAACCAAATGCAGGTTACGCCCAAACCGGCTAAATAGCTTAACCCCTCGCGCAAGCCAATAAAATCGCCGATACCATCCCCGTTTCCATCGCGAAACGTATCAACGCCGACACAATAAATAACCGCATTTTTGAACCATCGATTCTCCATGGTGATCTCCTTTGCTTATTCAAATCCGGGCAAACCGGGGACGGTTGGCCGACAATTCCCGGCAATACGCCGACACGCCGATACGCTCTTCTCCCTTTCGCCACAAGGTTCTCTTCTAGAATCCGCTTAATCTCGAGGACAGCGACTTCGTTCGAAAAACGGTGTGGCCGCCAGGCACGATCTTCTCGGATTCCGCGCCGGCGAGATCCGAGCTGCCATAGGAGACGACCCTGTCGGAACTTCGAGTTCCGCAACCATCGGGAGCGGGAAGTTCGTCCCGGCGCTGCCGGACGCCTCCACGAAGCAGAATTGCTTGTCGGCGAATTCCCAAGCTTTTCCGCGAATATCGTAGCTAGCATAGCCACTAGCCTATTGCAGTGGATATTGATTTTATTATCATTTGGCAAACCGAGCTAGCCCTGGTCTCCCCGATTCACGTAACCATGTTCCGCTTTATTTTGGACCATCAGTTCCCGCCGCTCCAGCGTTTCCCTGCCGTTAGGCGCCTAACGGTGCCGGTCCGCTTGAGATAGTCGCTTGCTCCCGACGGTTAGGCATTCAAGAAAAAGGTTCCTGCAATGGTCCGGAGTTCCACATAGTTCAACGAAATACTTGTCACACCGCTAACTGGTTCTTATTCTCCCGCATAAAACAGGAAGTGATTTATGAAGCACGCCGTTTTCATCAGTCATGCACATAAGGATAAGAGCATCGCTGAGGCAATTTGCGGAAAGCTTGAATCTGCGCGCCTAAAATGCTGGATAGCGGCACGGGACATTTCACCGCGCGAAGATTGGAAAGAGGCGACTCGAAAGGCCATCGGGTCCAGCGGTGTGATCCTCCTTGTGCTCTCCGAAAATGCCAACGCGGCGCCCCATGTAGAAAGAGAGATCGCCGATGCATTCTCTTTGCGACGGGTCATCATCACCTTCCGGCTGGCCGAGACGTTGCCGCGGCGGGAGATTCTTTCTTATCTCGGAAATGAACCCTGGTTTAGTGCGCTAAACCCACCTACAGAAGAAAATCTGGAAGCATTAACTCTCCTGATCAAGGGACTGATACCTGATTCCGCCAGCGCCGGCAACGCTACTCCCCATGAGAGTGAGAGAAAGAAAACGGCATCGTTAAGCCCTTTCAACTCGTGGTTCGGCGCTTTGGAAGCTTCTCATTACCGAACTCTTGGAATCTTGAAATGGGTCGCGATCACAACATTCCTTTGCGCGGTGGTGTTATTTCTGTGGTTTGCCTTCCGGCAAACGAATGAATGGGCGTCGCTGGCGGAGAGCCGTCGTCGATCTATGGACCGTGGTTTCAGCCTTTCTCCGACTCCGCCGCCTTTGGTTCAGGGACCTCAGGAACCTTCCCTCAATACGCCAGCAGAGCGCCCGGCCGATACGACTTCTTCTCCGGAACGTGCCGTCACACCAGAGGAGCCGGCTGCGGGACTGGCTTCGGAGCTTCGCCCTCGTCACTTACCGCCAGTCACCCATCGGGTCTCACATGACCGTCATCAACAATTTCCGGGAACTCAGGTAAAAGAGGCGCGAAGAATTGCGGACCTCGAAAACCAGCGCGATTCCCTCCGAAGCCAACTAAAGGACACTGAGGCAAATGTGCTAGCAACTCAAAAAAATGCCGACAACCTGGCGGGAGAGCTTGATGGGCTTCGAGATCAGCTCAAGGAAGCTGAAAACCGGCTACTCACGGCCCAAAAGAACGAGCAGCTAGTGAGGACTCAGCGTGACGCTCTCCAGACCCGACTAGAGGAAACGGAGGTTGTGGCACAAGCGGCCCAAAAAAATGCGGACCTTGCAACGCGCCAGCGTGATGCGCTTCAAAGCGAGATGGGTGAAGTAAGAGCGAGGGCTGATCTAGCAGAAACGAATGCCGCTCTCGCGGCAAGGCAACGGGACGAAATGGGAGCCGAGCTAAAAAGGAGGGAGGAAGAGGATGCGCAAGAAAAAAAGGCGCAACTAGACCAACACGATGCTGATCTTGCCGAATTGCCCGATAGCTTGCCGGATACTCAGTTCCAGGAAGTACGGCAGGACGCACGACCCGCACACCAGAACGCCGAATTTGCACAAACGCTACCACCAAATCCAGCTCAGAATGCAAAGCTCGCGCCCTTAACTCAAACCTTAGATTCCTCGGTTCAGCCGACCGGTCCCTCGACAAAATAACCCAATGGTATGAAGCCTAATTTCTATGCTATTTATGTCTCTATAGTCGTTGCTCTTCTGTTGCTCCTCCCAATTCAAAGGGTAGTTGCAGGTGAGATTCTCTACGAGGATAACTTTACTAACTTAGATCCGAGCTGGGGCATATCTGGCGAACGGTTAAGTGTGGAGGATGGTAAGCTGACGCTTAAGCCCGCCCCGGACACGACACAGAGTATACTGAATCAAGCGAATGTTTTTGATGACGCTGACATTAGGGTAGAAGTCATTCTGCCAGCCGGCGACGCAAGCGTACCCGGCGGTTTAATATTTTGGGCAAAGGACCACAGCAATTTTTATTGTTTATGTATCGACGCGGCCGGTTATTTCAAGATTAGCCGCTATGTGACTGATCGATGGTTGCAACCCGTTGGTTGGATCGAAAATGAAGTAATAAACAAGGGGATTGGACAGGTAAACAAATTGCGAGTGGTAACCAAGGGCCATCAGGCGACCGCGTATATCAACGACAAGCAAGTCGCGACATTCAATGGGCAACCTCCCCAGGGCGGCGGCTGCGTTGGAGTATCCGGTGGATCACCAGAAAATGCACAGAATACCTGGCAGTTTAGCAACCTGCAAGTGATGGCCATCCAGCCGCCCGCCGTCGAACCTTTGCCACTTGCTGGCCAACCGCAAACTCCCGCGGCCCAGCCCTCGCCGGCTGCGGCCGACGCCCAGCGAGCCCCTCCCGCTCCTCGTCAAGCCGTGAGCCGGGTGGCATTGCGACTCCACGGCTCAAATACCATCGGAAAGGAACTCGTGCCGGCGCTGTGCGAGGAGTTTTTAAAATTCGAGGGGGCGACCTCCGTTGAGCGTAAACCGCAACAAAAGGAGGATGAGACAAATGTCGAAGCCGTATTACCGAACAAATCCACCGAGGCGTTGACCTTTGAAGTCCAAGCGCATGGGTCCAAAACAGCTTTTGAAGACTTGGCCGCCGGCAAGTGTGACATCGGCATGGCGTCCCGGCGGATTACCCCAGAAGAGGCCCAGCAGTGCGCGGCGGCCGGGTTGGGTGATATGTTCTCCCCTGGATGCGAAATTGTGCTGGGGGTGGACGGGATCGCGGTGTTTGTCAACAAGAGCAATCCGATCAACGCGCTGACGAAGCAGCAACTCGCCGAGATCTTTAGCGGCAGAACAACCGACTGGTCCCAGGTCGGCGGAAACCCCGGGCCGATCAATCTCTATGCGGGCAATGAGAATTCAGGCACCTTTGACACCTTCAAGTCGCTCGTGCTCGAAAGCAGGCTGCTATCGACGAAGGCCTTACGCTACGAGAATAGCGCGAAACTTTCGGATGAAGTAGCGGCCGACGCGAACGGGATTGGTTTCACAGGGATGGCGTTCGTACGCGGCAGTAAACCCCTCGCCATATCAATGGCTGGTGAAGCCCCGCTCCTGCCAACGCCTTTTACTGTTGCCGCGGAACACTATCCGCTCTCGCGCCACCTCTTCCTTTACGTCCCGGCAAATCCCAGGAATGAGTGGACCCAGAAGTTCGTGGAATTTGCCCTTTCGGAACTTGGGGGCCCGTCCAAGCTAACGCCCAGCGGTTTTTTCGCTCGCAAGTTCGTTGAATCCGCACTGACAAAGCTAGAAGTCTTCTCTTGGTGGACCTCTGGCGGAGAGGTTGCGGCCCTCGATTCACTATTTGACCATTACAAGAAACAGTATCCCGGAGTTGGAGTCATTAACGCCACCGTGGCGGGCGGTAGCGGCTCCGCTGCCCGGCCGATTTTGCAAACCCGTCTGGCCGTTGGAAATCCACCGGACACTTGGCAAAGCCATCCCGGTTGGGAATTGCTCGGCCAGTACGTGGAGCCCAATTACTGCGAACCGGTCACCGACCTATACCAAAGTGAGGGTTGGGACAAGGTCATTCCAAAGTCTCTGATCGACATGGTGACCAAGGACGGTAACACCTACGCCGTATTGACTGGCGTCCACCACGGTAACGTTCTTTGGTACAACAAGAAACTCCTCGAACAGAACGGAATCACAGTCGGTGATACGATGACGTTCGATGAGTTTTTCGCGGCTTGCGACAAGTTGAAGGCTGCCGGAATCTCAGCTCTTGGCGTTGGCGATTCAGGGATTTGGGCCTCCGCCCAACTTTTTGAAAACACGCTCCTTGGAGTCGTCGGACCACAAGGCTGGGCGGATTTGTTTAGTGGCAAAATGAAGTGGGACGATCCCCAGGTGAAGCAAGCGATCGGGTATTTTGCGAGAATGCAGAATTATCTCAATCCGGATCATGCCACTCTGAGTTGGGATCAAGCGGTCCAGGAACTTATGGCGGGCAAAGTGGCATTCACCTCGATGGGTGACTGGGCTGATGGCGAATTTATTAAAGCTGGCCTGAAGGAGAAGGAAGACTTCGGCTGGGTCAATCACCCTGGCACGGATGGCTCTTTCATTATCGTCGCAGACGGCTTCACGTTGGCCAAAGGCGCTCCTCACAAAGACGCCGCCATTGCATGGCTGAAAAGCATCGGCAGCAAGGAAGCCCAGGAAGCCTTCAGCCCCCTTAAGGGATCGATCCCGGCTCGGACCGACGTCGACAAGTCAAAGTTTGATGGTTACCACCAATGGTCGATGGCAGAGTTTGCCAAGGACAAGCTACTCCCAAGCTGCGTCCATGGTGAGGCTGCCCCTGGAGCTTTCCAAGAGGCCTTGAACGCTGCGATAACCTCTTTCATGTTGGACAAGAACGCCGATAATTTTGCCGACGCGCTGGTGCAGGCGGCGGAAAAAGTTGGGCAGGCGCCGATGGGAATGCTGAGTTTCGCTGGAGAGGCCATTAAAATTGAAAATCCCGAAATTCCGCCGCGCGCACCCCGCCAGTACGTGCGGGAAGTCAGCGGTGCCGGGAGAATGAGCCTCAACTTCCACTTTCTGGCTGGAACCACTCGGTTCGATGAAAATGCATCGGGAGATTTAGACCGTCTGGTAGAGCTACTGGCAGATCCAACCTACCAGCAACGGAGTCTTCTGCTCTTCGGTTTTTCCGACAACGCTGGCGGAGTCAAAAAGAATATTGCCCTATCCAAAGACCGCGCCAGAGCGGTCGCCGATCAATTGCAGATGCGAGGCATAAAACCGTCGGTGGTGAATGGATTCGGAAAGGACTTGCCAATCGCTTCCAACGATACCGAGGATGGCCGCGAGAAAAATCGGCGAGTGGAGGTTTGGGTGCGCTAAGTACAAGGTTAGCGTTCCAGCCTGTATCGGTCCTGGATCACTTTTCGACGCGCTTATCCCGGACCTGCCCTCTTTCTAAATTGCCTATAATGATCAGGACTTTGGCCTGGTAGCCATTTAACGCGCTGTATCCCATCATTGGACGGAAGTCCGGCGCTATATTACCCTATTGGAAAGCATGAAATCTCAGAAAGCCCTTCTACTACTTCGGTGCCGTCCTCGATGATTCCCTTTTCCATCCTCGATCTTTCCCCCATCGCCCAAGGCGCGACACCTGCCGAAGCCTTGCACCGTTCCCTGGATCTCGCGCAGCATGCGGAGCGTTGGAACTATCGCCGGTACTGGCTGGCCGAGCATCACAACATGACGGGCATCGCCAGTGCCGCGACAGCCGTCGTGATCGGATATGTTGCCGGAGGGACGAAAACGATTCGCGTCGGGTCAGGGGGCGTGATGCTACCCAATCATTCTCCGCTCGTCATCGCCGAGCAATTCGGGACTCTCGCCTCACTTTATCCGAATCGCATCGACCTCGGACTGGGTCGTGCGCCTGGCACCGACATGGTTACCGCACAAGCTCTGCGCCGTGATCATTTCGCCAGCGCCGATCATTTCCCGGAGGACGTGCAGGAACTCCAGACTTACCTGGAACCGTTCCACCCAGGTCAGAAGGTCCAGGCCGTTCCGGGCGCCGGTACGCAGGTACCGATCTGGCTTCTCGGTTCAAGTCTGTTTAGCGCGCAACTGGCTGCTTTGTTGGGGTTACCTTTCGCCTTCGCTTCGCATTTTGCCCCCGCCGCCCTGCTACAGGCGTTGGAGGTTTATCGCCGCAAGTTCCAGCCGTCCCGGCGGCTTGAGCAACCCTATGCGATGATCGGCGTCAATGTATTCGCCGCCGAAACCGATAGGGAGGCGCGCCGCCAGTTCACTTCTGTGCAGCAGGCTTTTATCAACCTTCGGCGAGGGACTCCAGGCCCAGTACCCGCACCGATCAACGACATCACAGAATATGCCGCCGACTTCGAGATCGCTCAGGTCGAGCAGGCACTGGCCTATTCTGCAGTCGGTTCTGCTGAAACTGTGGAGCGCGAACTACGGGCTGTTCTCGCGGAAACCAAACCCGATGAACTGATCGTCACGGGGCATTTCCACGACCATGCCGCCCGGCTACGTTCGTTCGAGATCACGGCCGAGGTGCGGGAACGCCTCGCCAAATCCTTTCAATTCTCTTTGTGTAGCTCCCTCCAGCCGTGAAAGGTGCGGGCCTGAATAAACTCGGTTCCACCCCCGTTCCCAAGTGAGCGGACCGGTGTAGTATCTGTTTAGCGTCTGTCCCAATCCTCCTCGTCCGTCGTCGTCCTTCGTCCTCGGTTGGGGATGGAGGCGGTTTGCCAGGATGGAAGAGGGTTGAATGGAGAACGCACTCGGCGGGAGGTTCGCTTCTACCAGCCACCCGAAAAACGGCCGAGGACGAGAAGGATTCGGAGCTGACGCTAAACAGAGACCCGGTGTAACCGGGCCCCTCGCCAAGTCCATCTGTCGGACCGAGAAATCCGCTCTAAGCTAACCACCTTCGGACTAAATCCAAAGAGCCGCCGAGGTAGCCAGGAATTTCCGGTGGTTGGTAGAATTCCCATTTCTTGTCTGCCTTCTTAATATTGACGTCGGGTTTCGCCTGGAAATCCTTTATTTGTGTCGCGCCCGTACAAACATAGAGTTTTCCCTTATAGATGAGGAACTGATTCGGGTCGATATCGTGCAGTTTACCTTTGATCATGGCATCCGCGCAATATCCTCCATATTGCGGCTTATATTTGACCGGACTCTTGTCGAACTCGCCTTTGTCGTCAGCTGACGCGAAGTAGTACGTTGCCCCCCCGTAGGTGCTGGAGTATTTCGGGTCTCCCTTCACCGCTTTGCCCTGCTTGAAGTAGGCCACAGGATCGTAACCCTTAAGGATTACGCCCTTCTCATCAACGTTAAGCTTCGGGTGTTTCGCGCTTTTCTTACCGGCAGGCGCGGTCTGTGACTGAGCTAAGAGGGGTGTCTCGGTTCCAAGCGTTTGCGGCGAGGTTTCGGGCAGAGGAGGGACTTTTTCGGTCTCCCTCGCCTCTGGTTCAGCTGCGCTCACCGAAGAGGTGACTGCGAAGGATAATGTGGCAGCAATGAGCGCCCCGGAAATAAAGCGTGAATATCGCGCCCCCAAAGTTGCCGTGATGCGTTGCGATTTCGTTGGATACATGGCGACACCCTTAGCTTTCGGCATGCCAGGCTCCTTTTTAAAGTGTAATATGTTCAAATTGAGTGTTTTAAAGAAATGAGGCGCCGCACCCTGCGCTCTCTTGCGGTGTTGCATCTGTTGTCCTGCGCCTCACATGCAACATTCCAATTCGCTCGCGTCCTCGGCCAGTTTAACGATGGAGAGGTCTTCGAGGCAAGTGAAGGTCGCCGTTGAGCCTTAGGTCAACCGAAGAAAAGCGGATCGGCTGGCAACTGACACTGACAACTGACACTGATAACTGATCGCTACCGGCCTCGGCGAAGGCGAGCAGCCTCGATGAGTTGCCAGGCGATTACTCCCGGAATCCCCAACGCTAGTTCTCGTACGCGCCGAAGCAGTGACAGGGCCAACGCCATATCGCCAGGTATGCCGAGCAGATTTCCGAGAAGGATATAGCCCCCTTCCTGCACCCCCACCGCGCCCGGTACGAGAAACGCCGCGCTTCGAATAAAAAGCGAGGTGCTTTCCAAAATGATGGCAGTGGTCAAGCTCGACCGCAGCCCAAGCGCCCGGAGCGCGATCCAAACTTCGCCCGAAGCGATCAGCCAGGACAATAGCCAGAAACAGCAACACCCGACGACGCCGGATCGCCTCGCATAGAGGACCCGAATTGTCTGATCCAGTGCTTCGCCACCTTGCACCAGCGAATCCCACTGCGGCGACTTGGCAAGGCGAGACGCCAACATCGCACTCCATCTAAAAACGCCCGCCCGCTGCACCACGTAGAACCCTGCGACCGTCAAGGCGCCAGTCAGGACGGCAACGAGCACCGGGCGGGCAAGATCTGTTCGACCCGTCGCGGCGACAAGCAAAATGCCCGCAGTGACGAGACACAACACCTTGGCCACGATACCGATCGTAACATCGATAATGATTGTAGCGATTGCGATCCTCAACGGCATTCCCCACATCGCAGCAATGCGCGCGACGACGATATCTCCACCAACGCGCGCAGTTGGCAGAAGATTGTTGATTGACTCACCGATCCAATGCAGAAAAAAACTGCGGATGAATCGTACTCTATTTTCTTTCGGGATCAGGACTAACCAGCCGGCCGAATCACTGAGCGTTTGCACGAGATGATAAAGCGTCAGGGCGAGCAACCCCCAGCCAGCGTGGGCGATCGCTGAACCAACTTGTCCGGCGCCCTCACGTAAAAGGAGGACGATAAACAGCGCGACTCCGGCAAGGCCCAAGAGATAGACGACGGGCTGGATTGACCTAAAATCTTTCACTGTTTACAGAAAAACGGTCAGACTAACCTGCAGGAGTTGCAGAATGGGATGGCGGTTTTCCGGTCGTTAGATGGTGGTTCAACCGCTTCAACGTGATGAAAATTTCCAATCGGCTATCGATCGCTTCGACGCCGGCACCTGTTCCCGACCACAGGAATTTGACTCCTGAACTTCTGCAACTCCTGACCTCTTGACTTGTGCGGCGGCCCTAAGAGCCTTTCAGCCCGAATGAGCGCGTCCCCTCGGCTTGACCTTTCGCACACTTAGGGCCTCTGAGAACGGCAACAGTCCGGAACAGCCCCCAGATGGCCGCAAGAATCAGAATCAACCGCCACTCGCCGCTGGCTGCCCGCCAGTCGAATGGTCTCTTGTCGGCCCCAGGCAACGGCGCGAGCCGTGGAAGGAGGCGAGGAACCTTCCGGCAGTAGGCAGCGTATTCGTCCTGAAATTTCTCGCTTAGAAACTCCTCCTCTGCAGGAATCAATCCGAAGTACAGAGCCAGAAAAGTCAGGGCGCAAGGCGCCAAAAGGCGTCGGTCGCCGATGAGGATCACCATGCCAAACCCCAAGCTGACGCTCCCCACGTAAATGGGGTTGCGGACGTGCGCGTAGGGTCCCGCGGTGGCCAGTTTGCTCCCTTCAATTTTTGAACTGCGAGTATGCCGACCGGCGAACGCCGCGGCCCACACGCGGACACCCAAACCGGTCAAGACCAGGCAAAGACCCCCCACTTTGAGCCGCACCTCGAAGGGGGTAGTGGCAACGGTCGGACGAACGAAAGGGGCTGCGACTGCCGTCACCCCAAGTCCGATCTCAAGACGATGAGCGAAAAGCGAGCGTCCGATGCGGGCCAACCCGCGTTTGAAGCGGTCACCGCTCCTTGACTCTGGGCGCGAATCCTCTTTCTTGGAAAGCTCGTTTGCTGTGTTCGTCATCGATGAATAAGCGGATTCGTGAAAGTCGACGGCAAAGGTTTGGCAGCCAGCGCGGGCGCCGAGCATTGGCGCAGCAGGGAGACGCGCCGGCGCAGCACCACGAGCGGCGCGTACTCGGTGCGGATGCCCCACCAGAGCCGGCCGAAGCCGGTGGGAATCACCAGTCGGCTTTGCGCGAGCTCCCAAATGGCCGGCCGATCGTAACCCGCGAGGAATGCCGCCGCCATCGCCGGCAGGCTTTCCTCGGCCACCCCACCAAGAAGGTCGAGCAGAAAAACCGCCACGTCGTCGGCGTGTCGGTCATCGGGCGACAACGTTTGGACATGCGCCGTTTCGAAATCGATCAGACGCACCCTTTGGGCTCTTTCGTCGACGATTACGTTGCCAAAATTGGGATCCCCGTGCGACCACGGACCCCGGAAACGCGGAGAATACAGTCCGTGAACCCGACGGAATTCGAGGCCTGCGGCATAGAACATCCCTACCTCGAGCCTGCCTCCCTCGTTGAGGGTGTCTAAGTCAGAGCCGGGTAAACGCTCAAGCCAGACGGAACCGTCATCTCCCGAAAACGCCCAAAACTCTTCCCCATTCAGGAGGCGAAAACTGGCGACTTCCTGTTGCCGCCAAACCCGGGTGTCTTCCACGACGCAAACCGGGTTCCCGGCCGACCGGAAAAACAAGTTGGCGCCCAGGACCAGCGCCCGACTTCCACGCCGACGACGTTTGACCCACATCAACCTGCCGTCCCGTCGTGTGAGCCGCATCTGGTTGATTTGAACTTTGTCGATCATCGCTCCGGCAAAACGAAAAAAATGTGCAGGTAAATTCAAAGGCATGTTATTAAAAGTGCGGACGTCCGGATTCTATGGAATTAGCACGAGCTGGAGATTTCGTAAACGAGGCGCATCACGGTACCTCGAAAAATGGTGGCTGCATCGAAAGCTTCTGTGACGGCGGCAAATAAAGTCGCGCGAGGCGATCGGTCCTTCGTCGTCCTCCTTCGTTCTCGACCCGTTCAGCACCTCCAACCCGGCGCAATCCATTTGCTATCAGCCACCGTGAGCGCACATTCGCGGTGCGGTTGACAATTTAACGGGACAACAAACCACTTCCCACCCTGGAACCCTGATGCCTAACACTCTCATCAACGTCTCCAATCGTTTGCCGGTCACCGTGGAAGGGGATCGGATCACCAGGTCTTCTGGTGGACTCGTGGCCGCCCTGGAAGGACTGCCAGAAGACCAATTCAAGACGAAGTGGATCGGCTGGCCGGGTGCAGCGTTTCCCGAAGAAAGCCGGCGACAGGAAGTCGCGCAGCAGCTGGACGAAGAACATGGCTGCGTCGCAGTCTTTCTCAGCCAGGAGGAAGCGACCGCGTTCTACGAGGGTTTTTCGAACTCCAGCATCTGGCCCTTGCTGCATTACCTTCCCAATTATTTGCGCTACGAACCTGGCTGGTGGGACCATTACCAGAACGTGAACCGAACCTTCGCGGAAAAGGTGCTCGAGACCGCGCACGAGGGCGATTTGGTCTGGGTGCATGATTACCAGCTTATGCTGCTGCCCGCGATGCTGAGGGCAGCCGCCCCCAACCTTAGAATTGGATTTTTCTTGCACACACCCTTTCCCGCCTACGAAATTTTCAGGTGCCATCCGCGTCGACGCGAACTGGCTGCGGGAATGCTGGGCGCGAACAGGATTGGGTTCCACGCCTTTGGGTATTTGCGGCATTTCTGCAGCACTGTCCAGCGGCTCCTGGGCATCGAAACGGACCTCACTCACATCCGGACGGAGGGATATAATACCGCTTTGGGCGTTTACCCGATCGGCATCAACGCGCCGAAGTTTGAAGAAACGCTCGACTCGGAAGAGTTCCATCAACGCCGGGAGGAGTTCCGCATGGCACATGAAAACAAGCGGCTTGTCGTTTCGGTCGAGCGCATGGATTACACCAAAGGAATTCTGCGCCGCCTTGAAGCAATCGACAATTTCCTTGCCCGGTCAGACAAGGTCGATGCGATCCGTTTCGTGTTCGTGAGTGTACCGTCGCGAGAAGGGATCGAAGAATACCAGCATCTCGTCGAGGACGTCGAATCCCGGGTCGGCCAGCTCAACGGCAAATACGCCACGTTGCTGAACAGTCCGATCCATTTCATCCACGGCTCGATCCCGTTCGTCGACCTGTGTGCGTTGTATGCCTTGGCGGATATCGCGTTGGTGACGCCGTTGATTGATGGCATGAACCTGGTGGCCAAAGAGTTCATCGCCTGTCAGCGAGAAAACGCCGGACTGCTCATTTTGAGCGAGTTCGCCGGCGCGGCTGAGGAACTCTTCAACGCCCTTCTCGTCAATCCGTACGATTCCGCGGCGGTGGCCGAGACCCTCACCGACGCCCTGGCTCTGACCGCGGAGGAAAAACGAACCCGTATTCTGCCGATGCGGGAACGCGTTATGCGCTACGATGCTCGACATTGGGCGCGTTCTTTCATCAACGACCTGATGTCAGGTCCGACAAGCCAGGCTCGAACGGTTGAGACCGATATCAGAGAAGCCCGCGACCAAGTCGAGCAGGCTTTCTCGGCCGGAAAACCGATCGCTCTCTTCCTGGACTACGACGGCACGCTGCGCGAAATCGAACTCAATCCACGGGCGGCGACGCCAAACGCCGGCATCGAATCTTTGTTGCGCCGGCTCGGCCAGCATCCGAACTTGGATGTCACGATCATCAGCGGCCGTTCCCAGGAGGATCTAGAAGCATTTCTGGGAGGCCATCCGTTCCGACTCATCGCCGAACACGGCGCAAGCCTGCGGGCGCCAGGCAAGAAGGAGTGGGAACGATTGGATCGCAACATCAATTATGCCTGGAAAGAGGAACTCCTGGCGATCTTCCGACTTTACGAACAGGCAACTCCCGGCAGCACAATCGAGGAGAAACACTCTTCGATCGTTTGGCATTACCGCAAAGCCGACGAAGAATTCGGGGCGTGGAAAGCGAACCAGCTCACGGAAGAATTGTCCGCGCTGACCGCCAACCACCCGATTAAAGTGCGTCACGGCAAGAAGATGGTTGAAGTGACGGCGGCGGAAAACAATAAAGGGGCCGCCGTTGCGCGAGTGCTCGACGAAAACGACGATTACGAAGTGGCCCTCTGTGCCGGCGATGACCTCACCGACGAGAGCATGTTTGAATTGAATAGACCGCGCATCTTGACCATTAAAGTAGGCAGCGGACCCACTCTAGCCCGCTTCCGTGTACCCGACCCCGCCGCTTTCCGACAGTTTCTCGGCGGCATGTTCATTCGGTAGAAAGCGGCATTCTGCTGCCAAAGCCCGCGCCGCTCGCAGGCCGACACCGCGTCCCTTTTGCCAGCAATCGCCCTTGCGCGTTTCGCGGTGAGTACTGTAAATCCTTTTTTGAGCGGATGTGCTAGAAGGAAAGAAGGTCCTAACCCATTGGAATCCCTCTTAAAGCTGCAAGATATCAGCAAGTCGTTTTACGGGGTCAAAGTCCTGAAAAATGTGAACTTTGATCTCTGCAAAGGAGAAGCCCATGCTCTCTTGGGTGAAAACGGGGCGGGAAAGTCCACCCTGATCAAGATCCTGTCAGGCGCTTATAAGTTAGATTCCGGGAAAATCATATTTAAAGGTAAAGAGATCCATTCCAGCTATGGCCCAAAAGGAGCAGAAGATTTGGGCATAGTCACAATCTACCAGAATTTTCATCTGGTTCCGCACTTAAGCGTCGCGGAAAACTTAGCACTTAGACGTTTCACCACAGAGAAGGGAATCCTGATAAACTGGCCCGTCGTTTACAAGGAGGCCGAGACCGCTTTACAGAAAATCAATTTCCCTATCGACGCACGATCCAAAGTAAAAGATCTCAGTGTCGCGAAAAAGCAAATGCTTGAGATCGCAATCGCGTTATCGAAGCGTGCGGAGATCATCATTATGGATGAACCGACGGCGGCGCTGAGCAAGAAGGAGACCGAGGTTCTTTTCGAGATGATCGGCCAACTCAAGGCACAAGGAATCGGAATCATCTACGTCTCTCATAAGTTGGAAGAAATAAAGCAGGTTGGAGATCGCGTAACTATCCTTCGTGATGGCAAAAACATTGCCACTCTCAATCTCCGGGAAGCGGAGTTGAGGGAGATTATCAGGCTGATGATCGGTCGGGAGATGGCCATTGAGCAACAGGAAAAGACCGATGCTAACGGCGATCCTGTTATGGCGCTGGAAGATGTCAGGAACCAACACTTTGTTCGCCCCCTGAATCTTATGGTGCGGGAACACGAGATCCTTGGTATCACCGGACTCGTCGGTGCAGGAAAAACGGAACTAGCCCGGGCGATGTTTGGTGCGGACAAAATTGACACGGGCAAGATGTACCTGCAGGGAAAAGAAGTGGAGATCAGCAGCCCGCGTCGCGCGGTGAAATCTGGGATCGGATATCTGCCGGAGGATCGAGATGCCAAAGGCCTGTGTCTGAACATGGGTGTCCGCGAGAACCTGACCCTGGCGTTCCTTGCGAAGCTGAAACGGATATTCCTTGATCGTCGGTCTGAAACTCGCCTGGTGAGAGCAACGATAAAGTCGGTCCAGATCAGGGCGAGAAACGCCTCCCAGCAGGTGAAATATTTGAGCAGCGGTAACAAACAAAAAGTTGTCTTTGGGAAATGGCTAGAGGCTAATTGTCAGCTGTTAATTCTGGATGAACCCACGATGGGCATTGATATAGGAGCTCGAAAAGAAATATATGATCTCGTGCATCGCTTTATCGAAAAGCCGCGGAAAGCAGTAATTTTTATTTCCAGTGACATTAATGAAATACTGGAAATTGCTGACCGCATCCTGGTTATCTCTGACCGCAGCATCGTTGCTGACCTTCAAGCACGGGATACAAATAAACAGGAAATTATCCAATTCAGCATGCGACTGATCAACCAGGCCGGATAAGGTCAGGAGCAGCAGCAGGAAAGGCAGACAGGATGATCTCAAAACAGATTCGCGCAGTGTTTAGCAACCAAGCGTTCTCCATGTTATTGATCCTAATCGCGATGTGGTTTGTCTTATCGCTGCTTTCCCCCTATTTCTTTACTGTTGGCAATCTATCCGAAATAACGCTGCAGACGGCGGTGATAGGCATTATTGCTGCCGGAGAGACCTTAATCATTATTTCGGGCGGCATAGACCTTTCGGTAGGCTCGATCTTTGCCTGTTCGGGAGTGCTTGGCGGATTGGTATTACAAACGACCGCCAACTTGCCGGCCGCCCTTCTCACGACGATCCTCTTCGGCGGAATACTCGGACTTCTAAACGGCTTTTTCATAACCCGGCTGCGGGTGCCACCATTTATTGCGACGCTAGGGATGCTCGGCATCGCGAGAGGTTTCGCTTTGATCTTGTCGAGGGGCATTCCGATTTTTGGTCTCGATCCGCAGTACCTGTGGATTGGTCAGGGGAAGGTCTTGAATGTCATTCCCGTTCCAACGATCATTCTCCTGCTGGTATTTGCTTTGGTCTTCTTCGTCGCCCACTACACGCGGTTTGGACGATTTGCGTATGCGATCGGGAGTAATGCAGAGGCATCCGTCTTGTCGGGAATCAATCTAAAACTTGTCACCTTATGCATCTACGGGGGTGGCGGATTATTGTGCGGCGTGGCGTCAATCATCGAATCCGCTCGTCTTGCGACGATTCAGCCGGCTGGCGGGAGTGGGTACGAACTTTTGGCGATCGGCGCCGTGGTGATTGGTGGCACCAGCTTGTTTGGCGGAGAAGGGAACGTTATCGCAACGCTGATCGGCGCGATCATCGAAACGACCATCCGAAACGGTCTGAATATTTTGGGCGTAAACGCTTTCTGGCAATACGTGGTGAACGGAGGTGTGATCATTGCGGCGGTCGCGGTCGACCAATTGAAAAGGCAGCTTTAGTTCAGTTGGAACATGACAAAACCTTTTGTGTTGAACTTCGAAATGGAAAATATACGATCCACGAGAAGTTGTCCGCCGCCACGTTCCTCCCCAAAAGTTCGCGCATGAAAAAACTAATCCGCCTTTTTTCGTCGACGGCATTGCCGGTCGTTGTCCTCCTGAGTTGCACTGTCTGCCTATTCGGCCAAGACAAAAACCAGGGGACCATTGTTTTTATCCCTAAGTCCACATCAGCAACCTTTTATCTTTTCCTGGTCAAGGGTGCAAAGGATCGAGCCAAAGAACTCGGGTATACAATCGATTACCAGGGACCGGCGACAGAGACGGAGATCGCGAGTCAAGTCGACTTGGTGCGAAATATTTCCCGATCCAAACCTGCCGGTATTCTGCTGGCGGCTCTTGATTCCAAGGGACTTATCCCGCCGGTAGAGGAAGCTTTGCAAAACGGTGTTCCGGTCGTGATGGTAGATTCCGGGATTGACAGTGATTTGCCGAACGCAAGTGTCACCACAGACAACTACGACGGTGGATTTAAAGCCGGGTTGGAGATGGCGAAACTGTTAGGAGAGAAGGGATTGGTTGCCAATCTTGGCATTCAAGCCGGATCAGTTAGTTCAAAAAGAAGTACTGGCTTCAACGATGCGATCGCCAAGTTTCCGAATATGAAAGTCCTTCCGATTCAGTGGACGAATGCGGACGCCGCTACGTCTATGAATATCGCCGCGGATCTACTGACTGGGAACCCGGACATCGCTGGTTTTTTCTCGGCGTGTGCGCCGACGGCGGTTGGTATTTGCCAGGCAGTTAAAGCAAAAAACCTGGAGAAAAAGATCAAGGTAGTGACGTTCGATCCCAGTCCGGAAATTCTGCCGCTTTTTGAGAGTGGCGTGATTCAATGCATTATTGCCCAAGATCCGTATCAAATGGGTTATGAAGGGGTGGGCTATATCGATAAAGCGCGCAAAAAAGTAGCGATCGACAATAAGAAAATTGAGCTTCCGCCGGTACTGATAACTCCAGAAAATTATAAAAGTCCCGAGGTGCAAAAATTGCTCCAGACGCCGGACAAATTTTAGTTGGGTCTTCTTAAATACGAATCAGGCTTTCCATCTGGTGGCGTAGCGCGCGTTCAGCTTCTTGGGAAGTGGCGTATCCGGAAATGACTATCTCGAGGGTCTGTTGACCGAGATTGCGTTCACCAAGAAGCACCGACTCCAATCCGATGAGTCGGTCGTCCCAATTGTCCCGCATTCTGAGCTGTTCCCCGGATTTCAAGCGGTCCTGCCAAAGACAGAAGAAGACATACAACTGTTGACCATCGTCATCGAAATCCAACGCGTGGAAAGGAATGATCAGGTCTTTGGCTTTGATAGCAATCATGCCCCGATCTTCCTGGAGTTTATAACCAGCCGCAGGGAGGCAATTCTCCGGACGGTGTAGGCGGGCGAGGATCCTGGAACCAGGCGGACCGGCGGCCCACTTGAAGAAGAACGCTGTCCAGCGACTCCCGTCGCTTTCAATCCATGAACCTGCGCGTCGTTCGTCCCCGAGGATGTCAGGAATCACCAGATCGGAAAATTGGTCTTTCGAGGCGGGCAATTCGAAAGTCCAATGGAGCGTTTCCCCCGTTTCGTGCGCACGATACCAAACTTCGGCGCCCAGAACAGTGAGAAGGACCCACGCGGCGAGACCGTTCGCCAGTCTTCGAGGAAACGGCATCGGGAAAGATCCCTTGGTAGGCCGCAGCATCGTCGGGGCGTCCGAAATAAGATGGGCGACACCCCAGAGCACAAAGAAACAAACGCTCAGAATGGTAAACCCGGCTGGATCATGCCATTTCGATATTGATTCGGTTCCGTTTCTTGCGGCGACCCAACAGAGAAAAAAAGTACGCCCCACATTGCATAGAAACGCAATCAGCACGCCGGAAAGTACCAGGACGAATCTTCGCTGCCGGGTGGTTCGGTAAAGTTCGCCAAGAAAAAGCGAAACCATGAGAGTCGCCTGGAGGGAGCGAACCCCACTGCAAGCTTCATCGATGCCCACCAGTCCGGTTTTGAGCTCGATAAGATTTCCATGCTGCAGCGCCGGGATATGAAAGAGGTGCAAAAACTCAACAGTGACCCAGGTGGATACCTGCATGAGACTCTGCGTAATGAATGTTTCAGCGCCGTTCGGCCAAGGGAGTGTCGTTAAGATGAAGCAGATGCTGAACGCAAAGTGCTTAAGCCACGTTCTTCCGCCGACGAAATAGATAGCGCAGAGGGAAAGGGTGACGATCTCCACACTCAGCAGCCAGCTGATCAGTCGCCAATCCGGATTGGGCTGCTCAACCAGCCAAGTGGGCAGAAACGCAAGACCAGCAATCCAGAAAAACCATTTCGCGCTGCGTGAGAGCGCGGGCTCGGTTGGAGGCCGCGTGATCCAACGAACAAAAAACAGATACGCGCAGATCACCGGCCCAAACCATCCAAAACTATATTGGGGGTTAACGGCCCAGTACCCGGAGAGATGGCTGATGAGCAGGTACCAAAGCGCACCGAAAAGAGCCAATGGCAAGATACCCTGCAATGATCTCCGGTGGTTTCCGATCACGCGCGATGCTTTCAGGAACGGTTATTCTGAACCGCTTTCGCGCGCAAAAGCTGTCGCGACGAAAAAAGCAAAACCGCGCCGAAAAAAGGGAGCAAAACCCAACCAGCATTTGCCTCTGGAACGACCGGAATGGGCCTCTCTCTACGATCGCCTTGGTTGTCGTCGTTCCCTTTGCTGTTGTCTTGTCCGGCGTAGGCCAGCGCGGGGAGAAGCAAGGCGGCTGCTGCCAATGCGCAGACCGTGCGGAAGTGATGATCGAAGCGGGGTAAACTCATAGAAGCCGGACAACGGAGTATCTTCGCCAGAGTTTAGTTATCTTATAGCGCATGGTTGATTTCATTATTTTAGTAATAATTATAATAACAAAGCCTCAC
>Ga0302324_100002413_pt1 | contig 43266 bp, 37 predicted proteins | sample Palsa_T0_1_FD_201949 | JGI IMG/M metagenome (GOLD analysis project Ga0302324, IMG submission 201949) | Peat permafrost microbial communities from Stordalen Mire near Abisko, Sweden - Palsa_T0_1 | ecosystem: Environmental > Terrestrial > Soil > Palsa > Peat permafrost | place: Sweden: Abisko... | reverse complement strand
TTTCGCACCAGGTTGGTGAGATGTTCCGCGGTCTTGGTGGTCGTCCATGACAGGTCGGTAATCCAGATTTCGTCGTCGCCGCCCTTGGCCCGCAAGCTCTGGATGACGCGGTCGCTGTCGCCGTTGGCAGCCAGCGTGGTGATCACGCGCTCCTCGGTGAAGAAGCGTTTGATTGCCGCCGCCGCCATGACCCCGTCGAGGCATGACGGTCCGTGACTAACGACCTGTATAGTGTGGCGATCGGGTCTAGACATAACCCTAAGATATTATTGGATCATGGCGCGTCATGCGATGCGCAACATGCAGGCGCGGCACACCCGCCATTTAGTGATAATCCTTGGCCGTGATTGAACGGCTTGATGGCAGTGGAGATTTTCAAATGCCGTGCTAGAGTCACTGCGGATAGGCTTCGCGACGCCCGATGGATTGGCGTCCACTGGCGCAAACGGATACGACACCAAGTGCAGCCCTCGATTCTCGAGCGTTCCAAACACCCGATATCGCGTCGCGATATCGATCCGAATGTTCTCAAGATTCTCTATCGGCTGATCGCTGCTGACTACTTTGCGTACCTGGTGGGAGGCGGCGTGCGCGACCTGATGATGGGCCGGCGGCCCAAGGACTTTGATGTCGCGACCTCCGCTCATCCACAGCAGGTGCGCGACCTGTTCCGCAATTCCCGCCTGATTGGCCGACGCTTTCGACTCGTTCACGTCTTTTTCGGTCCGCAAAATATTGAAGTGGCGACCTTTCGCCGCCGCGCCGAGGACGTTCCCGAGGGCGACGATCCGATGATTCGCCATGACAATACCTTCGGTACCCCCGAGGAAGACGCGTTTCGGCGCGACTTCACGATCAACGCGCTGTTCTACGATCCGCGTTCATTCCAGGTGATCGATTACGTCGGCGGGGTGGCCGACCTCGAAGCGCGGCTGATTCGCACGGTCGGCGACCCGGATGTGCGGATGCGCGAGGATCCGGTGCGGATGATTCGTGCAGTGCGGTTCGCGACCAAGCTCGACTTCGAGATCGAGCCGGCAACTCGCGCGGCGATCGAGCGGCACTCGGGCGACCTCGCCAAGTCTTCAGTGCCGCGCCTGGTTGAGGAGATATTCCGCACGCTCAGTTTCAAGGGCGCCGAGCGCGCCTTGTTTCAGATGGAACAACTCGGCCTGCTCGAAGTGCTGTTGCCGATGCTTTCGGAGCATTTGCGGGCGACGGCTCCTGGCGCGGGAAATCTGGAGGATACCGCGACCGCTCGAAACCTCGCGGCGCTGGGCCCGATGATCGAAAGTGGCAATGATCCGTCGCGGCCGCTGATAATGGCTTGCCTGTTCGCCGATCTGCACCGTGCGACCGTTGTGAATGGCGGCGAGGACCATCGGCTGGATGTGGTCGATTTCCTGCGTGAACGCGGATTTTCGCGAGCCGACACGGATCAGATGCGCCTGCTGCTGGAAGCGGCGACGCATATGATGACGCAATCGCGCCTGTCGCGGCGACTCGTCAGGCGCCCGTATTATCCCGAGGCGCGACGCTTATTCGAGTTAATTGCGCCGACTTACGGTGTGGAGGTCGAGGCCTTCGATCGCTTCCTCGCCGAGGCCCCGAACCATGCGCCGAGGCATCGCCGGCCGCTGCCCGCGATGACGGCCGGGACCGTCGGCCGCGAGAGCGGCGACAGCCCGGGTTCCGCAACCGGCACGCCCGCGATCAAGCCGTTGCGCCGCCGGCGACGTCATCGCGGTGGACGCCGGCGACGTTTCAATTCACACGGGTCGTTGGTGACGGCGACCGATTCACCGTCTTCACCGGCCAGTGATTTTGTGAAAACCTCCGCTACCTCCGAGGAACCGATGCAGGTGCAGGTGGGCGGCGCGATCGGTGATGACGCCGCGATCAATGAGGCCAACCGCGACACACTCACTAATCCACGCTGAAGCGCCGCCGGACATTCATGTCCGCATTTGACGGCTTGTCCATATCGGCGCCATCGACTAACGTTTGAAGCTCTCTGGAATGCGGCAGGGCCGGGCCGCGCTCGCCGCTGTCATGCGCGGCAAGTGTTGAATTTCTCAGGCGAGGTTGCGATTTGGCAGCAAACAGCGTGCGATCGGAAAAGATTTGGATGGACGGCGAGATGGTCCCCTATGACCAGGCTAACATTCACGTCCTCACCCACAGTCTGCATTATGGGATGGCGGTGTTCGAAGGGATACGGTGTTACAAGTCCAAGGATGGGCGATCGGCGATTTTCCGCGGCCGGGAGCATATTCGCCGCTTGTTCGACTCGGCGCATATCGTCGAGATGAACATCCCGTTCAGCCATGAGGAGGTCGTAAAAGCCTGCGCCGACGTGGTTCGGATCAACAAGTTCGACGAATGCTACGTGCGCCCGATCGCCTTTTACGGGGCTGGAGAGATGGGCGTGGTCGCGCGCCATAACCAGGTGCGGCTGGCGATTGCGGCGTGGCCATGGGGCGCGTACCTCGGAGACGAGGGAATAACGAAAGGCGTGCGGCTGAAGACCTCGTCGTTCGTCCGGTTCCATCACAATTCGATGATGCCGATGGCAAAGCTGTCGGCCAATTACGTCAACTCCGCGCTGGCTGGTTATGAGGCGCGCCGCAACGGTTACGACGAAGCGCTGCTGCTCGACGTCAACGGCTACGTCTCGGAAGGCAGCGGCGAGAACTTTTTCATCGTGCGCGACGGCGTTGTGCGCACGCCTCCGCTGATGTCGTGCCTCGCTGGGATTACGCGCGAATCGGTGATGAAGATTCTCGCCGACGACGGGGTGCAGGTACTCGAACAGCCCTTTCCGCGCGACATGGTCTATATCGCCGATGAGGCCTTCATGACGGGCACTGCAGCGGAGGTCACGCCGGTGGTCGAACTGGACGATCGGCGCATCGGCGAGGGCAAGCCCGGACCGATCACGCGCAAGGTGATCGAAATTTTCCACGGCGCGCTGCGCGGCCGCGAACCGCGCTATGGCGCGTGGCTGGATTACGTCTAGTTGGCGGATGGATCGTCCCGACAGGCAGTCAATGAGGTTCCTCAAGATCGTAGCGGGAGTCGTGCTTATGGGAGCCCTGTTTAATCTGCTTTTTCCGTGGCTGGCGCGCGGCGAGATGTTGAAGGTGGGCGACCTCGCCCCGTCATTTTCGACCGATGCCGTGCAGGGCGATCAAACGACGCCGGTCAAGCTAACCGACTATCACGGTCGCAAGGTGGTGCTCTACTTCTATCCCAAGGACGGCACACCCGGATGCACCAAGGAAGCCTGCTCGTTTCGCGACGGCTACCAGGATCTGCAGCGCTGGGGAATCGTGCTGTTCGGATGCAGTATCGACAGCGCTGACAATCATCGTGCCTTCGCGCGCAAATACAGCCTGCCGTTCCCGCTGTTGATCGATCCCGACAACAAGATCGCCAAGGCATACGGTGCCGACAATGGCATCCCGATCCTCGGACTCGACCGCCGCGTGACGTACGTGATTGGTGAGGATGGGCGCATCTTGAGGGTCTATCCTAACGTCGATCCTGCCGGTCACGCCAAGGAAATAATCGCCGATCTGGGTGCCGACAAGCCACCGCCTACGCCAGCCGCGGCGCCGTCACCCGCGCCCGCCGCGGCACCCGCCACTCAGCCGAAGCAGCGCAAAGGCATCGATTCGGATTCGGACAGCGAGCCCGATTAAGCAAATTCGATTGCGACCGCCTCGCGCGGCGAGAATCCGAGGCTGACCGCCAGCAGGACTGTTGCGGCCGCAATCTTCACAGCGTCGGAAGCGAATCGCACCATCGCGCTCAAGGCCGAAAGGTGCGCATCGACGGTAGCTGCGACCGACTCACGACGGCAACCGGCACCGTCCGCATCGAAGAGCGTGTCGATCATCGGGTTGGGGTCGAAGTTAGTCTCGCGGAGCGCCTCCGCAATCGCACGCCGCCAGAATTCGCGCGGCTCGACGGTTTCGAAGTCGGTGAGGCTGGCGACGCGATTACGCATCATCGCGAGCAGCGGCCGATAGCGTTCATTCAGATCGAGTTGGTCATCGACGCCCTGTGCAGATAGAAATTCGCCGATAGTACCGGCGTCGCCATAGACGCCCGTTGAGCCTGCCGCCGGTTCCAGACGAATGAAACGATCGGCGCCGTCGCGATCCAGGCCAAGTGGATAGAGCCGGCACGCAATCGGCCGGCCGTGATGGATGGTGCAGCGCACGCCTTCCAGCGCAACGCATCGGCCATCCGCGTCGAAGCGCAGCAACGACCCGCGGCGCATCGTGAAGCGCGCGACCGTATCGCGGGTGCTGAGACCCATCGCACGCGCAATCGCAATCACGTCCACCGGCGAGAGCGTTATCACCTGGTTATGGCAGCAGCGGCCGCATTGATTGCAGGTGTATGAAAAATGGCTTTGGCGATGCATCGGACAGCGGCGTCGAAGGGTTTCGGCGCCTTGAGTTTACGCTACCTAATTCACGCGAGCTTCGGTACGATCATCGAGCTACTGACGCGAATCGCATTGAGGGTGGCAGAAGATGGATTTCAACTATTCGCTCGAACAGGAAGCCTATCGGCATCAGGTGCGATCGTGGCTGGAGGCCAATGCGCCGGAGCCGCTCACCCCCGAAGAGAAGGAACGAATCGACGAGGATCTTCTGTGGGAGCGCAACAAGCGCTGGCACAAGAAGATGTACGATCACGGCTGGGTGGGGCTCAATTGGCCCAAGGAATATGGCGGGCGCGGCGCGACTTTCATCGAGCAGGTGATCTTCCAACAGGAACTGGGCCGGCTCGGCCTGCCTATGGGGATCAACGTGCTGGGTATTATCATGACGGGGCCCGCGCTCATGCAGTGGGGCACCGACGCGCAGAAAGAGCGTTACCTGAAGCCGATTCTCATGGCCGACGAGATCTGGTGCGAGGGCATGTCCGAACCGGGCGCAGGCTCCGACCTGGCCGCGATTCAGACGCGCGCCGAACTTCACGGCGACGAGTTCATCGTCAACGGTCAGAAGGTCTGGACCACGCACGCACAGCGCTCGGACTTCTGCCAACTCTTCGTGCGGACCGATCCAGATGTGCCGAAGCATAAGGGCATGAGCGCGCTGCTGGTCGATATGAAAAGCCCCGGCGTAATGGTCAAACCGCTCAAACAGATTACCGGCGATTCCGAATTCAACGAGATTTTCTTTGAGGATGTGCGCGTGCCGAAGGAAAACCTGCTGGGTCCGCTGAACGCGGGATGGCAGGTGCTGGTGAACACGCTGATGCATGAGCGGTTCGGCATCAGCGAGACGATCGGCGGCACCGAGGTGATCCTCGCGCAACTGATCGAGATGGCTAAAACCATACCCGTTGACGGGCGATCCGCCGCCGATGACGACGAGATTCGCCAGCAGATCGCGCAGTTCGCGATTGAAGTCGCGGCCAAGAAATACAACGGGCTGAGGTCGCTCACCAAGCGGCTCAAGGGTCAGCAGCCCGGTGCGGAGTCCTCGATCGGCAAGCTCAACTCGACGGATCTGTCGCAACGGATGACGAAGTTCGCGACGCGCCTGCTCGGCGGCTACGCGATGATTGAACGAAAATCGCTGTTCGCGCCTGACGGCGATTGGATGCGGCGTATCCTGAACGTCGAGATGTTGACGATCGCAGGCGGGACCTCGGCGGTGCAGAAGAACATGATTGGCGAGCGCATCCTGCAACTCCCGAAGGGCTGATCGCTCAGGAGTCCAGTCTATCGGCGGATTTGATCGAGGGCGGGGGTCAGCGCTGCATCGCCTGGAAGAGCAGTGGAGCCGCCTCGGCCATCATCTCGCCGACGACCTCCGATAGCGGTTTGCCCGGAATCGCGAGCTTTTCAGTCAGCACTTTAAGCACGCGCAGGTAATGCGACTTGGTCTCGTCGCTAATCGAGGCGAGCCGATCGCCCTCCATCACTTCGATGTAGCGCAGATGGATTTCGTGAATTTCCTGGTCCTGGGGATTGGAGAACTTAGGCGCGCGCGCCATGACAAAGCTCCTTGCGCGATGAGTCATCACGCGTTTCGTTCGACCGATAGATCGAGCTTATACCCGGCGCCCAAGCCGTGCAGCGTGCGATCGAGTCAGAAGAGGAAGCGGCGCGTGTTGATGCTGATGAGCACGCCCATCGCCGCCATCATCGCAATGAGGGACGAACCGCCATAGCTCACCAGTGGCAAAGTGATGCCGACGACGGGGAGCATCCCGGTTGCCATGCCGATATTGATCGCGACCTGCCAGAAGACGATGCCGGTGAAGCCGATCGCGAGCAGTGTCCCGAAGCGATCTTTGGCGTGCCGGGCGATCCATGCGCCGCGCGCGATCAATGCCGAGTAAAGTCCGAGCAGTACGACCGATCCGAAGAAGCCGAACTCCTCGGCGTACACCGCGAAGATGAAATCGGTGGTCTGTTCGGGCAGGAAATTGAGGCGCGCCTGAGTGCCTTTGAGAAAGCCTTTGCCCCACGCGCCGCCTGAGCCGATCGCGATTTCGGACTGAATGATGTGATAGCCGCTGCCTAGCGGATCGGATTGTGGGTTGAGAAAGCTGACGAGCCGGCCGCGCTGATAGGGCTTCAGATAATGCCATCCGACGGGGGCCACCAGCACCGTCGCGAGCATCAGGATTACCAGCATCCGCCAGTTCAATCCGCCGACGAAAATCAGCGTGCCCGTGATCAGAATCAGGATGAGCGCGGTGCCTAGGTCGGGTTGTTTCAGCACCAATGCCGCGGGTACCGCCAAGAGGATCGCGGGGATGATCATGTGGAAAAGGTTCCAACCGCCCTTCGGCGGCTCCTCGCGCAGGTACCGCACCATGACCAATACGACCGCAATCTTCGCAACCTCAGACGGCTCCAGATTGAGCACGCCCAGGTTAATCCAGCGACGCGATCCGCCGGTGCTATGTCCGGCGACGGCGACGACGACCAGTAATGCGACGGCTATCGCGTAGAACGCGTAGGCGTAAGTGCCGAGCGATCGATAGTCGAGGAGCGCGGCCGCGGTCATCAGGGCGGTGCCGACTCCCACCCAGACCAGTTGGCGCGTCACCAGCGGGTCGAGTCCGTGATGGGTGCCGCCCCAGGTCGCGCTGACCACGCTCAGGACGCCAACTCCGCATAACGCGAGTGCCAGGCTGAACAGCGTCCAGTCGAAGTGATAAATGATGCGCCGGTCTATTTCCGCCATCGATGGTTACTCGAGGGTCGATCGAATGCTTTCTGTGGCGCGCTCCAATTAGTCGGCCAGTGGGTCGGTAGGTTGGCTATCACCGGAAGGGATGATTACCGGCGCACCACCCTGCAGCGGATTCAGCTCGAAGTATTTCTCCATAACCGCTTTAACCACTGGAGCGGCGGTGCTGCCGCCGTGGCCGGAATGTTCGATGATGCAAGCGATCGCGATTTTCGGATGATCGATCGGCGCGAACGCCATAAACCATCCGTGGTCGCGATTCTTGTCGGACAGGGCGGTCTCTTTGGTGCGCGCGCCCTGCGCTTCCTTGACGACCTGCGCCGTACCGGTCTTGCCAGCAACCATAATGCCGTCAATCTTCGCCGCCTTGCCGGTCCCATCAGAAGCGTTGACCACGTCACCCATCGCGCTGCGCAATTCGTCCAGGACCCTTGGATCGATCCGCGTCTGATTCTCGACGACTGGCGGGAAAGTCTTCGTTACGCTGCCGTCGAGCGCGTCAACCTCTCTGACGAATTGCGGCTTGTAGAGCGTGCCGCCGTTCGCCACTTCGGCGGCGAGTTCGGCCAACTGGATAGGCGTCACCGCGACATAGCCTTGTCCGATCGCGACCGACAGCGTCTCCGCCGGGTACCAGCGCTCGTGAAAGCGCTGTTCCTTCCATTGCGACGATGGAATGGTCCCGGCCTTTTCGTTGTCGAGATCGATGCCGGTCTTTTTCCCGAGTCCGAGCGCATGGGCCCACGCAGCAATGCGATCTACGCCGAGGCGCTGGCCAACGTCGTAAAAGAAAACGTCGCAGGATTCGACGATCGCGCGATGAAACGAGACGTTGCCGTGACCCTGTTTGCGCCAGCATCGATATTCACGGTTACCGAACCAGATACCACCTGGGCAGTTGTATGTGGTTCCCGTGGTCAGCGTGCCGTCCATCAGGCCCGCGATACTGTCCACCACTTTGAAGGTCGAGCCCGGCGGATAGATGCCCTGGATCGAGCGATTTTCCAGCGGATGACTGGGATCGGTGATCAGTTCATGCCAGGCCGAGGACTGGATACCGCCGGTGAAAATGTTCGGGTTATAGGCCGGGTGGCTCGCCATCGCGAGGATGTAACCGGTATTGGGATCGATTGCGACCAAGGCGCCCGCCCGCGTTCCGATCGCGTCTTCGGCCACGCGCTGAAGGTCGAGATCGATCGTCATCACGACGCTGTTGCCAGGCCTTTCCGGAATCTCACGCAACATCCGCAACCGCCGCCCGATTGAATCGACTTCGATCTCCTGGCCGCCGCTATCGCCGCGCAGCGTGCTCTCCCAACTGCGTTCGAGACCGAACTTTCCAATATCATCGCCCATGCGATAGTCCGGCAACCGGTTCAGATCCTTGACCGTCACCTCGCCGACATAGCCGAGCAGGTGCGCCGCCAGCGAATCGTACAGATAGTGACGCCGCGGCGTGACCTGCAAGCTTACGCCTGGAAGTTCAAGCTGATGAGTTTCAAGCGCGATTACCTGCTGCCAGTCCAGCCGCTCGTCCACCATAACCGGCTCGAAATCGGGACGCCCATCATCGTCGGCGTCCTCGACCTTCTTGGCCATATCGTTCGGGCCGATGAGCTTTTCGAGCCTGGTGAGCGTCGCGTTTACGTCTGGGGTGTCTTCCGGAACGATCACGACATCGAATGAGGGCTTGGTATCCACCAACGGCCGATGGCGCCGATCAAAGACCAGGCCACGTAAAGCAGGCAGCCGCTGAATTCGGATCCGGTTGCGATCGGACAATTCCGCGAGGTCGTGATGCCTGATGATCTGCAGGTAGTAAAGGCGGAGCGCGGCAGTAATCAACACCGCGACCACCAATATCATAAGTCCGGCGATACGGGGGGCCAGCTTCGGAATTGCCCGGTTCTTCTCTCGCCTCGTGAAGTTGGCCATTGTGTGTGCCTAAAATCTACTCGCGCACCGGGCGCAAACGCAATCCGACCGCGCGTTTGCCCAATCCCATCAGGGCGAAGACCCACGGCGTAAATAATGCGCTGACGGCGGCGCGCAACGCGAGTTCCGGCAACATCGCGAGCGCGCCCGAGGACGCCTCGAAGGGGGCGGTACCGAGCACGTTGACAAATCCGGTCAGCGTGGCCGCCACGAAGACCAGGAATACTCCGATGGCAGTACTGGTCGAGATGAGGTAGCGCGAGAGCCCGTAGGCGATTGCATAAGTCAATGTCAGCATGAAGGCGTTGAGACCAAGATGAGTGCCTGAGAAAGAATCGATGGCATAGCCCATCCCGAACGCCAGCAGCGCGTCGATCGCGCCGTGATGTTTCATTCCGAGATCGACGGCAAGAATCAATACGAGGTTCGGCATCAGGCCACCAATCGGCAGCCAGTGCGGGATAGTAGTTTCCAGCGCAAGCGCAATGAGTGTTGCAATCGCGTAAAGTGCTACGACGCGCACGCAGCTTCAACCGTTGACATTGGGGGCGAGCTGCGGCGGCTTCTGAGTCAATATAAGAACGTGTTCCAGTTTGCGGAAATCCGCCGCGGGCCGGATATCGATGTTAAGAAAAAGTCCGGGACCCTCCTGCGATACTTGGGTAATCTGTCCCACGAGGAGGCCCCGCGGAAAGATCCCGTCCATCCCAGACGTCACCACGGCATCGCCCGGCTTGACGTCCTCAGTTCGATCGACGTATTTCATCGTCAGATTGCCGTCCAGCACCCCGCCTACGATTCCGCGCGCGCGGCTGCGTTGATCGAAGGCATCCAACCCAGCGTTATGATCGTTGATCAGCAAGACGCGCGACGCGTTAGGCGCCACAGCGATCAGCTTGCCAACCACGCCCTCGGTCGAAATCACCGCCATGTCGCGCCGCAGACCATCGTTAGATCCCTCCGAGAGGATGAGCGTGCTCGACACCTCGGTCGCATCAGCACCGATCACCCGTGCCGCCACTGCCTCGGTTGAAAGCACTTCGCGCAATTCCAGCAGATCGCTCAGATGACGGTTCTCAACCTCGAGTTCAGCCAGCCGTGTGCGCTGGCTCTCGAGACTCGTGACCTCTTCGGTGAGCTGCTTATTCTCTTGGCGAACATTAACGAGATCAAAATAATCGTGGACGAAACCAGTGCTGTCGTCGGCAATGTTCGCTTCGACGGTCTGAACGGGCTTCAACATCCATAGCAACCCGAGGCTGGGCTTTTCAGCACGCGCACCCGGAGCGAGTCCTGCGGACAACAGATGCAGCGCCCACAGCATCAATATTCCGCTGGTCAATACCACCCGGTGGCGCCACAGGAATGTTCCTCTCACCGTAACGCCCTATGCGGAGGATAACTTTGCGACTTTAGTGGATAAGTTGATCAATGCGGCCGAAATTGCGATGCGCGCTCAGTCAACCGTAACGTCCCGCAACAGGGTCAACTCGTCCAGCACCTTACCTGCGCCCATTACCACGGCGGTCAAAGGATCGTCGGCCAAGGTCACCGGCAGACCCGTTTCTTCCCGGAGCAGGACGTCAAGGTTGCGCAGCAAGGCCCCGCCGCCCGCCAGCACGATTCCCTTCTCGACGATGTCCGAAGCCAGTTCCGGCGGCGTCCGTTCGAGCGCGATTCGTACCGACTCGACGACCTGATGCACAGGTTCCATCAGGGCCTCGCGAATCTCTTCGTCGGTAATTTCGATAATCTTCGGCACCCCGGCCACCAGGTCGCGGCCCTTGATCTCCATGGTCTGAATTTCATTGCCGGGATACGCCGATCCGATCGTTATTTTGATCAGCTCGGCGGTGCGTTCGCCGATGAGCAGATTATACTTGCGCTTGATGTGATGGATGATCGACTCGTCCATCTTGTCGCCCGCCACTCGCACCGATCGCGAAAACACCACGCCCGCAAGCGAAATCACCGCAACCTCGGTGGTACCGCCACCGATATCGACAATCATGTTGCCGGCCGGTTCAGTAATTGGCAAACCCGCCCCGATTGCCGCGGCCATCGGTTCCTCGATCAGGTACACCTCGTGCGCCCCGGCCGATTCCGCCGATTCGCGCACCGCGCGCTTCTCCACCGCCGTGATGCCGAACGGGACGCAAATCACGATCCGCGGGCGGACCAGCCATTTGCGGTTGTGGGTCTTCTGAATGAAATGCTTGAGCATGTTTTCGGTGATCTCGAAGTCGGCGATAACGCCGTCCTTCAAGGGCCGGATCGCTACTATTGATCCCGGCGTCCGCCCGAGCATTTTCTTGGCCTCGGCGCCGATCGCCAGTACCCGGCGACCACCGCGTGAGTCCTTTTGAACGGCGACCACCGACGGCTCGTTACAGACAATCCCCTGTCCCTTCACGTAGATCAGGGTATTGGCAGTTCCGAGATCAATCGCGAGATCGTGCGAAAACCATCCGAAAATCGAATTGAAGGCCACCGAGATTTATCCTCTTGATTTGTCCGGTATGGGCCTTACACGGCCTATATGGACTTGAACCGCAACCCCACGTCCTCACCTGAACCCCCGAAAAGCGAGCCTTACTGGGTATCGATGCCTCGCAGGAAAGCGTATCGACTCTCGCTGGGGTTGAGGCTAACGACATTACCCTTCGGACGCAAGCAACTTTACCTAATTGCGCTATCAAAATCGTCTAATCTATGATGTCGCAGATATGTTCGAAGCAATTCGCAAGTTTCAATATAGCTGGACCACCCGCATCCTCCTGATTTTACTTATCGGCTTAATGACGGTTTTCTTCGGTACGCTGAGCGCCTACTTCGCTCGCGTCAAACCGATTGCGACCATCGATTGTCATTCGATCCTTTTCATCCAGCTCCCTGGATGCCAGCAAATCCTCTCCGATGACGTCGATCGCGAATCCAACAACATCCGCAATACCGTCGCCAACATGTATGGCAAGGACGCGCCCGCCATTCTGAAGAACATGAATGTCCGCGCGGCCGCGGTCGAACGGCTGGTGCAAGCGCGGCTGGTTGACAACGAAGCCCATCGTCTCGGACTTAGTATTGGCGACGATGAGCTCGAAAAGACCATCGAGACGCAACAGGCCTTTTTGACCCAAGGCCAGTTCGACGTCCAACGCTACCGCGCGATCCTCGCCGAAAACGATCTCGAACCGGCGCAATACGAGAGTGAAACGCGCGAGGCGATGCTCTCCGACACGATGCGCCAGATGGTGACTGCGGCCGTTCAGATCAGCACCGACGATTCCCGCAGTGCTTACAACAGTTATGCCGGCAAAATGAACCTGTCCTATATCGAAGTTCCGTACGCCGGTTTCGAGGCCGGCATCAAGCCTTCGGATCAGGACATCGCGAAGTTCTACAACGACCATAGAGAAGTTTTTCGCGAGCCCGAGCGAATCAAAATTGTCTTCGTGCGGTATGACCCTGCGGCGCTCGCCGGTACCGAGACGCCCTCGGATCAGGATATACAGGATTACTACGAGCAGAACCTGAAAACCGACTTCACGCATCCGGCGCAAGTGCGCGCCCGTCACATCCTGATCGGTCTCGCGCCTGGTGCCACGCCTGCGGAAAACGCAGCGGCCAAAGCCAAGGCCGAGGAGATCCTCGCGAAGCTCAAGGCCGGCGGCAATTTCCCCGCACTTGCGAAACAATATTCGGAAGACCCGGGAACCAAGGACAAAGGCGGCGAGCTGGGATTTTTCGGCCCGGGCGAGCTGGTCAAGCCGTTCGAGGCAGTCGCTTTCGCGCTAAAGCCGGGCGAGTACGGAATTGCCGAGAGTCAATATGGCTATCACGTGATCCAGGTCGAAGAATCGAAACCTGAGCACATCGATACGCCCGAAGAGGCCCGCGGCAAGATAATCGAGGCGCTCCGGCGGAAAAACGGCATGGATTTCGCCAAGGCCTATATGCAGCAGGATTTGACGGCGACGCTGACCGGCCACCCTCTCGATGAAGTTGCCAAAAAGCGCGGCCTCACTGCCGTCGAGACCCCTTTCTTCGCCGCGAATGAGCCGATTCGGGGCGCCGAGGACTATTCCCAACTCGGCACGCAGTCTTTCCAGCTCAAGGACGGCGAAGTTCGCGCCATGGTGGATGGCCCCGAGCCGTACCTGGTGAAACTCATTGCCCGCAGTCCATCGGTGGTGCCGCCTCTCGCCGAAATCAAGGACCTCGTGACCAAGGCGTTCATTCGCGTGCAGGCTGAAAAGCAGGCGGACGCGGCCGCGCAGGCCATGATCAAGGAGATCAAAGCCCCCGGCGACCTCGCAGCCATTGCGGCTCGAAATAATCTGACCGTGGCGAGCACCGGTGATTTTCCCAGTGCCAGCCAGGATATTCCCGGCATCGGACAGGTTCCGGGGCTGACCGGCGCGGCGGCCATTCAACCAAAGCTGCCATCGGTGATTAACCAGGTGATGGAGAACGATGGTAACTCTTACATATTCGAGGTCAGTAGCCGCACCCCGCCCGACGCCTCCGAATGGAAGATCCAGGGACCGACATTTACCGATCGGATTCTCGAACAACGGCGCGCCGCAGCCTGGATCAATTTCATCAACGGCTTGAAAAGTCAGGCCGATATTGTCATTCATAACGACCTGATCGGCACTACCGAGAGTTAACGGACAGCTATAGCAATCGCGAAACGCCCCTTTATGCAGCGAACCGACGACGACCCTGCTTTATCCCGTCCCGACACCAGCGAATTCTTTCTGCCCGGCAGCGGCCTCAGCGTGCTGCTGATCCATGGCCTGTCGGGCACTCCCTATGAGATGCGCTATCTCGGCGAACGTCTTGCGGCAGCAGGAATGCGGGTGCTTGGCGTCCGGCTCAACGGTCATGCCGGCACCCCGGAAGAGCTTGGCGCGACCGACGAGACCAGTTGGTACGAGAGCGTGGTTGAGGGTTTCGAGCGCGTTCGCCAGTACGGTGATCCCAATGTGGTCGTCGGCCTTTCAATGGGTGCGCTACTCGCGGCGCGGCTCGCCGCCGATCAGCGCGAGGCCGTCGCCGGTCTCGTAATGCTCGCTCCTGCCTTACTGTTACCGGCCTCGCGGCGATTGGCGCTGCGCCTGATGCGACCGGCGCGGGCCTGGGGCGACAAAATCTACTTTCGGATCGGCGGCGGCTCGGACATTCACGATGACGCTGCCCGCAGCATCCATCCCGGAACCCGCCTGATGCCACTTCGAGCGGCGCTCAGTCTCGTTGACCTATCCAATCGAATACGGCCTCGCCTGGGCGAGATCGTCCAGCCCACGCTCGTGATGCATGGCCGCCGCGATCACACCTGCCCGCACGATCGCAATGTTGAATTCGTGATGAGCCATCTGGGCAGCGTGGAAAAACGATCGGTCACCCTCGAGGAGAGTTACCACGTACTGCCCGTGGACAGCGAAAAGGATCTCGTTGCACAGGTGACCCTGGACTTCGTGTCGCAGTTCGGAGCGCAATCGCGCCTTAGGGCCAGCGGCTAGAACTTCATGGCTCCAGCAGCCCGTACAGCCCCTCGACGCGCGAAATTACGCCAACAAATTGCGGCGGTATCGCCGGATCCTTCGAATTGATGTATCGATCGTACATCGGTTCGACGAGCTTGATTTTGAAGGCTTGCTCCGCCTGCTCTGCGGTACCCTTGAACTTGATGTAGTCCTCGTTCTGATCATAGCGCTCTTCGATGATCGCGAAACCCTGCGACTTCAGCCACGCTGCCACCGCCTCGTACTGATCCCGGGTCTCGCCGAACCGCGCGTGCATCTCCTGCGGTGTCAGCCACTGTTGATAGTGCGGGGATTTCGGATCGTCGATTTCGCGCGATAACTGATCGAATTCCGCCTGGTTCCGCAGGGCGAAATCAACCTGCATGTCCATCATCATATCGCGCGGCACGGGATTGTCGTGCTTCAAGTCGACGTTCGTCGGATGGTTTTGCGAGAGTCGCGCTACGGGCTCGCCGTTCGCGGCAGTGTCGTCGTTCTCACTGCTCGCGCAGCCCGCCGCCAGGACACTCGACAAGAGGGCCAGTGATGCTAATGCCAATAGACTAGAGCGTTGAGAGTTATTCGGATTCTTTAGTCTCGCTGGCACTTTCAGACCCACCTCGAAGAAGATTGTCCGCAAACGACCGTTGAACCGCGTTTTGTTTCAACGCGTCCGGCTACCGCAAAAGGGGAACCTCAGACGTCAAGCTGCAGCGGCCGTTCTGGAATAATTACACCATCTAGGGCGGCGGACCGACATCGGCTAGCCATCAAGGATCCACCAGCAACTCGAAATCCCTTGGGAAATCTCCTGAAAATGAGCGCAACCGTTGGTTACTTTCGACGCTAGGGCTGTGAATCCCGGGGTAGCATAACGCTCGGCACACTTGATGCGTTAGCTGGATGTAGGCGTACGACACCATACTTCGCCAGCGCCTTAAGAGGGAGATACTCATTATGTTGAAACGAAAAAAAATTCTCTCGGGAATTTTCGCATTGGTAGTTGGGCTAAGCCTGGCGCTTCCGATGCGCGCGTCTGCCGATGACCACGACCATAACCACTATTCGTATGACCACCATGAGCGTTGGGATCAGAATCACGACCATGATGCGCACTATCACGAGTGGCGTTGGGACCGGGATCACGACCATTATCGGGCTTATACCTATGCACCGGGATATGGGTTTAACCAGGCTAATGGTGCCGGAATGGTTGACCCGCGCAATCCGAACATCATGTGGGCTTGCGATTCCGATGGCCATCATTGCCACTGGGCGCCGCGTTACCGCTAACACGGACTCTTCGGCCGGATGCTGGAGTGCTCCATACGCAATAGGGTGGAGCACTCGGCACCCGGTAAAGCCTCCGGGCGAGATTGCCTCACCCGTTGATGGAGAACTGAAATGAAGCGCTCATCGATACGATCGTCGGCAGCGGTTGCCCTTATAGTCGCGTTGGGATTTGCACCAGCCGCGTTAGCTCAGGATCAGAATCCGGCTGCGGACCGTAGCGTTACCAGCGGCAATACGACCATTTTCTTCGAGCCCGCCGGAGCTCAGGGCATAGACGCTGCACGGCTTAAGACCTGGGGTGAATTTGCTGAGGAGCATCCCGGGATTGCCAAATCGCTGGCCTATAATTCGTCCTTGATGGACAACGACGCCTACCTTGCAAAACATCCGGCCCTCGGTGAGTTCTTTGAAGCACATCCCGATATCAAGGAAGCGATGGCGGAGAACCCCGGTAATTTCGTCGCCATTCCGCCTCGGCCCGGCGAGTAACCCGGGTATCGGCGGCTGTAGTCGTCGGCGCGGCGAGCGGTGTCGCTTACTTCATTTGGGTTCCTTGTTACCGCATTCGCGCGCGCGAGATCGTACAGACCATAAAATCTTAGTGCGCGAACGCCCCCTGACACTCGCCAATCGCGGTAAATGCGGTTAGGATTCCATCCGCTTGCGATTTAGCATCGATGGAGTCGACGGCGATGAAGAACGGCAAGAACGTCCGCACTGAAACCGACAGCATGGGGTCCATCGAGGTTCCCGCGAACCACTATTGGGGTGCCCAGACCGAGCGCTCCTTGATGCATTTTGCGATCGGCCACGATCTGATGCCGCGATCTATCGTGCGTGCATTTGGCGTGCTGAAGAAGGCCGCCGCCGAAGTTAATCGCGACCTTAATCAGCTTCCAGACGACAAGTGCGACCTTATCGTGAAGGCCGCTGAAGAAGTGATCGAGGGCACGCTCGACGCGGAGTTCCCCCTGCGGGTGTGGCAGACCGGGAGCGGCACACAGACCAATATGAACGCCAATGAGGTCATTTCGAACCGCGCGATCGAGCTGGCCGGTGGCGAGATGGGCAGCAAAAAGCCGATTCATCCCAACGATCACGTCAACATGTCGCAGTCCTCCAATGACACCTTTCCGACCGCGATGCATATCGCGGCGGCCGAGGAACTGGAGCATCGGCTGCTGCCCGCTTTGGCGAAACTGGTCGGCGCGCTCAAGCTCAAGCAGAACGAGATCGCCGACATCGTCAAGATCGGCCGCACCCATCTGATGGACGCGGTGCCGCTGACCCTCGGGCAGGAGTTCTCGGGTTATATCGCGCAACTCGAATACGACATCGCGCGCATCAAGATGGTGCTGCCGGACGTTTACGAATTGGCGATCGGCGGGACCGCCGTCGGCACCGGCCTGAACACGCATCCCGAGTTCGACGTGCGCTGCTCGGCGCGAATCGCACAGTTGACGGGATTACCGTTTACTTCCGCCCCTAATAAGTTCGCGGCGCTCGCGGGCCACGACGCTCTCGTAATGGCGAGCGGTGCGCTCAAGACGCAGGCGTGCTCCCTGATGAAGATCGCCAACGACATCCGCTGGATGGGCTCCGGTCCGCGGTGCGGACTTGCGGAGCTGACTCTGCCGGAGAACGAGCCGGGCTCGTCGATCATGCCGGGCAAGGTGAATCCGACCCAGTCCGAAGCGATGACGATGGTGTGTGTGCAGGTAATTGGCAACGACACCGCGATATCAATCGCTGGCACGCAGGGCAATTTCGAGCTCAACGTCTTCAAACCCGTCATCATTCACAACCTGCTTCATTCGATCACGCTGCTGTCGGACTCGGCCGTGCTGTTTGCGAAGTACTGTGTCGATGGGATCGAGCCCAATCGCCCAAAAATCAAGCATTACCTCGAAAGCTCGCTAATGTTGGTGACGGCGCTCAGTCCGCACATCGGCTATGACAAAGCGGCCAAGGTCGCAAAGGTCGCACACGAAAAGGGCATCACGCTGCGGCATGCGTGCGAGGAATTGGGTTACCTCAAAGGCGAGGATTTCGATCGTCTGGTGGTACCCGAAAAGATGATTCGCCCCGGCGAGTAATTTCGGGTGGCGGCTGCGGCGCCAGCTCGGAGTCGGGCACGCAGGCTTCGCACCTCGTCAGTCGAACTCGAATCAGGTCAACCTCAACCGAGGCATCCCTGCTCCTTCAGGCGGCGCGCGGTTGCAGCATGCGCCACACACGGACGCCGAGCGGGCGCAGCTCTCCGATCACCTGATAGCCAACGTGGCTGTAGTACGCGACGTTGCTCTCAGTCGCGGTCTCGAGGTACACGCCGGTGAGTTCGGGGCGCAGCGAAACTTGATCGCGGAGAAAGTCGAGCAGGGTCACGCCGAAATGCCGCCGCTGAAGTTCGGGCTCCACGCCGATCACGTAGAGGTAGAGATGAGGTTGCGTGGGGCGATTGCGCAGGAAAGTGTCTAGCATCGAGATGGCGCGGATCAGCCCGCTGAATCCCACCGCGCGAATCAACTTTGGCCCCAATGCTATCCCTTGCAGAATCGTCGTAACCGTCGAGGGCCGATTCACCTGTTCGATAATCGCCGCCGCGCCGACGCGCCCTTCATTCATCACGCCCACCACCGGCTGACCCATCTTGCTTTGGTCGGCGAGAATTACACTAAACAGGCGCGACATCCGCGCGGCGCGCTCAACCGGATCGCTCACATTGCCGATGATTACGCTGAGCATTGGATCAGCGATGAACGCCCGGCCGAGAACCGCCGCAGCCTCGGCATGTTGCAGCGGAAAGATCAGGGCCACCTTGGGCCGCTGTTCAATGGCGTCCATGCTGAGAACATCGCCAAAAATGCTGCGCAGCGCCAGAGGCGTCGCTACAGAGCGGGAGTACCGTCCGTTGCAAGGGCCAAAAAAGGCAACGAGCCGGAGGCTGGTGACAGCTGTCCGGCCCGTTCCGATCGGTAACCCGATCCGTCATGTGTGAGCAAAGCGGAACGCAGCGTCCGCGTCACGTAACTAATCGCCCCTAGCGGAGAGTCGCCACCCCGGCGAAGTTATAAAAATCGTCGATGTAAGTGCCCTTATCGTACTGATCCATTTCCGCAAAGTTCACAAATGCCACGGGCGCGTTGGGGAGTTTAGCGCCAAAAGACATCGACAAATTCATGGTCGCGCCGTTCCCGGTATTAGTGCAATTCGCGGTATTCACCGAGATCAGACTCAGGAAGGCACTGGCCGTCCTATTCGAGTTAACCACGTAGGTTCCGCTTAAGGTCATACCTCCGCAGATCTCATAATCGTAATTCAGATCAAGGACTCCCGTAAGCCCGCCGTGACCATCGAAAGTAAGTGTTCCGGCTGCGCTGGTGTAGTCGTAGTAGCTGGTGCCCTGAAGGAATGAATAAGTTCCATTAAGCAGTCTGTTAAGCGATGCCTGATCCACACTGTTTGGCGTGTCTTGTGCCTGCACCCGACAAGTCGAACCCCCAAATGACACTGCGAGTGACGCGATTAAAGCCATCAGTATTGTTTTCTTCAATTTCATTCCTCTTCTTAATTCAATTGGTATTTGCTTTTGACATGGTCGATGCGGCCCGCGGCGGAAAGGAGAAACCTAGTGGAGCGTTGCCACACCAGATAAACCATAGAAATCGTCCGCAAAGGTGCCGGATATCTCCTGATCCATTTCCACCAGGTTGATCATCCTTACCTGTGCGTCGAGAGGCTTCGCACTGAAAGACAAGGACAACGCCAGCGTTGCGCCATTTCCCGCATTCGCGCAGTTCGCGGTGTTGACCGAGGTCGCGATGAGATTGGCGGTGGCGGTCCTACTTGAGGTCACAGCGTAAGTTCCGTTCAGAGTCATACCCACGCAGACCTGGCCATCGTAATTCAGGTCCAGGACACCTGTAAGCCCGCCGTTACCGTCAAACGTCAACGTTCCGACGGAGCTGGTATAGCCATACTGCGTTGCGCCCTGCAGGAACGCGTAGGTTCCCTTTAACCATTGGTTAGACCCCTGCGAAGGGAAATCGGCTAACCCCTGCGCCTGCACCAGAGAAGTCAGCCCCGCAAATGGAATCGCGAGTGCTGCCACCATTGCGACCACGATTGATTTCTTCAATTGATTCACCTTTTCTTTTTGCTTGTTACCAGACGTTGAAAGACGACCGGCACGATCAACGGCTATCACTGCGGAAATCGTCAGAACAGTATATTTCTGTAGCTAATATGTACTGCCTGATATGTAATGTCGCTGACTAAAATTGCCCGCGATTGATTGCAGTCTCACAGCAGAACTGCGCTGAGAATTGATGAGGTAACTGAGATTCAACTGAGACGAATCGGCGTGCGCGGCTTCACGCGATTTCCTTGGGAGGTAATCGCAACTGAGTCACCACCTCTCAGTAAACTGAACTCGCCAAGCAGCGGCGAATCCGGTGAGATTCGATTTCTAAACCGGGACGACTAGCCGGCGGCGCGACTGAACTACATCCTGAAAACGCCGAAAGTTGTCGCCGGTGGAATTCCCGCATTGATCGACGCTGCGATCCCCAAAGCGAGTGTCGCGCGCGTTTCCAGCGGATCGATCACGCCGTCGTCCCACAGGCGTGCGCTCGCGAAATACGGACTGGATTCAAGGTCGTATTTCTCGAGCGTCGGACGGACGAACTCGGCCTGTTCGTCGGGCGACATCATGCCGCCTTCGCGCGCCATCTGATCCAGCTTCACTGTCAGCAGCACGTTCGCCGCCTGCTCCCCGCCCATCACCGAGATCCGCGAGTTGGGCCACATGAAAAGCAGCCGCGGTGAGTAAGCCCGTCCGCACATGCCATAATTTCCCGCACCGTTCGACGCGCCGATCATCACAGTGAACTTCGGCACCTGCGCGTTCGCCACCGCATTGACCATCTTGGCGCCGTCCTTCGCGATGCCAGCCTGTTCGTAGCGCTTGCCGACCATGAACCCCGTGATGTTCTGCAGGAAGATCAGCGGAATCCGCCGCGCGCAGCACAGTTCGATGAAGTGAGTGGCCTTGAGCGCCGACTCGCTGAACAGCACCCCGTTGTTCGCGATAATTCCTACCGGATAGCCGTAAAGCCTTGCGAAGCCAGTCACGATAGAGGTGCCGTAGCGGGGTTTGAACTCATGCATCCGGCTGCCATCAACCAGCCGCGCGATCACCTCGCGGACTTCGTACGGTTTGCGCGGATCGTGCGAAATGATGCCGTAGAGTTCAGAGGGATCGTAATAGGGCTCCTCGGGCGAGTCCTGCGCGAGCACGTCCTGACGCGGCCGGTTACCCAGATTGGCGAAGACCGATCGCGCGATCTCGATCGCATGGCCGTCGTCGTCGGCAAGATGATCGCTCACTCCTGACAGCCGCGTATGCACGTCGCCGCCGCCGAGCTCCTCCGCCGTCACGACCTCGCCCGTAGCGGCGCGCACCAGCGGCGGGCCCGCGAGAAAGATCGTCCCCTGCTCGCGTACGATGATGCTCTCGTCGGCCATCGCCGGGATGTAAGCGCCCCCAGCGGTGCACGATCCCATCACGATTGCGACCTGCGCAATCCCGAGCGCCGACATCTGTGCCATATTGTAGAAAATACGGCCAAAATGTTCCCGGTCCGGGAAAACCTCGGACTGCAGCGGCAGAAACGCGCCGCCCGAATCAACCAGGTAAACGCAAGGCAGATGATTTTCGATGGCGATTTCCTGCGCCCGCAGATGTTTCTTCACCGTGATCGGGTAATAGGTGCCGCCCTTGACGGTGGCGTCGTTCGCGACGATCATCGCCTCCCGCCCCTCAATCCGGCCGATTCCGGTGACAATGCTCGCGCCCGGCGACTCGTCGTCGTACATACCCCAGGCCGCCAGTGGCGAAAGTTCGACGAAGGGACTCGACGGATCGATCAGCCGCTTGACGCGATCGCGCACCAGCAGCTTGCCGCGCTCGACGTGACGTCGCCGCGCATTTTCGGGACCGCCCTGACGCACCCGCTCGATCGCTGCGCGCAAATGCTCCACCTGCGCTTCCATCACTTCGCGATTGCGCTTGAACTCGGGACTGTTGACACTGACGCGTGAGGCAATTCGTTCCATGCAAGTCCTTATTGCCGCGGGGCTTGTGGCCTCCACCGGCATCGAAGCTCTACCACGACTCCTATAGGCTGAGACATCTCTTATCGCCCGAAACACTGGCGGTGAAGCGGGCAAGGGTTCAATCCTCGCCCTCGCAGGAGCAGAATATCAGCGTGTGCGGCGATGCGTGATCGGGATTTAACGGCCCTGGAATACGACAAGGTGATCGCCTTGGTGCGCGATTTCGCGGTCTCCGAGCCCGGCCGCCGCGCCATCGCGTCGCTGCGACCTTCCTCCGACGCGACCGTCGTCAGCGAACGCCTGCGCGCTACCGCCGAGATGGCCGGCCTGCGCTCACGATCCGGCTCCGTGCCCATCGACGACTTCGACGACCAGCGCGTCCATCTGCTCGGCGCCGCTCCCGAGGACGCCGTCCTCAACGGCGCTTCACTGGTGCGCATCCGCGACTTCGTAGTGGCGTCGCGCACCGCCGCAGCGTTTCTGCGCTCGCGCGTCGAGGCCCGCCCTCACGTGGCAGCGATCGTCCAGAATCTGGTCGCGCCGAAGGAACTCGCGGACGCGATGCTGCGGGCGCTCGCCGACGACGGCGCCCTACTCGACGACGCCAGCCCCGAGCTCAAGCGCATCCGCACCCGTCTCCGCGACGAGCGCCTCGATCTCGAAACCCGCCTCGCGCGATCTCTGAACGCCACCGGCATGGACTCGTTCGTCTCGGACTATATCGTTACCGTACGCAACCGGCGCTTCGTCCTGCCGCTCAAGCTCAACTACTCCGAGCGCCTCGAAGGCATCGTGCAGGACCGCTCGGTCTCGGGCGAAACGCTGTTCGTCGAGCCGATGTGGGCCGTCGATTTGAACAACCGCCTGATGATGCATGAGCGCGACGCCGAGGCCGAAGAGTATCGCCTTCTGATGCGCCTCACCGCGATGGTCCGCGGCTACCTGCCCGAATTGCACATGACCTTCGACGCGATGGTGGCTCTCGACGCACTCAACGCCCGCGCCATCTTCGCCGAACGCTTTGGCTGCATCGAGCCGGAAATCACCGCCGACGGCATCGATCTGGTGGCCGCGCGCCATCCGCTGCTGAAGACCAGCGGGCGCGAGGTCGTCCCCATCGACGTCACCATCGCGCCCGGCCAGCATGGTATCGTAATTTCGGGACCCAACACCGGCGGCAAGACGGTCGCACTCAAGACTGTCGGCCTGTTCGCCCTGATGGCGCAGGCGGGTATCCTGATTCCCGCCGGCGAGCGCAGCAAGATCAAGGTCTTTCGCAGCATCTTCGCCGATATCGGTGACGCCCAATCCATCGAAGCGAGCCTCTCCAGCTTTGCCGCACACATCGCCAATCTGAGCGAGATTATTCGATCGCTCGACGAACCCGCGTTGATCATTTTGGACGAGCCCGGCGGCGGCACCGACCCGGTCGAGGGGGCAGCGCTCGCAATCGGTTTGATGGATTACCTGGGCGATCGCGATTGCCTCGTGGCCGTCGCCACCCATTCGACGGCGGTCAAGCTGCACGCCTACTCGCGCGCCGGCTTCGAGGCGGCCGCGGTTGATTTTGACCCCGATCGGCTGGCCCCGCTCTATCGCCTGAAACCTCATACCATCGGACAAAGCTATGGACTCGCGGTCGCCCGCCGCCTCGGCCTGCCTCCTGAAATTGTCGCCGCGGCGGAGACCGCGCTACCCGCCGGCAGCGCCGAACTCGCCGACGCCCTGCGCCGCCTGGAAGAGGAACGCGCGCGCCTGCATACCCTTACGGAGCGCCTGCGCGATCGCGAGCAATCGCTGTCCGATCACGAGCGGGAAGCCGCCGAGGCCGCCACCCGCGACCATGATCGCAGCGAAGCCGAGCGCGCCCGTGTGCGCGGCGAGGGTGCTCGCGCCATCGAGGACTTGCGTCGCGAAGGCTCTGCGATGCTCGCCGAGTTGAAGGCTGGCGCCAAAGGCCGTCGCGACCTCGGTCAAACGCTCGCCGCGGCGGCTGCCCGTATCGATCGGATCGCGCCGCGCTCGCACGATCGAGCCGACCCCGAATCGGAGGTCCCGCTCAAGGTCGGCGACCAGGTCGAACTCGGCGAGATTCGCGGTGAATTGCTCTCCCTCGAGGATGACCGTGCGGTCGTCGGCCGCGGCGGACTGCGCATTGAGGTCTCGGCCGACCGTATCCGCCGGGCGCGCGCCGCCCGCGCTCCCGCCGCCGAGCCGCGCGTCACCGTCACCGCCTCGAGCGGCGAACGGAGCGAACTCAACCTGGTCGGGATGCGCACCGGCGAAGCCTTGCGCAAGCTCGAAGAATTCCTAGACCAGGCCTACCTCACCAATCGCGCCGAGGTCCGCGTGATTCATGGCATCGGATCGGGCGCTCTGAAAAAGGCCGTTCACGAATACCTCGAAACCTCACCTTATTGCGGCGGCTTCCGACAGGCCGAGCCGCATCAGGGCGGTGCCGGCGCTACCATCGCGAAGATCGGCCCATGACGCCGCAGCAGCAGAGAAAGACATGTGAAACCTTTAAAAGGTTTCACGCTTCCCACAGTGATTCACACTTGCCCTCTGGAAGATGCAAGCTCGTTAGTGGCTCCGGTGGTCAATAGTCCAATGGGAAGTCTGAAACCTTGGTAAGGTTTCAGAAAAAGTCGAAGTTTCCCGTTCCTCGACCACTCTCTCGCAACTCCCTCCTCGCGGCCCTCGCCGCTTCGCTACCACGAACCGCCGAGGAGACCGCCGAGTCCATTTTTCTTGAGAATGCCGCCGACGCCGTTCTTCTGCAGCAATTCTCCGAGCTTGCCCTGCACCGCATGCGTCGCTGCCCGTTGCGCTATTACAGCGACATCCGGCACAACCGCCGGATGCGGCAGTTGCCCGGAGACTCGCAGCGGAATCACCACTTCGCCGTTCTGATTGGTCAGGTAAACAACGTTGTGCTTTGCGCCTACGAGTTCGCTGCTGAAAGCCTGCGACATTTTGATTTTCGCGGTAAGATCCAGATTCTTGTCGAGGTCGAACCAGCCGTCGCCGAAAATCGAATAGTCGGTCGATTGCACCACGATATCGTGCGAGATGATTCGCGGGCCCGCAATCTGAAACGTGAGGCTCGCCTCCTGGATATCAGTGTCGGGCGACCTGAAAAGCTCCGGATGGTTTGCGACCACGCCCGCGGGCACCAGCGCGCCAATTTCAGGGATATTGTCGATCTTCCTGAGCGCCTGCGCCACGACGTTGACGCCGACCAGCTTGCCATTGTCCATCCGCGCCTGCCCCGATCCGCGCAGCGTCGGCCGCACCTGGTACATCCCTTTACCACGGCCCGCTATCTGAATGCTGCCGGTCAGGCTGCCGCGAATCGTATTTGCCGCCTTCGCGTGTTGCGCGGCGAGCGCTTCCTGCAGGTTGATATTCTGCGCGTTCACGTTGAAATCGAAGGTCGGGTCCGGCCCGATCGTTGTCACGCCAGCGGTGCCGATCGATCCCTCGAACGCGCCGATCTTGAGCGAATTCACCTCGACGCGATCGCCCCCATAACTGGCGTCCAGCGCGAGCGCCGTAAACGGCACGTTCGCTACCATCCCGGAGCCCACGGCGAGCTTGATTGACCCGCTCAGCGCCTCGCCGTTCTTGCTGACAATTCCGTTAGCCGCCGCCTGCCGCAGATTCTCGCCGCCTGCGTTTTGCCGGCTCGGCATAACTTCGGCCAGCGTTATTTTATCGACGCTCAGGCGATACGCCGCATGGAGCGGCTGAATCGAATCCACCGTCGCCTCCAGTTGCGCGCGTCCCGAACCGATCCTGAAGTAGATCGGGCCGAGAGTCGCGCTGTTGCCCGCGACGTGAATCGTCCCGTTGATAGCGCTGACCGGCGGCGATTTTCCTCCGGGTACCGCGAGATTGACGTTCGCCAGTCTCACCGTCCCGTCGATTTGCGGGCGCTTCTCCACAATGCCGACGCGGGCATGAATTTCGGCGCTACCGCCCGGGTTATAACGCTGCGCGGGGGCAATCATTCCCGCGAGCGGGCCGATATCGAACTGGTTGCTATCGACACGCGCCGACAGCTTACCGTCAGCGGTCGAGATATCGGTTACCTTCGCCGCCAGGTTCGCCAGCGTTAGGTCTGCCTGCTGAACGATCAACCTGGCGCCGGCGCGCGTGCCGCTCGCGGAAACTATCAGCGCCGTCCCCGGCGGCTTGTCGAAGTTCGGAGCGAAGGTAACTCGATTTGCAGTCAGATCGCTGCTCGCGTCGAAGCTGATGGCATCTATTGTCCCTGAGAGCTTGACCTTCAGTTGTACCTCGTCCGATAACGACAGCGCCGGTGGCACCGCTTTGGCGAGGTCCGGCACCGACCTGATCTGCGACAGCGTCAGCGGACCGATCATCGCGTTAAAAGCGACCGCGATTGCGCCGACATCGATCGCCCCGTCCTGAACTATCGGCCCGGCGGTGCCGCTGACCTGCAGGTTCCGGCTATCGCCAAAGACTGCCGCGTCAATCGCGATATCGAAGGGCGCCGTCAGGCTGAAGTCCTCGACCTTGACGTTGACCGCGTTGACCGTCACGGGAGCACCCCCCGATTGCTTGTCCGCATAGACGATACGCCCGTCCTCGATCGTGAACGTCTTAATACTGACCCCACCCCTGGCCGGCGTGCCGTTCGCTTCGCTCGAGGATCCCAGGCCACCCCCAAACCACGACCCCCCGCTTCGCTTCCTCTTCAGTCCCTCTTCCGCGCCGCGTTTTTTCGCGATCGTGGTGAAGTTCAGCGCGCCCGCCTCATCGCGAATTATTCTGATATGCGGCTGACTCAGGATCAGGTCGGTGACTTCGAGGTCCCGATACAGCAATGGGATGAATTCGACCTTAAGAAAGACCTCGTCGGCCTCCACGAACGGCAATTGCGAAAAGGCGTCGTCGTCATCGATTTTGACCCGGGTCACCTCGATTGAAATTCCGCGGCCGAAGCTCGCCTTGATCCCGGCGGCTTCGACTGGACGTCCGATTGCGTCGCTGAGCCGTGCCAGGAGCCGCGCGCGGTTGGCTTCAATTATCGAGTTGAGATTGAAGTAAGCATAACCAACAACGCCGGCGGCGATCAGCACGATTACGCCGATCGCGCCGCCGATAGCGAACAGAACTCTGCGCATGGAAGGCACCTCGGGTTGCGCTGATGTGTGATCTCTGCCCGCCTTAATCAAACCGTCTCAGCGCGGCGGCGGTCAAGCCAGCGTCGAACAGCGTCAACGCGTCAGCCATTTCGATCCGCAGCAGCCCGGTCAGTTGCGTCTCGTAATCGTCGAGCGATCGAATTCCGACCCGCTGCATCCCCGCGATATTGATCGTTGACGGATGCATCATGGGAATCACCCGAATACCTTGATCAAGCGTAGCCGCCTTTGCATGCATCTCGACGAGCTTCACCGGATGTCCCAGGGCTGCGGCGGCGGCGCGTGCGCCGAACGCGATTATCAGCCGCGGCTTGGCCAGCTTGATCTCCCGTCCCAGGTGACGTTCGACGCAGGTCGAGTTTTCACCCGCACTCGGCGAACGATTCGCTCCGGTGGGTGACGAAGGCCAGCACTTCACGGTGTCGCTGAAATAGAAGAGCGCCTCCGGTTCGATTTCGCGGGGCGCGACGGCGCGGGCGAACGCGCGGCGAATCACCAGGTTGCGCGGATTCGAAAACGGCCGTCCGTTTTCGAGCGAGACCCGGCCGGGCGCCTCGCCCAGGATCATCAGCCCGAAGCGTGTGGTGCCACGGCGGCCAAGCGGAAACTTTCGCCACGGCGCGATCGTCGTGCATTCGCGGCATCGATTCACCCGCCGCCAGAACGCCAGCACTTGCGCGTCGCGGGTGTCGGGTGATTCCTCAATCACCTCGAATTCTCATTTTCGGATCTCGGGGTGGTTCTACCCTGCCAAAGCATCGGCTCTCAATATAGCAGGGACGACTCGCCCGGCGATTCGGGCGTGTGGATATTCGATTCCTTCGAGCACGCCCGATATGGCATCACGTCGGTTCCCTCGTCATATTTGACTTGCGGATATTGGAGTCCCCGTGGGTTGCGGGGGCAGATTGATGGGCGAGCGGATTCTCAACGCGCAGACCTCGACCACTTAGATGCCGAAGAAATGGAAACGTCCCGCCCGGCGCCAGCCTCCGGCACCTCCGTCGCCCGAGCCTGAGAAGCCGGTCTTCGCGTCGCCGTTTAAAGACCTCAAGAAATTGATCGAGCAGCGCGCTGCCGAAGCGAGACCGGCGCCACCTCCACCGCCGCAGCCCGTACCGAAACTGAAGTCACCCGCGCCGACACGACTAGCGACTGCGGGGCTGAAGATCATTGCGCCGCCGCCGAAGGTTGACGAGGAAGCACTCTTTCGGGAGGCCTTCGAGGGTGTGCGTCCGTTGGGGCTCCCCCGCGCCCAGCGCCTTGCCGTTGCGCCGCAACCCCGGCGCGAAATCGTCAGTGAGGATGCCGAGGTGCTGGCTGAACTCTCCGACCTGGTCTCGGGACAGGGCATTTTCGAATTGACCGAGACCGAGGAGTACGTCGAAGGTGCACGGCATGGACTCGACCCGCGGCTCCTGAGTCAGCTGCGGCGCGGTGAGTTCTCGATGCAGGCGCATCTCGATCTCCATGGCATGATCCAGCCTGACGCCAAAGAAGCGTTGACCAGTTTCATCGTCGATTCGGTCCGCAAGGGCCGCCGCGCAGTGCTGATCGTTCATGGACGCGGATTGCGATCGCCGGGCGGGCTGCCGGTGCTCAAGCACGCTGCCGCGCAATGGCTGTCGCATGGAATCGCGGGAGGCTACGTCCTCGCCTTTGCCACTGCCCGCCCGAGCGACGGCGGGGCTGGAGCAGTGTACGTGCTGCTTCGGCGCGAGCGGCGTCGCGCCAAGTTCGACGTTCTGCAGGGCGCCAAACGGCGCGATTGACCTTCGGCAACGCGCCTCCGTCATCCCAGAGTCGAATTGTGCGCAGTCGCAGACTCTCAGAGTCTAATTTATGCGCACCTCGGAGAGTCTTTGCTTCCACGCACCTCGCAGACTCTAAGAGTCTGATTTATGCGCACCTCGGCTCGCAAGCTCGCCTAGTGTCAAAAACGGGGCCCCGCGATGGAGCCCCGTCTTCAGTTCCAACTGACTTCCCGCGCTGCCGGCCGTTACATCTTGCCCAGCAGCAGGAACGAAATGACCAGCGAGTAGAGCGTCAGCGACTCCACGAAGGCCAGTCCGATGATCATGGGGACAAACAGCTGGCTGGTGCTATTGGGATTGCGCCCGATCGATTCCATCGCCGAGGCCGCCAGCCGCCCCTGTCCCAGACCGCAACCCAGCGCCGCAATACCCAGGCCCAGGCCGATTCCAAGGCCGATGAGACCCGCGCGCGAGCCTCCCGGAGCGCCCATCGCACCCTCTTGCGCCATTGCGCCGAGTGGTGAGGCGAGCAGCAATCCGATCGCCACCGTCACATACATCCAGGTCCTGCGAAACATTCACCTTCCTCCTTGATTCCGCGCCTTTCCTTGGGCCCTGTGCTATTTAACCCAGCCTTCTATCATCTTCCACATCTTCGGCCGGACCGAATTACCGGGTTCGCGGACTAAACTCTATTTGCTTTGCCGGCCGGCAACCGCGATGGTCCGCGCGCCTGACCGCCGGATCTTCTAGTGATGCGCCGCGCTCGCCATCCGCACGTAAGTGATCGACAGGATCGTGAAGACCAGCGCCTGCACCACGCAAACCAATGTGCCCAGAGCGTAAAACGCCAATGGAATTACGAGGTAGGTGTACCGGGTGAAGATGCTCAACACCTGATGGTCGGCGAACATATTGGCGAAGAGACGAACACCAAGCGAAAACGGGCGGAACAGGTTGTCCGCGACCTCAATTGGCAGCATCAGCGGCGCGAGCACCAGCATCGGGCCGAGGAAACTTTTGAGATAGCCCGCGCCTTGTGATTTGAAGCCCTGGTAGAGGTAGAAGGCGAAGCAGATCGCTCCGAGCGCAAGGGTCAGATCGGTGTCGCCGGTGGGCGGTTCCATCCCGGGGATAAGGCCGAAAAAGTTCGCCATCAGAATGAAAATGAAGATGCTGCCGAAGAACGGTACGAACCTTCGTGACCCATGCAACTCGGAGACATTCGCGACGAACCCGTCGAGCCATTCGGTAATAACCTCGCCGACTCCACGCAACGTAATGGTTTCGTCGGGAGTCATCGGATCGCTGGCTGCGTCGAGTGCGCGGCGCGCCATCACCGCGAAGATCAACAGCAGGCCCATCACGATCCAGGTACCGATGATCGCCGGCGAGAGTCCGCCAAGATGATCGGAGAGGATCTCCATGAAATTAATCGGCTTCAAGCTTTCTGGTCCTCCGGATGCACCAGGGTCGCGCGCGCGGAAGCGTGCCAAGTTTCAGCAAAGATCGCAACAATCTGGGTCAAAACGCCGAGCATGAATCCCGCCAGGTTCAGATGAGTATAAGCGATCAGAATATAGACAACTCCAACGAATAAGAAAAGTTTCATTGGCGCGAGGATAATGCCCGCGACGTTGGCGCTGCCGCCCTGCGCGAGTGCGATAATCGCCCGCCCCACGATCGTCAGTAGAAACAAGTTCGCAATCATCAGGGCGGCACCGACGGCGCAGCTCATTGCCGCGGCAGACGATCCGAATATCGCCAGCGCCGCGGTTGCGATCGCTGCGACGATTCCGGTGGTGCGCTGGATTCCTCCAATCGAGGGTACGGCCCAGTTCATCTGTTCAAGCATCTCCCGCCGAAACTAATGCGGCGCGTGCGCCTCGTCTCTACTTCCATGCAGCTAAACCACCGACAGGTATCTGCCAAATTACTTCCGCGCTCCTGTGTCTGCCTATCGAGTCGAACCAATCGCCCGCGCTAAAGATTGCGCTGGAAATCGCGCAACTCAACAATCAGCCGGTACATCCCCAGGAACACTCCGAGTAACACTCCAGCGACCGCCAGCCACGGCGCGGTATGGAAATAGTCGTCGAGATAATAGCCGAGCAGCGAGCCACCGAGAATCGGGGAAAAGAATTCGACTCCTACGGCGGCGAACCGCCACATGCTGACATGTTGCTTTGCTTCGGGCGGCATCGGTGGAAGTTCGCAGCGCTCCGATCAAACGGCCGCGAGCGACTCCTGCACGGCGGCGATGGTCGCATCGATATCGGCATCCGAATGGGCGAGCGAGAGAAACATCGCCTCGAATTGCGCCGGGGGCAGATTGATCCCGCGCTCGAACATGGCGTGGAAGAACCGGGCGAACGCCGCGGTATCGGCGGTGCGTGCGCTCTCGGCGTCGGTTACTTTATTAACCCCCAGGAAAATCGTTAAAAGGGAACCCGCGCGATTAACGCATCCGGAGCGACGAGCCGCGCCGAGTGCCACGCGCATCCCGGCTTCCAGCCGCGCACCCGCAGCCTCGAGCCGCTCATAGGTGCCGGCCTGCGCAAGCAGGGTCAACGTCTCGAGACCCGCCCGGACCGAGAGCGGATTGCCCGAGAGCGTGCCTGCCTGGTAAACCGGTCCGACCGGCGCCAGCAAATCCATCAGGCCGGCGCGACCGGCAATCGCACCAACCGGCAATCCACCGCCAATAATCTTCCCCAACATCACCAGGTCGGGGTCGGCGTCGTAGAGTTCGTACGCCGCGCCGTAACGGAGGCGAAAGCCCGTGATGACCTCGTCGCAGATGAGCAGCGCGCCATGCCGGTGAACGATAGCACTGAGTTGCTTCAGAAATCCGGGAGCGGGCGGCACGACGCCCATGTTTGCGGCGAGCGGTTCCACGATCACCGCCGCGATTTTGCCGGGCTCCGCTGCGAAATAGCGCTCCACCGCGGCGAGCGAATTATAAGGCGCCACGCGAGTGAGTGCGGCGAGCGCTTCGGGTACGCCAGCGCTGTCGGGGACTCCGAGGGTCATCACTCCGGAGCCGGCGCGAACCAGCAGCGAATCGCTGTGGCCGTGATAACATCCATCGAACTTGATGATCCCCGGCCGCCCAGTGGCGGCACGCGCAATTCGCAACGCGGTCATGCCAGCCTCGGTGCCGGAACTGACCAGGCGAACTTTTTCTGCGACTGGGATCGCGGCGCTGATACGCTCGGCCAATTCGACTTCGATAGCGGTCGGTGCGCCGTACGAAAATCCGCGGCGGGCCTGATCTTCGATCGCCGCGACCACCGCGGGATGCGCATGGCCGAGTATCGCGGGACCGTACGCGCCGACGTAATCGATGAAGCGATTACCGTCCTCATCGAAAAGATTCGCACCGTCTCCACGCGCGATAAACGAGGGTATCAGGCCGACCGCCTTCCAGGCGCGAACCGGAGAATTGACGGCGCCCGGTATTTTTTTCGCAGCGCGATCGAATAGCGCCGCCGAATTTTTTTTGGCAATTTTCATCGCAGCAGGATTTTGTCGCCGATAGTTCGCAAATAGACAGTCGTTTAAGCGCGCGGCCAGATCAAGCGGCACGATCGTTAGAATCAGCCGATCGCGCGCGAAGGCTCCCAGAGCCGACGTCGAATAAGGCAAAGATCCCTGTACAGAGCAAGTTGAAATGCGAAAGATTTTTTTTCGCGGAATTTCCCTTGAAAAATCACACACTTTTAACCCGGGGCGAAACTTTGCTTGAATGACTCCTGAAAAGCATCTACTCAATATCCCTTCACCGTTGCACTAACGAGCGTCGAGACAGGTGCTTCCTGCAACGGTAAAGCATCAGGATCATCGTGGCCTACCGGCACGAACGAGCTTTTCTCAAGCGAAACCATTCACGATATCGGCGCGATCTGAACGCTCGATATCACACGGGAGGTAACCGGCATCGACCCCGGTGAGTTGATAATTGGTGCCGACAATTCCGACAGCGACCGATGGAAATTGCGTAAAATTGGCTTATCAACAGATGTGGATAAGGCTGTGAGTAATTCGAACCTAAATAATGACTTTCGATTGCGGGCCTTAGGGATCGGGTCTGTCGTCGATCAGGGGGTGAAGGAATGAACGGTGTGTGGCAAAAGGCTGCTGACCGGATGCGCGACACCTTGGGACAGGTCAGTTACGAGACCTGGATAGGACCCCTCAGTTTCGTCGCAATGAACAATGGTACGGCGACGATCGAGGCGCCCAATCGATTCTTTCGTGATTGGGTAAGCGATCGCTATCTCGACCTGCTGCGCCATTCACTGTCCGCGGAAGTCGGAGAGCCGATTGATATCAAGCTCACGTTTGGCAAGGACGCCGGCGCACCCGCCAACGCGCATGCGGCCACCAACGGCAACACCAGCAGTGGCGGCAACGGTCACGCACCCAAGGGGCGCAGCACGAATGCCGGCAACGGAGTTGCAGCGAGTTCCGGAGAAAGCTCGCGCCGCGAACTGCATCCAGGACTCGCGCCGCGCTATACCTTTCCGGAGTTTGTGGTCGGTTCGAGCAATCAGTTCGCCCATGCGGCGGCGCAGGCGGTCGCAAATCAGCCTGGCGAGAAATATAACCCGTTGTTTATCTATGGTGGTGTCGGCCTCGGCAAAACTCACCTTGCAACGGCCATCGGTCATCACCTGTGGGCCACCAGCAATCAGCGGCGCAAGGTTCTGTTCATGCCGGCCGAGGTCTTCATGAACGAGCTCATCAGTTCGCTGCGGCGCGACAAAATGGGCGAGTTCAAGGAAAAGTTCCGTCGCGTTGACGCGCTGATCCTCGATGACGTGCAGTTCCTGGCCGGTCGCGAGCGCACCCAGGAAGAGTTCTTCCATACCTTCAATTCGTTACACACTGACCGCCACCAGATTGTGCTCACCTCGGACAAGGTTCCGCGCGATATCCCGGGACTCGAAGATCGCTTGAGAAATCGCTTTGAGTCGGGGCTGATTGCGGATATCGCACCTCCCGACCTGGAAACGCGGGTCGCCATTATCCAGAAGAAAGCGGCGCTGGAAAATCTGCCCTTGCCGGCAGAGGTAGCGCTCTATATCGCGCAGAATGTATCGGCCAATGTGCGCGAACTAGAGGGCTGCCTGACTCGACTGGCGGCGCTCGCTTCGATGGGTAAGACAGCGATCACGACGGACTTTGCGCGGCAGGCTTTGCGGGACCTCATTCGCACGCACGAAATCAAGCCCGATATTGAATCCATCCAAAAGACCGTGGCGGATTTTTTCCATATCCGGCTCGCCGACCTGAAGTCGAAGAAGCGCACGCAGCACATCGCGTTCTGCCGCCAGGTCGCAATGTATTTGTGCCGCAAGATGACCGATAGCTCGTTCCCGGCGATCGGCGAGGCCTTCGGCCGCGACCATTCGACAGTGATTCACGCGCACAACCTGATCGCGCGGCGCATCGGTAACGACTCTGCGTTTCGCTTTTCGATCGAGAAGATCGAGCGGGAACTTAAGGCCACTCACGCCAACGCCGCATAAGGATGGATCAAGCTGTGTACAACCTTGGTACAATCGGACCGTTATCTACAGCATCGCGCGATGCGCGCGTCGCAGCGGGTTTTGCGGGGGATTGGTCAACAGTTTATGCCCAGCATAATTCGCTTTGTTGGCGGACACTTGGCCGAACGTTGAACAAATCAACAGGCCCTACTGTTGATCCTGATTAGCTCTTTTAGATCAAGATCAGGATAGTAATAGCAGGGCTGACGGAACGGGAATTAAATGGAACTGGTTATCGAACGGGCTTCGCTGCAGAACAGTCTTGCCATGGTTCAGGGGATCGTCGAGCGGCGCAACACAGTGCCGATCCTCGGTCACGTGCTGATTGAACCCGAGGGCTCAAAAATCAGGCTCTCGGCGACCGATCTCGAGGTCGGAATCCGCACTGAAGTCGCGTGCAAGGCCTCCGAAAAAGGAAGTCTCACGCTCAACGCGCGCAAACTGTTCGAGATCGTGCGCGAGGCCGAGGGCGAGGAGGTTTCGTTCAAATCGCTCGAGAACGACTGGGTCGAGCTGAAATGCGGCCGCGCTCGTTTCAAAATGATGGGCCTGGATCCGCGCAGCTTTCCTGCGATGCCCGCTCAAGCGACCACGGGCAGCGCGGAGCCGGCGCGCAGGGCTGTCAAAGGCGACCTCAAAGTTGCCGGTACCGTCCTTGCCGCGATGATCGACAAAACCCTGTTTGCGGTCAGTCCCGACGAGGCGCGCTATAACCTGAGCGGGGTCTATATCGACTCGCCAGCGGCGGGTATGGCGCGGATGGTTGCGACTGACGGCCATCGGCTTTCGCTGATTGATCGTGAAGTGCCCGGCTTTTCGATGAGCGGCGGCGCGATAATTCCGCGCAAGGGCATGGCGGAATTGCGCAAGCTGCTCGATCAGGCCGGAGAGGGCGAAGTTGAACTGACGCTCGATGGCGCGCTCGCGTGGATCAAGCGCGGCGCGACCGAAGTCTCGATGCGACTGGTCGAGGGCGAATTTCCGGACTATCGCGGCGTCATACCGAAACAATCGCGCTACCAGGTCGCGGTCAGCCGCGACGCCCTGTTGAGTGCGATCAAGCGCGCGGCGATCTTCTCGAACGAGCGCTATCACGGAGTGAAGCTGGGCCTTTCGAGCGGCACGTTAACGGTATCGTCGGCCAGCCCGGAGATGGGTGAGGCCAGCGAAACCATCGATGTTGAATTCGGCGGTGACGAATTCTCGATCGGCTTCAACGCGTCGTATGTGCAGCAGGTTCTGAACGTACTTCCGGAAGGCACCGAAGCGGTGCTTGGCCTCAGCGACGAAGTCAGCCCGGGCGTGATCAGCACCACTGCAGACAGCCAGTTCACCTACGTCGTGATGCCGATGCGCCTGTGAGCGCGCAGGCAGCGCATGTCGGTGCTAGGTTGAAGGCGGAGGGACGCGCACCAGAATCATCGAATTGAGTCCGTGCTCCTTCGGCTCCCATGGGTAAAGCGTTTCGGCGATAACCGGCTCGTTCTTAAACTTCAGCAAACCGATATCCCGGCGTCGTACGATCAGCCATTGCACGTGGCCACTGCTGACGGCGTTATCGAGGTCGGCCAGCTTGTCGTATTCGGGCACCGGCCGCGATAGTCCGAGGTAGAAGACCGGACCCTGGTTGCGGAAGAAAACGAGGGTCGTGGGATGGTCGCCGATTAGCGTACGAACCTGGGCGGCGAAGGGCTTTTCGCTCCGAAAGGCGTCGCCTGCCGGCATCGCGAAAACGAAGAAATAGAACATGAACAGCCAGGCGATTATGCCAATCGCGATGCCGGCGCGCGCGATCTGGAAGCTCCGTACGGCGTAAATGATCGCCGCAATCGATCCGATCCAGCAAAGCGCGAAGATTGCGGAGTTGGGAATTGACGGGAGTTGTGACCATGGCGCTGGCAGGAAGTGAGACGGCGGCAGAAATGCCAGCGTGGATAATACAACCGCGGCTACAATAAGCCCGAAACCGATCTTCACTAACGTCCTTGCGAAGATCGACAAGTCCTCGAAGGGACGATCGAGTAAGCGCGCAACCATGATCGCGGCGGCGGGAAGTATCGGCAGGATGTAATAACTGCGTCGCGAACCTGACAGCGTAAAGAACACGAAAGTCGCCCAGAAGAACGTCATCGTAAAGCGATCGCTGTGCAACCGAATCGAGTGTTCAATAACGCGCGAACGCGCCCGATGCATATCGACGAGAGCCGCAGGGAGCATTACGCTCCACGGCGCCATGAGAGCGAAGATCACATAGGTGTATAGGTAGAAAGGCCCGCGATGGTCGAACGGCTCGAAGTAGCGCTGAACGTTCTCGCGATAAACCATTGCGAGACCCTTGGCCGACCCGGTTTCGAGCTTGGAAACCGCGAACGGCACATAGTAAATGCCCGCGGCGATCGCTATTGCGACTGGCGTCTTCCAGTTGAAGAACCACTTGTTCCGGCCGATGATCCACCGGACGCGACGGCTCAACGTCCCATAGAGAAGTCCGCGGCCAAGTTCCGCCCATCCGTCGCCGAACATGCAATAGGAACCAATCACGGCGATTGGCAGAACGAAGCCCAGCAAGCCCTTCATTTGTGACGTCAGCGCCATCACCAGCCATAGCGCGAGTACCCACCATCCGTCCTGATCGCGCTCGTGGCGAAGGAAGAGGATCAGCGCTCCCAACTCACCCGCGATGGTTTCGACATCGGCCGAGGCGTTGCGCGAGAAGAACACGAAGCTGAAGCTGGTTGCGAGAATGAACGCGGCGGCGACGCCGGTCCTGAGATCGTAAAGCCGCCGCCCGATCGAGATCAGAAAGACCACCGCGATCATCCCTGCAATGGCGCACGGCAGCCTCGCCGCAGCCTCGTTCATGCCTCCCGTCACCCATGTCGATGCGACTACGAGCCAGTAGGTCGCGAGCGGTTTATCATAGTAAGGATGGCCGTTAATTGTGGGCCAGAAGTAGTTCGAGGTGAGCTGCATCTCGCGGGCGATCTCGGCCCAGCGGAATTCCGAGGCCCACAACGCGCGGGCGCCGAGTCGGGCAAAGAAGAGGATTGCGGCGAGGCCGATGACGATCCACGCCATTTTACGCCAGCGGATGTTGTCGTCAGTCGCGGCGGAGGCGCTCGGATCGGTCGCGACGAAAGTGGCTGGGGAGCCGGTCGCCTGGATCTCAAGGGTGGTCGCCTGGCGGCTCAAATCAGCAGATTCCATCACCGGAAAGAGTCGCAGTCTGTTTTATCGATCGCAAGCGGGGGTGGCACGGATGCTTGTCGCAAGTGCCGATGATAGATTAGAGGACGCCCGGCGCGAGTATTAACGAAAAGCCGATCCCCTGGGTTCTGAAACATTGGCTCTGATCCGCAAGCGCTGGCGCAAAACTTCTGTCCCGCGAGTCGAACACCATGAGCCAGGATCACAGCTCTCACGATAATCCCGCGCGCAAGTCCAATCGGCTGATCAACGAGCAGAGTCCGTATTTGCGCCAGCATGCGCATAATCCGGTCGATTGGTATCCGTGGGGCGACGAGGCGCTCGGGCGGGCGCGGGCCGAGAACAGGCCGATCCTGCTCTCGATTGGCTATTCGGCGTGTCATTGGTGCCACGTGATGGAGCGCGAGTCATTCGAGAACGAGGCGATCGCGCAGGTGATGAACGACAATTTCGTCTCCATCAAGGTCGATCGCGAGGAGCGTCCCGACCTCGACCAGATTTACATGGACGCGGTACAACTGCTGACTGGTCGCGGCGGATGGCCGTTGACGATGTTCCTGCTGCCCGATGGGCGGCCGTTTTACGGCGGCACCTATTTTCCGCCGGTTGACCGTCACGGGCTGCCCGGCTTTCCGCGACTGCTCGCGGCGATTGCCGACGCCTATCATAAGCAACCCGGTGACGTGCAGCAGAACGTCGAGCGCTTGACGACCGCGATGGGCTCGGTGGCGAATCTGGAGGCGTCAGGCGACGAGCTTTCGAGCTCGACTCCGCTGAACGCGGCGCGCGCGCTGGGGAAGCATTACGACAGTGTCCATGGCGGTATTGGCGGTGCGCCGAAGTTTCCCAATACGTTCGTCTTTTCGCTTTTCCTGCGCATGTACGACGCCGACAGCGACATTAATTTCGCTGACATGGTGCGCGATACGCTGACCAAGATGGGGAAGGGCGGAATTTACGATCAGATTGCCGGCGGCTTCCATCGCTACAGCGTCGATGAGCGTTGGCTGGTGCCGCATTTCGAGAAGATGCTTTACGACAACGCGCTGCTGGCGCGGCTTTATCTCGATGCGGGCCGGGCGCTGAACGAGCCGGACTTTTTGCGCATCGCGCGCGAAATTCTGGAGTACGTCCTGCGTGAGATGACGAGCCCGGACGGCGGATTCTATTCGTCGCAGGACGCCGACAGCGAAGGGGAAGAGGGCAAGTTCTTCCTCTGGACGCCAGCCGAAGCGCGCGAGGCGATCGGTGACGAAGAACTCGTGAAGTTCGCACTGCGGTATTTTGATGTCAGCGAGGAAGGGAATTTCGAAGGGCGCAACATCCTCAATCGCACGATCGATCAATCGGACGCGGCGAAGTTGTTCGGCAAGTCGGCCGACGAGATCGCGCGCGCGATCGAAACCATCAAGGCGCGGATGTTTGCTGCCCGCGAAAAGCGTATCAAGCCCGGCCGCGACGAGAAGATCCTTGCAGCCTGGAACGCGATGATGATCGCGGCGTTCGCCGAGGGCTATCGAGCGCTCGGCGACCCGCGTTATCTGGCGGCTGCGGAGCGCGCCGCCGGTTTCGCGATGACCACGCTATGGGACGGCCGCGCGTTGCGGCGGTCGTACAAGGACGGCGTCGCGCGCTTCAACGCCTACCTCGAGGACTACGCCTTGATGGCCGGCGCGATGATCGACACTTACGAGGCTTCGCTCGACTCCCGCTACCTCGAACACGCGCGAACGCTCGCGGGCGTCATCCTCGATCGTTTCCTGGACAGCGAAAGAGGCGGGTTCTTCTTTACTTCGGACGACCATGAAGAGCTGATTACCCGGGCCAAAGCGGCCTTCGACGGATCCACACCGTCGGGCAACAGCGCCGCGGTGATGGCGCTGCTGAGGCTGCACGCCTACACCGGCGATGATCGCTATGCGACAGAAGCCGCGCGCACCATTAACCTCTTCGCGGAGTTGATCGAGAAACAGCCGTTCGGCTTCGCCCATATGCTCGAGGCGGCCGATCTGTACTTTCGCGGGCCAACCGAAATCGTGCTGGTCGGAGATCGATCGTCGGCCGAGTTTCGCGCCTGGATCGACCGCGCCGGACTGCTGTATGTGCCGAATCGAGCGCTATTCGTTGCCGATCCGATGGGCGGCAGCGGCTTCCTCCCCGAGCAGGCGCGCGGCAAACCGCAGGTCAATGGACAATTGACTGCCTACGTGTGCCGCGAACGGACCTGCTCGCCGCCGATGACTACGTTCGAGGCGGTGATCGCGGCGCTCGACGACTAGCCGAAGCACAGGTTCGATTCCCGCCGATGGATGACGATCAGGGTGGATAGAGAAGCCGAGGCCGGCGGCGTCGAAAGGGCGGCTCGGGTGGTTAATGGGCCCGGAGCGGAACAGGTACCGCAGTTCGCAACGACCATCGTCAATCGCGCCGCGCGCAACATCCGGAGCACGATCAAAACGGTCCTGTTCAATGCGCGGTCGGGCGCGCGCTTCGACGGCATCCTTGCATGTCTGAAGCGTCCGCCCCTGGCCGATGCGGACGTAATCATCCTGTGCGAGGCGGATTGGCGAACGCGGCGATCCTTCGATCGTGAGGTTGCCGCCGAGTTGGCCTCGGCGCTGGACATGAGCTTCGTCTATGGCCCTGAATTCGCAATTGGGCGAGCGTCCCGAACGACTCCTTCGTTTTTCGGCAATGCGATTCTGAGTTCAGCTCCGTTGCGCGACGCCTGGATGATTCCGATGTCCTATTCGGGCCGGAACCGCCGCAACCTGGCGCGGGTTGGACAGCCGCGGGCCCTCCTCGCGACCGCGACCTTCGCCGAGCGGCCGATAACTGTCGCCGTGGCGCATCTCGATAGCCGTTGGGATCCGGAAGGGCGAAAGCGCCAGTTGGCGCCGCTTATCGCACATCTGGAGCAAGCGCACGTGACCGGCCCGATGATTCTGGCGGGCGATTTCAACACCACCACTACCGAACTCGAAACGCCGTCGGCCTTCGCAATGATCGCGGCGCAGATTGCGCTACGCCCATGGCGCTTTCGCTACCCTGAACAATACGAGCCGCTGTTCCAGGACCTCGCGCGCGCCGGCTTCAAAATCGAAGGCGCGAATGCGCCTGGCAAGCCGACCTTTACCTTCAGCCGTGTGATTCCGCCGTGGCTGCGGCCGAAGCTCGACTGGATCGCGCTGCGCGGGTTAGAGCCGGTAGCGGGTTCAGCGCGGGTGATTCCAGCGCGCACCTCATTCTTTGGGCGGCGCGTCTCGGACCACGACTTCGTGATGTGCGAAGTGCAACTATAATCGATTCAGCTCAGTCTCCAGCCGGGCGACCGGCTACCCCGGGTTATCCTCCGCCAATGCCGACGACTACAGCTTCGGTTCGGCGAGCGGACCGCGCGCGCGTTCGTAGGCGTCCGCGACGCGGAAGACCGTCGCTTCATCGAAGGGTTTGCCGATGATTTGCATCGAGAGCGGAAGGCCGTTCGGCGCCAGTCCGGTCGGGATAGCAAGCGCAGGTTGACCGGTGACGTTGAAGGGAGCGGTGAAGCGCAGCACCGACGCAACCATGTCGATCTGGTGGCCGTTATCGCTGAGGGCACGGCCGCCGACGTCGATACGGGGAGCGGGAATTGCAGCGGTGGGCGCGGCAAGGACCGTGAAATGATCGAGCGCCTTGAGGGTCTCGGCGAGGATGGCAGCCCGTGAACGCTGCGCGCGAACGTAGTAGATGGCCGGCGTCATCATCCCGGCTTCGAGCATCCGGCGGACGTCGGCGCCGTAATCGTGCGCGCGCGTGCGCATCCATTGCTCGTGGTACTCGGCCGCCTCGGCCAGCATGATGCTGGTCGCGATGATGGAGGCCGTCTCGATATGCGGAACCGCCACCTCGTCCACGTCCGCGCCGAGAATCCGCATTTGCCGCAAGGCGCCGTTGAAGGAATGTGCGACTTCATCGGAGAGCCCGGTTATCAACTCCTTGATGAAGCCGACGCGAACGCCTTTCATGTCGCCGGTCAGCGCCTGCGCATAATCGGGAACCGGATCGTTGCTGCTGGTCGAGTCGTGAGGGTCGTGGCCGGCGATAACTTCCAGCATCAGGGCGGCGTCGCGCACGGTGCGCGTGATCGGGCCGGCGTGGTCGAGCGAATCGGCCAGCGGCATCACGCCGAAGCGGCTGACGCGGCCCCAGGTCTGCTTCATCCCGACGCATCCGCAAAAGGCAGCCGGAATGCGAATCGAGCCGCCGGTATCGGTGCCGATCGTCGCGGCGGCCATTTTCGCGACGATCGCGGCGGCGGAACCACCACTGGAGCCGCCGGGGATGCGTTCAAGGTCGTGGGGATTGCGGCAGGTTCCCCAATGCGGATTGGTGTTGGTCGCGCCGCTGGCGAACTCGTGGAGGTTGAGCTTGCCGAGCAGGATCGCGCCGGCTTCGCGCAGCCGTGCCCATACCGTGCAGTCGAAGTTGGGCACGAAGTCGCCCAGTATTTTCGAGCCGCCGGTGGTCAGGACACCGCGCGTGTTGCAGAGATCTTTCAGCGCGATCGGGATACCATGAAAGGGACCGCGCCAGTTGCCAGCCATGATTTCGGCCTCGGCCTTGCGGGCGGCGTCGCGGGCGTCATCGGCGGTCACCGTGATGTAGGCGAGCAGGCGTCCCTGATGGGCGTCGATCCGCTCGAGGTACGCCTCGGTAATCTCGACCGGTGATAGGTCTTTGGCGCGAATCTTTTCGGCCAGCGCCGCGACGTCGAAGTTGAGGATTTCGGCGTGATTGGACATGTAATCACCTAACGAGAACGGCTGGCGGAATCAGACGATGCGGCGGAGACGCGCGGCCTCGGCGCAGAGCGTCGGATAGCCGAACGGCGGCTGTACCCCGGCGAGGCCGATGCCGTGCAGGCGGCGCGAGTAATTCGCCATCGCGCCGACGATATGAGCGACCGATCCTGCCGCCTCGTCGCTAAACTCGTAATCGAACAATTCAAGCGCCAGGGCCTTGACGGTTTCCGCGTTCAATTTAGCCATCTCTCTCGTTCCTATTGCTGGTGGTCTCGCCCTGAATTGGGTGTCGGTCATATTTTAGCGCAAAGCTGCGGCGTTCAGTTAGTCCGAAAGTTGTGGTCGCTGCAGCGTTCCCCCAAAGCGGCGCCACCGCCTATCGAGCTACGCTGGTCGAGGAAGAAAATCTTCAGGCTTCTCAGCAAAGTGATATCAGCTTGTTTAGCATACCCCCCTACTCTATAATGAGAGCCCATGTCACATACGGTGCGCGAGAAACAGAAACTCCTGGCCCGGATACGGCGCCTTCGAGGACAGGTCGAGGCCATCGAGCGGGCTTTGGAAAAGGAGGCAGGATGCGAACAGGTGATGCACCTGATTGCGGGTGCTCGCGGCGCGATGGCCGGCTTAATGGCAGAAGTCGTCGAGGACCACGTCCGCACCCACCTTGTCGATGATCAAAAGCAT
>Ga0302324_100002412_pt1 | contig 43276 bp, 49 predicted proteins | sample Palsa_T0_1_FD_201949 | JGI IMG/M metagenome (GOLD analysis project Ga0302324, IMG submission 201949) | Peat permafrost microbial communities from Stordalen Mire near Abisko, Sweden - Palsa_T0_1 | ecosystem: Environmental > Terrestrial > Soil > Palsa > Peat permafrost | place: Sweden: Abisko... | reverse complement strand
TCCGCTTCAATGACCGACAGGTCTCGCACATCGGTATTTTAACATCGGGAAATATTACCGCCAGCGGCGGCCGAACGATCAAATCCTAGCGCAGGGAATACGTGCGTAGCGCTCCGTTGAAAAACGGTCGAAAATTTGGCGAATCGTCCGCTCCCTTGCGGTCGCGGCTCGGCTAGGGGGTCGTACGGCTCGACACGGAGTTTTTCATCACCATTGGTGGGCCGCAGATCCATGGGTACTCCGTTGAAAAACACTGCATGTCGGCATCGGGTACCGCTCGTTGACACTCACGGCTCGGCTAGGGGTTGTGCGTTGTCGCAGGGGTTTTCATTATCATTGATGGGCCGCAGGCGGGTTCAGCGGCGATCACACCGATGTTCCCACTCCAAGCTGCCGCTTCTTTCTGCCCGAAGCTTTCACCGGCTTCGCATCCAGCGACCAGCGTCCCAGCTTGTACGTGCGGCTGAAGCCAGTGGGCATACTCGAGATCGTCACGGAGATCGAGCCGCCGCTGTCGCACTCATACAGCTCTTCGATGCGTTGCCGTCCCGCGGAAGCCGAATACTCCACCGCCAATGATTTCAAGTCCGCTGTATCTTGCAAGGCGGGATCGAACGGAAAGTAAATCTCATCCCACATGGTCACTTCGCCGCTGGGTGAGCCGTCGGCTGTCCGGTGACTGCATTCCAAGAAACGGAAGTGGCCTACATTGTGCACAGGCGAGTAGCAGCGTCGAATGGCAAGCGGCGAGGCTCCCGCTTGCGGCAAACTCAGCCCTTTCTCAAACAACGGATCGAATACAATGCGCAGCCCGCTATCCGCTTCGCGCCACACGCCAAAAGAACGGGCCAGCCGTTCGGTGAGTTGGTAGATGCCGGGTTGCCCGGCTTGGATGGCTAACCCGATGGCCGTAGCGGATCGCGTATAAGCGGAGCGCAGCACACGCCGTCCGAAACGTTCGCGCAACACACGAGCCACCAGCGGCAATTCGCTACCGCCGCCGGTGACATAGAGCGCGCCGAAATCTCCGTCGCGCTGTGCCAGCAAATCCTCGGCCGCCGCCAAAGTTTCCTCCACCAGCGGCTTGGCCATCTCGTAAAAATCGGCCACCTGCACAACGACATTGCCCCAGGCCGCGTTGATCGGCTCCAAATCAATGGGTATCCGGCGCGAATTCGGATTTAAGGATTCCTTCTTCAGCCGGCATTCCTCGAGCAGACCGAACCAACCGGCAGCCGATATCTGATCGCGCGCGTCCAAGCTGACTTCCGCCTTGTCCAGCGCTAAGTCGGCCAGGATGTGGTCGAAATCGTCACCGCCAATCGACGGAATTCCTTCCGAAGCAATCACATGATGCACGTTTTCATCCAGCGTTACCAGGGAAGCGTCGAAGGTTCCACCGCCGAGGTCGTACACCAGAATGGTTTCAGGGGTCGATTTGCTTTGCCGCTGACGATGCCCGAATTCAATGCTGGCGGCGCTGGGCTCATTGAGAATGCCAAGCACATCGAAACCGGCGGCGCGAAACGCCTCCACTGTGAGAAACCGCTGGTTGCTGTTGGCGTGCGCGGGCACGCCCAGCATGATCTGGAGCGGTTCGCCCGGCTTCAGCGATAAGTTCGAGCGCTCGCGGAGTTCCGCGTGGAGAGCCGAGGTCAAGCCTTGCAACAGGCTGTTTAGGGGAATTTGCCGATGCCCTAAATCCAGCATTGTGCGGGGTCCGGCGTCCTCTAAAAGACGCTTGATCGAACGGACAACTGTCCAAGAATCATCGGCTTGCGTCTCCCAAGCGCGCCAGCCATAGCGCCGCTCATCGCCCCGAACGGCGAGTAGCGACGGAAACCAATCGGGATTTGTCCCATCGGTGGATTCAAACGAGATCAACGGAAAGTTGCCGCGATCGGCGGCGGCAACGACGATGCGATTCGTCCCGAAGTCGATGCCCAACTTCATAATTTATTCAACCAGTGTAGCGGTCCGATGTTTTTTGGTTCGAAACGATGGCTACATTACCCTAGGCTCTTGACATAAACTCACTAGTCTTGCGACCTTCAGGTAATCTAGGATCTAGGCAAAGGAGTCACGGAATGGCACTCACGGCAAAAACACGACAGGTCGGCGACGTCTCGATCGTGGATTTGAACGGCAAGATTACGCTCGGCGAAAGCTCGGGCGTTCTGCGCGACGAATTGAATGCGCTGCTCGCTATGGGGCGCAAACACATCATCATCAATATGGCCAATGTATCGTATGTCGATAGCGCCGGCTTAGGCGAATTGGTCGGGAAATACACGACGGCGATGAATCAGGGTGGTTCGATCAAGCTGCTGCATTTGCAGGGCAAGATGAAAGACCTGCTGCAAATCACCAAGCTGCACACGATCTTCCCGATCTTTGAAGATGAGAAGGAAGCGGTGGCGAGTTTTGGCGCGGGGGCGGCGGCCTAAAGTTTTTTTTAAGGAGTAGCGCGGTGCGGCCGGATGCGGTAATCGTTGGCGTTCGGCATACGAATCACGTTACACATCTCGAACAAGCGGGAACGGGCGCGTTCGCCCACCCGCTCTTCGAGAGTGGTTTTATAGCGCGGCGCGGAAGCCACTGCTGGCTTGTCGATCAGCGCGCCGCCCATATCGGGATCGGGCAGGTTGGTTGTCACGATGGTGGGTTTCTTGTGATTGCAGCGGTAAGTCACGATCGCGGTCACGGTGTCTTCCACCCAATCGGTGACGCGATGCGATCCCAAATCGTCGAGTAGCAGGAACTCGGTCTCAAGGGCACTTCGGTAGGCATCGCGATTGGCCGCGCCGAGGGCTTCGCTATAACCGGAGCGGATGCGCTCGAGCAGGTTTTGATAATCGAAGAAAATTCCTTCATGGCCGCGCGCCATGAGCGAGCGCAGGGCGGCGATAGCCAGATGGGTCTTGCCGGTACCCGGGGGGCCTGCTAAAAGTAGACCTGGCTTCGGCGTCTTCGGGTAGGTGCGGGCGAAGGAAGAGACCGCTAGCATGACGTCGGCTAAGGCGCGCTGTAAGACTGGGTTATCGGTGGGCAGCAAGAAAGTCTCGAAGGAAGCTTGCCGGTAATTTTCTGGAATGCCGGCGCGAGCCTCGGCTTCCTCTACCTGCACTTCCGCCACGCAAGCACAACGATCCGCCGACGAGACGCCTTCTCTCTCGCTGACGGTCCAGCCGGTGCCGCCACACTGTTTACAATCGGCGCGGGCCATCTTTTACTCCAATACCATGAGCGTTTCGCCGGCGGACACGGTTGCGCCAGCGGCTACCAGAATTTTTGCGACCACGCCGTTCTTAGGCGCCTTGACTTCGTTTTGCATCTTCATGGCTTCCGCCACGATCAACCCTTGACCGGCCTCCACGCGTGCGCCCATTTCCACCAGCACTTTGACGATTTTGCCGGGCATTTGCGCACGAATCAGCGCCGGACCTTGCGAGGTTGAGGCGTCGGTCGATGTACGCCGGTCGCGCGCGTCTGCCACGGAAACGATGCGGGGCAGGCCATCGCTGCTCACCACCTCAAATTGATCGCCCAACTCCGCGAGATGCACTGTGAAGCTGCGGGTGCCGAGCAAAAGGGAGAACACGCCGGGCATTACTTCTTCGATGGACGCGGAATCCAGTGCGGCGCTGTCGAGTGAGTGGTTCTCGCCGTCAATCTCAACGTGGCACTTCAACGGAGTAAGCCTCGCCTTCCATTCGCTCGCCATTGCGATGCAGGCTCGCTCGTTTGTGCGGCCGCTGGTTTTTGCATTGCCGTTCGCGCTGCCGACAACATGCTCGAAAGCGTTGATTCGGGGGTGGGCTTTTCGGCTTTGAAGTGTGGCATGAAGCGGTCGAGGAAATTGGTATCCAAATCGCCAGCGAGCCAAGCGGCATCGCTCATCAATTGGGTGAGCAAGACAAGGTTCGTCTTAATTCCCAAGATGCGGTATTCGGCCAGGGCGCGGCGCATGCGGTCGACCGCTGTCTCCCGAGTGTCGCCCCAAACCGTCAACTTTGCCAGCAGGGGGTCATATTCCAGTGGAACGGTCCAGCCCGGGTAGACGCCTCCATCCACGCGCACGCCCGGTCCGCCTGGCTCTGAGTAGTGCGCCAGCCGCCCGGCGCTGGGAAAAAAGCCATTTTCAGGATCTTCCGCATACACACGGCACTCGATGGCCGACCCGTTCCAGCGAATGTCCTGCTGCTGGAGCGTCAGCCGTTCGCCGGCGGCAATGCGAATCTGCCAGCGAACTAAGTCAACGCCCGTGACACATTCGGTTACGGGATGCTCCACTTGCAGGCGCGTATTCATTTCGAGGAAGTAAAAGCGGCCGCTTTGATCGGCTAGAAATTCGAGCGTACCGGCATTCGCGTAGTTAACGGCGCGCGCGATGCGTAAGGCCGCTTCGCCAATCTGCTGACGGAGCTCGGGGTTGGCAAGCACGAGAGGCGAGGGACATTCTTCCACAACTTTTTGGTGCCGGCGCTGAATGGAGCACTCGCGTTCGCCCAGGTGAATGAGGTGCCCGTGTTCATCGCCCATCACTTGCACTTCGATATGGCGCGGGCGCTCGATCAACTTTTCCAGATAAACTTCGCCCGAACCGAAGGCGCGCTCGGCTTCGCTCGAAGCGCTGCTCATGGCAGCGGCGAGTTCGGCTTCATGATCTACGCGGCGCATGCCTTTACCGCCGCCCCCGGCGGCCGCTTTCAGGAGAACGGGGTAACCCAGTTCGGCGGCAATCTTGCGCGCTGCCTTGGCATCGTTCAGACCCTTTTCAGTACCGGGCACCACGGGCGCGCCTGCGGCGATGGCCACGCGCCGGGCGGAGGTTTTCGAACCCATTTGGTCGATGGCGCGCCAATCGGGTCCGATGAATTTGATTTTCGCCTTATCGCAGGCCTTGGCGAAAGATGCGTTTTCACTTAAGAAGCCGTAGCCAGGATGGATGGCTTCGGCGCCCACCTGCTTAGCCGCCGAGAGAATCTTGTCTTTGACGAGATAGCTCTCCGCCGAAGGCGCGGGGCCGACGCAAATCGCCTCATCGGCCATCTGCACGTGTAAGGAACGGCGGTCGGCTTCGGAGAAGATGGCGACGCTGGCGATGTTCATCTCGCGCAGGGCGCGGATAATGCGAACGGCGATCTCGCCGCGATTGGCGATGAGGATTTTGCCGAACAAATGAGGAAGGACTCCGAACTTTGTTGTAGCAGATGGGGAGTTCGATGCTGCTTGGAGTTATACCGGCCGAACTGGGCACGCGACCGGGTTTAGCAATACTCAAGAAGCCTCATCTCGTTCGCGATACGCCAGAGCAGACGGCGGAGGATCTGTCCGACACGCTCGAAGCAGCCTGATTTTCATTCGGTGGCCAATCCGCCGTTCGAGGCGTGCCATTCGACGATGAGCTGCGGATTTTTATCGAAGTCACTATAGCGAATCCATGTTGGCCTTACTACGAAGTACACGATTCCCGGCCAACTAAGGCGCGCGGGACCGTCTGGCCACGCCTTGAAATAGATCTCCTGGTAACGACGCCCCAACGCCGGTGATTTAAGTTCTTCCGCTGCGCCTTCATATTGGACTGTTTGTTCGCTTGTTCCCCAACCTCCAATCACGAAAGTGCAGGCCGGGTGAGCAAGGAGATTGGGATATTTGCGCGAACTTTTGGCAGTATCGAAGACGATCTCAAGCTGTGGCGTAACGGCGATTCCTACGAGGGCCGATTGAGGAGTGCCTCCGGGACCGACCGTCCCGAGGACACCAAGTCTCTCTTTCGCCATAAAGTCATAAAGGTCAGCTTGAGTCATAGCGTGATTCATTTGGGATATATCAAATCAATTTCCGCGCCCTTGGCTTCGCCAAACGTCTCTCCAGCCGGTCCTTCCGCTTTAGTAATGTTTCTGTGCGCTCAAACTCCAACGCTTGGCGCGTAAACTCCAGCGCTACCCCATAATTCTTCTCATCGTGTTCGTAATACTTCGCGAGTTCCTCTAACGCACCCACGCGCTGATCGTTCCGGCAACCTGCCAACTCGGTGTAAATCTTCAATGCAGCTGCGGGGCTGCCCAGCTTTTTCTCAAGCGCAGCCACATCCCAGAGGCAGCGAAACAGTAGCTTGTCTGGCAGGCCTAAATCAATCGCTCGCCTGAACAAATTGAGCGATCTCTCCATCTCACCCGCATTCAACAGCCAGCGCGCTACGCCGATTAAATCCTCTCCACGCCGCACGCCCACCTGTTTCAGCGTCTCAACGTCCGGCGTTCGAAATGCCGCCGGCACCACCGCCGTCAAACAGGCCAGCGTCAGAATATCCATGGCGTTGTGATGAAAAACAGGGACCAGCCGCTGTGCTTCGTGCGCGCGCAGATATTCAAAGTAAACATAGGGAATCAATTCACCTGGCAAATCGCCCTCGCGAAACACACCGAGGATTTGCTGCTCGAGCTGAATCAGCCGGCAGCTCTCCAGGCGCAACTTCCACAGCCGGCGCGCCCCAAACAGCAAATCTAAATGTTGTATCCGCGAAAACGGCGGTTTGTGGCGGCACACGCGATAGCGCGTCTCTAATAAAGGCTGGTCATATGTCTTGCCGTTGTAAGTGATCATGACGTCGAACTCGCTGAGATGGGCTTCGAGCGCGGCCAGCACACTCTTCTCTTCAAGGTAATCGCGCATAAAGAATTGCCGCACGCGAAACCCTTCCGCCGTGATGCGGCCCACGCCAATCAGAAAAGCATACGTGCCCGAACCCAACAACCCGGTTGTTTCGGTATCGAGAAACGCCCAGCGGGCCGGCGCAACCTCGGCGATCTCGTTATCGCTCAGCGCGTCCAGCAGGCTGGCGGGCAACTCACTCAGCTCTCCAATATCGGCCGAACCGTGCTGCTTCAATGCGGAAAAGAGCCGCTCGGTCTGAAAGTGCTCGCCAAATTCGTTGCTGACAACAGCCCCTTCCGCCCACTCCTCGATAAAACTGCGCGCGCCCCATGCTTTGGTTACGGGAGCGACTGCAACGGGCGTGTTTTCTTTACGGGCGTACTTTCCGGCGTATGCTTTGTCTATAGCGGCGATGCGCTGTTTGAGCCGCTCAAGCTGTGTCTCTATATCCAACATTGACGATTTGGGTTTGTTTCGCCTTTTATTTGCCAGTATAGCCGTTCTGCGGCGGAACGCCTTTATCACTCGCGCCGCGCTGTTTCTTTTGTGGAAGTGAACCGGGAACGCCGTTAAAATCCACTCTTCTTAAATTCCTCTCATTTCCCGCGGGACCTGTACAACTCCGCTCCGCTATCGGCGTCTTTGATCGCAGGAGGGATTAAACCAACATGTTCAAAGTTTCCATTAGCTCCGCGATGCGCGTGGGGGCCATCGCCGTAACACTCGTGCCCGGTTGGCAAATGTTGCACGCCCAAGGGTACCCGCCAAATTATCCACCGGCAGGCGGCTATTATCAGCGTCAGGCCGCGTCACCCGCCGAACGGACCATTGAAGATCTCAGGCAGATTGCCGAGCGCGAAACGTTCTCGCACGGCCAGCACGAACGCTATCAGCACGCTATCGAGCATTTGTCGGAGTTTTCGGGCAAGTTGTACGCTGGCCGATTCGATCGCGGCAAACTCGACCGCGGCATCGACGATTTGCGCAACGTGTTGGCGCGCAATCGCATGGATCCGCATGCGCGCGACGTCCTGGCTGGCGATTTGAATGAGCTTTATCGCTACCGCGCCAACTACGGCGGAAACAGGTATTAAGAGCCGATTGCTAACGCGCGCGGTTCAGTTCGGCAGGCGTCAGATCGCGCCACGCGCCTACCGGCAAATCGTCAAGGCGCCAAGGGCCGATGGCCACGCGCACCAATCGCAAGGTGGGTAGCCCTACGGCAGCGGTCATGCGCCTCACTTGCCGGTTGCGACCTTCGGTGAGCGTGATCTCGAGCCAGGACACGGGGATGTTGCGGCGATACCGGATCGGTGGATCGCGCGGAGGAAGCGCCGGCTCGGCGATCACCACTGCCTGAGCAGGCCGCGTTTGATAATCCCGTATTTGCAAACCGCGGCGCAAGGGTTCAAGATCCGCCTCACTTGCCGCTCCTTCGACCTGAACCCAGTAGGTGCGGGGATGGCTGAGCCGTTGGATCGCGCTATCGCTTGAGAGCAGCAACAACCCTTCGCTATCGAAATCCAGCCGCCCCACGGGATACACGTCGGGCACTGGAATGTAATCCGCGAGCGTGCTCCTTTGGCCATTCATCCCTGGCGTCGAGCCTTGGGTGAACTGGCACAACACTTGAAACGGCTTATTAAATAGTAAAGATCGGAACGGCAATGGCGTCTACACTCATGTTATGGCTCTCACAGATCCATCGCCTGAACTGGAACCCAAACGCACATCGAGTTTGCAGACGGCCTCCCGTATTGCTTCTTTTGGAATCTTACTAGCGGTGCTCTATGTCGGCTGGATATTCTATTCCCGCCATGCCTCTGACGAGCAGGCGGCTAGAGATTTAGCCATCAAGCAGGACGCGAAACGCCAGGAGCAAGCCAAACTCATATTTGGTTCTGGCGAAGTCAAAATCGTCAGCTATTCAGTCGATAAAGCAAGCATGACGCGCGGCGAATCGGCCGATCTTTGCTATGGAGTGATCAACGCGACCAAGGTGACGCTCGAGCCGCCGGTTGAAGCGGCGAAGCCCTCGGCTTATCACTGCTTGACGATCGCTCCGCGCGCTACCACGACGTACACGCTTACGGCCTCAAACGATCAAGGGCAGACGAAATCGCTGGCCGTGACCGTACACGTACGCTAGAGTTCGCTAAGCGTGGTGCTTAATGCTTTTTGTGCCCGCGCCGTTGAGCGCCGCCAGCTTTTCATCCAGGAACATCAAAGAGCGCTCCAACTGTTCTTTGTATCGTGGATTTTCCGCTTTAGCGAGATCCTGCAGCACTCGTGTGCGTGAAAGTTCCAAGCTCTCGCGTTCCCGCTGTAGACTGATTTCCGCCGCCTGCAATTGATTGACTCTTGACTGCTCACTTCGAGTAGCCGCCGCTTCAATCTGCGATTCGACAGCTTTACTCTCCCAGCCTCTTGCCATATACACCAGCTTGACACACTTCGCGAAGCGGCGGTTAGTTTTCACCCAGCAAGCGGTCCAGCTTCTCCAAACCGGGCTTTTCACCAATTGATAGCAATCAAGTAATCGCTGGCCCAAGACCAAGGCCGCCGACGCCGGATTAAAGACCATCTGGCCACCTGAGCGGCGGATGGCTAAGGGAATAATGCCGCGTGGGCACCGTTGCTGAATCTCGCCAACGGTCTTGGATGCCAACTGGCTTTTTCGCTCTTCGAATCGCAAAACACCATTGAGTCCTCCATCCAGGAGCAAAGTGGGTTCGTATCGCAAAAACGCCACTGCGTCCCGAACGCTAAGCGAAATCCCCAGTAAGAAATCTTTCGCGCTCCGCGGGCTTGAAGCGCTCAATCGCATAACGCAGCGTGGTGCGCGGCAGATGCTCGTAGTTGGCCTGCAAAAACTCGCTGAGTTGCCCAGGAAATTTTTTTCCGGCTTCCCGCAAGGCCCAACCGACAGCCTTATGGATGAGGCTGTGCTCATCTTTCAACAGCATCTTGGCTATGGCGAACGTGTCGGCCGTTTGACCCGCGCGGATAAAGGCAAATGTGGCAACAATCGCAATGCGCCGTTCCCAAACACTATGGGATTTGGCCAATTTGCGCAAAATCGCGCGAGGGCGGGTGAGCAGGTATTCACCCACAATGTAGGGCGCGGAGGTATCGACCAGATCCCAATTATTGACGCGCGCGGTATTGGCGAGATAGAACCGATAGATTGCGGCTTTTTGCGCGGGAGTCGCGGCTTCAAACTGCGCGACCAGAATTTCGAGCGCCACAAACCGCTGCTCGTGAATTTTGGAGGCGAGCAGTTTCTTCAAAGCTTTCTCGGGCAGATGGCGGTACCGAAGAGCGATCTTGCGCTGCGCAGGAACCGTGACGCCCAGGAATTGATCGCCCTCACCATATTCCCCTTTTCCGGTTTTGAAGAACCAGACGGAAGATGCCGCGCGGACCGGGTTGGCGGCAGCGGCAAGTTCAGCGACGAGCGAATCGATTGCGGAATCGGCCATGGCGCGACCTCTCATTCTACAAACAATCAGCGTTTAAGATGACTATTAGCTCAAATGCCAAAGCCTAACCTTCTTGTACTCTCGCCGCCCGATCACTATGCCCTACGCAATCTGGAACCCATCAAAGACGCCGCTCACATTTTCATCAACAACGAAGAGAAGGCGTCGAAGGAATTTGCGCGCACCGCGGAGATCATTCTCTATTCCGGATTGACCGGAAAGACGGTCAATTTCCCGGACGTTTTCGCAGCGGCGGAGCAATTGAAATGGATTCATTCCTTATCGGCGGGTGTGGAGAAACTAATGTTTCCGGCCTTGGTCGAGAGCACGGTGCCCTTGACGAATGCGCGTGGTGTGTTTAAGCGTTCGCTCGCTGAGTTCGTGGTGTTGGGAATCTTGTATTTCACGAAACGCGTGCGGCGCATGGTCGATAACCAGCGCGCCGCGAAATGGGATAACTTCAACACCGAATTCATCAACAGCAAAGTGATGGGCATTGTGGGCTATGGCGAGATTGGCCGCGAGTGCGCGTTGCTGGCAAAGCCGCTGGGTGTCAAAATTCATGCCCTACGCCGGAATCCCGAGCGCTCCGCAGCCGACCCGCTGCTCGATCGCATCTATCCCGCCGACAAGATGCATGAAATGCTGGAAGAGATCGACGTCCTGCTGGCCAGCGCGCCGCTAACGCCCGAGACGCACCATCTCATCAGCGACGAAGCGTTCAAAGCGATGAAGCCTTCGGCCATTGTGATGAATGTAGGACGTGGGCCGGTGATTCATGAAGCGGCGCTGATCCGCGCTTTGCAAGCAAAACAGATTGCGGGCGCTGCGTTGGACGTGTTCGAAGAAGAACCGCTGCCTGCCGATAGTCCGCTGTGGGGCATGGAAAACGTGTTAATTTCGCCGCATTGCACGGATAGAACCGTGAATCCAGATTGGCTCGATTTGAGCATGCAATGCTTTGTCGAGAATTTTTGGCGCTTCCTGAAAGGACAACCGCTTGAAAACGTCGTCGATAAGAAGGCCGGCTATTAGTGGCGGTGACAATTGAAGACATTCAGGAAGCAGCCGGCAGGATCCAAGCTCTCGCCAAGAACACGCCGGTGATGCATTCGCGCCTGTTTGATGAAGCGGCTGGCGTTCCATGCTACTTCAAATGCGAAAACCTGCAGCGCGGCGGAGCTTTCAAAATTCGCGGGGCGTTGAACTTCTTGATGGCTCTTTCACCAGAAGAACGCCAACGCGGCGTGGTTACTTTCTCATCGGGCAATCACGCGCAGGCGGTCGCGATCGCATCGGCGCACTTACATGTAGCGGCCACGATCGTAATGCCAACCGACACCCCTAAGGCCAAGATGGAATCGACCAAGGCGTACCATCCGAAAATTGTGCTGTTCGACCGCATGCGCGAGAATCGCGAAGATATCGCCCGCCAGATCGCGGAGGAAACGAATGCCATCGTGTTGCCTTCGTACGATCATCCATGGGTTGTGGCTGGGCAGGGAACGGCGGCGTTGGAGCTGCTGGCCGAAAAGCCGGATCTGGATGCGATTTTTGTCCCCATAGGCGGCGGAGGGTTGTTGGCCGGGACCTTACTGGCCGCGCAGGCGCACAATCCGAAGATTCGCGTGTTCGGCGTGGAACCGGAACTCGCCAGCGATTGGTATCAGTCGCTCCAGGCGGGCAAACGCATTGCGATTCAACCGCCTAACACCATTGCCGATGGCTTGCGCACGCCCATCCCCGGTGAAGTCACCTTTCCGATTGTCAGCCGGTTGGCTGCGGGCGTGCTCCTCGTCTCCGAAGACGAAATCAAAGCGGCAGTACGCTTCCTGCTCACGCGTTTGAAAATTCTCACAGAGCCCAGCGGCGCCGTGCCCGCGGCGGCATTACTCCACCACAAAGTTCCCGCCGGAATCACCAAGGCTGGCATCATATTGTCAGGGGGGAACGTCGACCTCGATGTTCTCGCCGCTATCTGCCAAGCAGCCTAAGCCATTACCGTGCAAAACTCCTGGAAGACCCTATCAAGCCGCACGGCTTATGAAAACGCCTGGTTGCGCGTTCGCGAAGACCAGGTGATCCGGCCGGACGGCCAGCCCGGCATTTACGGCGTGATCGAGATCCGGCCTTCGGTCGGCATTGTCGCGCTGAATGAGCGGGACGAAATCGTGTTGGTCGGCCAATGGCGCTACACGGTCAACCACTATTCGTGGGAGATTCCGCGTGGCGGTTCTCGCGCGGATGAAGTCGACATACAACACGCTGCCGAGCGTGAACTGGCAGAAGAAGCCGGTGTCATTGCTGCGCACTGGCAACCGCTGGGCACGGTAGATGTTGGCAACGGCGTCCTTGATGATGTGCAGCACTTCTACCTGGCGACCGGATTGTCCGCTACGCCAACCAACTTCGACCCGGAGGAGGACATCACTATCGTTTGGAAGCCATTCGACGAAGCGGTCAAAATGGCGATGGATGGGACAATAACGGAAGTGTGCAGCATCGCAGCGATTTTGCGCTTGGCCATGATGCGGCAAGCGAAGGCGTAAATGGAATTGGCCGGCACTGCATCCAGAAGAAATTTTGCAAGGTTTGCCTGGATCGTCTTGGCTTACAACCTTGCGGTGATTCTGTGGGGCGCTTATGTGCGGGCTTCGTTTTCGGGCGATGGCTGCGGCGCGCACTGGCCCACCTGCGCAGGGCAATTTCTGCCAACCCAAATGGGCACGCCGAAGCTGATTGAGTTCACGCATCGCATGATGACGTCGCTCGATTCGCTCGCGACCATCGGCCTGGTAATCTGGGCGTTTCTCGCCTTTCCTAGAAAGCACGCAGTTCGGCGCTATTCGGTGTTGGCCACGATTTTTCTGTTGATCGAAGCGCTCTTGGGCGCGGGTCTGGTTTTGTTCCGCTACGTAGCGCACGATTTATCGGCTGGCCGCGCCTGGTACTTGTCACTGCACTTGACCAACACGATGTTGATGATGGGAGCTTACACAATTACCGCGTGGCTGGCTTCCCACGAACAGAACGCCATCAACCTTTGGAACATTTCAGTGAAATTGCGCATTGCGGTGCTTACGACTTTCGCCGTGAGCATAACCGGGGCCATCGCAGCGTTGGGGGATACGCTGTTCCCGGCTACTTCACTGGCAAATGGCGTCTCGCAAGATTTCGCCAGCGGCTCAAGCATTTTGCTGCGTTTGCGGCTCTTGCACCCGGCGGTCGCCATACTGAGTGCGGTCTACCTTCTGTGGGCCGCCGTCGCCGCAATGCAACGTAGGCCGGAGAATAACCCGCTCCGCAAGGCGGGCGCGAGGGTTGCGTCCATGGTTATGGTGCAAGTCTTGGCTGGTTTTGCCAACATCTACCTGTTGGCGCCCATCTGGATGCAACTGCTCCATTTGCTGCTTGGCGATGTGGTTTGGATTACGGTGGTGCTGTTGGTCGGCGAGGAGGTCCACGCCAGCTCTCAATCGCGAATCAGCATACCCACGGAGGCGCCATCGGCCAAGCCTTTTCCGGCTAGCAGTTCGAGTGCTTTACCGGGGTAAGACAAGCTGTAACGGCTTCAGCATGCGTACAGAGTAGCGTTCAGCGGTTTGGCTCGGCGTTCGGCGCCGCAGCGGGCGGTTTGACGATCGCCGGTGCCGGTTGCACGGAAGGTTTAGCCGCCGCCGGCGCGGGTGGCGCAGGCATGCCCATGGTCTCGATCTCTTTGAAATAGACGCGCCGATTTTCATCCATGGCGATGTTGGAAAGGATAACCGCGGTTGAATCGGCCAAGCCCACTTCTAAATCCGCGCGCGGACGGTTGCCGCTGCGCACATCGCTGAGGAAGCTTTCCAGTTCCGTATCTACCGGGTTTCGGTCTTCCTGCGGCAGCATGAGGCCTTTATCGTAGAGCCAGCGCCGGGCGAGCTTGGATTCGCGGCTCAGAAACGAATCGTTATTCCAATCTACTTGCGTTGCCGCTGTGATGATGGGGATACCCTTTTGCGGTCCGGCTTGCGCCCAGCTTGCGCTCGCGGTGGTTGTGGTCTTTTCGCCACCCGCGGAAATGGTGGTGGGCTCCGGTTCCCGAAACCAGAGCGCCGTCGGCAGAGCATTGTCGCTGCCGAGAGTCATCTCCACCGCGCCGGCTGTGCCCATCACGACAAGACCAAATTCCGGCCTCTGCGAGCAAAGAATCGGCAGGTGCTGGCAGGTAGTGATGGCGCTGTACATCATCTTGCGGCCGCCCGGATAACTGTAAATGAGCTGGATATTGTCGGACACCTCGCGCCCGTCTTTCCAGAAATCGAGCCCGCCCACACCCACCACAAATTCCGGATGAGCGCCAAAGAACCAGTCCGCGACGTCGATATGGTGAGACGCCAGTTCGGCCATCAGGCCGCCGGAATATTCGCGAAACAACCGCCAGTTTTTGGGATTGTCTTTCCCACCCGGTTTCATGGTCCAGCCGGGGTTACGGTGCCATTGCCCGTGAATGTGCGTGACTGTGCCGAGAACACCGTCGTCGATCATTTTTTTAACAGATTGAAAATAAACACTGTAGCGGCGCTGTAAGCCCACCTGCAAAATCTGCTTAGGATGGTCGGCCGCCAGCGTGCGCAGAGCATGCACCTCGTCAGCCTTGAAAACCAAGCTCTTCTCGCAGAACACGTGCTTGCCGGCTTGTAAGCTATCGCGCGTCATCGCGAAGTGCAGATACAAAGGCACGGCGATCACCACCGCTTCGACATCTTTGTCGGCCAGCAATTCGCGATAATCTTTGTACTTCCTGGGATTGGTGGAGAGTTTCCTCGCGGTATCGGTCAGCGCCTGTTGATTCAAGTCGCATAACGCCACGCAACGCCCGGTGTCGAGCTTAGCCAGGTGATCGACAAGATACGATCCCCGGCTGCCGACGCCAATCACTCCGAATTTCACCGCGTCATTAGCGGCGTAGACTTTCAAAATGGCCGGCGCCGACGCGATGGCCGCGCCCGCCTTCAGTGCATCCCGCCTGGAAAGAATCGACATTTGACACAAGTTTAATGCAGGCTAATTCGCGGCGGGATGATCTTCGCTCGTTGTGTCCAGCTTGACACGCGCGGCCCACTCCGCCCCCGCCAGAATAATAAGCGTGGCGATAAAGGCCCAGAAGACGATGCTGATAGATTGCACAAAGGGCGGCACATCCGCGCGCAGCTTGTCACGCAACCAGGGCCAGGTTAGAAGATTCAGGTATTCCGAGATTTGCAGCAGGATGGCCACCGCAGCAGCCGACGGCAGCAGACGCCCCACGGGAATTTTGGCATTCGGCAACAGCCAGTAGATGAGGAAAATGAGGAGCATGGTGACGGGGAGCGCCACGATGTGCAGCAGCACACTTTGCAAAACCGAGACCATTTGGCCGGACCCGAACGTTGAATCCAGCACTTGTGTTTTCAGCGTTGCCGTTGTGAAGCAGACCGAGGCCAGTACGAGTGCCCCGCACAAAAAAATCAACCCCAAGCTGATGATCTGATTCCAAACAATGTTGCGGTTCTTCTTAACGGCCCAAATGCGATTAAACGCGACCTCCAGCGGCGTAAAGATGCCGTTCGCGGTGAAGAAGAGCAAAGCCACCGATAGCCAGCTGTAATTCTTCTGCCAGGACGCAGGACGCAAGTAAGCTCCCACGTTGAATCCAAAATCTCCCGGGAAATAGCCGGAAACGGTTTGAATAATCATGTCAATGGCGGCTTGCCAGTGGAAAACACGGCGGCAAATCAGAATCATCGCCACCAGAAACGGATAGAACGAAATGAGAATGTTCACCGCCACGGCAAACGCGTAGACGTGCACTTCAGTCTGCATGAGAAAGCGCAAAGAAGTAATTAAGCTTTTGCCAAGCGCGCGCCAGCTAGCCACGCGGATGTGGGTGATCGGACGAAGCGGGTCTTTCCCACGTAAGTCGACGAAGATCGGGCGTGTCGGATTGGAGGCTGGCGCAACGGGCGGTTGAATCGGGTCGGTCGGCGTCATTTTGCGGAGGCAGTCTGAGGTTTGATTTGGGAGAGATTGTAACTGCCGTCGTCGCCCACGTTTACGGTGGCCGTTATTTGCTCGCCGGGCTGCAACGTTGCGAACTCGGCTTTAGACCCAATGGGGTACTCCATAGTCATCGCCTCCATAAAGCTCGGGATGGCGGCGGCGTCAATGGCGGCCGTTTGTTCTTTTGCGTTGATCGAAACGACTCTACCGGTGAGCTGATAATGTTTCTGCGGCGCCGATTTGGCGGCATGCGTACAAGCCGGGCAAAGAACGAGCGAAAAGACGACGAGAATGGTTTTCACGGGAAGTTCATCTCTAGCGTAACTCTCTGTTGTGTGGCGCGACTTCATTTCCGTATATAATGTGGGCATTCCGTTTTTTGGAGGCCTCAATCCTTATGCCTGTTAAAGAGCAAGCACTACCAAGCGAAACAAGCAGTTTCGGAAGTGACCTGGCGGGTATTCCCAGCTTCCTTATTGATCCTGAAAGTGCCGCGCGGCGCGTTTCCAGCAAATGGTTTTGGATTGCGCCCGTGCTGCTTTCCATGATCATTGGCGTGGCGGTTCTCAAGCACAACGCGCCTTACATCATTCATGCGGCGGCGGTTTCCCCGGTGCCGGACGGCAAGACGTCGGAACAGTTTAATAAAGAAGCTGAGATTCGAGCAAAGCTCGGCCCTTATTTCGTTCCTTTGGTCGTGCTGTTCTATGCCATTTTCGCGGGACTTTTGTTGGCTATGTCCGCAGTTATGGGTGTCGAGGCAAAATTCGGGCAGCTTTTTAACCTCATAGCCGGCTGCGGGCTCATTCAAAGTCTGGCCACGATTGCGTCTGCGGCCATTCTCCATTTCAAAGGCGAAGTCTCAAGCATGGCCGAATTGCAACCGGCCATGGGCTTGGATATATTCTTGCCCGAAGGCACGAACAAATATCTTGTCGCCACTGCGAGCGCATTTTCGATCTTTCAGATCTGGTGGGTAGTCATGATGGTTTTGATCTTTGCCGTGGCATTTCGGGTCAGCAAAGGGAAAGCGTTCGCGGCGGTATTTCCACTTTGGCTGGTGGGCTTGGGTTTCGCCTTGCTCGGAGCGGCGTTCCAGAAATAAGAAGGAGACACACGTGCGCCTCGGCGGACAGGAAATTCTTATTATCGTGATTGTGTTCGTTTTGCTGTTCGGGGGCAGTAAAATCCCAGAACTCGCCAAGGGATTAGGGGAGGGAATTCGCAACTTCAAGAAATCGATCAAAAGCGGCGATGAGCCGCCGAAACAGACCTAAAAGAAAACCCCGCAGGAGTCGTCGCGGGGTTTTTCTTGCCACTTCGCTTGAGACGTAACCTACTTCTTTGCCACCTTCGGCGGCACGATCGCGTCTTTCACGGACTTGGCAATCCGGAACTTCACCACTTTCTTGGCCGGAATCTTAATCGCTTCACCGGTTGCGGGGTTGCGGCCAACGCGTGCCTTCCGCTCCGCGCGCACCAACCGGCCAATGCCAGGCAGGATGAATACGCCATTCTTCTTCGTTTCGCGAATCGCCAATTCCGTTAGCGATTCCAGGTAGTGCTTAGACACTTTGTTGTTGACGCCGGTCGTTTCGGCCAGCTCTTTCACGATTGCGGTCTGAGTCATCTTCTTTACTTCAGCCATGTACAACCTCCCTATCTTTCTTCTTTTGATTTGGAAAAAGACCGCACATTCGCTCGCCGGCCATAAGGTTGCTAAAAACAAAACGAGGCGGAAATGTTCGATCTCTTCTTTTGTCAATCCGATGATACGAGACAACCTAACGAGTTGTAAAGGAAAAAAACGCTAAAAATGGTGGTTTTTAGACGATTTTTGGCAATTCCGGCGCCAGAAGCCCCTTCCAGAGCGGTTTTGCTCATTCTCTACACCCAAAAACCCTCATTTTTCAAAGATAACGCCAGGAAATTCCGGGCGGTTCCGCAGCACGTAAATGCGATGCGCGTAAACTGTTGTGGTGAACCGACGTGAATTTCTCCACGCCACCGGCGCCTCGCTTGCCGCCGGAGCCTCCGTCAAATCAGCGAGCGCGTACCTGGACGAAAAGAGACGCCGAGTAGGGTTGATCGGCTGCGGCTGGTACGGAAAGATCGACCTGCTCCGTCTGATTCAGGTCTCTCCTGTGGAAGTTGTTTCGCTGTGCGATGTAGACAAGAACATGCTCGGCGAAGCCGCCGGGATTGTAGCCGGGCGCCAAGCCTCCAGGAAAACACCGCGCACTTACAGCGATTACCGCAAGATGCTGGCGGAAAAAGATCTGGATATCGTACTGATTGCCACACCCGATCACTGGCACGCCCTAGTCATGATCGAAGCGGTGAAGTCGGGTGCTGATGTTTACGTGCAGAAGCCGATCAGCGTAGATGTGATGGAAGGCGCGGCCATGCTGGACGCTGCGCGCAAGAACGAGCGTGTTGTGCAAACGGGCATGCAGCGGCGCAGCACACCCCACATTGCGGAAGCAAAAGAGCGCTTCATCCAGGAAGGCAAGCTCGGGAAGATCGCGCTGGTGGAGGTCTATTGCTACTACCATATGCGTGCCACCGACAATCCACCCGACGCCGCGCCACCCGAATACTTCGATTACGAGATGTGGACTGGCCCCGCGCCCATGCGTCCTTACAACCGGCTGGTTCATCCGCGCAGTTGGCGTGCCTTCATGGAATACGGCAACGGCATCGTCGGAGATATGTGCGTCCACATGCTCGATATGACGCGCTGGATGATGGGACTCGGCTGGCCCACGCGCATATCGTCCTCGGGCGGAATCTTCGTCGACAAAAAGAGTAAGGCGAACATCAGCGACACCCAGACCGCGACCTTTGAATTCGACGATCTGCGCGTGGTTTGGCAGCATCGCAGTTGGGGAGAGCCGAACGACCCGAAATTCCCCTGGGGCGCGACCTTCTATGGCGATAAAGGCACGTTGAAGGTGGATGTTTACGGTTATGAGTTCACTCCACCCGGGGGTGGGGATACCATCCGCCGCAACGTGACCTATGAGTTTGTTGAGTATCCGGAAGACCGGACTGAAAAGGATTTGGAACGCCACGTCGCGCCCGCCGTTCGCTACCACATGAAGAATTTTCTGCAAGCGATTGACGCGCGTTCGCGCCCGGTATCGGATATTGAGGAGGGTTTCATTTCGGCTTCTTCCTGCATTTTGGCCAACAATTCGATGAAATTGGGCCGCACTATTCAATGGGATCCTAAGACGCGGCGTGTGATCGACGATGAGGAGGCGAACAAACTGCTAGCGAGGAGGTATAGAGGGCCGTGGGTTCATCCAGCGGTCTAAAGCCGGTCGCGAGAGCAATCCTGCTCGAACGTGCGGCTTTTCCCCCCTTTTCATGACATCATGTTTCAAAGGGATTTCAGTTGCCTGCCGCGAAACAAAGACGCTTCGGCTGTTCCGGAATTTTCGCGTTCCTATTCCTCGCCGGTCTGCTGTTCGTGTTCTACAACTGGTCGTCATTCATCGACGCTAACGGCGCCGGAAGTACCGCCTCAATCACGGAAAAGAGAGAAACGGTTCGAGAGAATCTTGGCGATTGGTTTCGGCGGTTCGAGATCGTCGCTGCCTTTCGCGCGCCGGGCAGCCCGTTTGAACGCCACGCCATATGCGATGTCGAACAGACAACGTATGACTCACTTCATCCAGGCGACCACGTGAATGTCCACTACTTCCCGATACTCCTTCAACAGCCTTTTATTCCTGCCACCCACCTCTCGCCGTGCACCCCGGCGGCGAACTTCGGCTCCAATCCCGATCTCTACCGGAGAATCGAACTTGTTTTCGGAAGCTTCTTTGCCATTCTGTTCGCCTGGCTGGTCCTTCGCATTCGCATCGCCGCTTGGCTGCTAGTGCCTTGGTTCGGCTTATTCATCTTGTATTGCGTAAGCCCACGGGCTGAACCCGCTCCGCGCCAGCCTCGGCCCGCAAAGGCGACGGTCAGAAGCGTTTCTACGATCGATGAGATTCTCGGCGGCGGAGGCGGTAGCAAAGGACATAGTGAGCCGATTAAGCTCGCTCATCCCTATCTACTGGTTCAGCTCGAATTCACGCCCGCTAATGCAAGCGGGCCGGTCGTCGCGCTTGATACTATCGATCTCAACTGCATTCCCGACCTGGCGCCTAAGCAAATCGTCGACATCGATTACGATGCCGCCAACCCGCGAATTGCGAGCATTCACGGCGGAACACGCAATTTCCCCCAACAAGCGCTGCATCAACTGATGCTGACGTATGGCCTCATTGCAGGATTATTCGTCCTGCTATTCATCTTCACTCGCTTGCTCCGCCTGTTCAGGCCTAAACCATCGCCCCGTCGAACTGCCCGAATTAACCTTATGCGCACGCTTCTCCAGCGCCGCTCGCGGCGGCGCTTTTAATGCCTCGCGGCAGGTCTTAACGCCAGTCGTCGATCACGTAGACATCTGCCCTATTAAATCCGTCGGCGTTCGGACGTTGCATGGCGACACCCTGCATGGCCACTCGATATCCGTGGGAGCGCATCCGCCGGTATGCATCTTCGCGAGCGAGGTTCACGCCAGCCTCGACAGTCGCGCCGCGCGAAAAGGCAAACGCGTCACAGGCATCCAGTAATTTGTCGAAGCGTCCACCCGCGCCACCGCCGCCGCGGGCCGCGCCGAACTTGACGTAACACGTGTGCTCGCCGCCCTCAGATCCAGATCCGTTCATACAAACTGCGAAAGCATCCAGAACGCCGCGCGTGTATGTCAACACAACGTCGCCGGTGCGCTGCGCCAGCACGGCACGAATTTCACCTGCGAGATCGAGCCCCTTGTCGATCTTGTGGGTAAGTTTCCCGCATGCCTGGATGGCATGTTCGCGTTGGCCTTTGGCGAAGGCGGATAGCAACGCCGGCGCATCCGCGCGTTTGCCCTCGGTTGTTGGATCAGACTCCGGCGTGCGCGTCATGATAGCGGTGAGATAGCGCGGCCAGTAGCCGAACTTTTGGTACAAATACACGTGCTTGGCACTTTGCGGAAACGTGAAAAGCCCCGTTTGCCGGAGTCCCCATCCGTCGAAAATCGCCATAGTGGCTTCGAGCAGCCGTTGTGCTACGCCCCGCTCCCAGTATTCCGGTAGCACGGTAAGTGGTCCAAAGAACCCAAACGATCCCCAGCGCGTGGCTACGTTCGATCCGATCAAGCGGCCCCCTTCGCGCGCGGCGATTACCTTTACGTGGGTTGAGTGCCAGCGCGGCGTCATCAACTCGCGGTCACCCATGAAGCCAAGCGGATCCGGCAATCCTAGAAACGTTCCGAACGCCAACCTGACAATGCGGCCCGCTTCGTCGAGTTCACTCTCTTTGAGTAGGCTTACCTTGATCGGCTGATTCGCCGGCATTTACCTCACGCCTCCTGTGTTGGTCCGCAATCTTCTCCGACGCACAAATGCGTGGCGGCCGCAACGGACACCTCCCGAAGCCCCCCACGCTATTTATTGGGAGGCGTGATCTCCGTCACCGGCACATCCCAATGCGCCAACAGAATCTCAAATCTCCTCTGTTCCTCACGCTTGTAGGTGTCTTGGTCCGGCCAGAGTTGCTTGATCATTTCTTCTTCCGCTGGGTTGGCGCTTGTGGCCAAAGCCGAGTTCTTAAAGCGAATCGTGACTCTATAATCCCAGCGCGCGTCTTCGGGCAGATGGTTGGCGGGAGACTCAATCTTCACCGCAAGGATACGCCCGGTCTCCATAACCTTCTTCAATAGTGGGTAATGATTCTTCAGGAAAAGCTGCAGAAACTCCTGCTGGTGCCCCCACTGAGTCTTATAATAAAACTCCATCACGTAAGGCTGGTCTGCGGAGGTTTGCGGCGGCGAGCCTTGCCCGAATAACGGCAGCGCGGAGGCGGTCAGCAACAAAGCGGTCAATAGCTTATTCATCGTATTGATGATATCCGTTTCGCACGATTCTCTTCTCCGTCGTGGGCCGTGATTCCAAATGTGAGCGTACAGCGCGAAAAAAACAATGAACAACAGGCGCCCGGCTGGAATATACAAACAGATACTATGAGACTCTTGTGGGGCCTGTTCGTCGCGCTGAACTTATTCGCCCAAGCAAAAACGGGCGAGTTGCGCCTGGTTGCTGTCGATCCCAGCGGGTCGCCGGTTCAAGCCACCGTCGAATTGCTGAGTGAAGCCAACCAATACAGCCGCAGCTTTGAGGCGGACGCGGGAGGCCGCGTGGTGGCAAAGAGATTGCCGTTCGGGCTATATACCGTCACCGTGAGGCACGCCGGCTTCTCTTCGCCAAGCCAGCTTGTCGAAATCCGCTCCGCATTCCCGAAGGAATTAAAGGTGACTCTTTCCATCGGTCCCCTGCAGACTACCGTAAACGTTACCAGCGAACAGACGCTGATCGACCCTTATGCAACCAGCAGCGCCAACGAACTCGGCGGCGATACCCTAGCCGACCGCTTGTCCGCTCAGCCCGGTCGAGGCTTGGCGGATTTAATAAACCAGGAACCCGGCTGGGTCTTTGAAGCGAATGGCATTCTGCATCCGCGCGCCGAAGAATATCAGGTCCAGTACGTCATCGATGGCATGCCGCTCACCGAGAATCGTTCCGCGGCTTACGTGGCGGATTTCGATACGGACAACGTGCAGGAAATGAGCGAAATGGTGGCCGGCTTTCCCGCTGAGTACGGACGAAAAATGGGCGGTGTCATCGAAGTGCAAACCACCCGCGACAAGCGGCCTGGGTTTCACGGAAAAGCCGTGTTTGGCAGCGGTACCTACGACACGCAGAATGGTTTCTTAGAAGGCCAATATGGCTTGGGCTCGAGCACCCTCACCATGAGCTTATCGGGAGCCGAAACGGACCACTTCCTCGATCCGCCGGCCACCCAGAATTACACAAATCACGGCACAACTGCCGATTTCATGGCCCATTACGAATGGGACGTAGACGATAAGAATCGCATCGGTGTGATTATCAGCCGTAATCAGTCCAAGTTTCTGGTGCCCAACGAGGTGCCGCAGCAGGAAGCGGGACAGCGGCAGGATCGTCAGAATTTTGAGAGTTCCGCGCAGTTTTCCTATCAGCACATTTTCTCGCCGAACGTCTTGGGGAATTTTCGCGCCATGACTCGCGACATCACGGCCGGCTTCTGGTCAAACGATCTTTCAACGCCCATGATTGCGGGTCAGGATCGCGGCTATCACGAAGAATACGCCAAAGCCACGCTATCCGTTCATGCCGGTATCCACGAATTCAAATTCGGCGGCGAGGCCGATTTTGCCCAAATCGAAGAGGCCCTCAACTATCTGATTACCGATCCCACGCAATTCGACCCCGGCACGCCCCTCGCCTTCACGTTCTACGGCCACGCGCCGGACCGCGAGCAGTCGGTCTTTGGGCAGGACGAGATTCACTGGAAGAATTTTGTGTTGAGCGGCGGTATTCGCTTCGATCACTACGATTTGCTGGTGAACCAAGTGGGCTGGAGTCCGCGCGCCGGCCTCGCTTATTTTTGGCCGAAAGCAAAGATCAACTTTCACGCGTCGTACGATCGCGTCTTTCAAACTCCACCGTTCGAAAACTTGCTGGTGTCCAGTTCGCCGGCCGTCACCAGCTTAGACCCGCTGGTACTGCGCCTTCCCGTGCAGCCGGCGCGCGCCAACTACTATGAAGCCGGCTTCGGCCGAGCGGTTTTCGGGCACGTGCGAGTCACCGGCAATTTTTTTTGGCGTCGCTATCACAACTATCCGGACGACGATCTGCTGCTGAACACCGGCGTCAGCTTCCCAATTACGTTTGCCTTGGCCAACATTTATGGCGAAGAGGCGAAGGTGGAAATTCCAAGCTGGGACCGGTTATCTGGCTATATAAGCTGGACCAATGAACGGGGCAACGGCTATTTTCCAGCGACGGGCGGACTCTTCCTGGGCGACGACGCGGCGCAAGCAATCCAGCAAACCAGCGGTGTGTTTCCGGTTTCTCAGGAAGAACGCAATGCCGTGAGGGCGCGTTTCCGCTACGATGCCACGTCGCGATTCTGGCTGGCGTTTGGCGGCACCTACGACAGCGGCTTACCGATCGACTTCGGTGGAACCGAATCTGACGCCGCCGCGCAAGGCTACACGCAGAATATTCTCAATCGCGTGAACTTCTCAGATCTGCGTCCGCGGCCCGTGTGGTCGCTGAACGCGTCCGCTGGAGTCCTGCTGCGCAAAAGTGAAAAGTTCCCGGTCCGCTTTCAGATCGATGGGAACAATTTGACGAATTCGCTGAACTTAATCGATTTCGCCGGCTTATTTTCGGGAACTGCGATTGGCATGATGCGCTCGGTGGATGCACGCCTGTCGATGAGCTTCTGAAATTGCATCTTCTGAAGATCCAAACCTGCCTCGTCCTCGTATTACTTATTTGAGATTCGTGCTATTTGTGGTAACATGCAAGACCATGTGCCAGTTGAGCCATCGAAGAGCACAAGTTGGCGCGGGAGTCGCACTTGTCTTGGCCTCGGCGGTTGTAGTATGGGCTGCGGCGGGTGGTAGTCTCTCGGGAATCATCAAGGACTCGACCGGCGGCCTGGTGCCTGGCGTGCAGCTTACGCTGAGCAACACCGCCCTCAAAACGGAATTCAGAACAATTTCCGACACACGAGGGGCGTATTCGTTCCCAACGCTCGCAGTCGGCCGCTACGATTTACGAATCGAAGCTGCTGGCTTCAAAACGCAGGAAAGAAAGAGTCTGGCGGTCGATGCGGATGCCGCACTGCGCGTCGATGCGCTTCTCGAAGTTGGCCAAAGATCGGAGACGGTTACCGTGACCGCAACCGAGGGAACCATTGAAACGCAGCCCGATACCGTGGCGACTCACTTGGGCGAAGTCGTTTCGGCCAGAGAGATTGAGGCGGTGCCGCTGAACGGCCGCAGCTATACCGATCTGCTCGCCATTCAACCCGGCGTTAGCCCCGTCACTACGCTCACGCCGACCTCCGTGATCATGGCAGGCGTTACGGGGACGATCAATCCTTCCGGCGATTTGAATCCGGGAAACGTTTCGATTGATGGCCAGCGCGAATCGGCCAACGGGTTTATGGTGAATGCCACCGATGTGCAGGAGCACATGAACGGCGGAACTTCGGTGATTCCCAATCTGGACTCCATACTGGAGTTTCGCGTTCTCACCAACAACTTCGATCCCGAATACGGCAATTATAACGGCGGGATGATCAACGTCGTTACGAGGTCCGGAAGCAATGCCTTCCACGGCGATGCTTTTGAGTTCCTGCGGAACACCGATCTGGATGCAAAAAACTATTTTGACAGCACGCGCGGGGCTTTCCGGCAAAATCAGTTCGGCGGAACTGTGGGAGGACCGATCAAGAAGGAGAAATTATTTTTCTTCGCCGATTATCAAGGGACACGCACTGTGCAAGGCATTACCTCGGCCGAGACGCCTGTGCTTTCTGAGCAGGAGCGCTCCGGCAATTTCAGCGACATTGCCAGTTCATTGACCGGAACGGTGAGTGGGTCGTACACGGCCAGCCTCCTCACGCAAAAGCTTGGCTACAAGGTCACGGAGGGCGAGCCGTATTACACGCCGGGATGCACGACGTCCGCAGTGTGTGTACTTCCCAATGCCGAGATTCCCATGAGTGCCTGGTCTGCTCCCGCCACGAATCTGCTGAAATACATTCCTTCGCCGAATATTGGCAGCGATCTTTTCGCCACGTCGGCTTATCCGGAAACAGTCAGAGACGACAAAGCATCAGGCCGGATCGACGCGAATACCCGCTTCGGGCAGATCAACGGCTACTATTTCCTCGATAACTATCGGTTGGACAATCCATATCCCGGTGGACAAGGGGGCGCCAGCATTCCCGGTTTTGACGCCTTGACGATCGGTCAGGCGCAAATGTTCACCATAGGCGACACCGAAACTTTGGGAGCAACGGCCTTCAATGAATTCCACGTGGGCTTTCTGCGCAATGCAAACGACATCGGTAAGCCGAAAGGTGGTTTAGGCGTCAGTCTGCAATCGCAGGGCTTTGTAACTGGTGTTGGGGCTCCGGGCATCGTGGTCCAGGCGCCTCAATTCGAAGGCGTAGAGAATATTGTTTTCCCTTCGTTTGTGATCGGCGTTCCCATTACAAACGTCAATCAGTGGAATAACACATTATTCCTTAGTAACACTGTTTCCAAGGTAGTGGGCGCGCACGCCCTGAAATTCGGCGGTCAGTTCCACGCCGATCAAGTGAACGAATACCCGAATGCCACCTTCAACGGAACCTTCAACATCGACGGCACTGAGACGGGATCGGCCTTCGCCGACTTCCTACTCGGATTTCCGAGCAATTTCACTCAGACGTCTGGTCAGAGTTTTTATTTGCGGAACCGCTATGGGGGAGCGTTCTTGGAGGATAGCTGGCATGCGCGTCCTAACCTAACGGTAAATCTGGGAGTTCGCTGGGATTTAATCATGCCTTGGTGGGAGAAATACAATCAAATCCAAACGATTGTTCCCGGCGAGCAATCGGTCCTCTATCCGAATGCGATGAACGGACTGGTGGTTCCCGGCGATCCAGGAATTGCTTCCACGCTATCACCTTCGAAGTATCATAACTTTGCCCCCAGAATTGGTATCGCTTACTCGCCGAACGTTAAGACCAGCATCCGAGCCAGCTACGGAATCTTTTATACCGCGTTTCCGGGCCTGACGGCGGGAATCATGTACGGAGTTCCTCCCTATGGATACAACTATCTAAGTCCTCAGCCGCCCCTCTTTTCGACCCCGTTCATTAGCGCGGCGAACGGCGTGGAGAACACCGATCCGTTTCCGTTGAATTTCCCTCCACACAACGTGTCGGCAAGAAATCCGTATACCGGTTTCGATTTTGCGGCTGTCACGCCCATCAGCGCCGATCCTTATTTCTACTACCGGAATGATGTGCCGTACACCGAGAATTACATGTTCTCCATCCAGCGGCAAGTGGCCAAGGCTGCTCTACTGACAGTGAGCTACGTGGGAAATGAAGGTCACCATCTGCTTGTTTTAGTGCCCGCGAACCTCGGGAATCCAGCGCTCTGTCTCAGTCTCAGTCAGCCAAACGAAGTAGCGCCGGGGACTTCCACCTGTGGGCCTTTCGGCGAGGATGCTCCCTATATATCTTCATCGGGCAAAACATACCGAGGGACGAGAGTCGGCTTAGGGCCAAACTTCGGTTCCACCACAGCTCAAAAATCGGTCGGCAATTCAAACTACAACGCTCTGGAAGCGAACCTGCGTTTCAATGCCGGCACGCGTGGGACCCTGTTGGTGGGCTATACCTATTCGAAGTCAATCGACCAGGCGTCGAATATCGGCGAGCAGACTAACCCGTTCAATGCCAGCCTCACCAGGGTCATCTCTTCCTGGGACATGACTCACAACTTCGTGGCCACCTATACCTATGCCCTGCCTTTTGATCGCTTCTTTCGGAGCAACCGGCTTACGGATGGCTGGAGTTTGACCGGAACAACACGCTTTAGCACTGGATTCCCAGTCACGTTGTTCGACGATTCGGATCGATCGCTTTTAGGGACGTTGGGCAATGGCGTCAACAATCAATTGCTTGATACTCCGCAGTATTCGGGAGGCCCTCTCGAGATCAATACAAATCCGCGCAATGGTAACCCTGAATTCAATACCAGCGCCTTTTCGCTCGAGACACTCGGGCAATTGGGTAGCGCGGCGCGCCGGTTTTTTCATGGGCCCGGCATCGAAAACTTCGACATGCAAATCAGCAAGACGGTGCGATTGACGGAATCGAAATCCTTCGACATCCGCGTTGAGGCGTTCAACGTATTCAATCATGCCCAGTTTTACGGGCCCGCCTCAGTCGACGGGGAAGTGAATGACTCCAATTTTGGGCGGGTTGTCAGCGCAGCTGCTCCCAGGTTGGTTCAAGTGGCAGCGAAGTTTCATTTCTAGCTGCTTTCCGGCAAACGCGTCTCCGGCGCTACAATCGTGTTTGCCGCCGTACGAGGAACCATTGCCCACTAACGCAAACGATTCGTTGCGCCGCCCGCTGGCTTACCGGGAAGAGGCATTTCTACAAAGCCCGGAGTCGCGTCCACTGCGATTCCTGTCCGAATATTTGTGGCCCTTGGCCCATTTTCAGGACGAAAAGATTCACGATACCATCGTCTTTTTCGGCTCCGCGCGAGTCGATGAAAACGGCCCGTTGGCGCGCTATTATCGCGAAGCGCGGGAACTGGCGCGCTCCTTGACCGTTTGGTCCGAATCCCTGTCGAGGCCAGGATCTCCCGATCATGTCAAGAGCCGCCGCTTCGTCATCTGTTCAGGGGGTGGCCCCGGCATTATGGAGGCCGCCAACCGCGGCGCCAGTGACGCGGGCGGCAAGACGATTGGCCTCAACATTGGCCTGCCGTTCGAACAGCGGCCCAATCCATACATCACGCCAGACCTCTCTTTCGAATTCCACTATTTCTTCATGCGCAAATTTTGGTTCGCTTATCTGGCGAAGGCCTTGGTGGTTTTCCCGGGAGGCTTTGGCACGCTGGATGAAATGACGGAAATTCTGACGTTGGCGCAAACCAAGAAACTCGAAAACAAAATTCTCATCTTGCTTTATGGATCGGACTACTGGCGAGAGATTTTGAATTTCGAAGCGCTGGTGAAATACGGCATGATTGCGCCCGAGGACTTGAATCTATTTGGTTTTGCCGATACCCCGGAAGACGCATTACGAATCTTGAAAGAGGGGCTAACCAAATACTATTTGGTGCCGGAGGCTGGCCTTCCCGCCAGCGAAGAGGCGCCGGAAATCGCCAAGACGAGAACGTCGTAGGCTGGCCGATTTACCAATCGGTTGAGCCCACAAAAATCGTCTCACCGTTGCGGAGCGTCCGGCCCACCGAGGCCGTCGCAATCGCTTCGGCAAATTCATCCACCGTTGGCAAAATGCGGGATGCTATTGGCGGCGCCGCAAATTTTCCACGGCTTTTGCGCTCCAATAGTTTCGGAGTGATCGTCCCTTCAATCGCATCGCCACTCACGACCACCAGCGAAATCTCTCGCTCCGCCAGTTCTTTTGAATACTCGCGCAAGGCATCTTCGCCGGCACGCTTGCTTTTCGCCACCGGCTCATACGCCGGCATCACTAGTTTCGTGCCGTAGAAATGCGCCCAATGGCTGGTCACAAAGACGATGCGCCCGCGCGCGCTCAACAGCGGTGCCGCGTTTTGGGCTACGATCATCTGCGCCGTGAGATTGAGTGTCATGGCGTAATCTTCCGCTTTGCCCGCTTCCAAACCGCCGCTGGCATTCAGAATGAGCGCATCCAGATGTCCGAACTCGCGCTCCACTACGCGCAGCATGGCGATCACTTCGCTTTCGTTCGTAATATCGGCTTGCGCTAGAACAGCCCGTCGGTCCAAGGCTCCGATCTGCATTGCCACTTGCTCGGCGCGCGGCCCCTTATTGCGGTAATTCAGCGCCACATCATAGCCGCGTTCGGCCAGCTTCAAAGCGGTGGCCGCGCCAATCCCCCGCGACGCGCCGGTCACCAGAACTTTACCGCTCGTTTGCATGGATGCGTCTCACCAGCCCAGTCTAGCTTTGGTTCGCGCGTAAACCGAGCAAGGTCTACACTGCTTACATGCGCTTCGTAACATTTGAATTCGGCGGGAAAGCCCGTCCTGGTCTGCTCACGACAAACGATCTCGTGGTCGATCTATCCGCCGTTGGCTTCTCTTCTATCCTCGAGCTGATTGAAGCCGGCGCCGCGGGCCGCGCTAAGGCTGAAGCATTCGCCGCCGGCGCTGCTAGCGAGAATACGCGCCCCCTCAAATCTGTGAACTTGCTCGCGCCCATACCGCGCCCACGCAAACTGATCTGCGTGGGTCTGAATTATCGCGACCATGCGGCGGAAACCGGCTCGCAGATTCCCGATGTTCCGACGATCTTCAATAAGTTCGCCACCGCCGTCATTGGTCCTGGCGATGATATTGTTTTGCCGAAAGTATCCAAATCGCCCGATTACGAGGCCGAGTTCGCTTTCGTGATCGGCACAGGCGGGCGGCATATCGCAGCCGCAGAGTGGCAGAAGCATATCTTCGGCTACACCATGATCAATGACGTTTCCGCTCGCGATTACCAGCGCGCCACAACCCAGTGGCTCATGGGCAAGACCTTTGATACCTTCGCGCCCATGGGTCCTTGGATCGTCACGGCGGACGAAGTTGCCGATCCGCATAGCCTCGATATCCAGCTCGAAATCGACGGCGAGATTTTGCAAAATTCCAACACGCGCGAACTGATCTTCAAGATTCCCGACCTGATCGCCTTTCTCTCAAGCGTATTCACTTTAGAACCCGGCGACATTGTTTCGACAGGCACCCCAGCTGGAGTCGGAGTAGCGCGCAAGCCTCCACGCTTCCTGCGTCCCGGCGAAGAAGTGACGGTGAGAATCCCGGGCATTGGCGAATTGGTCAATCCGGTCGTGGCAGAAGGGTAGTATGTCTTCTTTCAGCGCAGCGCAGCTGAGCCAGTTGCTAGGCTGCCAGCTCAGCGGCCCGCCGGATCTTGCCATTCATGCGCTCTCGACAATCGAAAAAGCCGGCCCTGGAGACCTCACATTCCTGGCCAACTTGAAATATGCGCCGAAAGCGAAGGACTGCCGCGCCGCGGCGATGATCGCTGCCGAACCCATCAAGGGTTTTTCAGGCGCTACGCTGGTTTCCCAAAACCCGTATCACGATTTCGCACGGGCTCTCGGCTACTTTTATCAAGTGCCCAAACCGCAACCCGGAATCCACCCGCTGGCGTTCGTTGCCGAGACTGCGATCATTGGCGCGAACCCGTCCATCGGCCCGTTTGCCGTAGTAGGAGAACATACGACCATCGGTGCCAATGTTACGTTGCATCCGCATGCGGTGATTTATCAAGGATGCAGCATCGGAGACGATTTCACGGCGCACTCTCATGTATCGGTGCGCGAATTCTGCCACATAGGCCATCGGGTCACGCTACATAACGGAGTGGCCATTGGCGGCGATGGATTTGGTTTCGCGAAGACGAACGAAGGCACGCAATACAAGATTCCGCAAGCGGCCATTACCGTCATTGAAGACGATGTGGAGATCCAGACGCTGACTTCGGTGGATCGCGGCGCTCTGAGCGAAACGCGCGTGAAGCGCGGCGCCAAAATCGACAGCCTTTGCCAGATCGGCCACGGCTGCGTTGTGGGAGAAGACAACATCATCTGCGGTCAAACCGGACTGGCCGGCAGTACCGTACTCGAAGAGAACGTCGTCATGGCGGGGCAAACCGGCTCGTCTGGTCATATCACGATTCACAAGAATGCCATTGTTTGGGCGCAGTCGGGTGTGGGGCACGATGTAGCGGAAGGAGCGGTCGTCAGCGGATCGCCGGCCTTCGATTCGCGCGTCTGGCTGCGAGCGTCGGCGGCGTTTTCCCGTTTGCCGGAAATGCTGCGGACCTTGCGGGCGCTGGAGCGCCGAGTCGCGGAACTGGAAGAGAAGAAGTAAGAGCGAGCACAACGTCTCCGCCCCTGAACTACAGCTCGTACTTCGTTCGCTGCTTAGGATCGAGCCGCGCGGGGCGCGGTCCTCGAAGTTGCGCGCCGCTTACAGGTATATAGGTAAGTTCCTGACCTGACACTGCACTGCGCAGCATGATCCCGCCGCGGCTCATATCGCCGCGTCCGACGAATTCGGCGGGAAACAGCAGGCGGTGGTCGAGCACTTTGAGCAAGGCCGTTGTGTACTTGCCGCTGGCAACACTTCCTAGAAGCACGAACGAGCATTGTTGATCCGTGACGCGGTCGAGCGACGCTGCGGCGGCGAGCAGAGCATCATGGTGGACGGGATTGTCTTCGTCAACGTCGATTTGCGCGGTGGCTCGGAGCTGTTCCAGGGTGAAGACCGTTTCGGGCGGGAGCAGGCCGTGGCCGGGCACAATCACGAAAGCACCCGACGATTGGAGCGGAGCCGCGCCGAAAGCGCACGCATAGGCTATTTTCCCTCTGAAATACAAACCGCTAATAAAGCTGTAGATTTCGCCGAGCGTGGCGGACCCCGCGCGGAATTTGAGGGCGAGCTCGAAATTGGCTTTGTCGCTTGTGAGGATGGAATAGCGGCGTCCCCCGGCTTTTGCGGGAGAGAGTAGAAAGATATGGGACGGCGGCGCGGGCAAATGAAACTGAAAAGCTCCTTTCAAATGCAGGATATTATGACCGGGTGGAACTTGTCGTGAGCCCGCCGGTCTTGCCGATGCTCGCGAAGCGAATACAAGAACTGCCGGCGGGCGAGAATTGGATTTACGAGCCGAAGTGGGATGGTTTCCGCGCGATTGTATTTCGCGATGGAGATGAAGTTCTGATTCAAAGCCGGGACGAGAAACCCCTGAACCGCTATTTTCCCGAATTGCTCGAACCGTTGCGGCGCGGGTTGCCGATGCGCTATGTGGCTGATGGCGAGATTGTGATTGTCAAGGGTGGCTCACTCGATTTCGATGAATTGCAGTTGCGGCTCCATCCCGCGGCGTCGCGAGTGAACTTGCTGGCGGAAAAGAGTCCGGCGGCAGTGGTGTTCTTCGATTTGCTTTGTGAGGGCGCGCACGATTTGCAGAATGAGCCCTTTCGAACGCGCCGAGAAACGCTGCAGAATATGTTGAGTGGAGTGGGAGCGCCGATTCATTTGACGCCGGCGACGACAGATCGCGCCGTCGCGGCGGATTGGTTCAAGCGCTTTGAGGGCGCTGGGCTCGACGGCGTGATGGCAAAGTCACCGGACGGCGTCTATGAACCGAATAAGCGCACCATGTTCAAGGTGAAGCATGAGCGCGATTGCGACTGTGTGGTGGCTGGATTCCGCTGGCACAAGAAGGTGGAGAGTGGAGTCGGCTCGCTTTTGCTGGGGCTGTTTAACAATGAGGAAAAACTCCAGCATGTGGGTGTGTGTTCCAGTTTTTCAGTGGGGACACGAAGAGAGCTGGCAGAGTTCTTGGAACTATATCGCAAGGATGCGTTGCGGGACCATCCCTGGAAGGAGTGGGCAGCTTTGGACGCCGGACAGCGGATGCCCGGAGCGCAGAGCCGTTGGAGCACTGGCAAAGATCTTTCGTGGGAACCCGTGCGTGCGGAACTGGTAGCGGAGGTGGCGTATGACCACATGCAACGTGACCGCTTTCGGCACATTGCGCAGTTTCGCAGATGGCGGTTCGATAAAAAGCCGGGTGATTGCACGTATGCGCAATTGGAGGTTGTACCTCCGCACGAACTGGCGCAAATTTTCGGCTTGGTCGGTTAGTTCACTTAGTGCGCCGCTTCCTTCGCCGCGCGTTTTCGAGCAAGATGTTCACGCCAAGCTCGGGTCGGATCATCGTCCGGGTCGGGAGTTTGTTGGGCAGGTCGAAGAGCTTCGGGTACATTCTTGAGATTGATGCGAATGCGCGTCCAGACAGAGGAGCGGCCGCGCATGGAGTCGACCAGGATGTCTTCCGGCAGAAGGTGCTCCACAACTTCTGCGTGCTTCGCTTTCCAGCGTTCTAACCCTGCAAGGGCGGCTTGTTTGTCGGGTGAATGGGCGATAACCAGCAACGGCACTTTCTCCCGCTTGGGCTTGGCGGCGGATTTGGCGCGTGAGGGAGCGACACGCGGTACTTCGCCTTCCATCTTACGGAAATGAGGCGGCCAGGGAGCGTCACCTACGCCGGCGGCTTCGTCAGCAGCGGCGAGCTCTAGGAGCCTTTCAAGAGAACCGGGAGAGTGATCGATATTTTCGTGAGGGTCGCCCAGTTTCGCATAGCGATCTGGAACTGTGAAGATGGTGAAATCGGCGGGTTCGCAGTCCGCCACTTCATTCCAATGGAGAGGCGTGGAAACCCGCGCATCGGGAACAGGGCGGACGGAATAAGCAGAGCAGGTGGTGCGATCTTTGGCGTTTTGGTTGTAGTCGAGGAAGACACCGTGACGCTCCTCCTTCCACCACTTAGAAGTGGCCATGCCGGGCATGCGTTTTTCGATGGCACGGGATACGGCAAGGGCCGCGCGGCGGACTTCCGTGAAAGTCCAGCGCGGTTGGATGGAGACGATGATGTGCATACCGCGAGAGCCGCTGGTTTTGGGCCAACCCTGGAGACGGTTTTCAGAGAGAAAGGCGTTGACATCGAGAGCGACTTTACGGACGCTGTCCCAATTGATGCCGGGGCCAGGATCGAGATCAATGCGAAGTTGATCGGGATGGTTGAGATCGGCGGAGCGCACCGGATGCGGATGAAGTTCGATGCAGCCGAGGTTAACGATCCACGCAAGGCCAGCCCGATTGTCGACAACAAGTTCCTGGGCGGTACGGCCGGACGGGAATGAGAGTTCCACTGTGCGGAGGAAAGCAGGAAGATCGGCCGATGCGCGTTTTTGATAGAAAGGTTCCTCTTCGGCGCCGTTTACGAAGCGTTTAAGGACGATGGGGCGATCGCGAATGCCATTGAGGGCACCCGGCGCAATGGAGAGAAAGTAATTGACCAGGTCAAGCTTGGTGACTTTGGCGGCTCTGGAGAAATACAGTTTGTCGGGGTGCGTAATGCGCACCTCGTGGGCATCGATGTCGAGAGTTTCTACGGCTTCGGATTTCTTCATGCCCGCTAGCGTGACCCACCCTAAATTATGGCGCAGTGGAAAGGCTGGACTGGAATGCTGTTGGTGTGAGCTGCGAGCTTAGCTTTGCTCGGTGAGCTGATGTGTGTCGTGTCGCTTTTGTTAACGACAAGAGGTTTATCAATACTAATCGGGTTCGTAAAATGGCTCATTGCGTGCGATGATAGCCGAAATCAAGCGAATGTAAAACTGTTACGTTAGAGGCCATGGCAGGGCGGAGATCGCGCGCAATGCTGACAGAAGAGGAATACTGGCGGATTTACAAACTGATTTACGGAGATGTCGAGGCTGCGATCAAGAGCAACCAGACCTATCTCACCATTGAAAACCTCGCGAAAGAGAACCCAGATGTCTTGACTAGAATCAACAAGGACGCAGATTTCTGGACCCTGAACGCTTACGCACTCCAAACGACATTCTTCATCGCTTTCGCCCGCCTGTTTGATCCGCGCCGCGATGTGTATTCCATCTACAAACTCTTGGATATGACCGCAGCAAATCCAGGCTTCTTTTCAAAGACCGCCCTTCGTGCACGGAAGATGTCGACAATGGCAAGGCCAGCACCACCCTGGGTCGAAGACTTCATAAACAGTGCATGGGAGCCGGGTGTCAACGATCTCTTGTCGTTAAAATCCGACCTGAACCCCCACAGCGAAACCTTCAAGAAGATTTACCAACCTATCAGGCATTCGTTTTTCGCCCACAGGGGAATGGAGACGGACGATCAGATCTTTGCGAAGTTTCAGAAAACCAGTACAGCCCAGGTGGATGTCCTGCTGCGGTTTCTCTTCACCCTGTTGAGGGCCATCTGGGAAATGGCGTGGAATGGAAAACGCCCCGATCTAACAGACTCTCAAGACTACGAACGCGCGGTCATGTCCGTAAATAAGGCGACGGAAAATCTTATCCGGAAATTACCTTAACATTTCCATTTGCATTCAAGTCTGTTCAATCTGTGACTCGCGGCCAACGCGCACACGCTTTCCTCACGCGAAGGGGATTTCTCGCCAGGAAACCGCACCGATTCGCCAACGAGATAACAAACGCCGCGGCTATCACGGCTTCCAGTCCGTCTTAAAACTTAAGTCGCGATTCACTTTGAACGGCGTACAACACTCGACGCCGAGGGTCCCACAAACGTCTGGAATTTTTCGGTTCTGGCGTTTTTTGCTCGGGCTCGACACCTCCGTTCGTAACCACGCACCGATCAGTACTGACCATGCCATAGGCGATGAGAAATGGATCACGCCCGATTTCTTCCAATTCAGTATCTGTGAGGTCAACGGCGTATCCACGCTCTATCACCGCCGCTACCAACCCGGGGTCTACCTGTTCATCCAGTAACAACGCCTTTTTGAGTTCGGGCTGCTTTATCCAAGTGAGTAGGAGGTCTTCATTTTTCCTGCCCTTTTGATTATTCTGACCGGCCAGAATCTCGTCCATGATTTCGGCAGGGAGCTTGATGTTTCCAGCCGCGCCCTGATATTGGAGCCATGCCCAATATTCTTTGACCTGATCGATGGGGTAGTACGTGTTGTTGGCCGTGATCAGCACGTTCGCATCGAATAGATAAAGCACTCTTAGCGGCGACCTCGAATCATCCCAGAGGATAAGAGAGGTTCCACATTTCTTGGCTTTACGCCAAGGACTCTGCTGGCCTTGGTGTATGTGATGTTCCCATCGTCTAGGGCACGACGCACGAGACCCAAGAGGGCCGAGCCAACACGGTGGCGTTTCACTACGTAGTAGTTCGGACCGCCTTCCGATGCCTTTTGTCTGTCCGACTTCTCTTGTTTGAAGCTTAAGAAATCGTCGTGGAATTTGCCGCTCAGTTTGCTCCAGGTCGAATGCCCAATCCTTCCGGTCCGATACAGCTTATAGGCAACCATCGAACGGCTCACGCGCCACTGCTCTGCGAATGCGGCTATACCCTTCAGTGCCGCCTCGAATGAGCTCAGGTTCGAGATCGTTTCCAAATCGTCCACCGGCAGAAGAATTTCAGCGGCAACATCATTGCAGTACTGTTCTATCCTGTCCGTCGTGTCTGTGCCACTAATGCCCGTGCTGCCTAGCCAGAGATGAACAAGCTCATGCAGCGCTGTGAATGACCATGCCGCCTTCACGTCCTGGTCATTGATGACGATCATTGGAGCAAGCTGGTCGGCTGCCACGAAGCCCCGGAAGATTTCCACAGGAATATTCGTGTGATGACTCCCAAGGTTACCGAGCAGCAGAACAAACACCCCAGCCCCTTCGATCTTCGCTCGTAGATAATTAAACGCTAGCTCGGCCGATTTCTCTCTGCGGTATTCAGATAAATTGATTTCGAACTTCTTCGCAATCCGCGATGCCAGTTCCTTCGCTGGCATTTCGATTGTGGCTGTCCCGACGAAATCAGGAGGCTCTGCCTCCTCGTCTTCAAGGATCGAGCGCACGAGGCCCTGCCGCGCTTTGATATCACGAATCAAGGCGTCGAGACCAGGGTTGGCGCGGTCTTTTCCAGGAAGCGTCCTGAAATCCTGCCCTCTATCCCCTTTTTCCGGCGGATGGCGGAGATAGAACACGAGCAGGGGGCGGTGATACGCTTTCGCCATCTTCTCAAGCAAAGTGCGCGGCGGCTCCACTTTGCCCTCTTCGAGCTTGGCCAGCCTCTCGGCGCCCGTTTCTCCACGAGCGGTTTTCAGGTCGATAGCCCGAGCGGCATCATCGAGCGACAGGCCAGCCGTCTCTCGCGCCCATGTCAGAATTTCTGGCCGGATTGCGCTCATCGGAGTTCTCTACCTAACTAGATGCTAACGACGCTAGTCGCCCAACAGATATTCCAGATTATGATATCGTTCATGTTCGCAACAAAGGCGGCCATAGGAACGAAGTGACCCGCCTACGCGGCGAAAATGGCAAAAAATTAAACCGGTTCATTAGTCGACGACTTCGCAAAGCCGCAACCGGCGATTCTGATGCTTTGCAGCGGATCGTCGGAGCCTCTCCGCACTCGCCTTTTCGTCATCACAAAATTCGCACAATTCAATTTCCCTTCTTTTCAATCACATCCGCACCCAAATTCGCTTCGCCGTTCGCCACATCCCGCAAACTGAAGTCGTTTGGAGTCGCCGCCGCGCGCTTTCTAGACATCTCTAAATCAATGAAAGGAAAGGTCGAAGTGCAAAATTGGGTTCGAACCGTAAAATGCCCGTCCGGCTAAAGCGTAAGGCTCTGCCCTCTTGGCCAGTAGACTATGAGTGGATGAGATTAGTGGTCGCCATTACCGGAGCATCAGGCGCTCTCTTCGGCATTCGTACGCTCGAAGCGCTGCACGCCTTGGATATTGAGACCCATCTCGTCGTCAGTAAATGGGCGCGCTCCACCATCGCGCATGAGACCTCCGCTTCGCTGGCGCAGGTAGAAGCGCTGGCCACGGTCGTCTATCATCACGAAAACCAAGCGGCTCCCATCTCGAGCGGCTCTTTCAAGACGGACGGCATGATCGTCGCGCCTTGCAGCATGAAAACGCTGGCGGCGATACGCATGGGCTTTGGCGACACACTCATCAGCCGCGCCGCCGATGTCGCTCTCAAAGAACGCCGCAAGCTGGTGCTGCTCGCCCGCGAAAGCCCGTTTAGTGAAATCCATCTGGAAAACATGCTGGCCTTGGCGCGCATGGGAGTGGTGATTTTTCCTCCGATTCCCGCCTTTTACAACAAACCGGCCACGGTTGACGATATTGTGAACCACGTGGTCGGCCGCGTGCTCGATCAGTTCGGCCTGGATATGCCCGGAGTGAAGCGCTGGATTGGCTTCGAATCGTAAAATGCCCACGCCTTCCGGAAAATCGCTCCTCACCGGCGGCAAATATCTTGCGCTAGCCACGGCTTTGCCGGGCTACGTGGTGGCCGGCTTTCTGCTTGGGGCTTTTGCCGATCACGGGCTGCATTGGCCGGTGCTCCGCGCGATTGGCGTGATTCTAGGCACGTTCACGGGACTGGGTCAGATCGTTCGCGAACTGCTGCGCGACGAAAAACGCGCCCAAAATCCCAAGGAACCCTCTAAATGACCGAACCCGAAGCTGCCCTTTATGTGCGGCGTATCTATTGGCTTGCCTTGGGCTTTGGCTTGCTTGGCGTTGTCGTTTACCTCGGACTGCAAGGCTGGCGTCCTGCCGCTGGCTTCGCCCTCGGGGCTTTGGCCTCGCTTGGTAATCTGTGGCTTTACGAAAAACTCACTCGCAGCATTGAGCCATCCGCCGCGGGCGAACCGCCCAAAAAGCCGTGGACGGCCGGCGTGTTCGTCCTCCGCTACGTGGTCATGATCGCAGTGGCCTATGCTATAGTCGAAGCTTTGGGTGTCAATGCTTTGGCGGTAATTCTGGGGCTTCTCACCAGTACAGCCGCAGTCGTAACCTCCACCATCATTGAATTATTTGAAAGCTTCTTTGTAAGCCGCTCTTCGCACTAAATGGAACCGGAACTCTGGATCACCACTCTCTTTAATCGCGCCCTGGCGAGTCCCGCCAACGCCCTGCTCGACGTCCTTCATATCAAACACGACTCGGCGCGTCCTTGGGCCGACTGGATGGTCTGCGAAATCCTGGTGGTGCTGTTCATCGTGGTGCTGTTTGCGTTTCTCAGAACCCGGCTCTCTGTCGACAAGCCCGGCAAATTGCAGCACATCTTCGAGCTCTTTTATGAGTTTGTTCACGCGTCCTCCGAAGAGATGGTTGAACACAACCCCAACAAGTACATTCCTTTTTTCGGCACGATTTTTCTCTTCATATTTTGCATGAACACGCTGGGCCTCATTCCCGGTTTCGTCGCGCCCACCATGTCCCCAGCCGTACCCATGGGCATGGCGTTATCGCTATTCGTCTTTTATAACGCGGTAGGGATCAAAGCGCATGGGTTCGGCTATATCAAGCAGTTCCTGGGTCCGGTGTGGTGGCTCGTGATTCTCATTTTTCCCGTCGAAGTGGTCAGCCACTTCGCGCGCCCGCTCTCGTTAACCCTCCGTCTTTACGCGAACATGTTTGCCGGCGAGCAGGTGACAAACACCTTCGTGGCCCTCACTAAATTGGTTGTTCCCGTTGCTTTTATTAGCCTGCACGCTTTCGCATGCATTCTGCAGGCTTACATTTTTATGGTGCTGGCCATGGCTTACGTGGGCGGCGCAGTTTCGCACGAACATTAAGGCTTTATCCCGCTCCCAGTGTGAGCGCCCGGCGTCCCAACGCACGGTGTCGAACCACCTCCTGGCAGCAATTCTACTAAGGAGAAATACAATGAAGAACAAAATGTTGACGCTCGGTATGGGCCTCCTGATTTTTGCAGGACCGATGTTGGCACAAGGAAAGAGCGGCGGCAATCCGGGCGAGGCAACCCGTCTTGCGGCAGCCTATCTATCGGTAGGTATTGCCTCTGGCCTGTGCGGCCTTGGGCAAGGCAGAGCTACGGCTTCCGCTGCTGAGGCAATGGCTCGCAATCCTGGAGCCATTGCCGCCATCCGCGTATCGCTTTTGCTCGGCCTGGCTTTTATTGAGTCGCTTGGCCTTTACGCGTTGATGGTCACCTACATCGCCAACTAGATCCTTTCGTAGCGAGCCTGCCAGTTGCTTCCGCTGGCAGGCTTGTTCTATTGGTGGACACCCTCATGAAACTTCAAGGAATTTTCCCCGCCCTCGCTACCTGCTTCGATCACCACGGCGAACTGTACAAAGCCAAGGTTCTTCACAACGTGGAGAAGCTCAACCAAATTGGCTTGGCCGGTTACACCGTTTGCGGTTCAACGGCGGAGACTCCTCTGCTGAGCGTGGACGAACGCATCCAATTGATGGAATGGGTGAAGCAAGCAGCCGCTGGCGGGAAGACCCTCATCGCCGGGGTCGGAGCTGAAAGTGTGCATGAGACGGTGAAGGTAGCCAATCGTGCTGCCGGCATCGGTTTCCACTACGCATTGGCATTGACGCCGTTTTACTATCGCACCCAAATGCACCGCCCCGATACACAGGCGCTTTACTTCCGCGCGCTGGCCGATCAATCGAAGATTCCCGTCCTGATTTACAACATTCCGCAAGTGACGGGTTACATGCTGCCCGTTGAGACCGTCGCCGAGCTTTCGCATCACCCGAATATCGCCGGCATGAAGGATAGCTCGGGCGATAACGAACGGATGAAGCTGGTTGTGGCTGCCGTTAAGCCCGGATTTCAGGTATTTTCGGGATCGGGCACGGGATTCGGCGAGGCTCTGCAACTGGGCGCGGCCGGAGCGATTCTCGCGATAGCCAATCCCCTGCCCTACGCCTGCGTAACGGTATGGGAAGCCTTTCGTACACGCGAATATGAAGCCGCCCAAGACTGGCAGAACCGCATTCTGCCTGCCGCGAAATTGATCGCCGGCAAGCATGGCATACCCGGCTTGAAGCACGCGATGGATCTCAATGGCTACTATGGCGGACCGCCGCGGTTACCATTTGTTCCACCGTCCGTCGAGGCGAAGGCTGAGATTGAGACAGTGTTCGACGGATTGCGCAGTTAATGGATCCAGCCATGGCGACTCAATCCTCCGCAAAGATCAGTGAAGAAGAGTACCTCCGCTTGGAGCGTGCGGCTAAAGATAAGAGTGAATTCGCTAAAGGTGAAATCGTTCCAAGGCCCAGCGTTTCGTTTAGACATTCAGCGCTGGCGGTAAACTGGTCGGCGGAACTGGAGAACCGACTCCGTAGCTCGCGCTGCTACGTGTTTTTTCATCGGACCTTCGGCTGAGAACGCCAATCACCGGCTCTTACGTTTACCCTGATATCTCCGTGGTTTCCGGCGAGCCAATCCCGTTCGCTGGCTCGGACGACATCCTCACCAACCCGACCGTGCTCGTCGAACTTCTTTCGCCATCTTATGATCACGGCGAAAGGTTCGAGTTGTACCGCGAAATACCTTCGCTGCGTGATTACATCTTGGTGCATACGACCGCAGCCCATGTCGAACACTTCGCCCGTCAATCAAACGGCAGTTGGATCTTTCGCGAATACAAGGGCGACGACAGCACAATCGCCCTCAGTTCGATCAACTGCACCATCCGCCTCGGCGACGTCTACACCGATCTTCCTAAGTAACTAAAGCCCTGTAAGCGCTACCATCTAGGTAGATCTTCCATGAGTCTTGATGAGGTAGCGAAGCGCGCGCGTGTTTCGCCTGCTACCGTTTCTCGCGTCCTAAATAACATGGACGTGGTGAAAAGCTCCACGCGCGCACGGGTGATGAAGGCGGTCGCGGAGTTGAATTATCACCCGAATCTGCACGCGCGGACATTGGCCGGCGGACGCAGTCGCACGCTGGGCATCGTCATGTCAAACATGGCGAATCCTTTCTTTTTCGACGTTTTTGAAGCGCTCGAATCGGCCGCTCTGGCGCGCGGCTATGAAGTGGTCGCCGCGAACACCGGTTATCAACCCGAACGGCTGGTCTCCAGCATCCGGCTGATGATGGGCCGCCGCGTCGCCGGCCTTGCCGTTATCGTTTCCGAAATGGACCCAGCGTTGCGCGACGAACTGGCGAACGGCAGCATGCCGGTTGTGTTCTACGACGTGGGCGCACCCGGCAAGCACATCACCAACATACGGGTGCAATACCGCAAAGGGATCGAAAAGACCGTTCAATACCTCCACAATCTGGGTCACACGCGTATGGCCTTCGTGGGGCATCATGCCCAACTGGCGCCCCTCGACGAACGCAAAAAGGCATTCCTCGAAACGGTCGCCCGCTACTCGCCGCATCTAGAGGTGACGACCGAAGCCGACGCCGACGGTCCGGAGGGTGGCCGCAAAGCTGCCCGGCAACTTCTCGCGTCCGGCTCTATCCCCTCGGCCATCATTTGTGTGAACGACTTCACCGCCATCGGGGTGCTGCGCGAATTGCGCGATCAAGGACTGCGCGTTCCACACGATGTCTCGGTGACCGGCTTCGACAATATTCAACTTTCGGAATTCTGTTCTCCGGCCCTGACGACGGTCCACATTCCTCGCGACCGCATCGGTCAAAGCGTCTTCGAAAGCCTGGTTCAAGATCATGGCAAAATGCCAAATGGCCGCGGAGAAATTCTGATCGATCCCGAGTTCGTCGTCAGGGATTCAACCGGCGTTGCTCGCGAACTCTAATGCACGGGTAGCTTTACTGAGCCGCGACTCTCCAGAAACAGCTCCCGGACGGGCCGATTTCGGTTCTGTCAGGGCTGGCGCTAAGCGACCGGTTCCAGCCGGAATCCCAGCGCCGCCGCTTTGCGTTGCAGCGCCAGTTTTTCGCGTTCCGTCCGCTTGGTTTCATGTTCGCGGGCACCACGATCCACCCAGCCTAACTTTCGCAGTTCGAGGGTTTCACAACAGCTAAGTGCTTTAGATTCAGTGGAGGCTAGCGAAAGGTCTCCACCACAAAACAGATGGGCCGGGGGCT
>Ga0302324_100002410_pt1 | contig 43293 bp, 43 predicted proteins | sample Palsa_T0_1_FD_201949 | JGI IMG/M metagenome (GOLD analysis project Ga0302324, IMG submission 201949) | Peat permafrost microbial communities from Stordalen Mire near Abisko, Sweden - Palsa_T0_1 | ecosystem: Environmental > Terrestrial > Soil > Palsa > Peat permafrost | place: Sweden: Abisko... | reverse complement strand
CCTTCTTCTCTCTGCTCGACCACGTCTCGCCCGCCAGCCGGGCAGTGCTCCTTCTCCACTACCAGCACGATCTTTCGCTCGAAGAAACCGCAGCTATTCTCGACATTCCTGTCGGCACCGCCAAGTCGCGTCTCCATTATGGAGTCGCGACCCTTCGTAAACATCTCACTCTCGAAAGGAAACCCGTATGAGCTCCGAATTCCAACCGCCCAACTCCGAAAATACGAACGCCGAAATCGCCTTCGTTCAACAGGCCCTTGCCGCCGCAGACAGGTCGGAACGCATCTCTCGAATCATCGTCGTCGTGCTGGGCGTTCTCGCCGTCGTCGCCTTCATCTGGATGCATCTCCATATGTTCCCGCCAGAAACCCTGGGCGGACTCTTGCATTCGCTGCTGCGCGTCGATCTCTTCTTTCTGGTCGTTATTTTCGCCCTCACCATGTACGTTCGTTATGCCATAAACCAAAACACTCGCATACTCCTTCGGGCGCTGGCCAACACCCGCAACCGCTAACTTCACCGCAGACGAAAGCGCGGACCGCCCGGGTCCGCGCTCCAGCCTGCGCATCTGATTTCGTATTTGCCCGGCCCGCCCCCGCCCGCGCGCCGAGAACAACCGTGGAAGAGCGGCGCTTCAGCGCCGCCCAAGCGATCAAAAGGAAGCGGGCTTCAGCCCCTGAGAACACGGCCTTGCGTCTGATGCAAAGTAGCAACTACACCTCCGCACGCTCCACCGCGCGCCTGTCATCCTGAGGCAGCGGAATCCCTCGCTGGAAGCGAGGGATTCCCAACGAAGGACCTCTGCACTTTCTCCGGACGGGAACTGGCCCACCTCTGACTCTTCGCGTGAGCGAGAATCACGTTGGCTGCCCCAGCCTTCGCGGTTTTCGAAGGCTGGGCATTCGTACCGCCCGAGGTTTGGAGACGCGCGAGCCCCTGAAATCGTCGCCGGGTCGGGATCCTTTCCGTGAACCGCCACCGACCGTCGGCGCAACCGTGGAAGAGCGGCGCTTCAGCGCCGCGCAAGCAATCAAAAGGGAAGCGGGCTTCAGCCCCGGCGGGAACCGGGAAGTGCACGAATTCCACTCGGGCCGATCCAACGGCAAACACGGAACCGGCTTCAGCCGCTGAGCCGCACCCCGGATACCAAAGTAGCAATTACAACTCAGCCCCATCCGCGCTAAAATCACGCGGTCAATGGAAAAGAACCGTCTCTACTACGGCGACAACCTAACCGTCCTGCGCGAGCACATCAAGGACGAGTCGGCAGACCTCATCTACCTCGACCCTCCCTTCAACAGCCGCCAGGACTACAACGTGCTCTTCGCAGAAAAAGACGGCACCCGCTCGTCGTCACAAATCATGGCCTTCGAAGATACGTGGGAGTGGAACGAGGACTCCCGCCTGGCCTACGAGGAAATGGTCGAGCGTGGCGGCCGCGTCTCGGATGCGATGCGCGCCTTTAAGACCTTCCTGGGTACTAGCGACATGATGGCCTATCTCGCCATGATGGCCCCGCGCCTGATCGAGCTGCATCGTGTGTTGAAGGAGACGGGATCGATCTATTTGCACTGCGATCCGACCGCGAGCCACTATTTGAAAATGCTGATGGACGCGGTGTTCGCGCCACAGTATTTCCGTAATGAGATCATCTGGAGACGTGCAGATCCCAAAGGCCATGCTTTCACCCGATATCCGTCCACGCACGACGTACTTCTGTTTTTCGGCAAAGGGGAGGTGACCACTTGGAATCCGCAATACCGGGGCTATGACGAGGATTACATCGAAAGTCACTATTCAAGTATTGAGGACGACACAGGACGCAAATATACGCTGAGCGACTGTACTAACCCGAACAGGAATCGCCCCCATCTCACCTATGAGTGGAGGGGCATTACCAAGGTCTGGCGGTGGACAAGGGAGAGAATGCAGAAAGCCCACGATGAAGGGCGATTGGTTTACACAAAATCAGGAGCTCCGCGCTACAAGCGCTACCTGGACGAGATGAAAGGGACACTAGCCACTTCGATCTGGGAAGACATTCCATTCATCAATTCCCAGGCGGCTGAGCGCCTCGGCTACCCAACACAAAAACCGAAGGCGCTCCTCGATCGCATCGTTAGAGCCAGCTCCAATGAAGGCGACACCGTTCTCGATCCGTTCTGCGGATGCGGAACCGCAGTCGAAGTCGCGCAGCAACTCAGCCGCCACTGGATAGGCATCGATATCACCCACCTCGCCATCGGCCTCATCAAGAAACGCCTCGACGACGCCTTCGGAGAAGATGTCCGCAAAACCTACGAAGTCATCGGCGAGCCTATTGACGTAAAGGGCGCTGAATCGCTTGCGAAAGACGACCCATATCAGTTTCAGTGGTGGGCTCTGAGTCTGGTTGGCGCGCGCCCGCTCGAAAAGAAAAAAGGCGCAGATCAAGGTATCGATGGCCGTCTATATTTCCACGACGAGAAAGGTGGCAAGTCGAAACAGATCATTATCTCGGTGAAAGGCGGCCGCGTGCAGGCGGCTTTCGTGCGCGACCTGCGCGGGGTGATTGACCGCGAGAAGGCGGAAATCGGCGTGCTCATTTCGATGGAGCCTCCGACAAGGCCAATGCTGAAGGAAGCAGCCGAGGGTGGTTTTTACAAACCGCCGGGGCTGGTAGACCGATACCCGCGCATCCAGATATTGAGCGTTGCCGGACTGCTGGATGGGAAAAAGATCGACTATCCGCGCTACGCCGCGGACGCGACCTTCAAGAAAGCGCCCAAGGTTCGGAAGGCCGCTGAGGAGCAAATTCCGCTCGGCACTGGAGAAATCGAAGAGCCGTTCTGAGGAACCGGCTCCCTGGGGCCTCGGCCCTGCCGTCGCGCTATACTTGCCTTATGTCTGGTGTTCCACAAGCAGATCAACAAGGACGCCCGCAAACAGGGAAGACGTTCTACCTGGAAACCTTTGGCTGCCAGATGAACGTCCACGACTCGGAAAAAGTTGTGGGCACGCTGCTGCAGCAGGGCTATCGCCAGGTGGAGACCGTTGCTGAGGCCGGCCTCATCCTCTACAACACCTGCTCCATCCGCGATAAGGCCGAGCAGAAGGTGTTCCATCGCCTCGCCGACTACAAGCGGCTGCAGGCCGAAGGCAAAAAGTTCGGCGTGCTGGGCTGCGTGGCCCAGCAGGAAGGCGAAAAGATTTTCGAGCGCGCCCCGCATGTGTCGCTGGTGTGCGGGTCGGCGTCGTACCGCAAGCTGCCGGAGATGCTGGCGCAACTCGAGAACGCGCAGTTGGAGAAAGCTGCGAGCGCTGCACGCGAGATCCCTCCGCCCGCTGGAGAAAACGCGGGCGTTCGGGATGACGCAGCATTTTCAATAGCCGACAGCCCGAAGCCGGAAGCCAGACGCCAGACGCCGGACTTGGTGAGAATCACCGGGCTCGACGACCGCCAGACCGACGAATGCTTCGAAACCGAATTCACCGCCCGCACCAATCCTCACCGCGGCTACATCACGATCATCGAGGGGTGCGACAAGTTCTGCGCCTATTGCGTGGTACCGTTCACGCGCGGCAAAGAGCGCAGCCGCACCAGCGACTCCGTGCTCACCGAAGCCCGCCAGATGGCCGATCTCGGCTACACGGAGATTCAACTGCTGGGCCAAAACGTGAACTCGTACCACGATCCGTCACAGAGAAAGACTTTCGCCGAGTTGCTCGCCTCCGTCGGGGAAGTCGCCGGCATCCGCCGCGTCCGCTTCACGACTTCTCATCCCCGCGACTTCGGACGCGACATCGTGTGCGCCATCGACTCTGTGCCCACGCTCTGCGACCACGTCCATCTGCCGGTGCAGAGCGGCTCCACGCGCATGCTGGACGCCATGCAGCGCCTCTACAATCGCGACCAATATCTCGAGCGCATCTCCTGGATCAAGGCCGCCAAGCGCGACATCAGCCTGACCACGGACGTCATCGTCGGCTTCCCCGGCGAGACTGAAGCCGATTTCGAACAAACTCTCAACCTGCTCGATGAAGTCGGATACGACGGCGTCTTCTCGTTCAAATATTCCCCCCGGCCCAACACTCCGTCGCTGAAACTCGATGACGCCATCCCGGAAGAAGAGAAATCTCGCCGCCTGGAAATTCTGATGGCGCGGCAGCGCGACATCCAAATCGCCCGCTACCAAAAATATGTCGGGACAACCTGCGAAGTCATGGTCGAGGCCTACAATGATTCCCGCAACCAGTGGATCGGCCGCACCTCACAAAACAAAACTCTCAACTTCACCGCAAACACCGCGCCCAAAGTAGGCAGCTACGTTCCGGTGCGTGTAACCCGCAGCTTCCCCAATAGCCTCTGCGGCGAGTTGTTATAGCTAAATAAGTTTGACCGGAGGTCAGCATGGAAATCGAAATGACAATCCGCGGCCTGCTAATGGACCCCGTCAGCAACATGCCGATAATTGTGTTGAAAGATATTGGGGGGGAGATGGTTTTGCCGATCTGGGTGGGTGGTTACGAGGCGCAGGCGATCGCGCTGGAGATGGAGAAGGTTACGACGAAGCGGCCGATGACGCACGACCTGATTAAGAACGTGCTGCTGGGGCTGGATGCGCACGTGCACAAAGTTGTGGTGACGGAACTGAAAGACGATACGTTTTACGCCGTGATCTGGCTGGAGCGTGGGGGTGAGGTGATCAGCGTGGATTCGCGGCCGTCCGATGCGCTGGCGCTGGCGTTGCGTGTGGATTGTCCGATTTTTGTGGAGGAGGGGGTATTGAAGACCTCGAAATTGGCCTCCGGCATGTCGGACAAGACGACCAATGAGGAGTTGCGCAAGTTTCTGGAAGGACTCGACGACGAGGATATGGGGAAGTACAAGATGTGAAAGTGCGGGCTGCGGCACTCAATTCTCGCCCGGTTCTTGAATGGGGATTCGCAACCATGCTTACCACAGAGGACACAGAGGAGCACGGAGGACTTCAACATCTCCAGCCTTCGACTTCGCTGCGTAAATATCGCTATCGGCGGACAGGAGTGTCCGCGCCACAACTGCTCATTCGGCGGGCACGCCGGCTTTACTCGATCCTTTCGTGGCGGTAGCCGGCTTGGGTTAGGGCCGACTCGATTTCCTGGATGTGGTTTGCGCCGCGGGTTTCGAGGGTGAAATCGATTACCGTGTCGCCGAGGCTGACGCCGTAATAGGCACGGTCGTGCGCGGTCTGGACGATGTTGGCCCGCAGGTCGGCGATGATTTTGGTGAGGTCGTGCAGCGCGCCGGGGCGGTCGGTGAGGTGGATGCGCACGCGGGTGTGACGTCCGTCTTTGACCAGGCCGCGCTCGATGATGCGGGAGAGCAGCGTGACATCGATATTGCCGCCGCAGACCAGCACCGCGGTACGCTCGCCGTTGAGCGCAGTCTTTTTCTCGAGCAGCGCCGCCAGAGCGGCTGCGCCCGCGCCTTCGGCCAGAGTCTTCTCGCGCTCCAGCAGCACCAGGATGGCGCTGGCAATTTCTTCTTCTTCGACCGTTACCAGTTGATCCACGTATTTCTTGACGAGGGGAACGGTTTTCTCTCCGGCGCGGCGCACGGCGATGCCGTCGGCGATGGTGGCCTCGGCGGGAACGGTCACGGGATGACCCGCTTCGGTGGCGCGCAGCATCGAGGGCAGGCGCTCGGTCTGCACGCCGATGACGCGGACGTTCGGGTTGCTCTCTTTGATGGCACAGGCTACGCCCGCGATGAGTCCGCCGCCGCCGATGGGGACTATGACCGCTTCGAGACCGGGGATCTGTTCCAGCAACTCGAGGCCGATGGTGCCTTGTCCGGAGATGACCTCGTCGTCGTCGAAGGGATGCAGAAACGTCATGCCGCTGGCTTCGCTCTGGCGGAGGGCTTCGGCGCAGGCATCGTCGTAATTTGCGCCGTGAAGGATGACGTCTGCGCCGTAGCTGGAGGTGGCGGCCACCTTGACCAGCGGCGTCATGAGAGGCATGACGATGCGCGAGCGCAATCCTTCGCGGCCGGCGTGATACGCGACGGCCTGGGCGTGATTGCCGGCGCTGGCGGCGATGACGCCTCGGCTGCGCTCTTCGGGAGTGAGCGTGAGGATTTTGTTGAGCGCTCCGCGCTCTTTGAAGGCTCCGGTGCGCTGCAGATTGTCGAGCTTGAGGAAGACGGGCTTGCCGATCATCTCCGAAAGGCCGGGGGAATGGCGCGCGGGCGAGAGGTAAAGATGGCCGCGAATGCGCTCGCGCGCGGACTGGATTGAGGCGAGGGTGACGCCGGCCGGTGCCATGCGAGCTGGGTTGGCGCTCATGATAGAAACCTCCGATTCATCGATAGAACATTCGTCAATAGAAATTCATGGATGCAAATTCATGATGCAAAAAGAAAAGCCATCTGCGCCTGGAGCGCGATGGCCTTTGCGTTTTGACTACTGTTCGCTTAGCCGCCGGCCCCTGGGGAGATGGCCATGGTAATTCGAATCATAATTCGGGGAACTGCGATGGCGATGGAGTCCGGGCGATGCATAGCGATGAGTATGAGGAAAACAGAGGGCGGAGGCAATGTCAAGATACCGAGCGGGGCGTAGTGGCGCAGTTTGCGTCCGAGGGTTCGTATCAGGGCTTCGCTTCAGCGATGCCGTTAAACGGCTCCGTGGGAAAAGGCTTTAGCCGCTGTGCCTTGCCCGCCTGGCCGCAGCGGCTGAAGCCGATCGATCCTCTACCGTGCTCTTACGGCACGCCTCGAAGGCGTGCCCTGATACAAGTCTTTCTTAAACTGCACCACTACCAGCGCGGGCGACCGGTGATGCGCTTGGTTGCATGTTGACATCATATACGGACATCTGACATCATTCTGTCATAATGCGCACCACCCTACATCTCGACGAGGACGCCCACGAAATGATCCGGCAGTTTGCGGAGGCCCGGTCCGTGGCGTTGGGCGAAGCGGCTTCGGAGTTGGTGCGGCGCGGGTTTACCAGCCCCACGCCAACCAAAGTAGTGAATGGATTCGTGGTTTTCGATGTTCCTCCGGACGGGCCGCGAATCACCAGCGAGCGGGTGAGGGAACTTCTTGAAGACGAACTTTAATGAAGTCAGCTATGCTATGAGAACAACGCTTAATATCGATGACGATGTGCTCGACCTGTTGCGGGACTATGCGCGGACTCGGGCATTGGCAACCGGGAAGGCGGCGTCGGAACTGATGCGCCGGGGTCTGGAGGCGCCCGTCCAGACTCGCCTGGTCCATGGATTCCATTCTGTGGTTCTTCCCGGGAAATCGGCGCGGCAAACAATCTCATCGGAACGCGTGAAGCGGTTGCTCGAGGATGAGTTCTAGTGGGTCCGTTCTTGTTGGATGTGAACATCCTCGTTGCACTGGCCTGGCCGGATCATGAGTTCCACGACCGTGCCGGGCTTTGGTTTGCCAGCCATCAGCGCCACGGATGGGCAACCTGCGCGCTCACCCAAACGGCCTTCGTAGGAATTCTGTCCAATCCGTCGTTTTCTTCCGACGCGCTAACGCCGCGAAATGCTATGCATGTCTTAGAGACAAACTTGAGCGTTCCGGGCCATCAGTTCTGGAAAGAAACGATTCCATTGGCCGCGGCGATTCGGAACTGTGCCGCGAGAATCACCGGGCACCAGCAGATCGCGGACGCGTATCTGGCGGGCTTGGCGGTTCATCATCGCGGCAAGTTGGCCACACTTGATAAGGGGATCAAGGCCTGGGTCGCGGCTGGGGCGGTTGAGATTATTGAGTGATTGAAGCCTTTCCGAGGAACCGATGCGGCTGGGCCAAGGTTGCTAGTTTACATAATATCCGTTATCGGACATTACGATAATCCCGTGCAACGCTTGCCCCAGTTTCGGATCCCAAGGCGCGCGGGCGGAGTCACCCCGCGCCACGTAGATCGAGTAGTGTCCTGATTTTGACTTCGACAGTCATACGCAGTCAAAAAGCAGGTTCCTCACCGCGCCTCCGGCCGGTTCGGAATGACAAATTAGGACACTACCGTAGATCGCGCCACATAAAAGCGGTTGTATAATTCTTCCCTCTCATGACGCCCCCTCTCATGACCCTCGACGTTGCTGCTCAGCAGCTCGTGTCGGCTGACGGACCGCCGCGGCGGTTGCGATGCCGCGGCCTGCGGCTTTCCGAGTTGGCTCGGCGGCATGGATTCACGCTCGAAGGCTCCGACGCGGAGATCAGCCGCTTCGCCCCGCTCTCCGGGCTCGGCGATCGGAACGATGGCGTGGCTGTGAGCTATTTGTCTTCGGCGCGCTTTGCCGGCTTGCTGCGGCCAGGCGCCGACGTTGCCGTCATCACGCGCGCCGAACTGCGCTCGCATCTCAAACAAGGCAACGCGGCCCTCGTTATTAATGAGAACTCGCCTGCGGGCCCGGAAATCGATCCCCATGACTGGTTTTATACCGCGCTGGCCAGCGCGATCGAGCACGGCAATTATGAGCGGCTGGCCAGCTATATCAGCCCGGCGGCGCAGATCCATCCCGCGGCAACGGTTTCTGAGAACGTGCACGTGGAAGAAGGCGCCGTGATCGGCGCCGGAGCCGTTATTCTGCCCAACACCTACGTGGGCGCGGGCGTAGTGGTCAAGCCGAACGCAACCATCGGCGGAGACGGTTTCGAGAACGCCCTCATCAACGGCCGCCGCTCGATTGTTCCTCACGCCGGCGGAGTCTGGCTGGCCGAAGGCGTGAACGTTGGCTCGTCCACCTGCGTCGATCGCGGATTGTTCGGCGATTTCACCTACGTCGGAGCTTTCACCAACATCGATAACCTGGTGCACTACGCGCATTCGGCGCGCTGCGGAAAAAACTGTTCCATCGTCGCCTGCGCCGAGGTCTCGGGATCGGTCGTGCTGGGGGATGGCGTGTGGCTTGGTCCCAACGTGTCGGTGAATCAGGGACTCACCGTCGGCGACCACTGCTACGTGGGCACGGCCGCGGTCGTGACCAAGAATCTGCCTGCGCATGCGCTGGCCTACGGATCTCCCGCCAAGCCCATGGCGCAGGTGTGCGCGTGCCGCGCCAAGCTGCAGTTTGAAAACGCGGCGGCCACGTGCGGTACATGCGGGAAAAGGTATCGGCTCGACGAGCACGGCCAGGTGCTGCATGTATGACCGGTATGTATGACGCGCAACGGCTCTGGGGACGGGTTGGCAGCGAACCCGTCTTCGTTCTGACCAGCGATCAGGATTGGGCCCCGGAGTGGGCCATCGCCACCTTCCTGGAGAAAGTGAAAAAATGGGGCCAGCCTCTGCATGTCTTTCGCACCAACCCGTCTGCCGCGCTTGACGCGGCCGTGCAGATCCCCAGGGGTCTCCATTCAACAATCAAAAATCAAGCATCAACAATTGCCTCTTACTCCTCGGGCGGCGGGCAAGAGTGCCCGCCCCACGCCAGCCCGCCCCACACGATGATCGACCAAGGCTGGCATCCAAATTTTCTTCCCGGGTCGTCGCAGGGCGCGACCGTCGACGAAGTCATTCAATACTGCCAGCGCACCTTTCCCGGAGCGCGCACCGCCCGCGCCCACTGCTTCGCCGAAGACACGCACCGCCTGCGCGCTCTGGCCCGCGCCGGCATCGTGGCCGACTCGCCCAATCCCACGCCCTGTCTCGGCTACCTGCTGCCGCTGGTGCACTTCACCGGCATTCTGCGCCTGCCGGTTTATTTTGAGGACGACGTCGCCTTCGATTCGCGTAGCGAATTCTCAGTGAATACATTTCGCAAGACGCTGTTCACCCCGGGGCTGAAGATTCTGAATTTTCATCCCACCTTTGTAGGCTGCAACACGCCGTCGCTGGAGCACTACAGCTCGGTGCGCGATCGCGTGTTCGGCTCGCTGGAACCGGCCGCGGGCGTACGCTGGCAGGGACACGGCACCGCCAACATGTTCGACGAACTGATGGAAGAGATTCTGTCGGCAGGGCACAGCTTCACTTCCCTGCACCGGCTGGTGGATCAGTTGCTGGCCGCAATGGACGCGGCCGAAGACTTGCTGCCGAACGCCTTCCGCGATTAGCACCCCTCTTATGCGAAGACGATCCCGGGATGAAACAACGTCCCCGCAATCCGCGTGGCGATGGCGATCAGGTCGCGCTGGCCGGCGAAGACTTTCACCTGGCGGGCGCGAGAGAGTTCGGGGAGATTGACGCTGCGTCCGGCGCGGATGCGGGCGGTGGTGAGTTCGTCGGCGGTGACCGACGGCATTTGCGGCAGGAGGCGGCGCGGGTGGATGAAGCTGGCTTTGAGGGTTTCCAATAGGGCACTCGCCGGACCCAGTTCCGCAAGAATGCCTGCAACGCGGGTTCCCTGTTTTCCTCTGTGTGCCTCTGCGTCCTCTGTGGTTAAGTCTTTTGCCGGAACCCGCAATGTATCCGTCTTCCCTTCAAAACTTGCAGTCGAGTGCACGCTCTTCCCTATCTCTTCAGAGATTTCTTGCAGCGTGTGGGCGTCTTCCAGCGTGAATTCGGCGACTGCGGTACGGCGCAAACATTCGAGATGGGCGCCGCAGCCTAGAGCCTGGCCCATGTCGTGCGCCACCGAGCGCAGGTAGGTGCCGGAGGCGACGTGGGCACGGAAGCGCACTAGAGATTGGTCCACGCTCAAAATCTCAAACTCTTTAATCTCGACCTGCACCGGCTCGAGAACTACTTCTTTATGTTTGCGCGCGAGCTTGTAGGCAGGCACGCCTTTGATTTTCTTGGCGGAAAACGGCGGAGGCACCTGCTGGATCACGCCACGAAATTTTCCGGCGAGGGCTTCTACTTCTTCTGAGCGCAAGATGACTTCTTGCTGCGGGCTGGTTGGTTGCCCTTCGGCGTCGTAGGTGTCGGTGGAGAATCCGAAGCGGATTGCGCCTTCATACACTTTTTCGGCGCCGGTATAGAACTGCGCCAGGCGCGTGTAGCTGCCGATCACCAGCGGAAGAACGCCGGTGGCCATGGGATCGAGCGTGCCCAGATGTCCGATGGAACGCTCTTTCAGAATGCGCCGCGCCCGCGCGACCACGTCGTGGGAAGTGAGGCCTGCCGGTTTGTCGATTATGAGAACGCCGTTCATGAGAAGATTGGGTGGCGATTGAGTAATTGAATAATTGCGTAATTGGGAAATTGAAAACCAAAGCGTGCGGGATTACCAATTTCTCAATTTCCCAATTACTCAATCCTTTAACTTACCAAATCCCGCATGTTCCCGATTAAAGACGATCAACCGACCTACAGCACGCCGGTGGTGAACTGGTTTCTGATCGCGGCCAATATTCTGATTCTTGTGTTTGAGCTGACGCTGAGCCCGCGCGCGGAGGAGGCGCTGGTGCGGCAGTTCGCCGTGATCCCGCAGCATCTGGCGCTGTTTCTGGCGGGCTCGCCGCGGTATTCGCTGGCCGCGGTGGTGCTTCCCTTCTTCACCTCGATGTTTCTGCACGCCAGCTGGACCCACGTCCTCGGCAATATGTGGTTTTTGTTTATCTTTGGGGACAACGTTGAGGATCATCTGGGGCACTTTCAGTATGTGGTGTTTTATCTGTTGGCGGGATTGCTGGCAATGGCGACGCAGGCGATGATTTATCCGCATTCGACCGTGCCGACGCTGGGTGCAAGCGGGGCGATTGCAGGGGTGCTGGGGGCGTATTTCATTTTGTATCCGCGGGCGCGGGTGCTGACTTGGTTTTTTGTGTTGATTATTTACATTCCGGCGTGGCTGGTGCTGGGAGAGTGGTTCGTGATGCAGTTTTTTCAGGGAGCGGCGACGCTGTCGACGACGCAGGCGGGGCACGACGTGGGCGGCGTGGCGTTCTGGGCGCATGTGGGAGGGTTCATTGCAGGCATCGTGATGATTAAGATTTTTCCCGAGCGGGCGCGGAGGTATCCGTACGCGTATCGGTGAGCGAGTCCTGAGTCGCGAGTCGCGAGCACGTTTGGACCGGCACGACGTTGTCCGGGAGAAAAGCCCCTGCCGTAAGGATCGGGATGGTCGCTCACCACAGAGGTCACGGAGGAGCACAGAGCAAGACGGGGCCTCCCCGGCCCTCGCGCGCTTTCGTCGGAGATTCCCACGTCTCGCAAAATCTGCGAGACGTGGGGCATCCGATCTTTCTATTTCTCTATTTCTTTCTCTTTTCGCAGCTTATTTCTTGGGGCGGGATTCGGGTGGGACCAATCCTGACAGGCGGTAGTAGACGACCAGTTGGCCATAGTGTTCGCCGTCGTGCTCGATGAAGCCGTAGGCTAGATCGCCGACGCGTATTTTCTGGTTGGCGAAGGGATCCTTGACCTGATCGTTGAGTCCTCGGTCGCCTTTGGCCTGGAGTGCGGCTGCGCCATCGGCGAAGGACTTCTTGACGAAGGCGACGATGTCGGCTTTGTCTTTGTAGTGGAAGCGGTTCATGAGGTCTTCGGGATTCGACGCTTTGCTCCCGGTGACCGCGTTGATGAAGAAGTAGTTGGCGCCGGCAGCGTGAGTCAACTGCTCGGCGAAACTGCGCTGGGCGGGCGTGGCCTTAAAGTCGTACTTGTCTTCGGGAAAATCTTCCGCCATGGCGATCAGCTTGCGGCCAATGTCGTTCCAGCTGTCGATCACGACCTTAACCGGAGGATCGGCGGGCTTGGGCGGATCTTTCTTGGCGTCTTGTGCGAACACAGGGAGGGTGAGCGCGGCGAGTGCGGCCGCCAGGAAGAACGGGCGTTTGGTCATAGGGTTGTTCTCCGTTTCGGTTGGATGGCAGAGCCATTGTAGTTCGACTGGTCACGGGAGAAAAGGAAAGCGGGGGTGGTGCGGGCGTCGGGCGTCAGGCATCGGGCTTCCGGCTTGGGGCAGTCCATTAGTTGAGAATTTCGTATTCAGTCTTGACCAGGCCACTGGCGTAGGTTTGGGTGGCTATGTGGCGGAGTTTGATGTCGCCAGGGAGCTGTCCGAAAAGCGGGATACCTTGGCCGATCAGCACGGGGACTCGGGTGATGATCAGGCGCTGGATTAAGCCGGCGCGGAGGAATTGCTGGATGGTGACGCCTCCATCGACGTAGATGTGGCGGATGCCGCGGGCTTCGAGCTGGGAGACGATTTCGGCGGGCGGGCCAGACATTTGTTCGACTTTGTGTTCGACAGCCGCGTTGGGGATCTTGGAGAAATCCAAATGCTGACTGCTCAGGACCACGATGCGCTTCGCGCCATAGGGCCACTCTGGAGATGCCAGGACCGTTTCGAAGGTCTTTCGGCCGATTACGAGAGCGTCGACGGAGGCGAAGAATTCGGCATAGCCGTGCGGTTCGCCGCCATCGGTAGGGAGGAAGTCGAGATCGCCGTTGGGGCGGGCGATGAAGCCGTCGAGACTGGTTCCGATGAAGACGGAGGCTAGCATGCCCGGAGTTCTCTTTGCGGGAAGTCATTGTTCATGATTCGGAGGGATGGGTCAACTGCGCGGTTCACGGGGTAGTGGTGCCGTTTGGGTCCGAGGGTTCGTATCAGGGCTTCGCTTCAGCGATGCCGTGAAACGGCTCCATGGGAAAAGGCTTTAGCCGCTGTGCCTTGCCCGCGCGGCCGCAGCGGCTGAAGCCGATCGATCCTCTACCGTGCTCTTACGGCACGCCTCGAAGGCGTGCCCTGATACAAATCTTTTCTTAAACTGCACCACTACCGTTCACGGCCGCGAGGAGGTTACGGTTTTGTAGAACGAACAAAGTAGTTCTCCTTGACCCGTGGACTGCATATATTGGTGGCCTCTCAACCAATCCCAACGTCCGAGGTGCAGATGGACCTACCGGGCCTATTGCGAAACAAGCGGTTTGCCTTTTACATGCTTGCCATCATAGTCACGCTGGCTGTTTGGGTCTTGCAGCGTTACATGAGGGCTGCGGCACCTTCAGAGTCGGGGATCGTTTCATCGACCAGTCTGAATCAGCCAAACTCGTCAGATGCGCAGAGCAGCGTGAGTCCGGCCAACTCCTCCGATCCTCAGGGCAAGGCAATCGATATCTACATGATAGCGGCCAGCCTGCTCACGACTTTGGCAACGGCGTTATTGGGCGCCCTGGGCTATCTGTTGATGAACGAACGTCAGGCCAAGGCTCCCCTCCAGCACCGCGTTCCGGCAACGGCATTGTTAAGTGCTACGCTTGCGGTCGTCTCGATCTACTTTGGATACCGATGCGACAGCAATGCCCTATGGTATGCATCTCAAGGCGCTTTCACGCCTGACGCCCCACCCTTGGTCTGGCCGAAGATCGCGCAGTTCGTCTCTTTGCTTTTAGCGGTATTCTTTTTCACCGATTTTATATTCAACGAGTTGGGTACGGAACCACTGCATGGAGAGCATGAAAAATCTTAGGAGCAGCAGGATCAGGATGATGATCGCTGCGTTTGTGTCGATCTTGTGGCTGGGTGTACCCGGGGCGTCGCAGATGCCGGCGCTGGCAAAACTAATTGTGAGGTCGATACCGAAGAGCGCGGCAATTATGGTCAACGGTCAGAAGACGGGTCAATTCACCGACGCGCAGTTCGTCGTCAGGCCGGGGAGCTACCGGGTCTCTGTGTCCAGCACCGCGCCAGGCGGAGCGAACTGCAGCGAGAGCCCATCGATTAGTCTCAACGCTGGCGACGCCAGAACCCTCATCTGCAACGGCGGGAAATGGCAATAGCGACCATCCACGTGAGCTAGGGTAGTGCGTCAAACAGACCGGCGTTTATTTATCGTAAGTGTTCCTCTGTGATCCTCTGTGCCCTCCGTGGTGAAAGCCCTTGACTCTTTCGTCGGACACCAAAACTTACGCCGGATCGAGGCGCGACATAGCGACCACCATTTTCGACGCACTACACTAGATGCCGTTGGGGCGCTGGCGGATCAGGGAGAGGAACTCGTGGCGGGTTTCTTCTTCGTTGCGGAAGCTGCCGAACATGGCGGAGGTGACGGCGGCGGAGTGCTGCTTTTCCACCCCACGCATCATCATGCAGAGATGGCGGGCTTCGATGACTACGCCGACTCCCTGGGGCTCGATCACTTTCTGGATGGTTTCGGCGATCTGGGTGGTCAGGCGCTCCTGAATTTGCAGGCGGCGCGAGAACAGTTCGATCAGGCGCGGAATTTTGCTGAGGCCGATGACGCGTCCGTTGGGAATGTAGGCGACGTGCACCTTGCCGAAAAACGGCAGCATGTGATGTTCGCAGAGCGAGAACATCTCGATATCTTTGACGATAACCATTTCGTCGTAAGAGACGGTGAAGAGTGCGCCTTTGAGCAGGGCTTCGGGGTCTTGCTGATAGCCGCGAGTGAGGAACTGCAGGGCTTTGTGCACGCGCTCAGGAGTGGAGTTGAGGCCTTCGCGAGTGGGATCTTCGCCGAGGCGGATGATCATTTCCTGGACCAGGTCTTCGAAGCTGGCGCTGGCTAGTATGGTGGGTTCGGGTTTGGTTTCCATTGGCGATTTCATGGGATTGAGTGATTGCGCGATTTGGTGATTGAGTGATCGGGTGATTGAGTTGTGCTTTTGCTAATGCCGCGGTTCGTTTTCTCCTGTGTATTCGAAGGAATTGAGCATGGTTTCTTCCATGCGCACCTTTTCAAGATGCGCGTGGGAGAAGCCACGCTGCAATATTTCGTAAATCTCAATGCAGAGATTCTCGGTGGTGGGCACGGTTTTGGCAAACTCCGTGAGCGTATTCAGGTTCTCGAGATCGAAGCGGGAGAGCACTTCCCTTTCGACAAAATTGTCGAGATCGACCAGATTGCAGACCATGCCGGTCGAGGGATCGACCGGGCCGCTGACCGTGACTTCGAGTGTGTAGTTGTGGCCGTGTCCGTGGGGGTTGTTGCATTTGCCGTAGGTCGAAAGATTTTCTTCGGACGACATTTCTTCGCTGTGCAGGCGATGCGAGGCGGAGAAATGGTAGCGGCGGGTGAGGTGGGCCTTCATACAATTTTCGATTTACGATTTGCGATTTTCGATTGAAGAGCCCGAATAGGCATCAGTATTTGTTCGACAATTGGCAATCGAAAATCGGTTTCACTCCTCTCCGTAGTAATCCGCGAACAAATCCGGCGTTTCATAGACGCGTACGCGGTGCAGTTGGGCTTGCTTCAGCTTCGGCGCCAGGCGCTGCCAGGCGGCTATGGCTATGTTTTCCGTGGTTGGAATTTGCCGGAAAAATTCCGGGACTTCTTTATTGAGGAAGCGGTGGTCCATGGCGTCGAGGACTTCGCGCTGCATGATTTCTTTGAGTTGTTTGAGGTCGACGACGAAGCCCGAGCGCGCATCGACTTCGCCTTTGACTGTGACTTCGAGCGTGTAGTTGTGGCCGTGTCCGTGGGGGTTGTTGCATTTGCCGAACAGGCGCTGGTTTTCTTCGGGCGAGAGGGCGTCGTTGTGGTAGTAGTGCGAGGCGGAGAATTCGGCTTTGCGCGTTAAGTAGACCATGATGTCGCTAATTGTTGATTGTTGATTTTTGATTGTTGAATGAAAACCCTTTGGGGTGTGGGGAGTTTATTCAACCATCAACAATCATAAATTCAACAATGCCTCATCAGAATACCGGGCTTAGCTCGGCTGGAGGTTCGACCGAATAGGGGCGAATCTCCTGCCACTTGGGAGAACTGGTTTTTTCCTGCTCGGGGCAAAACTCTTTGTTGGACTCGAACACAATAATTTTATAGACGTAGCGCTTGTGGTGTGAGGGATCGTAGGCCAGGACGAACGCGAGTCCGGCTTTTTTGTCGATCCAGAAAACCAGGGGGCGGTCGCCGAGCGCGGGAACGGGCGGCGTCAGCAGCACCCAGGCGCGGAGATCTTTGTAAGCGGTTCTGACTTTTTCGGGTGGATCGAAGGTGGCGATGCCGTCGGCGGTATGAAAGCGCGTGGTGGCGGATTCGATCTGGAAGATCTTGCCTTTCTTCAGACGAATGAAAACATCGCCGCGACCGACGGGGTTGGTGGTATCGACCCAATCGATTGTGGAGCCGCAGGGATCGTCCCACGACTGGTCTTCTGCCTTCTTGGGAAATAGTTCGAGCGCGTGGTCGCGGGAGTCTCCGAGTTTGAGCGGGCCTATGCCCGCGCCGGGTTCGATGATCGTGTTGGTGAAGCGGGGCGCGGAATCGGTTTGCGCAGTCGCGGGGAAGTTGCAGGCGGCGACGGCCAGGGCAACGACGAAAACTCGGAGGATCGCAGTGTTCATGAGCGTGGCGCTTATAAGAATAGTATGAGTGCGAGTCTGGCGACAAAGGGGAGCTGCATTTCTATGAGGATTTGCGCTTTTTCTGCTCCTGTTCAATTACGCGCAGAAATGTTTTGGCCACTAGCGGAGCGTCGAAGCGCTTGACGAATTCGGCGCCGGCGCTGGCCAGCGATTCTCGCAGAGGCTTTTCCCGGTAGAGCCGTTCGATGGCGGCGGCTAAGGCTTCGTCGTTATCGGGTTCGACGAGGAGGCCGTGCTGGACAACCTCTGGCACGGCGGCGGCGCGGGCGGCGACTATGGGCTTGCCACTGGCCATGGCTTCGAGAAAGACGATGCCGAAACCTTCTTGCACGCTGGGCAGGCAGAAGATGTCGCAGTGTTTGTATTCCTGGACGAGTTCCGGTTGCGGGATATTTTCGCGCCACACTGTATCTTCGAGGCGTTCTTCTTTGCAAATTCGTTTCAGGCGCGCGTGCTCCGGGCCGCCGCCGACTATGCGGACTTCGAGATGGGGAATGCGGCCGCGGAGGCGGGCGGCGGCGCGGAGAAGAACTTCGAGGCGCTTGCGGGGATAGAAGCGGGCTACCGATAGGACCTTGAATTTATTGAGGGCCGTGGGTCCCACGTCTCGCGAAAGCGGCGAGACCCTTCGACTCCGCTCAGGGCAGGCATGGGGCATCCCATTTTTCTTCATCCCATCTGTTTGCCGTAAAAGTTCTGCCCAGGTCTCCAGGTCGATGAGTTCGGGAACGATGTGGGGCTCTCTCGCGAACTGGTAGAGGAATTGGATTCGCTGGGCGGAGTACTGGCTGGTGGTGATGACTGCATGCGTGCGCTGGATGTGACGGCGCTCGCAGTGGGCCTGGATGCGCATGGTGGCTCGCGTCAGGCCGGATTCGAAGCGCATCTCGTCGGCGATTACACCTTTGATCGAGGCGATATGCAGGCCCGGCGTTTGTGGCGGCAAGGTGTATCCATCCATGTCGAAGCCGATGGTCGCGTCGCACGGAGTCAGGCGGCGAAATTTCAGAGTCTGATTGAACCACAGGCGCTGTGCGGTGTAGATGGGGAGGCGAAACGACGGGGTGAGCCATTCCACCTGAGTGTCCAGCTTTTGCAGGGCGTTGGCGAGTGCGGTGATGCCGACGTAGGTTCCGCTGCCGCTCGATATATTTAACGGCGTCGATGTGAGGAAGCGGAGTCGCAGGTGTTCCCTCCGACGTGGCTCTTGCCGGGTCCGCTATTATAGTAGGCGACTATGCGACGTTTTCTTTGGCCGGTGTGTGGGGGGCTGATGTTTGCGCTTTCCGGCTGCTACGGCGGGACGCATCCGACGCGGATCGGGTCGAATGCACCGGACTTCACGGTGCAGAATGTTTCTTTGAACCAGTTTCGCGGGCAGATTGTGGTGCTGAATTTTTGGGCGACCTGGTGTCCGCCGTGCATCGAAGAAATGCCGTCGCTGGTGGCGATGCAGCGGCGTATGAAAGATAAGGGCGTCACCGTGCTGGCGGTCAGCATCGACGTGGATGACGGCGCGTATCAGAGATTTGTCAGGGATCACGCGGCCGGGTTGCTGACCGTGCGCGATCCCGAGCAGAAGAGTCCGGACCTGTATGGGACGCACGGCTGGCCGGAGACTTATATCATCGATCGCGGGGGAGTGATCCGGAGGAAGTTCATTGGGGCGGTGGATTGGACCGCGCCGGATATTACGGATTTTCTGACCAAGCTTTAGAAAATCTTTGGCCACGGATTTTCACGGATCTGCACGGATTTAGGGATTGTCTTTTTCTTCGCTCTCCTTGCTGGACTCACTCTGAGGTGAACAACCCTGGCGACAAGACACGAGAAGAAAGTTTGCAATGAGCATAAGCAAAGTTGAGTTAGACTAGGACACCCTTTGCGAGTTCGAACAAAGGGATCCTGGCAGGGAGCATTGCTCCTGGCGTTGTCTTGAACATCGGCTGGAAAGAACATCGCCGGGAACGAACATCGGCGAAAAGCTTGGGGGAATCGATGCGCAGAACTCTTACGCTGAAAGTGTCAACGATCGTGATGCCGGTATTGTTGGCCGCGGTTTTTTTGTCGGCTGCCGCATCCGCTCAGATCGCCTATCCGAATCCCATCAACCACGTGATCATCATCGATCAGGAAAACCGAACCATCGATAACCTGTTCGGGAGCAATTCAAAGAGCAATCAGTATTACCTTCCTGGATTGGTATTCGCGACGTCGGGCCTGGCGTGGACTCAAGGGAAGAACGGAAAAACGATAATTACCGTGCAGTCTACCTCTACGCCCCTGTCTTCGGTGCCGGGCGAAGGAGACAGCGAACCGGCTTTCGATTACGATCCTTCCCATGGGCATACCAATTGGGGATCGGCATGCGACGCTCCGGTGCTTACCGATCCGAGCACGATGTGCGCCATGGACGGATTCAACCATGTGTCCGTGAGCTGTGTAGCAGGCGTAAAAGGCTGTCCTGGCCCCCAGTATCCCACCTACGCGTACGTGCAATATTCCGACGTCGCGCCCTACTTTCAGATCGCATCGGAATATGGTTACGCCAATTACATGTTCCAAACCAATCAGGGACCGACTTTTCCTTCGCATCAATTTACCTTTGGCGGCACGTCGATAGCGGGAGTGGGGCCCGAGCCCAGTTGGTATGTGTCAGAAAACGAAGAAAACGCGGCTAGTCAGTTATATGGCTGTGCGGCGCCGGCGGGCACGCTGGTGCAGTTGGTAAACCCGGACACGCAGGATGAGAAAACCAGCATCTTTCCGTGTTTCACGCACTCCACGCTGGCCGACGTATTTGCCGACGCCTCGCCCCAGATTACCTGGACCTACTACGTTCCGGGGGCGAATTCGCTGCAGGCCGCGCCCAATGCGATCTCGACGCTGTGTACTGCCGTCAAAGGAAGTTGTACGGGGGAATACTGGACCAAGGGATCGAACGGTTATATCAATGCAAGCAATCCGGCCGCGGTTCTTACCGACATTAGCAAATGCAATCTGAAACAGGTGAACTGGGTGGTTCCCGTGGGTTTGAATTCCGACCATGCGGGTCTTACCGATGGCTCCGGGCCGTCGTGGGTGGCTTCCATTATCAACGCCATAGGCACCCAGCCGAAGTGCGCCGATGGCGAGACCTACTGGAATAACACGGTCATTCTGGTGACGTGGGACGATTTTGGAGGCTGGTACGACCACGTGGTTCCGCCTCCGGTTCCCGCCATCGCCCCGCTGGGCACGTCGTCGAATGTGTATGGCTTCCGTGTGCCGTTGCTGGTGGTTTCGGCCTACACTCCGGCAGGCACGGTGAGCAACGTCATGGGACTGGACTTTGGGGCGATGCTGAAATTTACGGAAGAGATTTTCAATCTGGGCACGATTCCTCCCGGAGATTATGCCGATGCCTGGGCAGTGGACGATCTGGGAGAGTTTTTTCAGTTCACCCAGCCGCCGCGGGCGTTCGTGAGGATCACCGCTCCGGTGCCGCCGGAAGTTTTCCTGGATCCGAAGCGGCCGGTGACCGACCCGGACAATGAGTAAAAGGCGAGATCTTTCGCCACGGATTTTCACGGATCAACACGGATCTGAACGCGCCGAGGTTTCTACAGTCCCCGTTCTAGCAGCTTGCGCTCGATGTCCCGCATGCGTTCTTCGAGCGCGATCAGTCGTTCGTCTAATAACGGCAGCAGTCTGGCTCGCAGTTCCATCGGCCTCAACCATCCATAGGAGACCGACAGAAGCTTCCTTTCGGTGTCGCGAATCTGCTCGGAGAGGCGCGATTCCATCGCGGAAAGGGCTTGTTTCAACTCGTCATCCATACCGTCGATTTATACAATCGGCTGTCCAGCTTATAGCTTTAGTTTACGCAGGCGCAGGGCGTTGGCGATCACTGAGACTGAGCTGAAGCTCATGGCGGCGGCGGCGAAGATGGGCAGCATCGGGATTCTGACCCACGGCGAAAGCACGCCGGCGGCGATGGGCACGCCGATGGCGTTGTAGACGAAGGCGAAGAAAAGATTCTGGCGGATGTTGCTCATGGTGGCCTGACTCAAACGGCGGGCGCGCAGAATGCCGGTGAGATCGCCTTTGACCAGCGTGATGCCGCCCGATTCCATGGCAACGTCGGTGCCGGTTCCCATGGCGATGCCGACGTCGGCCTGGGCGAGCGCGGGGGCATCATTGATGCCGTCTCCGGCCATGGCGACGACTCTTCCCTGCTGCTGAAGATTCTTGATGACTTCGGATTTGCGCTCGGGGAGGACTTCGGCTTCGAAGGTGTCGATGCCGAGGTCGTTCGCGATTTGCGCGGCGGTGGCGCGATTGTCGCCGGTGAGCATAACGATGCGCAGCCCCTGCGCCTTGAGATCGCGAATGGCAGCGGGCGTGGAAATCTTGGTGGGATCGGCAACGCCGATCGCTCCCACATAGGCGTCGTCTAGAGCGACGAAAAGCAATGAGCCGAGAGAGTCGGAGCCTGAAGGTGCCGCGCGACCATGATCGAACGCTTTCGACTCTCGCATGAACGCAGCGTTGCCAATGGCGACGCGGCGGCCATCCACGCTCCCCTGAATTCCCTTCCCCGGCATGGAGACAAAATCCGCGGGCGGCGAGAGCTTCAGATTCCGTTGCTTTGCAGCATCGACGATTGCAGCGGCTAAGGGATGCTCGCTCGCCTGCTCGAGGCTGGCGGCCAATCGAAGCAGTTCATCGCTTTTGTCTCCAATCATGCCCATGAAGCGTGGCTTGCCTTCGGTGAGAGTGCCGGTTTTGTCGACAACCAGCGTGTCGACCTTTTCGAGGGTTTCGAGGGATTCGGCGTTCTTGATTAAGACTCCGGCGCGGGCGCCACGTCCGGTGCCGACCAGGATGGCCATGGGCGTGGCCAGGCCGAGGGCGCAGGGGCAGGCAATGATCAGGACCGCAACGGCGCTCACGATGGCATTGGCGAGGCGTGGTTGCGGCCCGAGAAAAAGCCAGGCGACGAAGGTGATGACGGCGACGGCCACCACCGCGGGCACGAACCAGGCGGAGACTTTGTCGGCGAGTCGCTGGATCGGTGCGCGGCTGCGCTGGGCTTGGCCTACGAGTTGGACGATGCGGGCGAGAAGAGTCTCGGAGCCGACTTTTTCGGCGCGCATGATGAACGAGCCGGTGCCGTTGATGGTTGCGCCGATCACTTTGCTCTCCGCCGATTTTTCGACCGGGATCGATTCGCCGGTGATCATGGATTCGTCGACCGAGCTGCGGCCTTCGAGCACGACGCCATCGACTGGGATTTTTTCTCCGGGGCGAACGCGGAGTTTGTCTCCGGGATGGACGCGGTCGAGCGGAACGTCTTTTTCCGTTACCTCGCCACCTGTTACCTCGCCACCTGTTACTTCGCCGCCTCTGGCAGCGTCATCCACGATAAGCCGGGCGGTTTTCGGGCTGAGGTCGAGCAGGGCGCGAATGGCCGCTGAGGTACGGCTGCGGGCGCGAAGTTCCATGACCTGGCCGAGCAGGACGAGCGTGACGATGGCGGCGGCGGATTCGAAATAGACGTCGGGGCGTCCGGACATGTTCGCGGAACCGCCCCGCATCGAGCCAGGAAAAACTTGCGGGGCGATGGTCGCCACAACGCTGTACGTATAGGCAACGCCGGTGCCCAGTCCGATCAGCGTGAACATGTTCGGGCGGCGGTTGAGCAGCGATGTCCAGAAGCGCTGGAAGAACGGCAGGCCGCAGTACAGGACGACCGGCGTGGCGAGAAGGAATTCGAGCCAGGGGAGAATTGCGCTCCACGGCGTTCCGACCGCCGTGTCGCCTCGATGCATAGCAATGCCGCCCATAAAGAAGTTCGGCCAGATCATGCCGCTCATCGCGATTGCCAGTAGCGGCGTCGAAAGAACCACGCCGATCCAGAAGCGGCGCGTCATGTCGCGCAGTTCGGGATTATCTTCTTCCTTGGCGGCGACCGTGCGCGGTTCGAGCGCCATGCCGCAAATCGGGCACGCGCCCGGCTCCGAGCGCACGATTTCCGGATGCATGGGGCAGGTGTATTCGGTGCGGGAGGCTTCGGGAGTTTCGGGTTCCAGTGCCATCCCGCACGAGGGGCACGGGACGGGGCGCGTCTCGCGGACTTCGGGGCACATCGGGCAGACGTAGAACTTCGAGCTTCCGGCTTCCGGCGTCCGGCGTTGGGCTCGGGATGATCCCGGGGCAACGGCTCCCGGCATACCCAGCGTTACCAGGCCTGAGGCCGCGGGCTGGTTCAGATATCGTTCGGGATTCGCTTTGAATTTTTCGACGCAGCCGGCGCAGCAGAAGTAATACGTCTTTTCCGCGTGCTCGTGAATGTGCTTTGCAGTTGCGGGATTGACGTTCATCCCGCAAACCGGATCGCGAGCCAGAGTTGGGTTCGGCGTTGTGGCAGCCATGTCATTGGGCCGGCGTCAGGCTTACGGCGTCGGGCTTCAGTCTCGGTCGTCAGAATCCAGAATAAACGAAGCCTGCGGTTTTGATTGGCGATCGACTATATTGGATTCAGTCGGCTCCAAGAGGCGGAGTCGGCTTGGGCGGGCGAGGGCGCCCGCTTCACATAAATCCTTCTCCAGCAAAGGGTGGGCATGACTTATCTGGATCTGCTTTTTAACTACGGCGCGACGCCGGGCGAGAATGAAATGCGGGCCATCGATTCCATGCGCGAGGTGTATGGAATACGGTCGGTGCGCTTCAATGCGAAACAGCGCACCGTGCAGGTGGAGTTCGACGCCTCGCGGATGAAGCAGGACGCGGTGGTCAAACTGCTGCGGGATGCGGGGATCGATGTGCGGGAGCCGGTCGCGCTGGCCTAGGGCCGGTCGCCCAGACTCGCTGGCTCTGGGGGTTCGTTTCAGGGCATCGCTTCAGCGATGCCGTGATACGACCCCCTGAAGCGAAGCCCTGATACGAACCCTCGGAGGCAAACTGCACCACTACCGGAACCTCCCACCTGAATTTCGCTTGCACCACCAAATTCCATTGTTAAAGCAAAATGCCAAAGGAAAGTGCTAAAGGGAGAGTTAAGGGGAAAACCCTAGCTTCGATGGGAACTACGCGCTTTGCAGTTGGAAGACGCCGCGAGGGGGAGGTTGCCGGTGCTATGGGAAAATGCAAGGGGTGCTCACAGAAAACCTCTGGCCGAAGTTATTCTCTGAAGCACCCCGTTGCGCGCCACTTCGTCTATTCATTCCTATTGCACGCGGCAGGCCACTGCCAAGAGATTGAAAACACGTCGCGGCACCGTCTGGCGGCTGGTAGGAATTTCCGGGGTTGGGGGAAAGATTTACTCCGCGCCGTCAGCGCAACGGAATGACCAGGAGCTGTTGAAAACGGGAGTCTTTTGTGCATCTCAGGTGCACACTGTATGCAAGAATTTCGCACTGGTTGGAAACCTGCGTGGCTGCACGTCGCTTCTACGGATGATTGCCACGGATCATTGCGGCGCACGCTTGCTACAGTTTGAGTCGGATCGGAAACCTGCGGCGATGAATCCTAAAACCATCCCGGATCGCATCCCAAGCGCACTCCAAGTACCTGACGTCGAGCGGGAAGGCGCCAATTCCATAACGGTTTTGACGGCGCGTGCTCGCGGAGGTCAGCTTGCATGGGCAGGCCCGTTGGTGATGGTTGCGGCTCGCAGCTTTTTCCTGATTGCGGCACAGGCGGTTGTCGCAGGGCTGCTTTGGATTCAATCCGGGTCCTGGTCGTGGAACGCCGCAGCCAAGTGGTGGACGGTTTATGGAACGCTGGTGGACCTGGGCTGCCTGGCTCTAATGCGAGTGTTCGTTCGCCAAGAAGGAATTCGGCTGCGAGATCTGATAGGGCGAGTGCGGCTTCGCCGGGGATACGATTTCTTTCTCGGAATCGGCTGCTACTTGCTGATCTTTCCGTTTTTCGCCTTGGCCTTTCCGCTGGCCGGCCGAATCGTCTATGGGCGCTGGCAACCGCACTCGTTTCCTGGATTGATGGACGCGCGCGTGCTCCCGCTATGGGCCGTGGTGTATAGCCTGAGCGTGTGGTGGATGATTTGGTCTCCCACCGAGCAGATGACGTACCAGGGCTACGCCTTGCCGCGGCTGGTGGCGCTGTTTGGCAGCCGATCGAAAGCGATTCTGCTGGTGGGCTTCTGGTGGGCGCTGCAGCACAGCTTTCTTCCCTTTATTTTGGATTGGCGATATGTTGCGTGGCGTTTTCTGGCGTTTGTGCCCGGGACGATGGTCTTCATGCTGGTCTATTTGCGCTTGCGGCGGTTGCCGCCACTGATCGTGGCCCATTGGCCGATGGATATCGCTGCGGCGTTTTTTACCGTGCGCTTTTGAGCGATTGAGCCGAGCGCACGGTGGCGGTGCAGTTTGCGTCCGAAGGTTCGTGTCAGGGCTTCGCTTCAGCGATGCCGTTAAGGCTCCGTGGGAAAGGCTTTAGCCGCTGTGCCTGGCCCGCGTGGCCGCAGCGGCCGAAGCCGAATCGATCCTCGACCGTGCTCTTACGGCACGCCTCGAAGGCGTGCCCTGATACAAATCTTTCTTAAACTGCACCACTACCGAGCGCACAACATGCTTGCGAGATAGCGGGTTTAGGATTTAAGCTTACTCAAGGGCCCGTAGCTCAGTTGGATAGAGCACTTCGCTACGAACGAAGGGGTCGGGCGTTCGAATCGCTCCGGGCCCACCATATCCCTCAGGCGCATCATCCAGGCGCATGATCCAGGCGCACCATCCCATCCCAGCAGTCAGGCGACGAGCCAGATCCTTCCTGCGCACTATCTCAAGATTGCACCGGTGACGGTGCGCCACCAGGAAGGGTTGATACGGTACGCATAGATGGCGAGGCTTTGGACTACGATCAACGCGGACAGGCCATAGAGATATACCTTGTGCACGCGCCGGTCTACGACCAGATCGCGTGCGACCCCGACTAGCAGGATCAGATCGAGGAAGAGGTAGTAGAGACTATGGTTGAAGATGAAATCAAAGCCTCTATAGACGTCCGCGAAAAAGGATCAAGCACCGCGAACCAATTCAAGCAGGGGGCGAACATACGGCTAAGGGTGCTGTACGTACACAGTTGTAGTAATAATGAAATAAATGTACAATAACGTAGGTATATTTACGTACATTAGTGTCACTAATTCCCATTTTGGGACAGAAAACATACCCCTTCGCGCCAGGGGTAGCGACAAAGCCGGTCCGGTCGATTTTTAAAATGCCCATTGCTGCGTCAGCAGCGGCCCGTAGAGCGATAGTAAGAGCTCGACTGGCCCCCACCACCTTGGAGCCGGTTAAAGTTCGCCAGAGGGCCTTTAAAACGCGTTCTACGACAAATCAACAACTTCCACCTACTTTCAACGACTTAGCAAAAAGCCAGGTTTCAGGGTTTCAGGGTTTCAAAGTTTCAAAGACAAAACCTTCGTGCCGCTCAGGCCGGCAATCGAAGGGTCCCATGACTCACAACTTTTAAAGTTTGAAACTCAGAAACTTTGAAACCCGTTTTTCTCTTGAAACTTTGAAACCTTGAAACTCTGAAACCTTGAAACTTGGAAACCTGGAACTCTCAAGCAAGCGGCTATAATGCTTTTGGTTTCTCCTTCCCACCTTCCCCTGGGGAAACGTTACTGAATTTGCATCAGACTGAATTTTGCATCAGGGAGTTTGAAAATGTCCCAGGGTTTTTCTTCTCTCCGCGGTTTCTGTGTTCTTCTCTCATCTATCCTCTTGCTGGCTGGCTTTGCCTTTGCCTCCAAAGAGAAAATTGTTTTGTCGTTTAATGCGACCGATGGCATGACTCCGCTTTCGGGGTTTGTGGCGGACAAGAAGGGCAATCTGTATGGGGTCACCTCGATCGGCGGGAATGGAGACTGCCCCGACTACGGCGGGCAGGGATGCGGGACCGTGTTTGAACTGACGCCCCCGGCGCAAGAAGGCGGAGCGTGGACCGAGACTGTGCTCTACAACTTTCAGGGTGGTGCGGACGGCGATGAGCTGGTGGGAGGATTGATTCTCGACGAGAGCGGGAATCTCTACGGCGTGACCGAACTGGGCGGCGGGGGCAGTTGCACCTATGGCTGCGGCACCGTGTTTGAACTGAGTCCGCCGGCGGTGAAAGGCGATGCCTGGACGAAGTCCACGCTCTACATCTTCCAGGGCGGGACGAAGGATGGTTCGTATCCCGAAGGAACGCTGCTGTTTGACCGTCTGGGAAATCTTTATGGCACAACGTTTTATGGCGGCAGCTTGAATTGCGCCGGCTACGGTTGTGGCTCGGTGTTTGAGTTGAGTCCGCAGAGTGGCGGCAAGTGGCGCGAAACCGTGCTGCATATCTTTGAGGGGAATGACAACGGGGATGCGTCGAATCCGGGGTTCAATCTGCTTTCTGGATGCGGCGGGAAATCTCTACGGGGCCGCGGGTTTTGGCGGGGCGAATAGCGAAGGAGCGGTGTTTGAGCTGAGTCCTCCGGCCAAGCAGGGCGAGGCGTGGACGGAATCGGTGATCTATTCCTTCATTGGCGCGCCGGATGGATCGAGTCCGTCGGGCAATCTGACTTCCGGGGCGAATGGCGTGTTCTATGGGGTGACGTCGGGTTGGGGTCCGGCTGGTTATGGAACGGTTTATGAGCTTGCGCCTCCAGCGGAAAGCGTTGGTCAGTGGACGGTGACCGTGTTGTTCAGCTTTGATTTAGGAGCGGACGGCGGCAATCCCAGTGGCATGCTCGCACTGGGCGAGAAAGGTGACCTGTTCGGAACGACTGCCGTGGGTGGGGACTATTCGTGTGCGAGCTTATTCGACGATGGCTGCGGCATCGCCTACAAGCTGACGCCGGGCACGACCGGAGGATTCTGGAAGCAGACCATCCTGCACAGTTTCACCGGCGGCGATGATGGGATACAGCCGGAATCCGGCTTGTTCCTGGGAAAATTCGGCCTGCTGTATGGAACGGCGGAGTTGGGCGGGTCGTCGGGAGCAGGGGTGGTGTTTAGCGCGGGGAACCCGTAAAGCCAAGCAGGACAAGGACTCAGGGCCTTTCGCTCACCGCCAGGTTGAACCACCCCTCTGCCGAGCATCGTAGGGACTTTCTTCTCTATCTTCTTCTTGCCGGACTTCTCTATCCACCGGACAGGCTGCGTGCTAGAGTTTCCTACAAACCGACCCCCACGGTGTTTTCCAAACCTTCGCCGGACTCGGCTTTTGGGGGAACAAGAACCAAAGATGCGACGTTATCTGGGCGGTCTTCTGGCTGTTTTCTCGATATTTTCGTTTTTGCTTGCGGGCTCCATCGCGCGAGCGCAGATTTCGAGTTTCAGCCACGTCATCATCGTGGTGCAGGAAAATCGCACGCCTGACAATCTGTTTCAGGGATTGTGCAGCGCGCCTTATGGCACGAGCAGCTCGTGCAGCACCACGCCGACCGGATCGCAATACAACATTCAGACCAGCAACTGGCTGAATAAGAAAGGGTCAGGCGGAGTGACGCAGCCGACATCGGTCGCTTTGGCCAATACCTACGATCTGGGGCACACTCATCATTCGTTCACCGAAATGTGCGACGTGAACAAGTCCGGGGCATGCCTGATGGATGGAGACGCCGGAAATATCTGCGAACCGAATTCGGGAACGACCTGCCCGACGACTCCGCAGTACCGGTACGTGGACAACTCCACTGGAAATCTGGACCCGTATTTGAGCATTGCAACGCAATACGGCTTTTCGAATGCCATGTTTCAAACCAACGAAGGACCGAGTTATCCGGCGCATCAGTTCATCTTTGGCGGAACCTCGGCGCCGAGCGCAGCCGACGATGCGGCGGGCACGTACGCCGCGGAAAATGTCAGTCCGGACAAGTCCGCCACGGTGGCGGGATGCATTGCGGTGGAGACGACTACGGTCGAACTGATGACCACGCTGGGCGAAGACCAGAAAATCTATCCCTGCTTCGAGCACGAAACCTTGAGCGACCTGCTGGATACCGGCGGAATCACCTGGAAATATTACACGCCCAGCAAGGGTTCGATCTGGACAGCGCCCAATTCGATTGATCACATTTGCGAGCCCAGCGAGGCTTACGGCGGTACCTGCGAGGGCACGGAGTGGCTCGACAATGTGCTGTTCAATCCGAGCGACGTGCTGACCGCCATCAGCAAATGCAATCTGGCCGGGGTAAGCTGGGTGATTCCGACGGGCGGGAATTCCGATCACGCGGGCACCAACACCGGCGGCGGGCCGTCGTGGGTGGCGTCGATTGTGAATCAGTTGGGCAATAATGGAAAATGCAAGAGCGGAGAAACCTATTGGGACGATACGGTAATCATCGTCACCTGGGACGATTGGGGAGGCTGGTACGACCACGTGCCGCCGACTTTCCTGGATCAACCCTATGGCGATTATCAGTATGGATTTCGCGTGCCGCTGCTGGTGGTTTCCGGCTACACGCCGACCGGGTTTGTGGATAACACGCAGAGCGATTTTGGCAGCATTCTGCGCTTCGTGGAAAAGAATTTCGGAATTGCCGAGGGGTCGCTGGGCTTTGCCGATGCCAGATCGACGTCGAATCTGACCGAGTTCTTCAATCTGACGCAGCCGGCAAAGGTATTCACCACGATTCCGGCGGCGCTGGACGCGAACTACTTCATCAACGACAAGACCCCGCCGACGGACCCGGATGACGATTAATCGGCAGGATTAAGGCGTGATTTCGAAGACTGTGCCGTAGCCGTAAATTCCGCCGGTGCCAGCGGTGCCATACAAGTTGCCCTGCTGATCCAACGTCAGGCCAGCGTCAGGGCTTCCTCCGTCGGTCTTATTGGCGAATGCGTGCAAGACTGTTTCCTTCCAGTTCCCTTTTTCGAGCGAAAGCTGGAAGACATTGCCATAGCCGAAGATCCCGCCTCGGCTTGTCACTCCATAAAGCGCGCCTTGCGGACCGACAACCACGTTAATGGGGAACCCTCCATCCGCGCCGCCGCTGAACGTGTAAAGGACGGTCTGGTTCCAGTAGCCGATTGAGGGAGTAAGTTTATAAATCGTGCCGACCGCGTTGGCTCCTGCATCCGGATCCACCCCGTAGAGATTGCCGTCAGAGTCCATGACGACGCCATTGAGAGACGGGTAGCTGCCGTAGCTAAGAGTAAAACTGGAGAGGATCGACGTGTTCCAGCCTGTCTCTGACGGAGAAAGTTCGAACGCCGCTCCGTATCCGTAGAGTCCTCCACTACTCGTTCCGTATATGTTGCCAACTGAGTCCGTGATCAATTGCCCATACGGATTAGCGGCGTAGGGGGAACCGTCGACATAGAACGCGTACGGGATGCTATAAGCCCAGGTCCCATCGGTACCGGGCGTGAACTGGTAGAGCGTGCCGTAGTAGTAGTTGGGGTTTCCGCCAGCGTCAGTTGTACCGTAGAGATTTCCCGCTGCATCCTGCACTAATCCAGATCCTGGCCACTGGCCATCAGGGGTTCCGCTCACGAACCCTCCCGTAAAATTGTGGAGGACGTTTTGCGTCCACGTGTTGCCGTTCTTCGCAAGCTCGAACACGGCACCGCACTGGCACGTAGGATCACCCCAATTACCTTGAACTCCATAAACGTTGTCCGCGGCGTCGATGACGGGCGGAAAATATAATTGATAGTAGTATGTGGCGGGCGCGAAGCTGTAAAGGACATTTTCCTTCCAACGCCCGTTGCTGGGCGTGAGCTTGAACGCAGTCCCGCATCCGTCCGAGAAACAGCCGGTAGTATCCGCTCCTCCTGTGAGCGTAAAGCCGTAAAGATTGCCGTGCGCGTCCCATGATAAGCCACTGCTGGGATAGTTTCCGTCGCTAGGCCCGCCTGCGAAACTGTGTAAAATCTTAAACGTCGGCCCTTGCGCCGAGGCAGAAGCGAGCAGCAACGAGAAGAGCGCTATAACGAGTCCGGGGGCGAATTTTGTTTGCATGAGCAACCTCCCAAAATATTCAACTTCTTGAACGAATCAACGCAGCGGATCAGAACAGACGGGCGAACCGAGGACGGAGCCGGATGTTATCACAGGTCCCGGCTCGAATGCGCCCGTCTTCCGCCTCCAGTCGTTCGTTTTCTGCCCATCAGCCGAAGGTTCGCGTGATATCGTGGGAAATCGGATCTAGTCTGTACTGTGAGCAAGCGCGCCCTTGTCTAGCACAACGCAGCGTCAGGATGTCGCGGTTTTGGCGGCGGCCAAGAATGGATTGGTCTGCCTGAAGGCCAATGACTGGATTCTGATCGCGGATAAGGCGGTTCGCTGCCGCTTCAAGAGCGGCGAGAAGATTGTGCGGCAGGGCAAGAAAGTTGAAGGATTGTACGTCCTGCTGAAAGGCAGCGCTACGGTGCGGCTGGCGCCGCATGGGGGGCCGCGGACGATGGGTCCGGGCGACGTTTGCGGAGAGGTCTCGTTTCTGGACGGACTGGCGGCTTCCGCCGATGTGGTGGCGGACGGAGAAGTGGAAGCATATTTTCTGGATCGGGCAGCCGTGCAAACGCTGATTGAGCTGTTCCCTCACCTGGGATCGCGTTTGTATCAGTCGCTGGCGGCGATTCTCTCGCAAAGGTTGCGGGATGTGATTGGGCAACCGGCGACGAAAGCTTAGGCAGGTTGCGGGTCCGGCGTGCGCTACCTGAAAAGTTAGTCCGTACGTCTATATGAAGAATCCGGTGGTGGCTCAATTTGAAAAGCCCCAGCTTCTGACGTCATCCCGAGCGTAGCCGCTCTTCCGGCGGAGAGAGGGATCTCCCCGCACACGCGTTGTGGGCTCGGGAGATCCCTCGGCCCGCTGGAGAAAACGCGGGCCTTCGGGATGACGCCAAACGCGGGACTCAAGCTGAGCCACTGCCAAGAATCCTGGCCAGTGGCGCACGCTCATGGACCTTTGCCGGCATGGCTGATCCCGTCAATCTTCGACTTGCATTGTCTTCGGCCGCGTTGCTGGGGTTTCGGCACGGGCTCGATTACGACCATATTGCGGCCATTACCGACATCAGCAGCGTGCAGTCGAGGGCGCGTGACGCTATGCGATATGGCCTGCTCTACGTGGCCGGGCATGCCACAACGATTGCGGTATTGGGAGGGGCTGCGGTGGTGTTTCGCATCGCGTTGCCGGCGGCCAGCGACCGCTGGGCGGAGCGGCTGGTGGGAATCACCCTGGTGGTGCTTGGGATTTACGTGCTGGGTACGTTCCTCCGGCCCTCTGCCCACAGCCATACGCATCCGCGCGCGCGAACCCGAATCACCCTGCTGGCGAATGGAGCCTTGTGGGTTTATTGGCGATTGAGCCGAATCTTTGGGGGGACTCGAGTCGAGGCGCCGCAGGTGTTTAAGGACGGCTATGGAACGGGATCCACATTTTTGGTGGGCGTGATTCATGGGCTGGGGGCGGAGACGCCGACGCAGATTCTGCTGTTCCTGATGGCCGCGAATCTGGGCGGCACGGGCGCTGGCCTGCTGGGGCTGTTGATGTTTATTCTGGGCTTGGTGGCCATGAACACGCTGATGTGCGCGTCAGCGGCCGGGCTGTTTTCGGCGACCTTTTCCAGTCCGAATGCCTTGCGGGCGCTTACTCTGGCGACCTCGGCCTATAGCATTGTGGTGGGAACCATCTTTCTGTTCGGCTCCGCAGGAAAACTACCCTCGCTGACGTGAACCGAGGCCAATCTTGGACCTGTTGGGATGGGGCCTTTGGCGCCGCTGGACGGTGAAGTCGCAAAAGGCTGATTCAAGTGTGCATCACTTTGCACTTCTCAAATTGGGAATCCTGAGCTAATTCTAGATAAGTGCCAATAATACAACGACATACAATTGAGCCCGATTTGGAACTGCAGATGCTATTAGATTGGCAGGGTAATAGACAGTTCCCACAAGCTCTGTGTTGTCGATTGTAGTCGGAGCCCAAGAAAAGTAGAGAAAGTAGTTACTCGTATTCAGGAGGAAGTATCGTTATGAAACGCATGATTTGGCTGCTTCTGTTGACTTTGGCCCTGCCGATGGCAGCGTTCGCCAACACTAACACGGATTTCACGAACAGCGGCGGCACCTTGTCGGGCGGCACTGCAGGTCTGAGCCTGAGCGGTTCCGAGCTGATTGCGGTTAACGGCTTTAACGGAATGGGTTTGATGACCGGCGATCTTGGTAGCGTAACGTTTTCGACCGGAGCGTTGACCAGCGGCAGCATCCAGACGGGTGCGACGTTTGCCGCGGGCGGCTCGTTCGTGATTACTGGAAACGGAACCGATGGGATCACGAACGGCGTGATCTTCAACGGCACATTTACGGGATCGAGCGGTGAGGCCTGGACCATGGTAACGCTGGCGAACGGCACCCACAACTACACCCTGACCGGGTCGCTGAGCGGGACGTGGTACAGCGGTGCGACGGTGAACGGCGCTACGGTGCAGTTGACCATTAATACGGGCAAGGGCTACTTCAACGGCTCGACCACAATCTCCAGCGGCGATACCAACATCGCAACCGGGACGGTTCCTGAGCCTGGAAGTTTGACTCTGTTGGGTACGGGCCTGGTCGGACTGGCTGGCCTGATTTCGCGCCGGATCAAAGGGTAAGAAAACCCGCAGTCTCCTGAATACAAGCCCCGCCAAGCGGCGGGGCTTTTTGCGTCTGCTGGAACCAAGCGAATAGACTAGATAGGGTTGGATGGCGTTACGTCAGTAATCCTTGGCGGGCTATTGCCATTGACCCTGCGGGAGGAGCCCTCTTAGAGTGCCAGCAGGGGGTCGTATGAAAGATATTCACGAGGTTCTGCGGCAGAAGCAAGCAAGATACGCACAGCTCGGCAAGCAGATCGAGATGCTACAGCAGGCGGCCGAAAAGCTGCGCGAAGTAGCGCCTCTGCTGGCCGAAAGCGACGAGGAAGACAACGTGGTTCTGGCCGAAAGCGACGACAGTGCACGGCAAGGCGATGCGATGGCGGCCAAAGCGGGCGCCGGCGGCGCCCCAGCCGCGAAAATGATCCGGCCGGCTGCGCCGCGGTGGCCGTAGACCCCGCCTGACTGACCCGCTAAATCCCGGCGATATATGAATCTGCAAGCATTACTGGTGTCGAGCGACGACGCGGCGGCTGAAGTCTTGGGCCGCGCTCTGGCCGCTTATGGCATCGGCACCGACCGCAGCAGCGATCCCGAGACCGCCATAACGCGAATGCAGCAGCAGAAGTTTGACGCGCTGGTGGTGGACTTCGACGATGCGGATGCGGCCTATGAAATCCTGGAGCAGGCGCAGAAACTCGGCCTCGACCCAATTGGCATCGCGTTGTTGGCCGACCCTTCGCGGGTGCGCGATGTTCTGAACGCCAAAGCACATTTCGTGGTCTATAAGCCGGTTTCCGGGGAAACCGCCACGGCGGCATTACGCGCGGTCGCAGCGCTGCTGAAGCAGGAACGGCGGGGCACGGTTCGAATCCCGGTGCAGGCTCCGGTGGAGATCACGCTGGCCGACGGGCGCACGCTTGACGGTATTCTGCTGGACCTGTCAGTCAGCGGAATGGACGTGCTGATGGCTGAGCCCCAGGCCGTGGGCGCGTTGTTTTCGTTTCATTTCCGGTTGGCGGAAGGCTCGGTGGAAATCAACTCGACCGGGCGCGTGGCGTGGGCGAATCCCAATGGGCAAACCGGGGTTCATTTCCCGGATATGGATGAGAGCACCCGGGAACTATTGAAGAACTGGCTCAACTCCGCCGCAACGATATTGGCATCGGCAGCGGCCGAACCCGTGACTCAGTGTAAGCTGACCGATCTGAGCGCGGGGGGCTGCTACCTGGAAACCGGCTCGCCGTTTCCCGAGAAATCGCTGATCGACCTGTGCCTGAAAACAGACGCGGGCCAAGTTCATGCGGAAGGCATGGTACGGGTGGTGCATCCCGGACATGGCATGGGAGTTGAGTTTCCCTCGCGTACAGAAGACCAGCGCGCCAGGGTGCTTGAGGTCTTCGACTTTTTGCGCGCCAATGCCGGCGTGACACCGGAGTTCAGCATCTCTCCCCTTGCATTGGTGGCGGATGCCAGCCAGTTCGAACACGATCCGCTTGAACACGTTAAAGTTGAGGACGATCCTTTGGAACCTACCGCTGAAGAGTGGGACGATCCGCTGTTAGATTTGCTGCGCCGCGGCTCATCGCTCGATCAAGGCGATTTTCTGGGGGAACTGGGACAACAGCGGAATCCGCAGGCGGCTGGATCGTCCGAGTAGATCTCCGCTCCGCATCGTCATCTTCTGTCTTTCTTGTTGGACGCGAATTTCCTATCTGCCTTCTAGAGTCTACGGCGGCCAACTCGAAGAGTTGAAGAACCCGACCCCGTCTCTGGTTGCGGGTCCCTCAAGCCTTCGTAGTCTGTTCCACCCCAATGCAAGCAGGCTAATCCAGTTCCATTGCGCAAAGATTTCAGCAATGTTAATTCTGGATTAAATCCGGGCATGGTTTCAGGGTAGACTGTGGAAGTTTTTGCTGTCGTTAGTTCCAGCTGTTGAGTTTTGCGGCGAGCGAGGCGAGGCCTGCGAGAAAGTCTGGCAGAAGTGGATTCGAGGAAGCCTTCCGATAGGCCGGTGCATCAGCCTCTGCTCTGGGCGCCGTTGGTTGCGATTGCGGCCGCAGCTTTGGCGGCGGAGATTCCTTTCTTTCTCCTGGGCACACCGTCTGGGCACGATCTCGACTTTCATCTTTATTCGTGGCTGGAAGTACTGGCGCAGTGGAAGCAGGGGATAGGGCTTCCGAGGTGGGCGGCGCTGGCGCATTTTGGCTATGGCGAACCGCGATTTGTGTTTTATCCGCCGGCGTCGTGGACGCTGGGAGCGGCGCTCAGCGCGGTCTTTCCCTGGAGGATCGTCCCCGCCCTTTATATCTGGATGGTGCTGGTGCTTGCGGGCGTGGCCATGTTCTGCCTGGCGCGACGCTGGCTGGGCCGCCGCGACGCGATTTTTGCGGCCCTGTTGTACACGGTGAATCCTTATCATCTGGTGATTGTGTACTGGCGCAGCGCTTTGGCCGAGTTGCTGGCGAGTTGCCTGGTGCCGCTGCTGTTGTTGTATGTGCTGAAGGCGGTGGATGGGAAGCGGGCGCTGGTTCCACTGTCGCTGGTGCTGGCTGCAGCGTGGCTGACTAATGCTCCGGCGGCGGTGATGATCCATTATTCGTTCGCGCTGCTGATTGTGTTTTTCGCGTGGAAGCAAAAATCCTGGCGGCTGTTGATGATCGGTGCGGGAGCTGTGGCTGTGGGCGCGTGTTTGGCGGCTTTCTATCTGCTGCCGGCGATTTATGAGCAAAGGTGGGTGAATATTGCGCAGGTGGTTTCGGCGGGCTCGCGGCCGCAGGACAGTTTCTTGTTCATTCACACTACCGATGCCGAGCATGACGCTTTCAATAAGATCGTCTCATGGGTGGCCGGGCTCGAGATGGTTGTGATTTTCGTTGCGGCTGTGAAAGCTCGACTTGGGGGGCACAAAGACGCCCGGCAAGAAGTTGAGCGGCGAAAAGATGGGGCCTGGACCGCTTTGTTGGTGTGGGGTGCGGCTGCGAGTGTGCTGATGTTTCCGATCACGTTGTTTTTTTGGAACCACCTGCCGAAGCTGGCGTTCATGCAGTTTCCCTGGCGCTGGCTGCTTTGTTTGAGCATGGTGTTTGCGATTCTTGTGAGTGTGGGTTGGCGGAGCTGGTGGGTGCGGGGAGCGGTGTGTGCGCTGTCGCTGCTCGTGATCGTTGGGGCGTGGCATCGCGTGCAGGCTCCGTGGTGGGACTCGGCGGAGGATCTCCGCGAGATTCAGGACAACATGGCTTCGGGAACGGGCTCTGAGGGCACGGATGAGTACACGCCGCTGGGCGCCGATCCGACGGAGATTGATCAGGGCGCGCGACAAGCGACCGTTGTGGGCTCGGCGCACGCAGCGATTCATGTGCTGCGTTGGAACGCCGAATCGAGGGTTGTGACGGCGGAGATGTCGGGCGCGGATCAACTGGCGTTGCGGTTGTTTCGTTATCCGGCGTGGCAGGTGCGGGTGAACGATCGCGTGGTCGAGACCTTCGCCCGCGCGGAAACGGGGCAGATGCTGGTTCCGGTAGACGCGGGGATGAATCGCGTGGAGATCACGTTTGTGCGGACGTGGGATCGGAGAGCCGGAGGATGGATTTCGGTGGTTACGGCGCTCGCGCTGGTCATGTGGGTCTTGTGGCGGCGGTCATCTATTCTTCATTTCTTCTTCACGTTTCTTCCTAGCGCTTGTCATTCTGAGCGCAGCGAAGAACCTATGCATTCTGCTCGCGCCGGCGAGTTGCATAGGTCCTTCGCTTCGCTCAGGATGACAGGATGTTAGGTGTCGTGGTGAGATCGAGCGTTATGCGGCGGATTTTGATTGCTACCTCGAACGCGGGAAAGCTGCGGGACTTTGCCGGAGCGGCGGCTGCTCACGGGATCGAGATTGCCGGGTTGCCGGGGTTCGCATCCCTGCCCTTGGTGGCCGAGGATGGGCTTACGTTTGAGGCTAACGCGCGCAAGAAAGCTGACTCTTATAGCCGGTATGCGCCGGGAGAAATTGTCGTCGCGGACGATTCCGGGCTGGAGGTGGATGCGCTGAATGGCGCTCCGGGCGTGCATTCAGCACGGTATGCGGCGCCCGATCTGCTCGGCACGGAACCGCACGTGGCGGACGCGAATACCGATGACGAGGCCAATAACGCGCGCGTCTTGCGCGAACTGCGAAGCGTTCCTTTCGAGAAGCGTACGGGAAGATTCGTTTGCGTGCTGGCCGCGGCGCGGGACGGCGTGACGCTGGCCACGTTTCGCGGCGTGGCGGAAGGAATCATTCTCGATGCTCCGCAGGGATCGAATGGATTTGGCTATGATCCGTTGTTTTATTTTCCGCAGATTGAAAAGACGTTTGCGGAATTGAGCGCGGAGGAAAAATCCAAGTACAGTCATCGCGGTGCGGCGTTTCGGCAGTTTCTGGAGTGGTGCGAGCGAGTCGGTTCGGGCGCAGGGTCGTGATTTCTATCGGCGTTTGTCCGGGCGCACGATAAATCTCTAGACCCACGAAGTGTGTGCAGGGAGATCCCTCGGCCCGCTGGAGAAAACGCGGGACCTTCGGGATGACGCCGCTATGGGAACGGACGACGCGTCGAAATTCGCACTGAGCCACTACCCTTGTCGCGCGGTAGTAGCTGCAAATTCAGCCACTCTCCTGGTGCGCGCTTTCCTTGACTTCCCTTCTCCCCCGCGCCGATAATATTCGGTTCTTTTCTCATAAATGAATTTATAAGGAACGCTACGTGGCATCTGCCAGTTCTTCCGCTCCCGCAATTAAGCACGGCGTGGCCCCGCTGCGGGCGGGTCAGGGATCGTCGTTCGTCCTGCGCCGGTTGCACTCGCTGTCCGGCATTGTTCCCATCGGGCTGTTTCTTCTCGAACACTTCATTTCGAACGCGGAAGCGTTCAAGGGCGTTGATGCCTATGGCAAGCAGGTCGCGTTCTTGAATAGTTTGCCGTTCGTTTTGGGGCTGGAGGTGTTCGGCATCTGGATTCCGATTCTGTTCCACGGCCTGTATGGCATTTATATCTGGTATCGCGGCGACAGCAATGTGGCTGCCTATCCGTGGACGGGCAACTGGATGTATACGGCGCAGCGCTGGACCGGGATCATTGCATTCGCGTACATGATCCAGCACACCTATTATTTGCGCTTTAGCGGGGTTCGGCTTCCCGAGCATCCGATGCAGTCCTTCGCCAAGGTGCAGCACGAATTCCAGAATCCGTGGATGGTTGCGGTTTATGCGATCGCGATTGTGGCGGCGTCGTGGCATTTCTCTTACGGACTTTGGCTGTTCGCCGCGAAGTGGGGCATTACGACCGGGGACCGGGCACGGCGCTGGTTTGGCTACGCTTGCATTTTGCTGGCAGTGGGACTGATCGGGATCGGCGCCGCCAGCATGTACGGATTTTTGTCGACGGCTCCGCAGACGCTCAATCCCACGGGGCCATAGAGAGCGGCGTAGAGATTTTGATAACAGCGAAGCGAACTTTTACAGATCGAATGAAGCAAGCTGGAACCAGAAAAGATCGGACTCCTACAAGATGGCAGCACCAAGAATAATCGTAGTGGGCGGCGGGTTGGCGGGGCTGGCCGCGGTGATCAAGATCGCCGAGATGGGCGGGCAGTGTGACTTGTTCTCGATTGTGCCGGTGAAGCGCTCGCACTCGGTGTGCGCGCAGGGCGGCATCAACGCGGCGAAAAATCTGAAGGGCGAGGGCGACTCGACCTGGAAACATTTCGACGACACGGTCTATGGCGGAGATTTTCTGGGCAATCAGCCTCCGATCAAAGACATGTGCGACGCTGCGCCGGGGATTATCGATTTGCTCGACCGCATGGGCGTGCCGTTCAACCGCACTCCGGAAGGATTGCTCGACTTCCGACGTTTCGGAGGAACTTTGTATAACCGCACCGCATTTGCCGGCGCGACTACTGGGCAACAGTTGCTATATGCGCTGGATGAACAGGTCCGGCGATACGAGTCTGAAGGAAAAGTAAAGAAGTATGAGCACTGGGAGTTTTTGTCGGCGGTGCTCGATGGACAGAAAGTTTGCCGCGGAATCTGCGCCATGGATCTGCGCTCGATGGAAGTGCGCACCTTCCCTGCCGATGCCATCATCATTGCGACCGGCGGGAATGGAGCGATCTTTGGCAAGTCGACGAATTCGGTGGTATGCACCGGATCGGCGCAATCGGCGCTCTATCAGCAGGGATGCTATTACGCGAACGGCGAGTTCATTCAGGTGCATCCGACCTGCATTCCGGGTGAAGACAAGCTGCGGTTGATGTCGGAGTCGGCGCGCGGCGAGGGCGGTCGCGTGTGGGTGCCGAAGACTCCGGGTGACAAGCGCGATCCGAAGGCGATCCCGGAGAAGGAGCGCTGGTACTTTCTGGAAGAGTGGTATCCGAAGTATGGAAACCTGGTGCCGCGCGACATTGCCACGCGGGCCATTTTCAAAGTCGTGTTCGAGCACAACCTCGGCATTGACGGCAAGCCGATGGTCTATCTCGACCTGACGCACATTGACCGCAAGATTTTGGATAAGAAGCTCGAGGGCATTCTAGAAATCTACGAGAAGTTTGTGGGCGACGATCCGCGCGACACGCCCATGAAGATTTTCCCCGGCATGCACTACACCATGGGCGGGTTGTGGATCGATTACAAGCAGTCCACGAATATCCCTGGCATTTATGCGGCGGGCGAGTGTGAGTATCAGTATCACGGGGCGAACCGGCTGGGCGCGAATTCGCTGGTCTCGTGCATTTTCGGCGGGTTTGTTGCCGGGCCGAACGCCGTGAACTATGCCAAGAATGTGGCGGCTGCGCCTTCGAACGGACATTTCGACGCCGAAAAGAAAAAGCAGGAAGAAAGCAATGCGCTGCTGGTGAAGAATGAGGGCAATGAGAATCCGGTGAAGCTGTGGCGCGAGTTGGGCGAGCTGATGACCAAGGATTGCACGGTCATCCGCTACAACAAGAATCTGCTGCAGACCGATGCGAAGCTGGTGGAGATGCTGGAGCGATATCGCAAGATCAACCTGAGCGATAAGACGGAGTGGGCAAACACCACGGTCGTGTTTGCGCGGCAGCTTTACAACATGCTGCAACTGGCGCGCGTGATTGCGCAGGGCGCGGGCATGCGGGACGAGTCACGCGGGGCGCACTACAAGCCGGACTTCCCCGACCGCGACGATAAGAACTGGATGAAGACGACGAAGGCATACTTTGCGCCGGATGCGGATGAGCCGAAGTTTGAGTTCGAGCCGGTGGATGCGGGGCTCATTACGCCGCGGCCGAGGAAGTATTGATCCATACCCGAAAATAGCTCGCCCCGCTGGGCGGGTTGCTTCATATGGAGGCGGTTGAGGAGGATGGACATGAATCGGGGCCAAGTCGCAATTGTGTCCGCCATTCTGACAGTCTTTATAGGTTGTTCTTCAAAGAAAGAGCTCAATCAGTCGAACGCCAAGTCCTTCTTGAAGGAGGCGATTGCGCGAGACAACCGCGAGCTTATGCTAGCGCCCATGGAGCCTTTGAAGAAGGGCCTGACGAAGGATTGGACATTTACGGACTACAAGGCGATGGTGCCGAACGGTAATGACGAGGCTTCCCTGTTCAAACGAATGCTGGATGCGGGGTACCTTGATCAGAAAAATATGGTGTCAACGTATCCAGATCCGGCGGGAGAATATAAGGCCGACGTCCAGCAGATGCCTAAGACCTATGCAGGTACGCCGAAGCCGAGCCACATTGTCTACTCGCTGAACCTCTCGACGTTGCCATCGTCTCTCTTTGTTTCTGTGCAATACAACTATCACTTGTGGGCTCCTTCTGGGCAAGAGCTTCAGCGAGCCGACGGCAAGGCCAAGGGGACTTTGGGAAACGACGTTATTTCTATTAACTTCCCATGGGGGACGCTTCCTGGTGGCGATTTCAAAATCAGCCGTGATGGCGGCGCCGTGAACCTAACGGGGCCGTCGCCGACTGGCACAATTACGCTATCCGGACGAGCAAACGCAGGCCAGATCGGTGTCACAAGGTACGCATACTCTCCCTCCGACAAGCTCCTTAAGAGTGAAACCGCAAAGTGCGGAAAGGATCAAGGACAAGGCGACAACTGTTTTGTCTTAGGCAAGATTGTGGTGGACGACGTTGGCGAACTGCTTCTTGATTCGGCGGTGAGTTCCTCTGGGTCCTTCAGATGGCACAGCGAGCTTAGTATGCTAGGTACGGCGATTAGGGCTCCAGGCGCACCGGATAACGGTACAGGCGCCGTCCGGTTCAGGAAGCAGTCTGACGGCGATTGGGTCCTTACCAGCTGGTCATACCGGTGAGGTCGCGTCGCAAGGGCCCGGTTCCGGTAGGTGTTCGATTATGGTCGACAATTCCGAGACACAAACCTAATGTCTGATAAAACCGTCATCATCAAAATCAAGCGTCAAGCGACTCCCACTTCTGCATCTCACTGGGAGGAATTCTCGGTTCCCTATCGGCCGAACATGAACGTGATTTCGGCGCTCATGGATATTGCCGCCGATCCGGTCACGCGCGACGGCAAGGCGACCACACCCATCACCTACGACTCGAATTGCCTGGAAGAAGTGTGCGGGTCGTGCGCCATGCTGATCAACGGACGGGCGCGGATGGCGTGCTCGGCGCTGATCGATCAACTGGAGCAGCCGATTCGCCTGGAGCCGTTTTCGAAGTTCCCCGTGGTCCGCGATCTGGCGACAGATCGCAGCGTGATCTTCGAAAATCTGAAGGCCGTGAAGGCGTGGGTGCCGATCGACGGCACGTACGATCTGGGCGCGGGCCCGCGCATGTCGGCGGAAGACCAGGAGGCGGCGTATCCGCTTTCACGCTGCATTTCCTGCTGCTGCTGTATGGAGGCTTGCCCGCAGTTTAACGAAGACACGGGCTTCGTGGGCGCGGCCACAATCTCTCAGGTTCGACTATTTAATACGCATCCCACGGGCAAGGCGCTGCAGCGGGAGCGGTTGGCGGCGCTGATGGGCGACGGCGGCATCCAGGAATGCGGCTATGCGCAGAACTGCGTTGAGGTGTGCCCCAAAGATATTCCTTTGACCAAGTCCATTTCCGAGGTTGGCGGGCAGGTCATGCTGCAGGCGCTGGGTGACCTATTCCGGCGCTAATATTTGTCATTTCTTAGATTAGATGAGCATCTGAGGCGCGAACAGGCATCATCAGACCATGCAAGTCATAGTGTCCTAACCGTTAACGCGCGCAGCCTGGAAAACCTCGATTGGCCCGCTGCCTGCGGCTAGGATGCTTGACTGGCGCGGCTTTCGGCTCAGGTAACCACGCAGTAACCACTCGGATCTTGCGCTGGGAGGGTACTCCAGTAACCACGGAGAAGCTGCCTGTGGTTGGACCACTTGACAGCATGGCTTACAATAGCGGTTCCGCGCCGAAGAGCTGCAAAAGCCCGCTGAACGCGGAGGACAAATTTTGAAACGATTCCCCAGTCTTCAACTCGCGAGCGCGATTTTCGTCGCTGTACTCTGCATGGGA
>Ga0302324_100002409_pt1 | contig 43304 bp, 46 predicted proteins | sample Palsa_T0_1_FD_201949 | JGI IMG/M metagenome (GOLD analysis project Ga0302324, IMG submission 201949) | Peat permafrost microbial communities from Stordalen Mire near Abisko, Sweden - Palsa_T0_1 | ecosystem: Environmental > Terrestrial > Soil > Palsa > Peat permafrost | place: Sweden: Abisko... | reverse complement strand
GCGATTGGGCCGAGCAATTGATCCAATTGATCCGAGTTGAGAACCGGTGCGGCGCCCGGCGCGGCAGGCGCCTGGGCTTGTGTGGAGGCAACCAGACAGAGAGCCAGGAGCAGAATGAGGAAGGGTTTCATCGCCGCCATAAAATCATCGCGCCTTCTCACGGGCTCCGGGCGCCTTCACGAAGAAGGGAAGAATTGCGCTCACCAGCATCACAACTGCAATCGTATGCAGAGCCGCTCCATAATGCCCGGTCTGCTGCCTTATGTGCGCGATCAGCGCCGGGCCCGCGACTCCCGCGAAGCCCCATGCCGTGAGCATCAGCCCGTAAATCGAGCCGACATTCAGCGAACCGAAACAATCCGCCGCGAATGCCGGCATCGTGCCAAAACCGCCGCCATAGCAAAGCAGCACGACGAACGCGAGCGCCGTCAGCAACCCGAAATTCACCGCGTGCGAAAGGAGCGCGAAGACCGCCGCCTGCAACACGAACATCGCAAGAAACACCTGCCGCCGCCCGATAAAATCCGAAAGCCAGGCCCAGAGGAACCGGCCCGAACCATTCGCAATCGAGATAATCCCCACCAGCCCCGCGGCCACCGCGGCCGTCACATGGCTGATCTCCTGCGCCATCGGCGACGCCTGCGAAATGATGGAAATACCCGCTGTCGTATTTAAAAACAGGATGCACCAGAGCGCATACCACTGCCACGTGCGGAGCGCCTCCTTGAGTGTGTAATCCTTCGCGGCACGCTGGCTCCGCTGACCCGCGGAAGGCTCCCAGCCGGGTGGTTTGAAATCTTCCGGAGGATTTTTCATGAAAAGCGCCGCGCCCGCCACAGCCACCAGATAAAAGAGACCCAGGATGGCGAATGTTTTCGGGATGCCCACCGACACCAGCAGCCGCTGCGCAACCGGCGCGGTAACCAGCGCCCCCGCGCCGAACCCCGCGACCGCGATCCCCGTAATCATTCCGCGTTTATCCGGGAACCATTTGATGAGCGTCGCGACAGGAATGATGTATCCCAACCCGAGACCGATGCCGCCGAGCACGCCATAACTCAGGTAAAGCATCGGCAGACTCCCGCTGCTTTGCCCCGCGAGCATCACGCCCACCCCGTAGAGAATCCCGGCCACGATGCCGACCACGCGCGGTCCAACCTTCTTCATCCAAAGCCCGCCCGCGAATGACGCGAAGCCGAGCGTCAGGATCGCGATTTCAAAGGTGAGGGTGACCTGCGAAACCGTGAACCCGTATTTTTTCGTCAGTGGAATGCGGAACACACTCCAAGCATAGACCGCGCCCAGCGCGATCTGCATCACCACCCCTGCGATGGCGATCAGCCACCGGTTGCCGCCATTATTTTGGTGCATTTCCTTTGCTCCCGGAATATTTCTCAGCCGAAAGATTTCTGCCGAACCCCTCCAGGAAAGCGTTGACCATCGCCAGACCGCGCCGGAAATTTTTGTTCCTGAATTTGATCATCAACGAAAACAATCCCGGCGGGTCATCCTTGAGCGCCTTCCCCGCCAGCGCATCCGGAACGGCGCCGGCGAAGGCTTTGAGAACTTCGGGATCGATCGACCCCATCGTCTTCAACAAAATCACAAAGTTGCGGATCGCGCGCACCGATTCGGGGGAATTGGCTTCCTTCACCAACTCATCCACGATCTTGCCACCCGAGCCGAGCGCGCCCCGCAGCAAATCGAGAACACCGCTATCCTGAAGCCCCTGGATCACCTCGTAACCGGAAAGGAGCGCCTCGGCGTGCTGCATCGGCGCATTTTGCAGACGCACGTGCAGTTCGTTGCGCGGATCGCGCGGCGGAAGTTCCAGGGGAATCGGTTGAGCCATGGTCGTTTTCCTTATATCGCGGTGGACGGAGCATGGCTGCCGTCGGGCATGTGATATGCCGGGGATTTCCACTTCCTCTCCACCTCGACCCCATGCTGCGGCGTCGGGTGGCCAAAACGGTGGTTGATGCGGGGCAGCGGGCTTTCGCCGATCTCCGGCAGCACGCGCATGTTCACTGCGGTCTCCTTGTAGGCGGGTGTGTGCGTTGCCGCGTCCGTGTGGCTGCTGGTGAGCCGGTTCACTGGGCTCTCCGCCGAATTCATCGGCATGTAGAGTTCCTTCCCCCGCACCCGGTCGGTGACCAGCGCGCGCACGCGCACCCTGCCGTGGCGCGAGGTGAGCTGCACCCATCTGCCGCTCTGGATGCCGCGTTCCGTGGCAAGCGCGGGCGAGACCTCGACAAATGTATCCGGCGTTTTTTCGCGAATCCCCTCGGTGCGATAGGTCAGGTTCCCTTCGTGGAAATGTTCCAGCAGCCGTCCATTGTTCAAATGCAGATCGTATTCCACGTCGGGCTGCTCGGTGGGTTCGCGCCAGACCAATGGGAAGAACCGCGCCTTGCCATCCGGAAAAAAGAATTGCTTCGTGTAAAGCAGCGGCTGGTCCGTGCCGTCGGGAGCGACCGGCCATTGCAAAGTCTTGTATCCTTCGAGCCTCTTGTAGTTCACTCCCGCGAACAGCGGCGTCACCGCCGCGATTTCATCCATGATTTCCGAGGGATGCCGGTAGTTCCATCCAGCGCCGAGTTTGTTCGCGACATCCTCGATGATCTTCCAGTCGGGGCGGCTTCCCTCCAGCGGTTCAAATACCTGATATAACCTCTGGATGCGCCTTTCGGTGCTGGTAAAAGTTCCTTCCTTTTCAAGGCTCGGGCACGCAGGAAGGATCACATTGGCATACCGGCACGAATCGCTGAAAAAGATTTCCTGAACGACGAAAAAATCGAGTTTCGAGAGCGCGTTGGCGACGTGGTTGGAGTTGGAGTCCACCAGGCTGATCTCCTCGCCGAACAAATACATCGCCTTCAGTTTGCCATCGAGGATGGCGTCGATCATCTGGTGGTTATCCAGCCCCTTTTTGGGCGGCAGCTTCACATTCCACGCCTTTTCGAATTTCGCCCGTATCTCCGGATCTTCCACGGATTGATAACCCGGGAAGTTATTCGGCATCGCTCCGTTGTCGCTTGCCCCCTGCACATTATTATGGCCGCGCAGGGGATAAGCGCCTGTCCCCGGCCTCATGTAGTTACCCGAGACGAGCAGCAGATTCGAGATCGCGGTCGAGGTGTCCGACCCCATGCTGTGCTGGGTCACTCCCATGGCCCAGAGGATGCACACCGTCTCAGCCTCCGCGATCGTGTGGGCCACTTCTTTCAACATCTCCACGGAAATGCCGGTCATCTCCGAGGCATATTCCAGAGTAAATGGCGCGAGGCTCTTCTTGTAATCCTCCAGGCCGTTCACCCATTGGTCGATGAAATCGGTTTTGGCGAGGCCGTTGTCGAGCAGGTAACGGCTCATCGCGGAGAGCCAGATGAGATCCGTGCCGGGCCGCGGCCTCAGGAAAATATCGGCGCGTTTCGCCATTTCATGCTCGCGCAAATCAGAAACGATAAGCTTCTGGCCGCGCAGTTTGTGGGACCGCTTCACGCGGGTCGCCAGCACCGGGTGGCTTTCGGCGGTATTACTCCCCACGATGATGACGAGGCTCGCTTTCTCGATGTCCGAGATCGAGCCCGAATCCCCGCCGTAACCCACCGTGCGGAAAAGCCCCACCGTCGCGGGCGCCTGGCAGTAGCGGGAGCAGTTATCCATGTTATTCGTCCCGATCACGGCGCGCGCCAGCTTTTGCATGAGGTAACTCTCCTCATTGGTGCATTTGGAGGAGGAAATGAACGCCAGCCCGTCCGGCCCCTGCGCGGCCTTGATCTCCGTAAACTTGCCGCCGATCAAATCGAGCGCCTCATCCCAGGTGGCTTCGCGGAACTTGCCGCCCTCGCGGATGAGAGGTTTGGTGAGACGCTCCGGGCTGTTCGTGTAATCCCACGCAAATTTCCCCTTCACGCAAGTCGAGATGCCATTGGCCGGCCCCTGCGCGGGTTCGACCTTTAGAATATGCCGGTCTTTCGTCCAGACATCGAAACTGCATCCCACCCCGCAATACGTGCACACCGTCTTCGTCCGCCGGATGCGCGACTCGCGCATTGCCGCCTCCATCTCCGAGAAATCCAGAATTTTTCCGTAACCGATATCCGGCTCGATGCCCTTGACCACCTCGATCATTCCCGACAGCGCGGGCTTCGACAGCGCCGTGAAAAAACCGGCCTGGCCCACCATCGATTTCTCCATGAGCGCGTTGCACGGGCAGACCGTGATGCAATGCCCGCAGGAGACGCAGCTCGATTCGCCAATGGTCGATCCGCCATCCCACAACACGCGCGGATGCGGGTCCCCCCAATTGATGGAAAGGGTTTCATTGACCTGGAGATTCTGGCACGCCTCCACGCACCGGCCGCAGAGGATGCACTGGTCGGGATCGTAGCGGTAAAAAGGATTCGTGTCGTCGATCTTGTACGGCTTGGGCTTGAAAGGAATTTCCTGGTGCTCGATCCCCAGCAACTTCGTGGCGTTGTGAACCGTGCAGTTCCCGTTGTTATTGTCGCAGACCGTGCAGTAGAGCAGGTGGTTGCCGAGAATCCGGTCAAACGCCTCCCGTTGCGCCGCGCCGGCCCTCGCGGAATGGGTGGAAACCTTCATCCCGGCGCAAACCGGCGTCCCGCAAGCCCTCGCCAGCTTCCCGTCCACTTCCACCATGCAGGTATCGCATGTCTGGATCGGACCGAGTTGGGGATGATAACAGACCTGGGCTATGACCGTGTGGATGCGATTGAGCAGGTCAATGAGCGGTTCCCCCGCCTGCGCCTCGCGCTGCGACCCGTCAATGGAGACCGTGATGTTCATTTGCGACCAAACCGGCGGATACGGAAGTACACTCCGCCACTACCAATCCGTGTCAAGGGAGGCAGCCGGATGGCAAATGGAACAAAAAATACAAGTCGGCAGCGATTTACCTCCGGCGGGGGGCCTCACGATGCGCCCGGAAGGCGTTCTTTCACCAGTTGCCCGGTTGCGGGATCAATATACGGCAGCCCGCGCGACCTGCGCCATTCGAGGCTTTTACTGGCGAGATCGCACATGCCTTCCAGAGCCAGCAGCTTCTGGCGCAACGGCAGCCGACTCCAGACGCGAAGCTGCTCACGCTCCGCGCCCTCAAACGTGCAGGCTTCCCAATCGATCTCCCGGCGCTCGGAATCGTTCGGATTCATTCCGGAGGAATCTCCGCGATGAACCGCAGCTTTTCAATGTCAATCCGGTCCTGAGGGCGATTCGCCGCCTGTTTCATTGCGATCAAGGCCGGAATCGAGGCGAACCGCGCCGGGATTTCATCCTCGCGCAACAGGGCGCGCCCGTATTCCGCGTCGAAATCGAATGGCTCGTAAACGAAAATGTCCAATGGTGTCTCGCGGTGCCCATCACTCCACATTTTCAGCACCCGCATGCCCTTCTCCCGCCGCCACATCTCCCGTTGGCTCGCATCGGCGAAATCTTCGGCGGTGATCGGATTGCTGGGGCGATAACCGATCTGCTCCAAAGCGTGAAAAGCCGAAACAATGTCGCGCTTTAAAAGCTGAATCACCAAATCCACATCATTGGTAAAGCGGAGATACCCATGCGCGTTGACCGCCAGCCCGCCGACGACGATGAAGCGCACCTCCGCGCCGTTGAGCGCATGGACGATGGCTTCGAAGCTGGTGAGTTTCATTTTTTCCAAAGCCGATGCCTACCACTCGATAAATAGTTTCATTCTTTGCTTCCAAGAGACGATTTCCAGGTTCGTTTTACCGGGCAGAATCGGGCGAAAGAAGCTTGATTATTGCCTCGTCGCTGCCCGTGACCTTGATTTTCCATTGAGGTTCGGACCTTCCCTTCATACCAAGACGTTCGAAATCGGGATAAAGCTCCCTCGGCAAACCAGTCAGTTTTTTAAAGAGATATGCGAGTTTCTCTTCACCATAAAGGTCCATCTTCGGTGCGAAATAAATTGCGGCGAAAGGCTTGCCGTGTGTCTCGTCTCCCAGGGGTATTGATCTTTTCTCCGTGGGATCGGAAGGAAAAATCACATAGTCCGCTGGATGTTTGCTACTCCTGTTATCTGGAAGGATGACGTAGCCCCTGCCATTTAAGCTTGCATAGTTACTGGAATCGTCCGGCTGGTCCTCTCTGTCCTCCGCGTGCCATGGCAAACTGTCTTCCCAGCTTTTCATCAGCACGAATGTATTATTTTGAATTCTGGAAAAGTAGGTTGCCTGCCATTCTGATTTCACCCTGGAGGAATCTCCTGTTAGAAGATATTGGTATTTCACCACAGGCGGCAAACCGAAGGAAGAGTCTGTACTCAATATCCGTTCGCATTTGGAATCGAACAGAATCACAAAATAATTCTGCCCTTCTTTCTCGACCCACGAAGCAACGACAAGAAGCGGGCGATCTTGCAGATCGAGCATCCAGAATGGCCGCGGCTGCTCGTCGGAACCGCGTTCGACCTTTGGCTCACGATAGCCCGGTGGGAAGTTCCATACCGTGTGAACGTTGATTGCCGAAACGGGCTTCCACGCTCCCTTTCGCCATTCGCAAAGGATAACATCCTCATTGTCATCGATGATGGCGTAAACTCGGCCATTATGAAAAAGTTCGCCTGTTAGTGTATAAACACCATTCTTGTTAATCTCGCCGGTTATTTTGCCTTCCTGCGGCTCGCAGCTTTGCATTGCTTTTGCGGCGGCTGCTTCCATCTCCGGTGTGATGGGGAGGAGTTTGACTTTGAATTCATCGTCGTTCTGTGCTTTCGCCATCAGCAAGGTGAAGAGCAGGCAGAGCAAGAAAACGAAGGCGGCGGATGGCTTTGCAAATTTCATGGCCAAGGGATGATCGATGAATCCCGCATTGTTAATTTAATTGTCGTGCGGAAAGTAGGGATCAGGCAATTGCACACTTGACGGAGTCGCGAAGCGCGCCCAGGATCCCATCGACTTTGGAAATCGCAATGGGAGGCTCGGGCATCTTTTCAGCCCGGACGCGCACGGCTGCGCAACGGCTCCACGGCGACGATGTGGAGGGCGCTGATCGTCGTGGTCGCTTCCTCATCGGCAAAGATCACTATCCGCCCGCCTTTCGGGCTGAAGTCCACATAGTCAGGGATGCTTTACCCGGTATTGTTTGCCGTCCGAAGTCTTGATCAGGAATGGCACGAATGGAACCACCTGGGTATGTTTGCGAACTTTGTCAGTCATACTTCCGTTTCTATAGCGCCGTTCGCGACATCCGGCAAAAAAAATGAAAGCGCGGTTTCATGGCAAGGAGGATTCCGTCGGGACGCGGGAAACCGTGTCCAAATGTTTCGATGATTCCGGCTCGACGCGCACCCGTTCCGCGCCGGTGTAAATGTTGAAGCCGCCCGGCTTGGTAAACCCGATTAAAGTCGCGCCAAACCTTTCCGCAACCTCCACGGCGAGGCTCGATGGGGCGCCGACGGCGACCAGCATTGGAATGCCCGAAGCGAGCGCCTTCTGCATCAATTCAAAACTCGCCCGGCCGCTGACCACCAAAACAACGTGTGGCAGCAGTCCCCGTCCGGCCAGAAACTGCATCCCGATGACCTTATCCACGGCATTATGGCGTCCCACGTCCTCCCGCACGACGATTGGCTGGCCATCGGGCGTGAACAGCCCCGCCGCATGCAGCCCTCCGGTCTGGTCGAAAGTATCCTGCGCCCGGCGCAGGCGCGCTGGCAAGTCGCGGATAATTTGCCCATCCATCTTCCAATCCGCGGCGGGCAGGGACGGGAAAAAATTCATCTTCAACGCTTCCATGGAAGTTTTGCCGCAAACCCCGCAACTGGAGGTCGTGTAACAATTTCGCTGGAGCCGATCGAGATCCAGTGTCACACCGGGACGCACCGCCACGCGCACACTGTGCTGCAAGCCTTCCTCGCCAAAGCGCGGTCCCCGGCTGAAAACCGCTTCCAGCTGGTCGAGCGAGCGAAGGAGTCCCTCGCCGACAAGAAACCCCGCGGCCAATTCCCGATCGTGGCCGGGGGTGCGCATGGTGATCGAGATCGTTTTCAACTCCCGCGCCTCTTCGGGGCCGTAAGTCACTTGAATTTCAAGCGGCTCTTCGATCGCAAGGTAATCCGGGAGATCCTCGGCATCCGAACCCAAAACCCTCGTTACCCGCCGAACCAGGGACCGCCTGGAGTCCGGAACGGACTCCTCTCGAGTCGGACTGCCGGAGTTCATGCACCAGAGTAACACCTGCAACGCGGCGTTTCCTGCTTTTTTCATGCGGAACGTGTGATAGGATTTTTTAGCGCGAGGGTAAAATGATTCGCATTCTCCATCTCTACATTTCGCCATCGCACAATTACTTCGGACACCACGGCCTGCCTCCCGGAGAGGCGCCGATGGTTGAAATGAACCGCATCGAATGCGTGGCGGGACGGGGAATAAGGGACGACCGCTTTTTTGATTTCAAAGAGAATTACAAGGGGCAGATCACGTTTTTTTCAGGCGAAGTTTACGAGCGGTTGCTCGCCGAGTTCGGTCTTCCAAAAGGGGAGAAACCGCCGAGTATATTCCGCCGCAATGTGATCCTCAGCGGTGTCGATCTAAATGAATGGATCGGCGTCCCGTTCGAGATCGGCGGCGTGCGGTTCCAGGGCACCGGTGAATGCGCCCCGTGCCATTGGATGGATCAGGCCGTTTGTCCCGGCGCGGAGCGCTGGCTGAAGGGCCTCGGCGGGTTGCGCGCGCAAATCCTTACGGACGGCACACTCGAAGTTCGATGAAATGCAGCGGCGCACTTCTCGCCGGTGGAGAGTCGCGCCGGATGGGTTTGGATAAGGCGGGCATGCTCGTGGGCGGCGTTCCGCTCTGGCAAAGGCAAATCGCGATTCTCCGCGAGACCGGGGTGGATGAAGTCCTCGTTTCGGGACCGGACCGCCCGGAGTGGCGCGACGCCGGTTTGATCGTCGTCGAAGACGAGCCCCCTGCTTGCGGACCGCTCGGCGGCCTTGTTTCAGTCCTGCGCCGCACCGCGCACCCGCTCATCCTGGTTCTGGCCGTGGACATGCCGTCGATGACGTCCGCTTTTCTGAGGACGCTCGTCGATTCCGGGGGGGCGCACATCGGCATCGTGCCGAAAATCGGCCAGCGGTATGAGCCGCTGGCGGCGGCCTATCCGGCGGCGGCGCTGGTTCTGGCGCAAGAGTGTCTCGCGCAAGGCGCGCTATCGCTGCAAGGATTCGTCTCCCGTGCCGTCGCGAGCGGTCTCGTGCGGGAACGCGTGATGGCAGCCGCTGAGCGCGCTCTTTTTTTCAACGTCAACACTCCCGGCGATCTCGCCGGGTTCACCACGCTATAGGAAGCCGTATCAAGGGGCGGAGAGACTTTGCATCGCCTGTTCCAGATTCTCATACGTTTCCGCGCGGACATCCGAACCATAATGGAAAAAGGAGAGGATATTCAAACCGATGTCCTTGTGTGAGTCCGGAATAACCCTCACCACCAGTTCCAAGCCCCTGTCACGCAACAAATCCATGATCTCTCCAATGTAAGGAGCACAGGCAGGGTCCATCGATTCCAACTGGCTCAAATCCGTTAACAGCCGGAATCCCGGCTGCATGTCATTTAGCTGCGTTCTCAGCATTTCGAGGCACGCCTTCACTTCACCAGGCCCGACATGCTCTGAATATTGAATCCGCAACAGGCTGTCTGGTTGTTGAATTTCAACCCGAAACATCGGAGAAAACCCCGGCTAAAGGAGTGGAAACGCGAACTCCGCGCCCACTACCGCAAGAGCAATCAGTGAAAAAATGGCGGTCGCCAGCCACATTCCAAACAACAAGGGCGGAGTCCTTGTAAAGACGCGTCCAGGGCAGATGTGGGACACTATGGAAATGATCGGCAGAAGGTGAATGTAGGTCTCAATCGAAGAACCGAGGGGACTCAAGAAAACGGCAATAACACATGTCAAACAAACCGAAGGGCCGACAAAAATCCAAAAACGAACTTTTTCTTTGCACAACCAGCGCCACGACATTATCCCCTGTGTTAGAAGGCTCTCAGGCACCCATCTCCTTTACCCCGATTGATTGGCCGCGCGTTGCAATCGGTTTTCGCGATTGGCCCTGCTGGACCTGGGCGTTTGCAGACGGTTCTCTGAATGACTCGTCACCCCCGGGCGGAGGTTGCCGATAGGTTCGTCGCTCACGCCCGGCGAGTTTAAAGACAACATTTTAAAAAGCAGTCAAAAAATGCTTTAGGTCGATGAACTATCAATCTTCTAAAATGTTAATACCGTGCGCGTATGCCGCTCGCGACCGTCACCGCGCGACGATCTTCAGGTCCAGCGTGATGAGGTCATTGACGAGGTGCTTGCCGAGTCTTTCATAGAACTTGCCCGAGCCGTAGAGCACGTTCCAACGGGTGCGGTCCAGGTCGAAGTTCGCCCGGGCAACCAGGGCGCCTTCGCCATCAGGCGCGAGAGCGATGGAGGCGTCGAACTCCAACCCTGCCTCGACGCCTTTGAGCAGCAAGCACCCAGACACCCGGTGATTTAGGCTGCCAGGCATGGCGCCGGTGATCGGCTCGATGGAGCCCAAAACAAAACGCGCTTGGGGGAATTTCTCGACGTCAAAGAAGTCGTCGCTCCTCAAGTGTTTGATGAGCATGGAGCGGACGCCCGGGTCGGCCAAATCCGTGTTGGCGAGGCTCGTCATGTCCAGGGTGAACCAGCCCCCGGCCGCCCGGCCGCCTTTGACGCTAATCTCGCCGCCGGTGAGACCAACGGTGCCTTGATGTTTGCCTCCGAGGCTGCGGCCAGTCCACTCCACTGTGCTCTCCTGGGGATTCACCACGTAATCGCGATCTTCCACTCCAGGCAGTCTCCTGGCCGCCCCGGGGTTCTGCTTGACGGCATACCCTGCGGCGCGCCAATCCTCCAGTCCGCCGAAATAGTTATAGACATGCGCAAACCCCGCGGCATGGAGTTTTTCCGCGGCGGTGGTCGAAGCGAGCGAGTGACTGCTGGAACCATAGGTCACCACAGGTTCTTCGTAGAGAATCCCGGCGCCGTCCACGCCGCCGGCCTCGAGGCCGTGGAGTTTCCGCACCTGGTCGAGGAAGGTGACCTCGTAGACACAGGCGTTCCGTGCGTTTGGCAGATGCGCAACCGCAAAGTCCTCGGCCGGCACTGTATCGAGCAGAACGAAGTCGCGCCCTTCGTCGAGCCACGTTTTCAGTTCCTCACGGGAAATGGCGGAGATTTGCATGGGTAAGTCTGGGGAGGCCGGGCCGAAAGGCACCAAAATCCTCGCGCGCGCCACGGAGAATAACTGGAATGCCGCGAATGTGGAAAGCAGTTTCGCCTTGACTGTTTTATCGTTTGCTGAGATTGTGTGTTAGTTTGAATCAAGGGATTTCGTAATCGAAGAACTGGTCACGGTTCTTGACACGGGGAACGTTCAAAACGACTCGAAGGGGCGCAAATCGGCGCCGATACGCGGGATTTAGGTTTACAAGGTTTACATCATGGCATTTGACATCAATGAAGCACGGGCAATCGTGGAAGACGCAAAGAAACGCGGCTTGATCCGTGGTTCGGACGCGAAATCAACCACCCCGGGGCAGCCGGAATCAGAATCCGCTTCGCAACAGGATGCGGACATAGGGCACTTGCCCGATTGGCTTCAGAAGGGCATCCGGGAACCGGGACCCACGGAGCAGGCGGAGGGATAAACCGCGAGCGCCGGCGAAGAATTCCACGCGTCGCCGCCCGGCTTGGTCCGAACGCCGCCAGAACCTGGCGAACCGCCAGACTTGGCGAACTTAGGCGGCCCTTTCCCTGGGCTTGAAGAGGGATAGCCCAGGCAACGGAACTATAACGGCATCCGCCCTGGGATCCACTGTCATCTCGAAGGTGATTTTACGGTCGATGACTTCTTGTAGAGCGGTGTCCGCAAAGCCCATCCGGGGCGTAACTTCGACGAGCGGTCGATGTCCCTGCATGAGTTGCCGCACCCTCCTTGAAACAACGTTGACCAATATTTGCGGCGTCGAAATGACTCTGGATGCCTCTTCGAGAAGTTGACTTTGCATCCGCACAGATGTCACTCATTCACGAATAGTCAAGGAAAGGGCGGCAAATTCGGGCTTCTTTCCTTGATTCGGGCCGGCCACCCGCCGGGCGGTCCGCCACCGTATTACTCTCGCCGATGCCCCTCGGAATCGTATTCGTAAACCTTGCCGTCCTCTTCGCCGGCGGTGGTCTTGTGTGACCCGTCGCAGAAAGGCTGATTCCTGGACAAACCGCACATACAGATCCAGACGGATTTTTCCTGCGGTTTTATCTCCAGTGGCTTATTGGCTGATTTCAAAACTTTTCGCATGCAGCCAGCCTGAGACAAACGGCGCCCACGGTCAAGGCCTCGAGCAATAAACCTTAAGCTTGGAGTACGCGGTGGCGTTGCGGTCGAAAGTGGCCGCTGTTTCGCGCTCCGCGCAGGACGGTGTTCGACAGAGCGGCGCAACCCGCGAGAGCCATGGCGGCGTAAACTTCGCTCCGGCGGATTTTTATCCTGCGGTCCGTTTCAAGGGGAGATTCCCGAGCCAGCAACGCCAGGGTGCGCATGCCCAGATACCACGGAAGGATGCAGGCAAATCGGATTCGGACATTTTTGAGGCTTTCGATATAGCGGCCGCCATCCTCGAGGTGACGCCTGGCGGTAAGGAGCCAGCGGGAAAGAAGCGGCCGAACCTGGCGGGGGGAGTTTCGGAGCGAATCGGGAGAAAGCCCCAGTTCCGACAATTCGTCCGCGGGCAGATAGCAACGCCCGGCCTTCAGGTCCGCGGGCAGGTCGCGCAGGATATTCACCAACTGAAGGCCTTTGCCGAAATTGGTTCCGAGGGCGCACATTTCCTCGATGCCGAGGCTGGAACAGTTGCCGATATGGAGGAAACAAAGCCGGGTCCAAAACTCGCCGACACAGCCGGCGACGAGGTAAGTATATTCGTCGAGTTCGGCTGGGGTGCGCAAGGCTTCGAGCCGGGCGGGATCGCCAAATCGCCGCAGGTCGAGGTCCTGGCCGTGGACGATCTTCCGCAGCACGGAGACAATCTCGCTCCTGTCGGCGGCAGGGGCTGTCGCGAGCCAGTCGAGGCAGCGGCCCGCTTTCTCGATCAGGATTTTCTCGCCGGGATGCGCGGGGACGATCTCGCTCCGTAGCAGAAGCATTTCTTCGGGAGTCGCGCCGCGCTCGATGGCTTCCTTGAAGGCATCCAGATGTTTGAGGCGCACCTGGACGGACGCGCTCGTTTCGTCGGCGATGGTGTCGCTTGCCCGCGCCAGGAGATACGCGAGGGTGACGGGGGGGCGCAGAGATCGCGGCAAAAAGCGGATGCTCAGGTAAAAGGAACGGGAGACAGACGCAAGGAGTTCGCCTCCGAATTCGTCGACGAACCGCGTTTCCATTAAGGAGCCGATATTTCCTTTAGTTCGATGCGCTCGGGCGAGAAGCAACCCAATCCAGCGTTGGCAGCCGATTGCAAGTAGGTGGCGCGGCCGGCGACCGGGGGAAGATTCTTCCCCTTTCGCCATTCGTCGATTCGGCGCAGGACGGTGGCATCGATTGCGACGGGATCCTTGCTCGCATAGAGGGTGCCGAAATCGAAACTATAGTTCGGCTCGGCGGCAGGCCCTCCGGCGTATTGCGCGAGCAGTGCGTCCATGATGTGAATGACGATCTTGGGGCCAATGCGCGGGTCGGCGTAGAGTTCACAGAGGGCCGGGTCGCCGAATGCCGGAGGTTGAAGGATGCGGCGCCAGTTGTCGATGTCCGGAATGGTGACGTTGTAGATGCATCCGGCGACGCCGCAGGGAGCATCGCAAAAGACGGGGACGTTGATGATGCGGTCCACGTCGTGAACCAGGATTTTGCTGAAATGGCTGTCCGAACTGAGTTGAGCCTGATCCTGATCCGACCCGGAGGCCTTGTTCGCGGCGAAAAGCAAATCACCCCAGATCAATCTTCCAAGGATCGGCACTGAAAAGACGGCCTGGCGCTCGAAGCCGATGCCCGGTTCGATGGAGCGGACGGCATAGGCGACATCGCTTTTGCGGTATCCGGCAGCCACGAGGCCCGCCTCGTCACGGCCCCAGACGACGATGTTTCCCCGCGGATGGCCCGCCTCGACGAGCCCTTCGACGATGGCATCGACGACCGCCTTGTGCGTCGAAAAATATCTGCCTCCCGCCGCGGAGATTTTGATTCCGACCCGCTCGCCGGGCTTGACGAGCGAAGCCCACGCGCGCGAGATGTCGGGCTGGCCCGTGGCCTGGCAGACCAGGGCATCAACCATTCGACGGATGGCTGGCTTGTTCTGCTGGAACTGGTCGAGCGCGTCCTCGTCGTGGGCAAAATAGACGATCGATTGCGAAAGAGGCGCGGCCGCCGGAGATGGGACGGCTGCAAGAAAGGCCGGGAGGCCGGCCAAACAGAGGAAGAAGCCGAAGGAACGGGCGCGGCTCATCGAACCCTCACCGCGCCTTCGGGTCGCGGCCTTCGTCGAGATCGATAAAGTCGAAGGATGTCTGGATATCCGTGCGATCCGCGAAACCACTCTCCAGGAGGCGCTTTTTCACCATGGGAGTTCCTTCATCGTTCCAGCCGCGTTTACGCATGAATTCATTCCAGACTTCGATCTCCTCGTCGCCAGGTTTGCGTCCCTGGCCGAAGGCCCACTCCAGTATCTCCTCGTCCGTTCCGCCCTGCTTGACGCGCTCCACGAGCGCCGGGTATTCGATCCAAAGGAAGCTGATGCACCGGCCATCGAAACCCGTCCCGAGATTCTGCTGGTAATCCTTGGGAAGGCGTCCCGCCCGGTGGGAACGGATTTTGTCTATCATCCGTCCAAAATGGTAGATTCCACCCACCTTTTCGTACGGGCTTCTCACATCGGGAAGATTCATTCTGGCAGGCTAACAGAGTTCCGCTCCGCCACAAGGGACGAAGCGCGCGAGCCGCCCGCTCTAATCGTGAACCCCGGGAACCGCTCCAAGGCGCAAGAAAAAATCGACTCCGGACGGCTTGTGTTTTGCGGCGGAAGGATACTAAATCACTCATGGATTCAAAGACCCATGTTCCCCCCGTCGGCTGCCGGATCAAATTTTGGGGGGTGCGCGGATCGATTCCCACTCCTGGACCAGGAACGGTTTTATACGGCGGAAACACCTCCTGCGTCGAGGTGCGCGCGGATGGGCAAATCATCATACTGGACGCTGGAACAGGCATCCGGGCTCTCGGGCTTGCGCTGGCCGCGGAATTCAAGAAGGAGCCGATGGATCTTACCGTCCTCATCTCCCACACGCACTGGGATCACATCCAGGGTTTTCCGTTTTTCATGCCCGCTTACAATCCGGAGAACAAGCTCCGCATCCTTGGATACGAAGGCGCCCGCGTCGGCCTGGCTGCGACGCTGGCGGGGCAGATGGAGAGCCCCTATTTCCCCATCGCGTTGCAGGAAATGCCGGGCAACATCGTGATCGAGGAACTCAAGGACCTGAATTTCCCGATCGGCAAAGTCAAGGCAAACGCGTGGTTTATGAATCACCCCGGGATCGCCGTCGGCTTCCGCTTGTTCACGAGCGGCGGCTCGATCGCTTATGTGCCGGACAACGAACCGTTCGGACGGCAGGGCGTCTCCCATGCCGAGGGAGCCGAAGTGCCGCCGTTCGCGATGGATCGAAAGCTCATCGAGTTCATCCATGGCGCCGACGTGCTCATCATCGACGCCCAGTACGACGAAGCCGAATACAACGCGCACGTCGGCTGGGGGCACGGTTGCGTGAGCGACGTGGTCGGCCTGGCGTTGGAAGCGGGGGTGAAACATCTTTTCCTGTTTCACCACGATCCCGGTCATGACGACGAATTTATCTCCGACATGGTGGACCGCGCCCGGGAACTGGCCCTTTCAAAAGGGAGCGCCCTCGAGATCGACGCGGCGCGGGAGGGAGAAGAGATTTTCCTGGCGGGCGAGCCCGAATTGAAAAAGTAACGCAATGATGTCGAAACGCCTCGCGCCATCCGACATACCTCATGACGAGGCACACCGCGAAAGTCAGAAACAACTGCCAAACGGACAAACACACCATGAAATACGCACTCCTATTCTATCAAACCAAAGCCGATCTCGCCGGACAAACCGGCCCCGATGGCGAAGCGAAAATGGGGGCCTGGATGGACTACATTGGCTCCATTTCAGAGGCGGGGATTATGCGCGGCGGAGCCGGTCTCCAGCATCCGTCAACGGCTACAACCGTACGGACCGAAAGCGGCAAAAACAAAGTGCAGGACGGCCCTTTCGCAGACACCAAGGAGCAATTGGGCGGTTTCGTCACAATCGAAGTGGCGGACCTGGATGCCGCGCTGGAATGGGCATCCCGCGCTCCCTGCGCAAGCAGCGGCAGCGTGGAAGTTCGCCCGACATTGCCCGAATCGTAGAAGAGTTTGGTCACCCGTCGGAATGGCCGGGTGATCTTTCCACTGCTGCTGATGGAGGCCCATGACACCATCGAGCATATCGCGAGCGAATGCTACGGCCGCCTCCTGGCTGACGCAGGATTCCTTAAACCCGCGGTCGCGATTTGGCCGCCGCTGCCATCCGCAACATGAGAAGAAACGCCTGTGCCGTGCGGCCCGGCGGGCGCGCGCGCGGCCACACCACGGCTACGCTACGCTGGGGCCGCGGGGGGCAAAGCGAACGGTAGGTGAGCCGTTCACCACGAGTTTCTCCAGCGGCCATCCTGGGGATGAGCGAGATGCCGATCCCCGCGCGCACGAGAGCGCGAATGGTTTCTATCTGCGCGCTGCGAAAGCTGACTTGCGGGTGAAAGTCGCGGCGGTTGCAAAAGCCAAGCACCTGGTCGCCCAGGCAGTGGCCGTCCTTCATCAGGATGAAACGCTCGGCTTCGAGATCGGCGGCATTCACGCTCCGCTTGCGGGCCAGGAGATGGCCGGGTGGGACGGCGAGCAGCAGTTCCTCCGTGAAGAGCGTTTCCTTCACGAAACTCTCATCGCGGATCGGCAGGCTGACGATGGCGAAATCGAGTTCGCATACCGCGGCGAGTTTGAGCAATTGCGCGGTGGTATCCTCATGCACCACGACTTCAAGGCCGGGATGTTTTTCACCGAACGCGGCGATGACCGGGGGAAGAAGATAGGGCGCGATGGTCGGGAGGACTCCGACGGCCACCGCGCCGTGGGCCAGGGCTTGCGCGTCGCGCGCTTCGCGTGAGGCCGCCTCCGCTTCGTCCAGGATGCGGGCGGCGCGCAGGACAAAGCTTTCGCCTACGGCGGTGAGCTTCACCCGGCGCTTGAGGCGGTCAAAGAGTTTCTCCTCGAGTTCCTCCTCGAGCTTTTGGATCTGCTGGCTGAGCGAAGGCTGCGAGACGTGGCATTGCTCGGCGGCGCGGCTGAAGTTGCCGGTGCGCGCGACGGCTACGACATAGCGGAACTGATTCATTTCCATAGGCTGTGCCTATGATAGCGATAGGAAGATAGTATTTCAACTATCACTCGTCACAGGGCATTCTGGTGTTCGCAACCTTAGCACCTCCAGAGGAATACCATGAACGACGAAACCAAAGCTCCACCCCAACTCACCACCTCCGTCGGCGCGCCCGTCGGGGACAACCAGAACTCGCTCACCGCCGGCGCGCGCGGTCCCGTGCTGATGCAGGATTTCTGGCTCTTCGAGAAGATGGCGCACTTCAACCGGGAACGCATCCCGGAGCGCGTCGTGCATGCGAAGGGCTCCGCGGCTTACGGGACTTTCACCGTGACCAATGACATCACGCAACATACCATGGCGAACGTCTTTGCGAAGGCCGGCAAGAAGACGGAGATGATCGTTCGTTTTTCAACCGTGGCCGGCGAGCGGGGCGCGGCGGATGCCGAACGCGACCCACGCGGCTTCGCGGCCAAGTTCTATACCGACCAGGGCAACTGGGATCTCGTCGGCAATAATACGCCGGTCTTTTTCGTGCGCGATCCGCTCAAGTTCAGCGACTTCATCCACACGCAAAAGCGCGATCCGCGCACGAATCTGCGCAACCACACTTCGGCCTGGGATTTCTGGTCGCTCTCGCCCGAGTCGCTCCACCAGGTGACGATTCTCTTCAGCGACCGCGGCCTGCCCCGAAGCTACCGCGAGATGCACGGGTTCGGCAGCCATACCTACAGCTTCATCAACGCGGCCGGCGTGCGTTCCTGGGTCAAGTTCCACTGGGTCACCCAGCAGGGCAACGCCTTCTACACGGATGCCGAGGCCGCGGAGGTGGTCGGGCAGGATCGCGAGTCGCATCAAAACGACCTCTTCCACGCCATCGAGACGGGAAATTTCCCGCGCTGGAAGTTATGCGTGCAAATCATGCCGGAGGCGGCCGCGGCGACTTATCATGTCAATCCGTTCGACCTGACGAAAGTCTGGCCGCATGGCGATTATCCGCTGATCGAGGTCGGCGAGATGGAGTTGAATCGCAACCCGGAGAATTACTTTGCGGAGGTCGAGCAAGCCGCCTTCGCGCCGGCCAACGTGGTGCCGGGAATCGGCCATTCGCCGGACAAAATGCTCCAGGCGCGCATCCTCTCTTATACGGACGCGCATCGCCATCGGCTCGGGGTCAACTACCAGTCGCTGCCGGTGAACGCCGCGCGTTGCCCGGTGATGGGTTACCATCGCGACGGCGGGATGCGCTTCGACGGGAACTCCGGGGGCGCGGTGAATTACGAGCCGAACAGCTTCGGCGGACCGGTGGATTGCCCGGCCCTCAACGAGCCGCCGCTGGCGATCCACGGTGACGCGGCGCACTATGACCACCGCGATGGCAACGACGATTACACCCAGCCCGGAAATCTTTTCCGACTGATGAATGCCGGCCAGCGCGCGCGGCTTTTTGCGAACATCGCGCGCCATATGCGGAGTGTGCCGCTGGAAATTCAGCTCCGCCAGATCTGCCATTTCTTCCGCGCCGACCCGGCTTACGGAGCAGGCGTCGCGCAGGCCCTGGGAATCGACATGTCCAAACACATGCCCTCCGACCTGCACGGCAACGGCTCGGAGGCCAAACGCGAAGTGGCGAGCGTCTAGCCGGGCCGGGCGCCGAATCGCGCAGTGATTATCTACCGGACCAGCAGGATGAAAATCAACTGGCCCCGGCCGCAGAGCGGTCCGCGAATGAAGACGGGGCTTTGAACGCCGAGTCTCGCTTCGGTCTCGGCGAGCATCCGTTTCTCCTCGAAAACCTGGAGGTGCAAGCGGTAAGCCATGTCTGCCTTCGCGGCGGAGGAGACCCTGAGGGAAAAGCTCTTGCCCGGCAAAAGCCAGCGCTCGACGGGTGAATCCATCCGCTCCGTGTGCTCGCGGATCAACCGAAACTGATTATACCCGAAGATGCTCCTGAGTTTGCCGCGCAGCAGGGCGATCTCGGGCGATTGCTCCCCGGCGTGCGGCAGATTCGTCCCAAGAACGATCCCGCTCCAGATGAAATCCATCGCGTTCGCGGCCGGAGCCAGGGCAAGCAACGCCAGGGCGCACAACACGACGCCGGCAACACGCGGTAGCCGCATGCCGGCAACACGCGATAACCGCGTCTTCATTTGAGATCGGCGGTCTCGGGAATGTAATCCAAACCGTCCAGCCAGAGGACGGTCACGTTGTCCTTTTTCGAGTGGAATGCAGTGGCGGAAATGCCGGGATCCGCGGACCGCGCGTTATAAAATTGGGCCATGTATTCGGTGGGCGCAGCCGGGACCTGCTGCGGGCCGACCGGAATAAGGAAGTGGAAAAGCAGTAATGCCATCGCCAGGGAGGAAGCGCCCGCCCAAATGAACCGCGGCACAAACCATGGAGATCGCCGCGCACGGGGCGGCGTTTTGGTTTCCGTCGCGATGCGCTGGAGCAATTGGTGATTGAAAAAATCTTCGTTCAGAAGGGGAGGCGCCACGGAGTGGCGGCGAAGAAGCACGCCCAACATGAGGACGCTGGCTTTGTCGCCGGCGGCATCCTCGCCTAAAGTCGCTTCAAATTTGAGCCGCTCTTCGGCGTTAAGTTGGCCATCCACCCATGCCGTGAAGTTCTCTTCAAATGTCTTCATAGATGTCTTTCAAGAGGGTTTGCATCTTCTTGCGCGCGTAGAAAAGCCGTGACATGACCGTGCCGATGGAACAACCCAGCGAATCAGCGATTTCCTGGTATTGCAGCCCGTCGATTTCTTTCATGACGAGGACGGCGCGGTGCTCGGGGCTGAGTTTGGCGATGGCGGCGTCAATACGCTGCCGAACTTCCATCCGTTCGAGCCTTCTGGAGGGTGACGGTTCGGCCCTGGGAGCCGTAGCCGCGCCGGGCTCGACGCTGGTAAGGGCGACCGTTTCATCGAACTCGGTGACGCCTTCGATCTGCTTCTTGCGAAGCCAGTCGATGGTGACGTTGGTCATGATGCGGTAGAGCCATGTGTAGAAGGAGGATTGTCCACGAAAACGATCAATGGACTTCCAGGCTTTAAGAAAGCCGTCCTGGGCCAAATCCCAGGCATCTTGCTCATTCCGGACCATATTGTATATCATTCCGTAAACCTTCGTTCGATAGCGCGTCACCAATTCCCCGAACGCATTGGCGTCGCCTGCCTGGCATTTCGCGACCAGTTGGGCCTCTTCCTGCGCAAGTGCGACCAACTCTTCGGGCATTGGGTTAGACGAGATCAGAAGGGCCTTATTCGGAAAATTGCAGAGAAAACTTAAACCCCAGCGGAAACAAAAGGTTTCCGGGGCAATGGATTTTTTTCAATGGCGGAAATTTCAGGTTTGGGCCCGAAAACTTAGGTTTGCCCGAAACGCCTGCGCCATTCGGAACGGAATTCGCCCATGAGAGCAATGATACCGTCCCGGATCTGGAAGAGCCGGTGGTTCAACGCGAGATAGCGCTCCTGGTCGAGACGGATGTCGCTTCTTAACTGGACGCCGGCGTCCATCGCGTTGGTGATCGCCTTGAGGGCGCGTTTTAGGTAGGCGATCGTCATCCCGATCTCGTCGACGTCGTCATCACTCAAGGCGGCGGCGAGCTTGGCGCTGGCTATGGCCGATTGAGTCGCAAGTTTGACGGCCGAGGGATGATTCTGAAGATCGCCAAGGTCGTCAAAGAGGTGGTCGATCCACACCGTCAGCCCAAAGGAAGCGCGGTAGAGCGGGTGGAGTTCAAAGCTCTCCGCGCCCTCGGGCGGCGGGTCGGCGGGGAGCGCTTCTTCGTTCTTGCCCATTTCCTCATCGAAAAGCGAATCGATGTTATCGGCCCACTCCTTCCCCTCATCGTCGAGCAGATGATACCAACCCATCTCGCGGGCGATGATCAGGTCGCGATTGGGGTCGTCGATGTATTTCTCGAGGAGTTCCATGTAGCGCTCCGTCTTGCGATCCTGCTGCTGGAGGAAGCGCTCCCAGTCGTACTCATCCCAGACCTTTTCGTTTTCATCGGCCATAGAAAATCATTTAGCGCGGGTTAGGAATTTCTGCAAAAGAATTGTCGCGCAGTGTCTGGCGTCGCAGTTGGCCGCACGCCGCGTCGATGTCATGGCCCTTCTCGCGCCGGATGGTCGCCGCGACACCGGCCCGCTTCAGAATGCCCAGGAACTCCTCCTGCCGCTGGAGGGGCGGACGCTCCCATGGGAGCCCTTCCACTTTATTATAAGGGATCAAATTTACCTTGGCCCGCAGCCTGCCGGCGTGGCGCGCCAGTTCCCGGGCCTGCTCTTCGCCGTCGTTGAGATCGCGTATGAGAATATACTCGAAACTGATCCGCTGCTTCTTCCGCTCCTGGTAGAAGGCGCAAGCCTCCAGCAATGTTTGCAGATTGTATTTCCGGTTCACGGGCATGATTTGCTGGCGGACTTCATCCGTCGCAGCGTGCAGCGAGACCGCAAGCCGGATTTGGAGCGGCTGGTCCGCGAGCATCCTTATCTGGGGCGCGAGGCCGCTCGTCGAGAGGGTGATGTGGCGCGCCCCCAGCCCGATCCCCCAAGGGGCATTGATGATGCCGATGGCCCGCATCAAGGCGGCAAAGTTCGCGAGCGGTTCACCCATCCCCATGAAAACGATGTTATTGATCCGCTCGCCGCTGGACTCCTCGACGCGCAAAATCTGGTCAACGATTTCACCCGCCTCCAGATTGCGGTTCCAGCCGTCCAGGCCGCTCGCGCAGAACTTGCACCCGTAAGCGCAGCCGACCTGCGTGGAAAGGCAGAGGGTGCGGCGATCCGAGGCCGAGCCGTAAAGCGCCGGAGACGCCGGAATGAGCACCGATTCGATCAAAGCGCCGTCCGCGAGCTGGAAGAGAAATTTCTGGGTCGTATCCTTCGAGCCAAGCTTGCGGACAATCGCCAGGTTCGAGAAAGCGAACCGCTCCTCGAGTTGGCTCCGCAAAGCCGCCGGCAAGTCCGTCATTGCCGCGAAGGAGCCGGCCCTGCGCCCGTAGAGCCAATGCAAAACCTGGCGCGCGCGATAGGCATGCTGATCCATCGCGGTAAACGCGGCCTCCAGGTCGCCGAGCCAAAGGGACTTAATCGAGGGATTGCCCGGAAGAGTCATCGGAGACACTTTCGCCCATTTTGACGCGGCGCGGCAGTTATTTTTACCAGACCAGGGAAGACATCCGCAAGCGGTTATCGTGGATCGGGTTGCTTCAGCGCACGTCAGGCCTCATTCGTGGCGCGCGACTCAATCCACCGCTGAAAAGAGAGTAAACTTTCGCCGGACGCTCTTCCTGCCAAAACGCCTTCGACGCTAATATCCTCGTCCAAATCAGGCCAATGAATACCCTCTCCGCTGCCGATAAGCCGGTAGTTGCTCCGCTCGGCGGGCGAGCCGTGCATGAGTCGCGGATACCAGGCCAGCGGCGCGGAAAGGCTGCGGCCATCCGCCAACTCGATGATCAACGTATCGTCGGTCACGCGAAGCGCGGTAGCCTTGAGTGCGGAACTATCTATCACCAAAGTAGTCATGCCAACTCTCCAAAAGTACCTCTTGATGCTCACAGATCAATCGGTAAATGTCCATCAGTTCGCTTCTGCTGAATCCGGCGCTCGACTCGAACGTGACGGGTTGTAGCCAAAACTTGGCTTTGTTCCGGTCGCGTTCGACATGGACGTGCGGCGGTTCGTGTCGATCCCCGGCGTAGAAGAAGAACCTATATGGCCCAAGGCGTAAAGCTGTCGGCATGATCCGACTCTGATCGATTTGAGGCCTGATTCCAAGGGAAGCCTTTGACCCGCGACAGACTTAATCTGCTTGCGCGAGGCGGGAAAAGCCGTCTAGCTGGCGGCCTTCGTCATGAGACCTTACGAGATATTTTCGCAACTGACACGCCCCAGAGTGGAAGACATTCTTTCTTTTCTGCTGGCCCACGACAAACCGTTCTATAAGGCAACCATCGAGTCCCTCGCCCGGCAGCGAAAGCTCCGGGCTGTCTTTGTGTTGCGCAAAACTCCTCCCGAGAGGCATGCCTGGATGCACGAAGTCCTCTCGAAGAAGCAGAGCGATGCGATCTGCGCTCACCTTCTCCAGGCGTGGCTGGTGGGGGCGCACCCGAAGCTGCTGTGCGATTTTCTCGATTCCCTCGGAATTCCGCACGAGGAGAATGGGACGGTGGACAGCTTGCCGCCGCCGCCCGAGAAAGAAGCGTTGCGGAAGGCCGTCAACACCGTCCTGGAGAAGCACGACCGCGAACTGGCGGCCATCTATCTCCACTCTTTCCAGGCGCTTGACGACACCGGGTGGACCGTTTTGGACGAGTTGCTGACCGAAGACGAAAGGCTGCGATTCCCTGCTTCTACGCCGACAGCACCAACCCCGCTGCCTGGTGGTTGAAGCCGATGGCCGAAACGAGCACGGACTGAATATTGGCGTTTCGACGGGGCTCCGCGGTTGCCCCGATCTCTTCCACCGAATGATCCAGGCCGAGCGTCGGAGGGATTTCCTGTTTCATCAGCGCGAGCGCGCCGGCGACGGTTTGTATAATGCTCCCCGCGCCAAGGGCATCCCCCAAAGCCGCTTTCGGGCAATAGACCGGTATGCCGGGAAGGGCGTCTCGCAGCGCGGCGGCTTCCGCCCTGTCCACGAACGATCCGTTGGCCGATGCCACGGCCAGGCTGATCTCGCCCTCCTGCGCGAGGCTGGAGCAAACGCGCGACGCGGCTTCCCTGGCGCCCGCGCTGTTGAAGAAGGGGACGCCATCATGAATCCGCCGAAGCCGGACGGGCCCTTCGCGGCTCAGCACGAGAGCGGCCGCGCCTTCGGCGAGCAGCGTGCCGGCCGGGTGTCGCGCAAAAAGCGCGATGCCGGGTTTGGCCGTGACGAAGCGCCAACGCCGATACCCTTCGCAGAGAATCCAATCGACCTCCTCGCCGCCGACGACGAGACAGTGGCTGGCTTGACCCGTTTCCAGCAGTTGCTCGGCGAGCCTCATTGCCGAGATTCCGACGGTCGAATCCCCGACGAGCGTATAACTGATGCCATCGATTCCCAGGAGAGCAGCGAGGTGGCTGGCTGGCGCGTTATAGACCGTTTCGGGGAAAAGCAGGGGGCTGGCGGCGCTCGCTCCCTTCTCGACGATGGTTTCGTAAAATCGGCGCGTGTAAATAACGCCGCCGCTGGAGACGGCGGAAATGACCGCGATGCATCCGGCGGTTTCGGAACCGATGCCCGCGTTCTCGAGAGCGGCCAGCCCCGCCGCGGCGGTGAAATAGCTGATGGCGCTCGAACGGCGCAGACGGGGGTTCTTCCCGAGGGCAGCCTGTTCGGGGGGAACCGGGATGTAGAAATGCCGGTGCGCGGAATCGCCGATGGGATGAACCTCGCCGGCCTCGCCATTCATCAGGCGCGACCAGACCTCGTCCAGGCTGTTCCCGAGGGGAGTGAGCCAGGACATTCCCTGGATGCGGGTGGTCATAGGGAAAGGACGCGAACGCGGGGATTTACGCGCTTTCCAACACGATACTTGCATTCGTGCCGCCGAATCCGAAGGAGTTGGAAAGGACGCAGCGAATATCTCCTTCGCGGGCTTCGTTGGCGATGATTTCCATATTCCACCCCGGCTCGGGAGCGCGGAAATGGATGTTCGGCGGCAGGAACCTGTTCCTTAGGGCCAGGATGCAGAAAACCGCTTCGACGGCTCCCGCCGCGCCCAGGGAATGCCCCATCATCGCCTTGGTCGAGCTGACGGGCACGCCGCGTTCGAACAGCCGCGAGATCGCGAGCGCCTCCGTGGCATCGTTGAACACGGTGGCGGTGCCGTGGGCGTTGATGTAGTCGATCTCCGATGGATTGCGGCGCGCCGAAGCCAGGGCGCGGCTCATCGCCATATAAGGACCGTTTCCCGAAGGATGCGGCTGGGTAAGATGATGGTTATCCGTAAAAATGCCGTAACCGGTGATCCTCGCCAGGATCGGAGCGCCCCGGCGGCTGGCCGACTCGAGGGATTCGAGAGCCAGAAGCGCGGCCCCCTCGCCCAGGACCAGGCCGGTGCGATCCTTGTCGAATGGGCGGCATTTTTCAGCGGTCGAAGCCTGCAAGGAATCGAAACCGACGAAAACGAGCTCCGAGATGGCGTCATAGCCGCCGCAAAGAACCCTGTCGTAAACGCCGCTTTGCACGAGCGAGAAGGCGTGCCCGATCGCATTGGAACCGGAGGCGCAGGCATTGGCGATGATCTGGCAGGGCGCGGAGTAGCCCGCCGCTTCCTGGGCGTCGAGGACCGGCTTTTGCGGCGGGTAATTTGCCAGCCACGCCCCCCGCGACCGCGGAGCCCGGAATGGCGGCCACGGGGGCCAGGATGGCGAACGCGGGCCGTCTCCCGGCGGCAGGGAGCGGAAAAACGCCTCGCCGAAACTCATTCCGCCGCTCGTGCTGCCGATGACAAGGAAGCGGGGGACGAACCCGGGATCCTGCTCTCGCAACTCGTTTACGGCGGCCATCATCATCCGGCTGGCGCGATGCAGACGCTTTCCCTTTCGCTCGAGGGCCGGGTCGAGAAAAGAATCGGGCACCTGGCCCGCGGTCGTGGATTTGCATTTTGCCACCTCGAAGCGGGTGACGGGCGAGACGCAGTCGCGGCCCGCCAGCAGGGAACGGGTCGTTTGCGCCAGGCCGCGTCCCAGCGGGCTGACGATGCCGGCGGCGGTGACTGCGACCTGGCGGGGCAACATTTGCGGCGATAACATTTTGGAGGTTGTGTTTTATTCGGCGCTGCGCTACGAGATGCAAACGTTTTTTGGAATGTTGTCCCGACACGATTTCTTCTTCCCGTCACAAGAGGCCGGCGTTCCACTGGCCGCCATATCGGGAAAAATCAGCCGGAAGCAGAGACTCACAGAGAAGGAATCGGTGCAGCTTTTCGAGTCCGAAGATTTCGAGGCTCTGGCCGGGATCGGATCGGCCGCCCGGGAGGCGAGGCACGGCCGCAGGGCTTTCTACACAGTGAACCGCCATATCAATTACTCGAACATCTGCGTCCTGGACTGCGACTTTTGCGCGTTCGGGAAACGCAGGCGCGACGCGGGCGCGTATGAACTGAGCATCGAGGAAATGGTCCGGCGCGCGGATGAGGCGCTGGCGGCCGGCGCGACGGAGATTCACATCGTCGGAGGACTCCACCCCACCTGGAAGTTCGCCGTTTACCTCGATATGCTGCGCGCGTTGCGGGCATTGAGTCCCAGCCTGGGGATCAAGGCCTTCACGGCCATCGAGATTTTACATTTCTCCTGGCTGGCGAAAACATCGGTCGAAGCGGTTCTCGAGCAATTGAAGGAGGCCGGTTTGAATTGTCTCACCGGCGGCGGCGCGGAGATCTTTGCGAGGAAAATCCGCACCCAGATCTGCCGTGGGAAAGAGAGCGGGGAGGAATGGCTCGCGGTTCATCGGGCGGCGCATGGGATGGGTATCGCGTCCACGGCGACCATGCTCTTCGGGCACGTTGAATCCTACGAGGACCGGCTGGATCATCTTCGGAAACTGAGAAATCTTCAGGATGAAACAGGGGGCTTCCTGGCGTTCCTGCCGCTGGCATTCAAGCCGGCGCACCGTCTGGCGCACCTCACGGGACCAAGCGAAAGCGAGACGCTGAAGAACACCGCGGTCTGCCGCGCTTACCTGGACAACTTCGCCCACATCAAATCGTATTGGATCAGCTACGGGCTGGAACTCGCCGGGAAGGCGCTCCGATTCGGAGCCGACGACATCGATGGAACGGTCGGGGATGAACTTATCTATCACATGGCGGGAGTGGATTCACCCGTTTCGCAGACGGTGGACGCGCTTCGGCAAACGATCCTCGAGGCGGGCCTCGACCCGGTGCTGCGCGACAGCTTTTATCGAGAGCTTTCCGTCTCTCGATGAAACCGCTCGAAAAAAAGGTCGTCGCCTGGCGGGCGTTCTGGTTTGTCGTCGGCGGCGGACTCAGCGCCTCGCTCAACGGCGGCGCCTACCGCTTCCTCCATTTCAAGGCCGGATATCATCCGCCGTTGGCTTATGCCTTGAGCCTTTCGATGACGACGCTCGTGCTTTCGATGTGGAACTACCACGTCAATTTCCGCACCCAACACCGGTTTCGCGAATGCTTCGTCCGGTATGTCATCGCCGTCTGCCTTTGCGCCCTGGCGAACTACGCCATCGTCGCCCCGCTCATCAAATCATGGGGAAAATACTGGTTTTTTCTCATCCTCCTTGTCCAGATGCCGATGGGGCTTTTCAAGTTTTCGCTCTATCACTTCTGGGTGTATCCGCACGACGAGAAGGTCCCGGAGAGCACGGGCTAGGCCATCCGGCGGCATCGTACTTTAACAGTTGGCGGGCGGGGGAAAGCTGCGCTATTTTTGCGCTCGATGTCTCGAGAAATCATTTACCTGGATAACAACGCGACGACACGGGTCGATCCCGCCGTGGTCGAGGAAATGCTGCCATTCCTGACGGAATTCTACGGGAACGCCTCCAGCGGCTACAGCTTCAGCCACAAGGTCGCAAATGCGGTCGAACACGCGCGGGAGCGCGTCGCCCACCTGCTCGGATGCGAACCGCGCGAGATCATTTTCACCAGTTGCGGCACGGAATCCAACAACGCGGCGATCCAATCGGCGCTTCAAAGGGATCCGGACCGGCAGCATGTCGTGACCACCGCCGTCGAACACAGCTCCATCATGAAACACGGCGAGTTCCTCGCCAAACGCGGCCACGAAGTCACCTGGCTGGGCGTGGATCGCGACGGCCAGATCGACCTCGACGAACTCGAGCGCTCGATCCGCCCCGAGACCGCCATCGTCTCCATCATGTGGGCCAATAATGAAACAGGCGTCCTTTCTCCCATCCACGAAATCGCCGAAATCGTCCGCCGGAAAGGGACGCTTTTCCATACCGACGCTGTCCAGGCCGTCGGAAAGATTCCGATTGCGGCGGGGGAATCGAAGATCAATTTTCTCTCCCTCTCGGGGCACAAACTGCATTGCCCGAAAGGGGTCGGCGTCCTGTATATCAACGGACGCACCCGTTTCACCCCCTACCTCATCGGCGGAGGCCAGGAACACGGCAAGCGGGCTGGCACCGAGAATGTGGCATCCATCGTGGCGCTTGGAAAAGGGGCGGAGTTGGCCGGGAAATTCATGGAGCGCGAGGCGACGGAAGTGCGCGGAATGCGGGATGATTTCGAGCAGGCCATCCTGGAAAGTATTCCCGACACGCAAATCAACGGCGACCGCGAACGGCGTCTCCCGAACACCTCGAACATCGCGTTTGAAGGAATCGAATCCGAAGCGGTTCTCATGCTGCTGGACAAGCAGGGGATCTGCTGTTCGGCCGGTTCGGCGTGCACGACCGGGTCGCTGCATCCCTCGCATGTTTTGAAAGCGATGGGCTTCGAAACCGAACGGGCGCGGAGCAGCCTGCGTTTCTCCTTCAGCCGCTTCAACACGAGAGCCGAAGTCGCGAAGGCATTGGAAATCCTTCCCCCGGTCATTTCCAAACTCCGGAAAATGACCCTGGCGGCGTAGGAAAAGAGCCGCGAACAAATCGCTTGACCGGGCAAGGCTCCCGCGAGAACGTAGAAACTCTCGGGAAATTTTATGTCACAGGTTTGCAGAATCACAAAAGCGCACGTCAGCCGGGGGAGCGTCATCCATCGCCGTGGCATGGCCAAGAAGAAGGGCGGCGTCGGCCGCCACGTCACCGCGAATACGCCGAGAACATTCACGCCGAACCTGAAGAAAAAGCGCCTTTGGGTGCCGGAACTCACCCGCTTCGTCACTGTGAAGCTCACCGCGCGGGCGCTAAAGACCGTCACGAAGAACGGCGCGTTCGCCACGCTCAAGAAGGCGGGAGTCATCTGATTGCGATGCGGTTATCCTGAAGGAGACTTATGGCTTATAGCGTGAGAAGCAAAAAGTCGGACAAGGTTTATTACTTGCACCAGCGCCATCAAGAGTTGAAGGGGGGCCACCAGGTGACCCTCTATTTCTTTGCCGGCCAGCCGGGGGAAGGCGCGATCGACGCTCTGCCGGAAGGTTACGAAGTCTCGGAGAACTCGAAGACGGGCCTCCCGCTCCTCAAGAAAAAGCAGTAGGTTTCGACTGAAAGGGCTGAACGTTTTGGCGCCGGTCCGGTCAAAGAATCGAGCCGCCCTGTTGATTCGATGAGCGAGTTAAAGCCAATTCCCGCAACGATCCTCACCGGTTTCCTCGGGGCCGGCAAGACGACCCTTCTCAATTACATCCTCCAGCAGCAGCACGGATACAAGTTCGGCATCATAGTCAATGAGGTCGGCGAAATCGGCATCGACCATCAACTGGTCGAAAACCAGGGCGAGGAGATCGTGCAGATGAACAACGGCTGCGTCTGCTGCACCGTGCGCAAGGATCTCGTGCGCGGGATCCAGAAACTCATCCAGCGCGGCGGCTTCGACTATTTATTGGTCGAGACCACGGGCATCGCCGACCCCGCGCCCATCGCCCAGACCTTTCTGAATATCCCCGCTCTCCAGAAATACGTGCGCCTGGATTCCATCATAACGGTGGTGGACGCGGAGCAAGTCGTCCACCAGATGCGCGAGACGGCCTCGGCCCGCGAACAGATCGCGATGGCGGACTTTGTCGTCCTGAACAAGACCGACCTGGTGCAGCCGGCTGTGGTCGAGGAAGTCGAGGCGGCTGTCCGCAAGCTCAACCCTCATGCGCGGGTATTCCGGACGAACCATTCGCAGGTCAATCTCAAGGAGATGCTCGACATGAATGCCTTCGACGTGGACCAGAAACTCGCCCTCGATCCGCAATTCCTCGACGAACTCGAAGAGCGGAAACACGGCGACATCGTCTCCTTCTCCTTCCGGTTTGACCGGCCTTTCCACGTGGACCGCTTCGAATCCTTCGTGCAGGAGCTTTCGGAGCGCGAAAAGGTTTACCGTTCCAAGGGGATCATCTCCATCTTCCAGAACCCGCGCCGGGCGATTTTTCACGGAGTCAACAATCGCTTCACCATATTCTGGGACAGGCTTTGGGAGAAGGACGAGGCGCGCGCGAGCCAGCTCGTCTTCATCGGAAAGAACTTGAACCGCGGCGAAATCGAGAAACAACTCGAGACCTGCCTCGTCTCGCCGAAGTAAAAGAACGGCGCCGGCGCGCTCTAAATCTTCTCGAGCTCGACGGGATTGGCCAGCCGGCCGATTTTTTCGATCTCGATTTCCACGGTGTCTCCCGGCTTCAGCCACACCGGCGGTTTTCTCGCCATCCCGACTCCGTGGGGGGTGCCGGTCAGGATGACGGTTCCGGGAAGGAGTGTGGTGCTTCCGCTCAGGAACTCGATGAGGCGTGGCACGTCGAAAATCATATCGCCCGTGTTCGACTCCTGCATGACGGCGCCATTGAGCCGCGTGCGGATGGAGAGCGCGTTCGGATCCGGTATTTCATCCGGAGTGACCAGGCACGGCCCGAGCGGCGCGAAAGTGTCGAACGTTTTGCCCCTGCACCACTGCGAACCGCCCCACTCCCTTTGCCAGTCCCGCGCGCTCACGTCATTGGCGCAGGTGTAGCCGAGCACGTACTCGAGCGCGTTGGAACGGGAGGCGTTCTTGCATCTCCGGCCGATCACCACGGCCAGTTCGCATTCGTAATCGACCTGTTCGCTCTTGAGGTGGACGGGAATGGCAACCGGATCGCCGGGATTCTGGACGGCATTGATTCCCTTGAAAAAGAGGACGGGGAACTCCGGAAATTTGGCGGAAGTCTCCTCCGCGTGGCGGCGATAATTCAACCCGATGCACAGGATGGCCGCCGGCGAAACCGGAGCAAGGAGCTTCCGGACGGTCGCGCTTTTGGAGGTGACTTCGAAGCCGCCGAAGATGTCTCCCTCGATCAGGCGCACGGCGCCGTCCGCCTGCTCGGCGCCGAAACGGATTGCGCCCTGGTCATCCAGGAATCGGACGATCCTCATTGCAAAACCGATTTACGAACCGGTCCCGATCTTGTCGCTCTCGTCCTTTTTGTGCGGGACCTCGCTGTGTATGAACTTCTGGAAATAGTGAACCTCCACTTGCAAGTTCTTGGAGAAATTCGCCGGTCCGTGCTCGAATAGCACCACGAAGCAAAGCGTGGAAACGATGAAAAGCGCAACGAAAAACAGACTCCTGATCAGGGCCATTCAACGCCACAGTAGAATGGCTCCCGGTGGAGTCAAGCCGCGAGTTCCGGCAAATCCACCCACGAACGCTTCGCCCACGACTCGAGTCCCTTCTCGGCAAGCTGCACCCCTTTGGCTCCCTCGAGCAGGTTCCAGGGGAAGGGATCTCCGAACACGACGTGGCGCAGGAAGAGTTCCCATTGGACTTTGAAGGCGTTTTCCATTGGCTGATAATTCGGCACCCGGACCCAGTTGTCGAAGAAGCCTATCGGGTTTTCGATGTCCGGATTCCACGTCGGCCGGGGCGTGGCGCTGGCGTGCTGGACGACGCAATCGCGCAAGCCGACGACGGCTGAGCCTTTTGTGCCATCGACCTGGAGCGTGAGAAGATCGTCCCGCCGGACCCGCACCGTCCACGAGGAATTAAACTGGGCAACGATGCCGCCTTCCAACTCGAAGGTCGCATAAGCGGAGTCGTCGGACGTGCAGACGTACGGTTTCCCTTCCTCATCCCATCGTTTCTTGATGTGCGTCGCGCCGAGGCAGGAGACGCTCTTTACCTTGCCGAAGAGATTGTCGAGAACATACCGCCAGTGGCAGAGCATATCCACGATGATGCCCCCGTCATCCTCCTTGCGATAATTCCACGAGGGCCGCTGCGACTTGACCACGTCCCCTTCGTAAACCCAGTAGCCGAACTCTCCGCGCACCGAAAGAATGTCGCCGAAAAAGCCGGTCGCTATCAGCGTCTTCAGCTTTACCATGCCCGGCAGCCACAGCTTGTCCTGCACGACGCCGTTCTTCACACCGGCCTTCTTCGCGGTCTCGTAAAGTTCGTAGGCGGCCTCGGTGCTTACGGCGGTCGGCTTCTCGCAATAGACATTTTTGCCGGCCGCGATTGCCTTCTTGACCGATTCCGCGCGGCGGCCCGTCGTCTGCGAATCGAAGTAAATTATGTTGTACGGGTCGGCCAGCGCAGCGTCCAGATCGGTGCTGAAGCGGCCCGAGCCGCCCAGCGCCGCGAGCTTGCGCAGCTTGGCTTCGTTGCGTCCGACCAGGATCGGATCCGGCATGATGACTTCGCCATCGCTGATCCTCACTCCGCCTTGCTCGATGATCGCAAGGATGGAGCGGATGAAGTGCTGGTTGGTTCCCATGCGGCCCGTCACGCCGTTCATGATGACTCCAACATTGTGGGTTTTGATGTGGCTGTTCATAAGAGGGGGATTAATTTGGTTTTTCTGTGCACTGCGGATGCGCTCCGGCGGGCAGATTCGGCGCCTCGACGCCCGCCTTGGGCAGCGTCCCGGCGAGTTCCTGCCGCCAATGGGCCACGTCGCCGACCGGCGCGTAGCAATAAAGCATGCGCAGCGGCGAGTCGCCTATATTGGTCAACTGGTGGAACACATTCGAAGGGATGTAAACCATCTGCCCGCCGGTGAGCGTCTGCCTTTCCTCGCCCAGGCACATCTCGGCCGTTCCTTCGATGACGAAGTAAACCTCTTCCTGCTCCTGGTTATGCCACGGAACCTGGCCGCCCTTCGGCTCGAGCGTCACGTGCCCCATCGCGAAGTTTTTCGAGGGGACGGGCTGGTTTTCCCCCGAAAGGTTCTGGGTGCGGCGGCGTGCCGGGTAACACCGTCCTTCGATTTTTGCGAGGTCTCCTATTAACATGATTGTGCGATTAAACCCGGCAAGGGGTCAGTTGTTGCTGCTAAAAAATGCCAGGTACGGCCCGTTTGAAATCGTCCGCTGCACGTAGAGCGCCGCTTCTCGCGCGTGGTAGTCGCCCCACATGCTCGATTCCCCGCAGGGAATCTTTCGCCCGGGCGGAACGTAATCCCACCCATTTGGGCGGTGATAGATCGAGTGAAGGATGAGACCCTGGTGTTCATCCTCCGTGCTGATATAAGGCTCATCGAAAAGGGCGCCAAGAACGGTGAGGCCTGCCTGCCAATACTTCTTTCCCTCTTCCCGCCGTCCGTGCCGGCCCAGATAATTTCCGAGCCGGAGCAGTCCCTGTCCGCCTATCGCCGCCGCCGAACTGTCCACCGGTTCGTGCTCGTTGAACGGGTCGGCGGGATGCTCGAGATAGTCCCCCATCCTGCTCAATCCCGGCGCTCCGGTGTCCCAATACGGGATGCCGTCCGCCGGTGAATGTTCGATGTAAAAGTCGCATGTCGCGCGAGCCGCCCGCAGCATCATCTCCCGCACCGGGCCGCAGCCGCCCCATTGATTTAGCTCTTCATCGTCGAGAATGTCCAGAAATTCCAGTTGCTCGGCATAGCCGGCCATGATCCACGCCAGACCGCGCGTCCAGGTCGTGAAAGGCGAGTAGCCCTGCTGCGAATTCGGGCACCGGTACGCGCCGTCGTTCACGTTGAAAATGCTTTCGTGCGCCACGCGGCCCGGCACGTCGTAGGTGTCCCGTCCTTCGCCGAAGAAGACCGCGTATTGCGCCGTCACCGCCGCGTGGTCGATCAGGCGTCCGAGAAGCGAAATCTTCACATCCTTCTCCCCCATCAAGACATGCCCCAGCTTATGGGAGAGCGCCAGCGCCCGCAGCGAGCGGATCGTGTCGGCAAACAGCGAATGCGGACCATTGAACGAATAGATATAGCCTCTCCCGTCCGCCGTCCGCGTCCAGCGGCTGGCCTGCACGGCGCCCGAGCATTTCAGCGCCAGTTCATAGAAGTCGCGTTCCCGCGGGTTTTCTTCCAGTTTCCCTTCGTTCATCAGACGCCAGAGGCTGCCATAGGTGCTGACGTTGTTGAATCCGTGGTCATGCACTCCGGTATGGGTGATGTGGTGGGCCATCCGCTGGATCGTCCTGTCGCGGCCCAGCTCCAGAAAGCCGCGGTCTCCGGTGGCGTCGAACTGCAAAATGGCCGATCCGTAAACGAACCCCTGCGTCCATTCCGTCCAGCCCCGAGCCGTGTACTTCCCGCGCACCGTGAACACGGGCGTCGCAGCGCCCGGCGTCTCCTGCCGGTCGATCGACAGGATTTTTCTCGCCGAATGTTCCCAGAGGCGCTCGATCTTCCTTTCGAGGCTCGCCGGCTGGAGTTCGTAGTCGATCTTCATCATTGTGTTTAGAGGATGCGAAGGTGGAACCCGCCGTCCACGTTGAAGACTTGTCCGGTGCTGTAAGGGAAAAGGCCCGCAGCGACCGCCACGACGCTCTTGCCGACATCCGACGGCTTGCCCCAGCGGTTGATCGGCGCCAGCCCTTGCGCGAAAAGCGTGTCGTATTTCTCTTTCACGGGGCCCGTCATATCCGTCTCGATCACGCCCGGCTGTATCTCGAAAACACCGATCCCGTATTCCGCCAGACGCGCCGCGTAAAGCTTGGTCATCATCGCCAGGCCCGCCTTCGCCACGCAATAGTCCCCGCGGTTCACGGAAGCCGTGAACGCCGAGACGCTCGTGATGTTCACGATGGCCCGGGGCAGGTTCGGAAGCGGCTCGGAGGCGATCATCAATTTCGCCGCCGCCTGGCTTAAAAAATAGGGGCCCTTCAAATTGATGCCGATTAGCCGGTCAAAGCTTTCCTCGCCGGCTTCCAGAAGATCGGCGCGCACCTTTGGCGCGACCCCGGCGTTATTGACGAGCAAGTCCAGGCGGCCAAACTTCTCCTTTATGAACCGCACCATCCGCTCCCGGTCAGCGCCGAGCGAGACATCCCCTTGTAAAATTTCGATGCGTATCGCGCCCTTCGCGGCCTCTTCGCAAAGGTTTCGGCATTCGTGCGCCGCCGTTTCATTTCCCGCATAATTGATTGCGAGGTCATGGGTTGCCGCGCGCGCCAGTTCGAGCGCGATCCCGCGTCCGATGCCGCGCGATGAACCGGTTATGAGGGAAACACCTTTCACGCTCTCCTTTATACTCTATTCCAAAAAGCGCCGCTAGCATCCGCGACACTTTTATTAGCACAAAATCACTACGGGCTGGAAAAATGATACGGAGTGAAGCCTGGCCGCAAATGAGAATCGCCAACCGCCCGGCAGCGAATTAGGCTTTTACCATGCGTGTGCCCCTGCTCGATCTCCAACTCCAGTATCAAAGCCTCAAACCAGCCGTCCGCGCCGAAGTCGAGGCGGTCATGGACTCCCAGCAGTTCATTCTCGGCCCGAAGGTCGAGGCGTTCGAAGCAGCCATCCGCCAATACACGGGCGCGAACCACGCCGTCGGCGTCTCCTCCGGCACCGACGCGCTCCTCGCCGTCCTCATGGCGCTTGGCATCGGCCCCGGCGACGCGGTGATTACCTCGCCTTACACCTTTTTCGCGACGGCCGGCAGCATCGCCCGCGTCGGAGCCGAGCCTGTGTTCATCGACATCGATCCGGGCACTTACAATATCTCGGTCGAAGAGCTGGACGCTTACCTTGTCCAGGCATGCAAACGCGGTCGCGATGGCAGCCTTTTCTCCTATTCCGGCAAGCGGCTGCGCGCCATCATGCCCGTGCATCTCTTCGGAGTGTGCGCTCCGATGGATGAGATCCTCTATCTCGCCGCGGCCCACAGACTCGAAATCATCGAAGACGCCGCCCAGGCGCTCGGCGCGGACTATCCCTCCGGCTCCGAGGTTTTCCGGGCCGGGGCAATGGGCGATTTCGGCTGCTTCAGCTTCTTCCCCTCCAAGAACCTTGGCGCATTCGGCGACGCGGGGATGGTCGTCTGTCGCGATGAATCGATGGCGGCCAAGGTGCGCGTGCTGCGGAATCACGGCATGGAAGAGCGCTATTTCCATTCCATGGTCGGTGGCAACTTCCGCCTCGATGCCCTCCAGGCCGCGATTCTGCACGCAAAGCTGCCTTTTCTTGACGGCTGGTCGGCGGCGCGGCGCGCGAATGCGCGTTTCTATCGCGAGGAATTCGCCCGGCGCGGCCTCGACAATATTCTCACGCTGCCCGTCGAACCGTACGCGACCACTGGGGCGAAAAATCACCACATATACAATCAATTCGTCATCCGCGCGCCGCGGCGCGACGAGCTTTGCGGGCATCTCGCAAAGAATGAAATCGGCAGCGCGATCTACTATCCCGTGCCGCTGCATTTGCAGCGCTGTTTCTCGCGGCTCGGCTACAAAGCAGGGGACTTCCCCGAAGCCGAGAAAGCCGCTCTCGAGACCCTGGCGCTTCCCATCTATCCGGAACTGACGCAGGACCAGCAACGCTACGTCGTCGATGCCATAGCCGGCTTCTATGCGGGTGCGTCTTCGCGTTGAATGAGAGCCTTTACTGCTTCTCCTTTTTATGGCTGTCGCTGCATTTATATCGGGCGCGTCTCCCATTAAATCGGAGCCTTATCCACCGTTCGGGGAACCCCCCGATTGACCGCCTTTTCCCAAGGCGTATTCTTCGAAAACGAATCGAGGGGATTCAACACCCGATTTTGTTATGAACCCGATGCGGACGCATGGAAACAAAGAAAGCACGCTGGCGGGTTTCAGCTTTTTGCCCGCTGCCTCCGCCGACCTTTCCACCCGGTTTTACAAGCTGGCTCCCGGCGGCAAATGGTTTCTGCAAGGCAGCACCGGCGCTTATGAGAGGACCAAAAGCAGGACCGCAAAACTGCGGCTTCAAAAGGCGCTGAATACCGTGTTCGCAAGGCCGGAATAGCCCTCCGGGAAAAATCGTTTCAGGAAAAAGCCCTGGCGTATTCGGCGTTGATGAAGTGCTCGATCGAGTCAGGCCCCGGGAAATCGAATATTCCATACGTCTCTCCGGGCGTGCTTCCCGAGAGCAGGTGAAAGAGCAGGCACTGGCAAGCATCGGGATATTTGCTTATCAGGATTCCGTGAAACCCCACGACTTTCTCGTGAATTTCCATTTCGTTCCGCTCGTATAATGAAGCCAGCTTTTCGTGCAGCATGTCGTAGAGCGGCGTTAGTTGGGGTTTTGGCATCTGGAAACCTTTCTCATAAGACTCGGCGGAAGCGAAAAGTATTCACTTTGGCGCCAGGTTGGGAATGACAAACCAAAACGTGCTGCCTTTCCCAGCCTCGCTCTCGATCCCGATTGTTCCTCCATGGGCTTCGACGGCCAGCTTGCAAAATGTGAGGCCCAGGCCGCTCGAATGCCGCCTTCTGCTGCCTTCCATCTGTCCGAATTTTTCGAAAATCCGAGCCTGGTACTCCCGCGGCACGCCGGGGCCGGTGTCTTTCACCGATATCCTTGCCTGGACGCCTTCGTCGAGAACAGTGACTCGCACCTCGCCCTTGGCCGGCGTGAATTTGAAGGCATTGTTCACAAGGTTCTCGACGACGCGCCGAATGAGATCCGCGTCGCACCGCGCGAACGTCGCGGCGGGCAGGTCGCGGACGAAGGAGCGTCCATCGGCCACGGAGATAAAGCCTTCGGTCGCCTGCCTGACGACTTCCGTGACATCGGTTTGCCGCAGATCCAGCGGCATCTCGCCCGCCTCGAGCCGGGTGACATCGAGCAGCGAGGTGATCATATCCTGGAGGGTTCGCGCCCCTTTTTTCGCCGTTTCGACGTAATCGACCTCCTCCGTGCCAAGCTTCTGCCTGGCGCTGAACAGGAGGAGATCGATAAACCCGATCACCGTGGTCAAGGGAGTCCGCAGGTCGTGAATGATCATTGTCGTGAGGTTGTCCCGCAGCCTCTCCAGCTTCTGGAGCCGCTCGAAGTTGTCCCGCAGTTGATCGAACGTCCGCTTGCGTTCGGTCACGTCACTCTGCAAACCGACGAAATTCACCAGCGCGCCGTTACTGTCAAACACCGGGCCGATCGTCAGTTCGTTCCAGAACGGAGTGCCATCCTTGCGGTAGTTGAGAATGACGCCTTGGAAGATGCGCCGCGCGGCGATCGCTTCGCGCATCCCGGCGACCGTCATTTGATTCGTCTCCGGCCCCTGCAAAAATCTGCAATTGCGGCCGAGCACTTCCTCGGGGCCGTAGCCGGTCATCGCGCTGAACCCGGGGTTTGAAAAAGTGATGGGGGAGTCCGGCTCATTGGGATCGGTAACGAGCACCCCCGAACTGAGGTTCACGATGGCCGCCGCCTGCTGGCTCCGTTCCCGAATCGCCAGCCGCAGTTCGAGTTCGTCGGCGACCATCGCCGCCAGATCTCCTAACGTGGCCTGCTCCTCGGCGTTCAACTCCCTGGAAACCACGTCCAGGACACAGAGCGTTCCCAGGCTATGATCGTCCGAACTTTTCAACGGCGCGCCCGCGTAGAAGCGAACGCCAGGCGCTCCCGTCACCAGCAGGTTGTCGGCGAAGCGCGGATCAAGCGTGACATCCGGCACGACCGTCAAGCCGTCCGCAAGGATCGCGTGCGCGCAAAAGGAAAGCTCGCGGCTGGTCTCGCGCCCGTCAAATCCGTAGCATGACTTGAACCACTGGCGGTTTTCGTCCACCAGCGAGACAAGCGCCACCGGCACTTTGAGGAGCCGCGCCGCAAGACGCGTGATTCTGTCGAACCCCGCTTCCGGCGGAGTATTCAGGATGGCATAGCGCCGCAATGCCCGGAGGCGTTCGCCTTCATTCGGGGGAAGGGGGGCATTCATGCCGGTTTAACCACGAACGCCGCCGAAACTGCTATCTGCTCAAACCGCGCCTTCATACGAAGCGAAAGTCCCCGCCATTTAATGAACCGCGCTTCCACGGTTAGTCCAGCCCGGTTGCATGGCAAGCAAAAAGTGAAAGACGACCAGACGCGCGCGGCCTTCTCCCAGGCTGCGGCGCTTACTTGTGCAGTCTCAAGCCGACTCGCCGGCCCTTCTTATCGCGCAACCAGCGCAGCGCCGGTTTGCGATGTTTTTGCGCACGTTGCTTCATGGCAAGGAGTAGAGCATTGCGAGTGCCACATCACCGGCAAGTCCGCTGCGATCGCGGGAAAAACCTCCGCCAATTGCATTTTACGTTGGCGGGGAACCCAATTCCGGGGCTAAGCTGGCGCTCCGTGGGCAGCGTAAACCCCGGCGCGAATGGAATCCCTCGCCGTCCATTTTCATAAGTTTCACGAGAAGACCCGGCCAATCGTCGCCACTTCCCTGTACGGCCTGGTCGCGAGCCTGGCCGCGGTCGCCTTTCAGCTCGGCATCAATTGGCTCTACAGGATTTGCCTGCTCCAGCCCGCGGCAGGGAGTCTGTGGCATTTCGCGTGGATCAGTTTCCTGTCCGTGGCGGCCTCCTCCTTGATCGCGGGCTGGCTTCTCACTTCCTTCTGCCCGGAAGCGGCGGGAAGCGGCATCCCGCAGGTAAAACTTTCGTTCTGGAAGGAATTCGGGTACGCGCCGCAACACATCGCCTGGATCAAGTTTGTCGCCGGCGCGATCAGCATCGGGGGCGGCCAAAGTCTCGGACGCGAAGGCCCCACCGTGCAGATCGGCGCGAATCTGGCTTCGAGCCTTGCCGGGCTCCTCGGTGTTTCAAAGCAAAACCGCCGCGCCGCAAGCGCCGCCGGAGCCGCGGCCGGTCTCGCGGCAGCCTTTAACGCCCCGCTGGCAGCCGTCGCGTTCGTCCTCGAGGAAATCATAGGAGACCTCAACAGCCGCTTTCTCGGCGGGGTCCTTCTCGCTTCGGTCATAGGGGCCTTCGTCGTGCATGCGTTCATCGGGCCGCAGCCCGCCTTCGCGCTGCCGGCGATCCAGGAGCCAACCTGGAGATCGTACTTGCTCATGCCTTTCGCCGCCGCTCTTTCAGCGCTGGCCGGCGTTGCCTTTCAGCGCTGGTCCTTATCCCTGCGCGCGAAATCGAAATCGCTCCGGTTCCCGCCCAGGTGGCTGCATCCCTTCATCGCGGGCGTCCTCACCTGGGCCATTGGCCTGAGCGTCTTTGCGTGCTCGGCAAGGCTCGGCATTTTCGGCCTCGGTTATGACGATCTCTCCGATGCCTTGCTCCACGGCATGGCGTGGCGGCTCGCGGCGATCCTCCTGGTCGGAAAGCTCATCGCAACCGTCGCCTCCTATGGTCTCGGCGGCTGTGGCGGCATTTTTTCGCCGAACCTCTTTTTCGGAGGGATGTGCGGCATCCTCGTCGCCGGAGTCGGCTCGCACTTCCTGGCCCTGCACAAGGCCGATGAAGTCCTGCTCGCCGTGGGCGGAATGAGCGCCTGCCTGGGAGCCGTCGTCCAGGCTCCGGTGACCGCTATTCTCATCATCTTTGAAATGACGCACCAGTTCGCCCTCGTCCCGGGGCTCATGCTGGCCGGCCTCGTCAGCCAGGCGATCGCCCGTTCCCTGAACCGCGCCAACTTCTACGAGGAAATCCTCGTGCAGGATGGCCACCAGATGGAACATGTCATCCCGCCGCGCGATCTGCGGACCTGGCAGAACCTGCCCGTCTCCGCGATTGCGAATTTCAAGCCCGCGTTGATCGAAGACACCTCCGAAGCCGCGTTGACGGAACTCCTGGCCAGCCATCCCTACCGGAATTTTCCGGTCGTGGAACACGATTCCCTGAAGGGGATAGCCAGCCGCGTCGAGATCCAAACCGCGCTCCGCGAACACAGGCCGCCCAGGTTGGAAACCGTGCCGGCGTGCAATCCCGCGCAAACGGTTCGCGAGTGTCAAAACCTTTTTATCGACTCGGCCACGGGCGTCATCGTCATCACCGCCGAGCCGGGAGGCAAAGTCCTCGCCCTGGTGACGCTGCACGACGTCTTGCGCGCCCAGCTTGCGATGAGTGAACGGGAGAGCAGCAGCTAAGGCGCGGAGTTGCGGTCTGCCGAGGCGTCTCGCCTCCCTTTGTCGTAGATTGCGCAAACAACGAGGCCGATAATACCGCCGAGACAGAAAAGGAATATCAAGCCACCTACATTCACGCGAACCTCGCCGCCGAACGCGAGAACGACGAGGGCCAATGCGCCGACGATGCAAAGGGCCCAGAAGCCACCTGTAATAAACCTGCCAACGATGCTGCGGCGGAACGGGAGTGGCTGTGGGGCTTCGGCCAACGACAGTTCAGGCGGAACGAAATCGTCAGGAAGAGGTGAAAACTCCTCCTGCCGATCAAGTATTTCGACGGCACGCTCTGCATCGGCTTCAGGCACTTGAAGACGGATGCCCGACGCAAGTATCTGACCGGCCGCATATGCGTACTGATCCGCAAGAGCGGCTTGAATGCCCGCGCTTTCAAGAAGCGATTGTGCAAAACCGGCTTCTGCCAAATTGTAAAAGCTCCGGATGGTTTTCATGGATTGAGAGAGCGACGCGGGGTAGGGAGTAGTGATGATCTCGCGGACGGCGCATGGGATGTCAGTTCGTCTCCAAAAGGGCGACGAACGGGTTTTCGTGCAGGATGGCCGGCTTGCTTCCTCGCAGGAGTTGCCACCATGCGCGGAGGGAGCCGGCTACGATCAAGGAGACGAGGATCAGGAAGGCGCCGGTTGCGAAAGCGTCCAGGCGGGCGTTGAAGGCGAGGGCTTTCGCCACGCCGGGCTGGGATGCGGCGCTAAGGAAGCCAAGTCTCGGATCGGGCGAGAAGATTTTCATCCAGCCCGCCGAATACGTGACGGCGGTGAGAAAGAGGAGCGGCCCGAGCGTGACCCACACGTGGCGCGCGTGGCCCATTTTGAGGAGAACAGTGGTGCCGAGGCAGAGGGCGATGACGGCAAGAAGCTGGTTGGCGATGCCGAAGATGGGCCACAGGCTGTTGATTCCGCCCGCGGGATCAATGACTCCTTGATAGAGGAAGAATCCCCATGCGCCGACGAGCGTGGCGCTGGCAAACAGGTTCGCGGGAAGCGAGCCGGTGTTCCCGAGCGGTTTCCAGAGGTTTCCTAGAAGATCCTGGAGCAGGAATCTGCCGACACGCGTCCCGGCGTCGATGGTGGTGAGGATGAACAGCGCCTCGAACATGATGGCGAAGTGATACCAGATGGCGAGCGCCTTGGGACTCGAGAACGCCGCCGAAAAGATATGCGCCATCCCCACGGCGAAGGTGGGCGCGCCGCCGGTGCGCCCGAACATGGTCTTTTCTCCGATGCTCGCGGCGAGGGCGGCCATCCGCGCTTCGGTGACGGGGAAGCCGGCCGCATTCACCTTCTGGACGACCGCCGCGGGCGTTCCGGCGACGTTTATGGCGAAGTATTGGCCGGGATCCAGGGCGCACGCGGCGATCATCGCCATCAAAGCGACGACCATTTCGGTCACCATCGCGCCGTAACCGATCGTGCGCACGTCCGATTCGCGGGAAATGATTTTCGGCGTCGTGCCCGAAGCAATGAGTGAATGGAAACCGGAGACCGCGCCGCACGCGATGGTGATGCAAACGAACGGAAAAACAGGGCCGGCAAAGATGAGGCCGGAGCCGTCGATGAACCGCGTTACGGCGCGCATCTGGAGTTGGGGATGGAGAAGGACGATGGCGACGGCGAGGGCCGCGACGGCGCCCAATTTAAGGAAGGTGCTCAAGTAATCGCGCGGGGTTAAGAGGAGCCAGACGGGCAGGGCGGATGCGGCGAACCCATAGAGGATGATGGCCCACACAAGCCAGATCTTGTCCTTGAGGAACCAGGCTTCGATAGCGGGGTTTCCATGGAGGAACTGGCCCGCCCACACCGAGGCCAGCAAACCGGCGACTCCGAACGCGGTGATGCCGGCCAGGCCGATCCGCGTCCAGCGCATCCCCATTCCCATGATCAAGGCGATGGGAATCGTCATGGCGATGGTG